>Ga0190367_1000051_pt1 | contig 88804 bp, 95 predicted proteins | sample 4872181011_MG_FD_171838 | JGI IMG/M metagenome (GOLD analysis project Ga0190367, IMG submission 171838) | Hydrothermal vent microbial mat bacterial communities from Southern Trench, Guaymas Basin, Mexico - 4872-18-10-11_MG | ecosystem: Environmental > Aquatic > Marine > Hydrothermal vents >...
CCCTCTCTAGGGGGGAATTCTATTTCCTCCCCACACATAGGACATAATGCTTTAGGCATTGTACCACCAACTATACTTTTCCTCTATAACTTATAGATTTCGTTCCAAGAAGATAGTCTCTTTTTCACGGATATTGACAGCTACATAGATTTTAAGAATCCTAAATCAAGTATTACTATAAGATACCTATGGATGGAAGAACCTATATTACTCCTCTTAACCCTTCCTCAGCAATCAAACCCCATCTAGCACCTAGGGCTGATATATGTCTATTGACAAGTTCAAAACCCCTTAGTCTTACTAGCTCTTTTCTAGGTCTTACTAGTTCCTCTTCATGTCTATCTAGTCTTTTGAGTATTTCCTCTAGACCTATGAGCCCAGCTACAGCATACCTAAACTCCTCATCCTCCCTCAACAACCTCAATATCTCAGATTTTAGTCCAAACATCGTGAGTAAGACTAATGATTGCTTTTAAAACTTACTGATTGAAGAGTGAGTATAGGAAATATGAGACTTTCATCCTTAGCAGGAGATGAGCAGTAATACTATGGATATATGAAGACTTACTAACGGTTGCTTATCTGACGTCAATATGGATAAGTCAGTATCTGGGAAGATTCATGTTAGTTAAATATATCATATCATCTTTAGATGTATAAGCTAAAATTTATATATTGTATAATATACTAATACATGGGGAGAGGCTGGGTGTGCAAATTGAGAGTATCAAGAGACTTGTGGAGGTGCTACATGTGTTGGCTAACCCTGTGAGGTTAAAAATAATAGCCCTGTTAGCAGAAAGACCTATGTACGTGTATGAACTAGCTAAGGTATTAAAGCTCTCATATCCACTGACTCATCTACATCTCTCCGCTCTAGAAAGGGCTGGTATTGTGGAGAGTCACATAGAGATAAGTGAGGAATCCAGAGCAAGGAGGTACTTTAGGGTGAGGGATTTTAGACTAGAGCTAAGTCCAGAATTTATAAGAGATCTCATGAGGAGGTGTGGACATAGATGAGACTCTCTGCTATAGCTATAGCAGCAGTAGTGGTATTTGGATTAGGTGTTGTAGTTCCCGTGATGCTGGCAAAGTATACAGTTGAAGGTGGGCTCTCTCTATGGTTCTCCATACCAGTAGCCATAGTATCAATATTAGGAGCAGGACTACTCGGTCTCATAGGTTTAGCAGCACCAATAGCAGAGCTTACTGAAAGAGAGGAACAAGCTATAGAATCAGAGGTATATGAGGAGAAACTCAGAGCATATAGAGCGAGACAAAGGGCTATGCTAGAACTACTAGATGAAATCGAAACTACACTGAGTGAGATAAAGGACATTCTTGAAAGAGGTGGACTGGGATATGAAGGAGAGGAAAAGTGAACTAAAGTACCTGAGTATGAGTGATGAGGAAGTAGAAGAACTCATAGTGAAGAGACTAAAGAGTATACTATCACTTCTCAGGGAGATTAGGGATATGCTCAAGAGGATAGGTGAGATCGAATGAGTGGAGTGGAGAGATTTGAAGAGTATGAGAGAAAGCTCCGAGGAATACCGTATATGGTAGTTGGTGTACTTAGAAGAGAGATCTCAGGAGCTACTGTTTCCGTGAGAGGAGCGGGTAAAGTTGATGATAGTAGGATAAAGGCTTCTGGATCTGTCTATATAGGCAGGACGCTCAATATAAGAGAGATAAATGTAGCTGGAAGATTGGAGGCTTCTGAAGATCTCATAGCTGAAAGTATAACAATAGCTGGAAGCCTCGATATTGCGGGATATATAGAATGTGGCAGATTGAGTATAGCGGGTAGTTGTAAGGCTAAGGGTATAGAGATCAAGAATTGGGGGAAAGTGAGTGGAAGACTTATAGTAGGAGAGGATATTGAAGGCGGTAAATTGGAGGTAGCCGGTCTCCTTAAGACGCCTAAAAGTGTGAAATTGAGAGAATTGAGACTAGCAGGTAAGCTCGATGTAGGTGGTACCGTTGAGTGTAATTATATAGAGTTAAAGCTGAGTTCGGATTCCCATGCCGATAGTATTAGAGCGAGGGAAATACTGGTGGAGAAGAGCAAGAAGAGAGAAGTAAGAGTACAGTTATTCGGTATAAACCTTATAGACATAAGTAGAAGAGTTACTCGTAAAAGAGTAAAGCCCGTATTGAAAGTACATAAAGTAATAGCCGATCACATAGAGATCTACGACACTATTCTAGAGGGTGAGTTGAGAGGGGGAAACATAGTAATAGGGAAGGAGGCTGTCATCAAAGGAAATGTGTACTATACTAAAAACATAGTAGTAGATGAAAGAGCTACTATATTTGGAGAAGTGAAGAGAATAGAGACACGCTAAACAGATCTAACACGAGATCTATTGAAGCTTTAAGAACTTTGGATTTTAGGTAACCTTACCAAGTAAACCATGCATATATAAGCCTAGTTACATCATACATTCACTTAATCATTATATGCATTAGAATTAGTGTGCTCCTTATGAATCCATCTAACTGTCGTCAAGGAGACATCAATAATCAAAGGAACATACTATGTTAGAGCTACGCATTATCCATATAAGGTTTATTTAATAGAGTTGAAGATAAGTGGGCACGAATAGATAGATAAATAAGTGTCAATCTACAACTATTGAGAGTATGAGTGAAGAAGCAGTAAGTGAAGAGGCAAAAGAGGAGTACCCCACCCACACGCTAGATGGTAAAGAGATTAAGCTATTTGGTAAATGGTCCCTAAAGAATATAGAGGTTAGAGACCCAGGTCTTAAGAAGTACATTTCTCTGAAACCTGTATTTGTACCCCATACTGAGGGCAGACATGAACACAGGAGATTTGCTAAATCTAAAGTTCCAATAGTCGAGAGATTGATCAATAATATGATGAGACCGGGAAAGAACACGGGAAAGAAACACTTGGCTACTAATATAGTCATGACGGCATTCGAGATAATACACTTGAAGACGGGAGAGAACCCAATACAGGTTCTAATTCGAGCAATAGAGAATGCAGCTCCTAGAGAGGAGACTACGAGGATCATGTATGGAGGAATACTCTACCACGTATCAGTGGATGTAGCCCCCCAGCGTAGAGTGGACCTAGCTCTTAGATTCCTCACAGAAGGCGCCAGAATGGCATCCTTTAACAATCCGAAGACTATAGAGGAAGCTTTAGCTGATGAAATTATAGCAGCAGCTAATAATGATACTTCAAGCTATGCTATAAGGAGAAAGGAGGAGATTGAAAGAATAGCACTCTCAGCGAGATAAGTGATAGAAGGAATTGTACATAGACCACGCAAGGCCTTGATAATAGGACTTGACAGAGCGAGCGCAGATTCTGTGAAAAAGTTTATGAAAAGAAGGTATAATGCCTAACTTGCTCAGGCTGAAGTGAAGAGGAGTCTTTATTAAAGTCCTACCAATACTACCTACACATACTCCGACTAACTGGACTACTATAAGTACTGGAGCTTGACTGGGAACTCATGGAATCACAGAGGTCCTTTCCTTAATATTAAGGGTAGAAGATTCGCAAATATTCAGGCTTTATGGAGATAGAGTTGGAGGTGTAGTATTCACCCTAAGGGAGAGGCCTGTAGAGAAGGGCGTGGAGTTTGTCTACACACAGCGAGGTACGGCTTGAGTTCATTGAATGCATTTATTACAGTGGTGGAACCTTGGTTAAAAGCGGGCCTATGAGTTGAAGAGGATTGTATGGCTCACGGATATAGCTCCCATTATAGCCTTCCCTCTGGGATTCCCACCTCTCAAGGACCCTGAAGGAGCAGTACTTTTCGAGGCTTTTGATGAAGACTTTATAAGATGTATTTTCCAAGAATTACCTAGCTAAATGACGGTGAACAGTATGGTAAAAGCAGTGAAGCTAAGGGTATTTATAGTACCTCACTGGCACTTTGATGCACTATGGCAACTGAGCTTTGAGGAGTACTTTAACATTACCGTGAGGAACTTAATAGATTTGCTTGAATTCTTAGACTTAGAGCCAGAGTATAGGTTTAACTTAGATCAATCAATCTACGTTGAAGAGTTCATGAGACGCTTTCCTGAGCTTACAGGTAAGTTAAAGGAGGCTATAAAAAGGGGATTAATTGAGCCTGTGTGCTCGGGTTTCACTCAACCTGATTCCAATATACCTAATGGCGAATTTTTAGTTCGTAATATAACCATTTACCAGAGATTCATGGAGAAGACATTTAGTGTTAGGGCGAGATGTGGTTGGTTTATTGATGTCTACGGGCAATCAGCCCAGCTTCCTCAAATATTCAAGAAGTCGGGAGTAGAGTATTTCGTGTTTTGGAGAGGTGTTCCTGATGGACTTCCTAGCGAGTTTCTCTGGGAGGGTATAGATGGCACTAGAATTCTAACGCATAGAATGCCCTTAGGCTATGGTGCAGGATATATACCGACAGGTGAGTGGAGGTACTACTTTTTTATATGCACTATAACTGACGAGAGTGCAATAGAGTTTCTTAACAACCTGATAAATAGATTGAGAAAGTGGGCTTCTACCAACAATATCTTAATCCCTAATGGAGGTGACTTCACTCCTCCACAACGCTTCCTTCCGAGTGTCGTCAGGAAGTGGAGAAAGCAGAGAAGGGACCTGGAGATCTATATAGCTACAGCAAGCCAATTCTTCAAAGCAGTAGAGGAATCACGAATTAAGCTTCCTGTAATAAGGGGTGAATTCAATCCTATATTCAGAGGAACCTATAGTGCGCGAATTGAAATTAAGAAAGCAAATAGGGAGGTTGAGAACTTATACCTAAATGCCGAGAAGTTCGCGAGCATAGCTTCTCTTTTCAACTTCACCTACCCTAGGAAGGCTTTAGAGAAAGCGCTTAAACTCATACTTACGAACCAGTTCCATGATGCTATAAACGGCGAAGTTATAGACGAAGTCTATGAGCATATAATGAACAACTACAGGACAGCAAGGGAGCTATGTAGCGAAGTACTAGAGGAAGCTCTTCAGGAGATTACGGACAAAATAGATACGAGGGGAAATGGTATTCCTATAGTAGTGTTTAATCCATTGTCTTGGATCAGAACTGATATCGTAAGCGTTGAAGTCGCATTTGGAGAATCTAAGGTTAAGGGTATAAAGCTAAAGGATTGGAAGGGGAGTGAAGTTCCGTACCAATTTGAGAGACTTAACAAAAACCCTGACGGGACCCTAGGATACGCTAAGATCGTATTCACTGCCGAGAATATACCGTCTCTCGGTTATAAGGTATATTATATTGTTCCTAACGAGAGAATGGATGTGGCAGAGTTTAAAAGTAGTATAAAAGTTTCCGAGGAGAGAGGACAGTATACTTTAGAAAACCAGTACTACTTAGTGAGTGTAGATCCTCTTTCCAAGAACATTGTGAGGATCTACGATAAGGAAGAGAAAAAGGAGGTCATAGATAATAGTAGATATCTAGGAAACACTATATTCAGTGAGCCAGATTACGGTAGCGTATGTAATGTCAACGGTGAAATAGATGCCCATCAAACAATAACCCCAATTGGAGACTTGCCAAATCCAGACATCGCTAATAATACTATGAAAAATGTCTCACATGGTAGAGTCATTGAAAGAGGACCCGTTAAGGCGACGATATATAGCTACGGCGTACTGGAGAATACCAAATACAAGCAGTACATTATGATATACGATAAGATTAAGAGAATAGATTTCGTCACCGAACTCGACTTTGGAGATGAGCATCGAAGAATAAGGGTAGTATTTCCAATTAACCTAAGGAATGGAGAAATATGGCATGAAATTCCTTATGGTGCTATAAGAAGAGGGGAAGGCGAGTATCCAGCTATGAATTGGATCGATATATCCAGTGACGATTACGGTGTAAGTCTAATTAACCATGGCATACCTGGAAATAGCATAGTTAAAGGCGTTATGATGTTAACACTATTAAGGAGTATTGATGCAATGTACCTAGCGACACCGTTTAGAGAGTTAAGGCTTGAGAAAATGAGTAGAATGTACTTGGAGAGAACTGGAAAGTACTTTACATATTATGCTTTAGGGCCTAAAGCTCTTGAGAGAGGACACCACGTATTCAAGTATTCGTTATATCCCCATAGGGGGAATTGGCGTGAGGCCAAATCCTATAAAGTGGCATTAGAGTTCAATAATCCATTAATACCTGTTAAGACTACTAAGCATGAGGGCATATTACCAAAGGAGTATAGCTTTATCTCGATGAAACCTGAAAATCTAGTATTAACTGCCGTTAAAAGATCGGAAGAAGGCATTACAATACGCTTTTATGAGGCCGAGGGAAGGAGTGCTCGAGGGAAAATAGCCTTCTTTAAAGAGGTAGAATCGGCATGGGAAGCAGACTTACTAGAAAGAAAGATTGAAAGATTAGAGGTGAAGAACAAGGAGGTATCTGTAAAAGTTAAACCGTTCGAGATAGTAACCGTTATTTTAAAACCTACTGAATAGAGTTGATATGACTAACAGAACTTTAACTAAGTTTAAAGTGAAAAGGTTTTTGGATATGGATAATAGCCTCTGAGATCTACGAAGCTGTGCGTTACTACAGCCCTAGTGAGTCAATCAGCATGTGGGAGAAGGCTAAGCCTGAATAGGCGGTATAGGAGAATGAGAAACGGAAAGTGTAGTTTTGATATGAGTGCTTCATTGGTTCACTTTAAAAGCCCCTTCAGGAGAGGAGGGAGGACTATTCACTATGAAAGAGATAAATACTACGAAAGTAATGGATGCTCAGAACGGTTCTTAGTGAACTTTCTTTAACTTCATCCCTAATCGCAGCTTCATGAAAATAGGCTTAGAGTATTTATTTTAAATTCTTAATAACTAGACATCTATAGTAGGTGAAGGTGAACGCTATGAGACATACCTGGTACCTCGCTTATGACTCGAATATAAATGAAAACGGACTAGAGAAAAGAAAGTATAACAAGTATGAAGCCGTACTTTCGAGCCCATTCCCTATCCCAGCTAAAACCTTTACCCTTCAGGGTGAAGAGAATGTCGAAATTGGAGAAGAATAGAGTAAAGTTGAAGAGAGAATATAGTAAGTACAATCTTTTCATACTCGACTGCGATGGAGTAGTGTGGAGAGGGGAACATCCTATAGAATCAGCTATTAGAGCTGTAAAACTACTAAAGAAATTGGGGAAGAAAGTAGTTTTCATGACTAACAATGCAACGGCCTCTAGATGGGATTATTCAAATAAGTTCGACAGAATAGGGCTTCATATACCGTCTGAGGATATCTATACTAGCGGTTATGGAGCAGCAAAATTTTTAGAGGGAAGATTTAGGACAGCCTATATCGTAGGTGAGGAAGGACTTAGGATAGAGCTCGAAAACGTTGGAGTGGAAGTAAGAAATTATGCAGAGAGTGTAGTAGTAGCATTAGATAGGGGAGTGACCTACGAAAAGATAGCACTGGCAAGTAAGCTCATTAGAGAAGGGGCATACTTCATAGCTACGAATAAAGATCCAACTATTCCCACTGAACAAGGAGAGATTCCGGGAGCGGGAGCTATAGTAGCTGCGGTAGAAGTAGCCTCAGGTAGGAAACCAGATATTACCATAGGTAAGCCTGAAACTTTCCTCTTTAAACTTATCTTAAAAGATAATCCTACGCCTAAGGAAGAGATCTTAGTAGTGGGAGATAGAATTGAGACTGATATAGTGGGGGCTAAGAGATTTGGAGTTGACTCTCTAATAGTACTAACAGGAGTTACTAAAAGGGAAGATCTAAGAAAGTTAAATATTAGACCTACCTATGTAGTGAATACACTGCTAGAGATTTTTGAGTAGAAGATATTGTATATGTAGATATTACACAAATATTACCTAAATAACATGTTATAGAATACTTTCATACAACTCTTAGGTAGCAGTTATACAATACCTCTTTGAAAATACTATTGGTGGAGAACTTGAAGACTATAAGAGTATCCGAGGATACACTTGAAGATATAAAGGCACTTAAGAAATTGCTAAAGTGCAGATCCTGTGATGAAGTCGTTAGGACATTAATAGTAGTCTTCGTCAAATTCTCGGAAATGGTGCCCAGGGATAGAAGAGAACCCCCAATGGGAATGTATATTTAACCTCCATCATAATTGTCCTCTAAAATTTTAAAAATTTATTTCGATATCCTAATCAAGATCTAGGGCTAGATGTGATCAAGACTCCATACGTAGAGTGGTAGTGGGAATAATACTTGAAGCTTACTAGCTTTAAGTCCTATAGTCTCTGGACCATCAAATAGGAGTCTAACTAAAGACCGCTCATCTAATAATAGCTCAGGCTTAGTATCTATTTCCTCGATCACTACTTCTCCTCTATCTACTCTCAATCTCACACTTTCCCCAGTCTCTATAACACCTATGGAAGTATCTATCTGTAGATTAGCTCCTCTCTCAGAAAGTATGGGGGAATAGGCTTTTAACGTATCCTTAAGGCTTATTACCTTCACCATTCCAATAGGTTCAAATCTCCATAAGTAACATACTCGTCTAAGAGCTAAGAAAGTGTCATATGTATAATAGGGACTACATACTTCAGTTTCAAGACCTCCATACTCCTTACCCAAAGTTGTCAAAATTGAGTATATCAAAGGGATTAAGTTTTCGGGAGATCCACCATACTCTATTATACGATTTGGACGATGTTCGCTTACAAAAGTTACGTAAGCAGTCTTATCCTCTGAGAGAAAGGCCATCAGTCCGGGAATATCAAATAGTAATTCGTAATCTCTCCTACTCCGTTCTATTACTATAGGCTCACTATCGTGTAATCGAATTATACTATCCAGTAGATCATCCTCACCTCTGTATCGTACTATCCCTACCTTTTGAGGCTTCCATTCAATCTCAAGCGACCTAGTAGAGATCTTAAACAGGGGATATTTTCCAGCCATTTCATAGCCAAAATGACCATATCTTTGTCTATCACCCCATAAAATTGATATAGGATAGCCTTCTTTTCTCATCTTATCTATAGCGTATTTCATGAGCTTAGTCATAAAACCTCTCCCCCTAAACTCCTGCAAAGTAGCAACTCCACCTATACCTCCCATCATTATTTCTGCTCTTCCAACTTTCATTTTAAGTGGAAAAATTCCGACATGCGCTACTATTCTCCCATCCACTTTTACCACTAGTCTATTATCATAGTCTACAGTTTCTCTACGCCAGACATGTGGGTATCTTCTAGGAAAGTAACCTCTACTATGTCGGTAAGCAGTCTCCAAGAGTATCATTAGTTCGTCGTAGTCATTCGGTCTACAGGTAGTGATTTCAGTATCCATGTAGAACGATAGTACTATATCAATTTAAAATGTTTCCCTCTAAACCAACCTTTTTGAAGAGGGAGAACTATTCAATCTGGTGGGAAAATGAGGTTAAAGACTAGTAGTATACATGCTCATGGGTATTTCGATAAGACTACGGGAGCATTCATACCCCCTATCTACCAGATCGCCATGTTTGAACAGCCGGGGTGGACGAGAACTACTGATAGGGGTACTGATCTAAAGTACTCTAGGGAAGAAAACCCAACAGTACGTGCCGTGGAGAGGACGATAGCATGTCTAGAGATGGCAGAAGATGCACTATGCTTCTCAAGTGGCATGTCTGCTATAGCGACACTATATCTATCTACTTTAAAGAAGGGAGACACCCTAGTGATCCCTATGGAGATGTATGGTACGACTATACAACTAGCACTTGATCTTCAAAAATATGGTATTAGAACCGTATTAGCATGGCCAGAGACCGAGGAGATAGTTAAAGAGGTAAATAGAAAGGTCAAACTAGTCTTGGTAGAGACTATGACAAATCCCACATTGAGAGTCATAGATGTACCGGAGCTAGCCAAAGTGTGCTATGATCTAGGGGTCACTCTAGTAGTGGATAATACATTTGTCACACCAATACTCTACCAACCCATAAAGGACAAAGTCGATATAGTCGTCCACAGTATGACCAAGTACATAGCGGGTCATAACGATGTGATAGCGGGAGCAGTAGTTGGAGAGAAGAAAAGAATACTAGAACTCTGGGATTGGAGGAGAAAACTCGGCTGTATACTAGCACCCTTCGAAGCATTTCTCGTACTAAGAGGAATGAAAACTCTGAGCATAAGAGTAAAAACACACTGCGAAAACGCACAAGCGATGGCAGAGTTTCTAGTAGAACATCCTAAGGTGAAAGAAGTACATTATCCAGGTCTCACTGAAGATAAATATCATTCTATAGCTAGGAAAATGTTCAAAAATGGCTACGGTGGTGTTGTTAGCTTTAGGATAAAAGGAGGATCAGAAGAAGTATTAAAGATCTTTAGTAAATTAAAGATTATTAAGACGGCACCAAGTCTTGGAGGACCAGAATCACTTATAACATATCCTATTATAAGTGCAGCTAAAGTCATTCCAAGCGACATTAGAGAGAAGCTGGGTATAACAGAGGATTTTCTCAGATTATCAGTAGGACTTGAAGATGTAGAGGATCTGATAGAAGATATAGATAGAGCCTTAAGTAGTACCTAGAAGAAGGGGATTACTATTGAGAGTGGATCCTGAGAAGTGTAGAGAAGTAGCCGATATAATCGCTAATCTAAAACTACTAGAAGACAAGTTTATAGATACTGAACTCTATCCTCCACCCGATGATCCCGTAGAAGATGTACTTAGGTTCTTCTTCTTTGTAGTAGCTATAGATCATAGGACTAGAAGAAAGGGATTACATTACGAGGAGTTTGTAGATGGAAAAATGTTCAGAGGATCTGAGCTCCTCTTCCGATTAAGTATTATCAAGTATAACTCGGATAGAGAATTCTTTTCTCCATACAACATGTGTAATATGACTACTGAAAGTGTAAAAGAATGGTTAAACTATGGAAAAGCTATTATATGGGATCCAGAGATTAGAGCCTACTTACTCCGAGATTGTGCTATTAAGATATTAAAATTGTACAATGGTAGCGTGAGTGAGATGGTAAAAATGAGTAAAAATAGACTCCGCTACCCTACAAGAGATGGACTTCTCGATAGACTCAAAGTATTCAGGGCCTATGAAGATCCTGTTGAAAAGAAGTCTTTCCTATTAGTCAAGTTCTTGATTAGAAGAGGATTATTCACTCCTATTGATCTAGACAATCTCCATGTTGCAGTCGATAATCATTTAATGAGGGTTGCTATAAGAACGGGAATACTACATTTAGAGGACTATGAAATCCCATGGTTTAAGAGACCAGTGAATTACGAGGAGGATATTATAACTAGAATGTACGCTAGAAAGGCGTACAAATTAGTAGCCAAGATTTCGAATACTAATCCAATGCTGTTAGACGATCTTATATGGTCTCTAGGAAGAAGTTGCTGCTTATATGGAGAACCTATTTGTGATAGTGGTCAAGTGCCGTTGCTCAATAGTAGAGGATGTCCCTTCAGGAGTATATGTAAAGCCTATTCTAATAGAAGATTAAGAATGCTAAATGAGCTCGAATACTTAGACACATGGTACTACTAGTATCCCACAGGATAAAGATATAAACACTACTAGACATCTTGTGGTCTTGTAAACACTATTACTAAGCGGTTATTGTGACCTAAACATTTAAATTCATCGTAAATACTAACATGAGAGAGTGGAGGGACTAGTAGCAATGGCATCGGAAGGGACGCCATTAAAAATGTTGTTCAAAAGTTTGAACAATACAATACTAGTAAAACTTAAAGATGGTAGTGAAATTCTTGGAACCCTAGAGAGATGTGATCCTAATATGAACATGATACTTCTTGAGGCTAAAGAGATAGATGAGAATAATGGTAAACCCCTTACTAATTATGGGATGGTTTTTATAAGAGGTAGTAATGTACTGTTTGTGGTATTCGATCCATCTCAAGTAGTATATGAGTAACAGTAATAAAAATCAAGAGAATAGTCTAAAATCTTAAATTTATGGCGTAAGCCCTATTCATGGGGGTAGGACTTGAAATCAAAGGAGGACTTTATCGAGGTAGAAAAAGTTGATTGGAAACCTATGAAATACAGAGAATTCGAGATAGTTGAGAGGAAAGGTAGGGGGCATCCAGATTATATAGCAGATGCCATAGCTGAAATGGCTAGTAGGTATCTGTGTCAAATCTATAAAGAGAGGTTTAATAGAATACTACATCATAATGTAGATAAAGTCTTAGTAGTAGGAGGACAGTCGTGGAGGACATTCGGTAGAGGAGAGGTCCTCCAGCCAATATATATCATGGTAGCAGGAAGAGTAACTACAGAGGTAGAGTATAAGGGTTCCCGAGAGCAAATTCCAGTAGGACCCTTAATACTCAGAGCAGCACGAGATTGGCTTAAAAACAACTTTAGGGAGTATTTAGATGTAGATCGTCATGTTATAATAGATTATAAAATAGGGTGTGGAGCTACAGATCTAACTAGGCTGGTAGAGGAGGAGGTTCCACTAGCAAATGATACATCAGTAGGTCTGTCTTTTGCACCACTGACCGAAACTGAGGAACTTGTTCTTAAGATTGAGAATTACCTAAACTCACCAACACTAAAGAAGGAATTACCTGAAGTTGGAGAGGATGTAAAGGTAATGGGATTGAGGAGAGGAGAGAAAATAGATATAACCATAGCAGTAGCCATGATGTGCCAACACATAATTAACTTAGATGATTACAAAGCAATAAAGGAAGAGATAGAGGAGAGAGTTCTGAAGATAGCCTCAAGGATAACTGAAAAGGAAGTTAAAGTTCATGTGAATACTGCAGATGATTATTCCATAGGAGATAAAGGTGTATACCTGGTCGTAACAGGTACCTCGGCTGAGCACGGAGATGATGGAGCTACAGGAAGAGGGAATAGAGTACATGGATTGATCACACCACTAAGACCTATGTCACTAGAGGCTACTGCTGGTAAAAACCCTACAAGCCATGTGGGTAAGGTATACAATGTCTTAGCTGATAGAATAGCTAATAGAATCTATAAAGAGGTAGATGGAGTAGAAGAGGCGTATGTATCCATGTTAAGTCAGATAGGTAAGCGCATAGATAATCCTCAACTCTTAGGCATCTCAGTAGTCCCCGAAATCGACAGGAGTTTTAATGATATTCGATATGAGGCATCTGCTATCGCTATGGAAGAGTTAAGTGTAGATAATATCCTAAAGATATCTAATGATTTAATAGAGGGTAAGGTAATGCTATTCTAGCTGACTTACTCTATGTCTACGGTACTCTTCGAGAATTCGTAATAATTCCTTACTATCTTCTACCTCTTTTCTCAGACTCTCCTTCAACTTTTCTATAATCTTTCTCACATTTGAGCTTATTACTAAACTATTCTCTAACACTACATACTCTAATCCCGTAGAGTTTAACTCCAATACCGGTATGCCCTTATCGTTCAATTGCCGTTTTATATATGGCGCTATTTTATCTCTTACTATAACTCCTCTCACACCTATGGAGTACATCAAATTCACATCCTCTATTTTAAGGCTTTCTGGTCTTCTAACGAAGACTATGTCATTATATAGGTCTAAAGTACTTCTTGCTATTAACGATTCGTAGGATACTATGTTCTCCGCCTTACCCTCTAATAGATGTTTAAGTATTCTTTTCCACTTCTCTATAGTTCTCTCTTTACTGACTAACATATTTTCCAACGATCTCTTCTCTTCTTCAAGCTTATGTATTCTCGATACCAACTTGACCGAAGTCTCCTCTCTGAGAATCCTCTCGTATCTCTCACTCTTTATCTCATTCAGTTTCTTCTTCAATTCATCTATTATTTCATCTCTTTTCTTAAGCTCTTGCTCTAATTTATTGATAATAGTTTTAAGTCTGTTGATCTCTTCTATCAAATGCTTTCTCTCTATACTACTCTCCTCATGAACTTTATGAGTATCTACCCTAGGTACTACTGTCTTAGATCTGAGTATGATATCTATAGCATCCTTTACACATTTCCCTTTGACTATCAAAGCCTTTACCTCGTCTAGTCTAATATCATTCAACCTTCTTCTATTAATCTCCTCTTCGGCTCTCTTAAAGAGATCACTATAGTGCTCATAGGCTTTCAGTACTGCAGCTAGAGCATCTCTTTCATGGTTATTAGCTAGTTTGATCAATCCCCTCTCTATTAGCTTCGCAACTTCTCTTTTCTTTTCATCAACAGTCAGTGGTCTCTTGGGGTAAAATAATATAGCAGCTAGTGATGCCGCTAACTTTTTGGCATACTCTGAGGGAGGATTCACATCGGTAGCCACAAGAATGGGTTTTCCATGCTTTAATAAAATCCCTAATAAACTATTCCTACTCAATCCTCTTCTACTAAAGACGGAGATCACATTACCTGAGAGATCCATAATAGCTACTCCAGTAACCATTCCGGGATCTATACCCACCATTAAATATCTCTTCTGAACTTCTAGTTTACGTCCCCAAGGTCTTTTAAGCGGCTCGAACTGTATTTCTTCCTTTATCACAGGTCTGACTACAACTCTTATGTCAGGGCTTTTAACACTCTTGACCATACCTTGAAGTGCTTTTTTAGAGGTATAAACTATAAATAAGCTCCTGGTGAGCCCTCCTTCTCCCTTTCTTACGAAAAGATCATAGTCTATTCCAGCTTCATCCAGGGAGTGCTTTATCTCATTAGTAGTTCTCAAGACCATAGCATTTAGGTTTCTTTCAAAGCGTCTAGCGCTCATTCCTCCAGAACCAACACTTCTACTTCTAGTAACGAGTATCAAAGTCTCTTCTGCCGTAACCAATATCCTACTACCAATACCCATCATAGCTAGTCTAGCTATAATTTCAGCACTTCTAAGAGGGTCAAGTTTTCCACTCGTCAGGGGTATTAGTCCATGTCTTTTAGCTAGAGTTTCAAGACTCTCGTATCCTTCATGAGTTTTCGTTACCTGTACTATCTCCGAATACCTATTGATCTTCATGAGTATCTTCTTAACCATGACAGGGTTTGTCGATAGTTCGAATATGTTATCTAGGGCTACAACATCCGGTCTCGATTTGCTGATAAGTCTCACTAGTCTTCTCAGTCCAATACTAGCATACTTCGCTTCTATACTATTTCCACATAGCAGTACTACTGAGAACTTGGGCTCCCCCTTTTCGGGACTCTCTCCTGGAAGTATATCCACGCCCATTACAGTCCTGAACACTATATTACCCCCAGTTCATCGAGTATACTTTCTACATCTAAGTCTACCTTATATTTTCTTCTAAAGAACTTGGACAATATGAGTATATCCCTTCTTAGGAGGAGGGGGGCTGAAGGATGTATGCTGGGTACCCACTGTGGCCAGTCTATTATTAATACTTTACCTCCCTTCTGAATTATTACATTATACTCGCTGAGATCACCATGAACTACTTCAGCTTCCTTAAAGGCCTTTTTCACATTCTCGATTATCTCATCAAAAACTCCCACTGGATCCTCTAGTTCTGGGCATTCATAGAGGGGTATACCCTCTATAATGGACATCACTACCACATGTCGATTCCAACTTACAGGTTTCGGCACTGATACTCCTACGGGGTATAGGAGTGTTAGAGCGGTATACTCTCTCTCAGCTGCTAATCTAGCTTCATACAGCCATGATATATGTCTCCGTCTTCCTACGTAAACTCTCTTCTTTCTGACCTGTCTAAAGCTAGTCCTACCCAATCTATGGAACTTAACTGCTACTCTAGAGCCCGAGGGAGTTATACCTTCATATACATCGGATTCCTTACCTACTCCTAGCGGCTTAAGGCTCAAGTATCTGATAACTCCTCGCTTGTAGAGCGCATCTAGAGCCAGACAATCGTATCCCCTACTGGTTAACATATAACCTACATATGCCCCCTTTCTACGCTGGACTAATCCTAAGTTAGAGAGCTTTAGTAGTCTACGAAAGGTGTACTCTAGATCTTTCTTAATCCATTTGGATATGTACTCTAAGGGGACATATTCACACTTACCCATTCCTATTTCTATAGCCTTGAGTATCCTAAGATCTTCTTTGTTAAGACTTCTAAGAGCATCTACTACAAATTTCACTAGACCACCGTAGTAAGTTTTAAAGCTATGTCTTCGTAAGAATAGTGGATGAGGAGACAGCTCGCGACTGAAAATTGATGAAGTCTTCGATTACTGACATTATATAAAACCAAGGATACCCCTCTTCACGATATCTTTTTCTAGATCTACTAATGTGATACTCCTAGTAGCAGGAAGTGAAGTGTTTATCACAAGTGCTCCGCTTTTTAGTCGAACCCTATGGATCTTTGAATTATGAGCATGGCCGTGGAAGGCTAAGTCTACATTATACTTAACTAATAGGGATTCCATTTTTGTACTTCCCAACTCTTTCCATATACTTTTCCTCTCTCCCTCTAATGTCTTAAAGGTTACAGAGTAGTGGGATAGCATTATAAGTAGCTGTACCTTTCTCTTGAGATTCTTAAGTATATTTTCTAATCTCTTTAGTCTACTATTATACTTGGATACTATGTCTGGTATATTTTTTCTTTGCCAGAGTGTAGGTCTGTCTAGTACACCTCGTGTGCCCACAATCCCTACTTTATAGTTACTGATGTTTATTATCATACTTTCATCTCTTAACCATGTTATTCTATCAAACCTGCTGACTATATCATCCTCATACTGTTCGTACTCCTCATTACCCATAACCCCTATTATATTACCTTCATAGTATTTCTTAAGCGAATCAAGTACTCTACTATACTCATAGACCTTCCCCTTATTGATCATATCCCCTATAAACATCAGAATTTCTACACTATCCCATGGAGTAGATTTGATAGCATGTCTAAATAGGTCAATGTATCTAGGCGAGTGTACATCGGCTACTGCTGCTATCATGGATATATACCATCTAATATCCGTAATCAGTTAATTAATATACACTCTCATACATAATAGTAGCGGATTAATAGAGAGAGGGCTGATGCTCTTGGACAAAATATGGGTAAAATAGTGTCATCACTTGCTTTCTTCCTTTTCCTCTTCCTTCTTTTCTTCCTCCTCTACCTTCTTTAGTTCCTCCTCTAGCTCTTTTTCAATTTCCTCAATAGGCTTAGGTGGGGGTGTTGTCGCCAATGTATACCCTATCCATGCTAGTATCACCAATACAGCGCCTACAGCAAGCACACCTGTCAATTTTATGACTATCACCCACCATTCAGATAGAAGTACTGCCCATACATAGACTATCAGCGCTATGATACTACCTAATAGCATTAGCACTCCTATCGCTTGATCTTTACTCATGGTAGTCTTATAGGATTAGTCCAATATATATCTTAGTATACAAAATCATTTTACTAAAATCTGAAATTAGTACATTATTTACCGATAATGACTCTAAAGTTACTTTTAATGAGAAATCGTATACTACAGACTTCAGACCTTCTATATAGAGCTAGAGAGTTAAGAAAGAGAATATAAATCTCGACAGAGACTAAGTATAGGCTACAAGAGGGAGAGAATATGCCACATCGAATAGTGAAGACCATAGAGGGAGTCCTCATGAGGATAACCACTACACCCACTGGAAAAGTTTTACAGGTAAGATTAAAGACCTCTAGAGGGGATTTAATAGTCTCTAAGGAGATGATTGCAGGTGGAAAATGCATACTCAAGGATAAGCGCACTAAGAGTACTGATGAGGTAAAGGTTGAAAGTTTGAGAAGAAAGCTCATGAAGAACGAGTACAGAGCACTTCAATACGCTGTAGAACTTATATCAAAGAGTACATAGGTATTGATTTTACTTTCACCTAACCCTTACTATGAGACTTATATTAGCGTAAAAGTACCTATCAAGGTGTAAACTTGAGAGAATTTAAGGGTAGAATTCTTAGCCACACCTCAATTCAAAACGCTATTATGAGAGTAGAGAAAGGTAAGGTAAAGGTAGAAGACCTGGTCAAAATAAAAGGAGATCACTACGACTTCATAGGTGTTGTAAGAAAAGTTTTCGTGGGAAACCCTATACTCAACAGATATTCACCTTTTCTAGTGACAGATCCTAAGGCAGCAAAAGGAATGGAGTACATTAATGCGGTAATAGAGTTATTAGGTGTAATTGGGAGTGAAGGATTTGAACCCTTTGTACCAGAACCCCCTACGACAAGTAGTGAGGTATTACCACTTGAAAAAAGCGACCTAGAGATAATAGTACCGGTGGGTAAAACTATATACATAGGCTATCACAAGTACTCGAAATGGGATATACCACTAAATCCAGACTTCCTATACTATCATCTGTGGATAGGAGGGATTACTGGATGCGGGAAATCCCATACTATAAGAATCCTAGTAGACGAGCTCGCTAGAATAGGTAAGAGAGTTTTAGTATTCGATCACTCTGGAAGAGATTACGTACCCTACTTCAAGGATAAATATTTAGTTGTAAGCGATACAGACATAGTACTAGATCCAGAATCTGTAGCACAGGCTATAGCTAGTAGAGCAAAACTCGATAAGTGGCTTAGAGAATATACGGATTCGGCTACGATCCTCTACGTACTTACGGGAGGAGAGAGCTCTATGTTCGAAAGAGTGCTTAACTCCCTGTCAAGAGAGAACTCCACTACCTCACCATCAGTGAATGATGTAGATCTCAAGAGAATAGTATGGAGTAGAGAGAAGTATCTAAAAGTACTGTTGAGAACGGCTAGGCGTATGGGAGCTAAAGGGGCAACTCCTCTCAAACTGACCTTTAAGATACTTCAAAAAGTTCCCCAGGACACCTTTAAGAGGTTGAATGAGAGAACGTATACCTATAGTGATATTGTAGACCTATTGTTAAGTGGGGAGAACTGTATAATAGTAGATCTATCGAATGAAATAATGGAGATCAGGAGGAACATAGTAGCGGGAATACTAGACGAGCTATGGAGGAGAATAGAGACTAAGGGAGAACCTGTAGATACTATAGTGATAATAGACGAGGCTCAAAACTATGCTAGTGAAGGCTGTTATCCAGCCAATTACACCATAGCTAGGACTGCTAGAGAGGGTAGGAAATGGGGTCTAGGATTAGTACTAGCAAGTCAGAGATGGATCTCTGACATATCTACAGATATACGTTCAAATATAAACAGCGTAATGTTCAGCAGACTTCAAGTAGCTACTGACCTACAGGAGATAGGAAACATAGTAGATGTAGGAGGAATAGAACTAGGAATACTAGGACCTGGGGATTTCTTTCTAGCGGGATTATTGAGCCCCTTCAAGAGACCAGTACTACTACACACCTACAGTCGGTTGAGGGAGAGGTAGATGGAAACTCGTGAAGAGTTAGAGGAAATAGACCTCCTAGATACGGACTTGATACTCAAGCTGGAGAAAGAGGCTGAAGAATTGATTGAAAAGTTAGAAACTGAAAACTCTCAGATACTCGAAAATCTAAAACTCATTTCTGAAAATTTTCAAGGTAAGGTTAAGAGATATAGTGAACCCAAGAATGAGTACTCCATAGTAGCAGTAGACTCCTCCTACGATCCCCTCCCCTTAGACCTATTTATAGGAACTCTCTGTGCTATAGTATACGGATATGTACATTATCCTTCCGGTAGGTATAGATTATCTACGACTATACTACCAGTAAGACAATTATCAGAGAAGGAAGAGTCCAGCAGATTGGTGAGTTTACATGCTGATCTCTTAGAGCTTAAGACCATGCGTAAATGTCTAAAACATGATAAACTCAATTTCAATATTCTCGTAAGAGACGGAGATTTCCCACCTACAGAGATATTTTTCAAGCCCTATCACGAGGCCAAAGAGGCCTTTAGGAATAGGCTTATAGAGGTTACTAAGAACATCTTCAGTATAGCACAAGAACTAGACATAGGAGTAGTAGGCATAGTCAAGAGAATAAGAACATCACTAATAGCCTTTAAAGCTGGTATGGGAGAGGAGCTAATTGGAAAGCTAGGAGATCTACTCGTAGCATCAGCAGTACTAGGAGAAGGAGAGTATCTAATACTCGGTAGATATGGAGATCTAATAGATAATGAACCGCTATTCCCAACTTATCTAAAGAGGAGAACAGGGTCAAAGAACATAATAAGCACATGGAAAGAGCTTGTAGGTACTGTACCTCAAATAGAGGATGTAGTAATAGCATACTACAAACCTCGTACCAGAATAGCAAATCCTATAAAACTACTATGTTGGAACATAGATATAGACGATTTTATAAAGTTCTGTATTGCACATACTCCTCAATATCCTCCATACCCTGACTTTCTTAACTTGATAGATAAAATATGTTTAGAATATTCAAAGAGTCTTAAGATTTCAGATCTAATGTGGTATGCTCTAGCAAATGTCCTAGAGAGGAAGGGAATGAGGTACATCGATACCCATAAGGGCAGTATAGATCTCCTTAGGCCCTCTAGCATACAGAAATTGGAAAGTATTGCTATGAAGTTAGCCAGTATAATGAAAGCTCTCAGATAGTCTATCGAAAAGATTAATCAATATTAAAGTACCCTAACCCCATGAGTTAAAGTGTATAATCCTTTAGTACTTGAAAACATAGAGAAATCTATTACGTGTAGAGTACCTCTATATAAAGTTCTATATTTAACACTACTATCGCTTGTGAAAGAAGTAGGATTAAAGAGACCTAAAGTGATCATAGGACTACCTCTAGGTCTAAAAGTGAGTATACCACTAGAGATCATAGGTAGTACGTGGTCTAATATCCTACACATCTTCTACTATCCCGACTACGAGGTGTTAAAGATCTTTAGGCCCAGACCAGGATGGGTAGTAGTGGATGTAGGTGCTTTTATAGGACTGTATACTCTTAAAGCAGCTAGGTTAGTAGGCAATAACGGTATCGTAGTGTCCTTAGAACCCTTTACTGAACACTATACGCTACTCAGACAAAACCTGGCACTAAATTCACTACACAATGTGATTCCGCTAAGATTAGGACTGGCAGGTTCAAGTGGTACTAGGAGATTATACATCACTAAGGACACTATTAATTCCACTATAGTACGAGGTTACGCTGAACGTATGGGAGGTGTAGAGAAGATAGAGATTATCAGAGTGATTAGTTTGGAGTATCTATTAAACATTCTAAAACTAAAAAGAGTTGATCTGCTCAAGCTAGATGTGGAAGGAGCTGAACTTGAAGTACTAAAGGGATCAGAGAGTATCTTAAGGAGAGGAATAGTGAAGCGTATAATAGTCGAAACACATAAGGAGGTAACTGATGTACAGATCCTTTCAAGAACTCTTGAAAAGTTAGGATTTAATGTACTAATCTATAGTGATGCAGAGGCCCCTTTACAGGAATTCATTTTCGGTATACACCGAAAATAATTCAATATTTCAAGCGTCTCTTCTTTATGATTCTATTATCTTAAAAACCATGAAATTCAAGAAGTACTACTATTAAGAAGTGAACAGAGTTCCTTTAGCTTCTCCTTATACTCAGCTATAGATACTTGAACACAAGAGGTAGTAAAGTAGTCTGGTAGGAGTTCGAGATATCTCTTGTATCTGGTATCAGCAGCTATTATAATGGCTTTATCTCTTTCGGATCTCAGAGCTCTTCCCATAGCTTGAGAAGCTTTTCTAAGAGCTGGGATTACATATGCGTAATACCTACCTTTTTCTTTTCCGTAGAGCTTCTCATAGTACTCTATGTATTTCCTGGTTCTAGCAGTTACTTTATCGAAGGGTATACCTACCAGTATTATTGCCTCTAGTTCTTCTCCTGGAAAGTCTGTACCCTCAGTAAACCTTCCACCCATGGGTGCTATCAGTATTCCATTTCTCTTCTTACGACCTCTGAGTTTAAATTCGTCTAATAGTCTTCTAGCCTCATCGCCTTTCATATCTCTCTTCTCTATGAACAGTTCTCCATAATCATTTATCTCTTCTAGGAGACCTGCTTCTATCAGCTCGTCCTGAACTCTATAACTAGCAGTAAATACTGCTCTATTCACGTTAAGTAGGCTAACAAAGGTCTTAATGACATCTATATATTTCCTACACATATCTTCACTTAGGTGTTCTCCTCTTGTAGTGACCCCTGTCAGTATCATAGATCTAACTTTTTCTGTGCTGTAGTGAGAAGGTACGATAGTGTAGGTATAGGATTTTAGACCCACAGTCTCTGCAAACGCATCTATAGGCTTCATAGTTCCGGACATGAAGATTACACATCTGAACTGAGACCATATGTCAGAGAGGACCTCACTTGACCTCATATCCCAAATTTCTAAGATTAAATTATCCTTCTCCACATTAGCTATAAAGGCTATGCCCTCTATTTCATATAACTCTAGTACACTAAGCCAGAATGTCGCTAGATGATATAGTGACGAGCGGGGACGTTTCCCCATCTCGAACAGCTTCCTCCTAATGCTCTCTCCCTTCTTCTTCATATCTTCAAGTAACGCATAGTCAAGTATTTCGTTGAAGTCATCTACACTAAAAACTCTATCCTCTTCACCACTACTACGGATCTCCTTATACATCTTTAGCATTCTAGCCTTGAGGATCTTAAGATGATCTACTAGCCTGTTATATCCATTTTCAATACACTCTTTTATAGCTCTCTCGACAGTACCTAGGGTAATCTTATCGGAGTATAGGTTAATACTCTGCAGATTATGGGCTTCATCCACGACGAGTATAGCTCTCTTGAAGTTTAACCTATACTTGAAGAGTCTACCTATCTCTTCCCTTAAAATGTAATTGTAGCTCATAGCTACTACATCAGCATAGTTGAGCAGGTAGTACTGAAGCATATATGGACAGAGATCCATCTCATAACCATATCTTAAGATCTCTGAATAGATCCGAGGCCTAGATATGAGTGAGGATATATCGAGACGCCTATTAACATAGTTCAAGAAGTACTTACACTTCTTCTTCATTCTTCTGCATATATAAGTAGCATCTTCATAAGAAGTAGTCTTAAACATATCCCTAGCTAGTAGACACATATCGCTTTTTCCTCTAAAGGAGAAACCAAAGACTTCAATTCCACACTTATCTACTATAGTCTTCAACTCCTCTATAGGTCTGTCGGCTTCATTACCAGTCCTCACGATCCATAGTATTTTGTAGTCAAGATCCACATAAGGTAGTAGAGTAGCAAGAACTACTGGAGTCTTACCGAAACCCGTAGCTGCCTGTATGATTATGTGTCTATCTCTCTTCTTTAAGCTTTCTTCTAGAAAGTTTATTAGTTCTTCTTGTCCTCTTCTCGGAATGTACGGAAAGTATTCCATCCTCGTTTATACAGTGGTTCCACTAGATAAGTATAACCATATATTAATCAAGATATCTTAAGCATCTTATCTCATATTTGTGATCACTTCTATTTCTAAAAGGGAGTTTATTATAAGGTTTGTATCTCTTATTTCCTCTTTACGTATTGAATGTTATAGTTTTAAGGAACTCGTTCTTATCCTCGTATCAAGGTCAAATACCTTAATTAGACCCTAGATTTTAGTATGAGAAATTCTCTTTGTAATCTCTATAGCAGCTTCATGAGCGTTTTCTAGGACAAGAGATATAGGTCTATCGCTATCTTTAATATGTATTAGTAGCTTAGAATCTATGCTCTCAACTTTGACTATATCCACATATTCAACAGTCAGTAACATACTTGAAGGAAGTATAGTCTCAGTAGATAGTAATTCATTCATATCTACCTCTACTACAATATACCTTTCTGTAAGATAGAGTGTACTCAAATATCCTCTAAAAGTCTTCACATTCGGTTTCATACGATTACCTATTCTCCTCATATCCTTTAAGTATTCCCATTCAAGTTAAATTCCTATTCCCAGTAGGCTTAAGCTTTAGCTATTTTCCATGAATCCTCAGATTAATCACCTCTAATATTTCTTGGAATCTATTCTTCACCATATGTTAAGCTAGATAGTAAAAATATAAATTAGAATACAGAATTTATACATGCTTAAATGCTATGAAGTTTACTTCTAGTAATGCACCCTTAGGAAGATTACTCACTTCTACTGTAGTTCTAGCAGGAGGATCTTTTGGAAAGAACTTAGCATATTCTTCATTAAAATCTGGAAAGTCCTTTAAATTCCTGAGGAATACGGTAGTCATCACTACATCCTCTAAAGTGAATCCCTCAGCTTCAAGTACAGCTCTTATATTCTCTAGAACCCTCCTAGTCTGTTCTTTTATACCACCATCTATGAGCTCTCCCGTCCTGGGATCGATAGCTATCTGTCCAGATCCAAATATGAAGTTACCTACTCTAATCGCCTGAGAGTAGGGACCTATGGGCTGAGGTGCACGTGTTGTGAATACTACCTTTTTCATATTCCCCACCGATTACTAATATCCTTGGGATTTTAATCGTATTCTGTATTCGTAGATCGATATGACGTACTTAAGGCTTAGCTCTAACAATCTCGCTCTTAGTTGTACATATATTTTAGCTTCATACCCGGATCAAGAGTACGCCATAAGAGCATCTGCTTCCTTATATGATCTACGAACTTTCTGTGTAGTGTAATCCACATATACCTCTTTCCTGTCCTAAGCTCAGAGTATACTCCAAAGATCATTTTTCCACTCTTAGTCGGAGTGGCTATGATTTCTACGTATTCAGATACTGCTACATCTCGTGGTGCAAGCATGACTGATAGCCTGAGAACTAGTCTCTTTTCAGCCCTCTCCTCCATATTGGGTGCTTCCAGTACTTCGAACTCTCCAGTATACTTCTTCTGAAAGTACTCAGCTAGATATCTCATCATCCCCCACCCTTCCCTATGACTACTTACTCTGAAGGGAAGAGGAATGTACCATCTATTACCGCGGGGAGTTGTAGTTATCTCCCATCTTCTCCTGAGTGATGGAGTTACACTCTTAGATATTTTTAGTGCAGGATAGGTACATGAGAGGACTACAGCCAGTATTGAAAGGAGAAAGGCTAAAGGTAAGTGTGGAGAGCTCATGTCCATTGGTATATCGAACCCTAGTAGTTGAACTATGGTACCTGTACTTGATGCTATTATATAACCAGCGACAACTCCTATTATCGAGTACATAAGTCCCTCAGTAATAGTCATAAGGGCTATATGTGTAGGAGCTAGTCCGAGTGATGCGTATGTACTTATTTCTTTCCTTCTCTCATAAAGAGACCCTAGCATAGTACTTGAGAGTATGAGACTTACGAGGAGAAAGGGTACTATCAAGCTTTCGAACCCTCTAATCTTATATCCCCTGATAGAAATCATCATATAACTACTCTTCCCATTACTATAGTATACCCTATAGTTTCCAGATAACTGCCGTGAGATCATCACAGCCAAAGTATAAGGGCTCTCTTTAAGAGGTATTAATATGGATATTACAGTTCCCCCCATTTCTATCAAGGTATCGAAGGGTAGTATAACTAGGAATTTATCCTCTTGAATAATCCCTCCTCTAGTCATGTAGAAAGGTGTTACTAATGCTCCATCTATACCTTTAAGTTCTCGAAAGATATCATTGGATATAACTCCTACTACTATGAGCTTTCGAGAACCCAGTAGAATAGTATCTCCTATCTCCACACTTAAGGCTTCTTTCAAATCCTTCGATATTACAACAGCTCCAGCCCTACTATGCTTAAACCACGTACCTTCTATCAATGCTCTCTGTAGAGCTATAGGATCATCTGGCATTAGACCCACTATACTCCTCCCGACAGACATTCTCTTACCAGTTCTCACACATAGGATCGTACTTCCTGATAAGGCGGCTCTCGGATATACTCTACTCACATCGCCTACGAATCCACTTATATAATCTACTAGGAAATAGGGTAGTGATGACCCATCAGGTACCTTTCTCACCAAAACTCCTCCATAGGGAGGCTTTTCGTAAAGGAACCTAAGAATAACAATATCGCCTAATCTCCATGAAGTTAGAAGGGTTATGGAGATGGTCATGAGAATTACTGTGATTATAGTCAGAAGGGTTCTAGCTCTTCTCTTTCTCATATTTCTAACACTAGTATTCATTGATGCTACTGCTACGTCTAGTCTAGATAATTCGATAAAATGCTCTCCTATAATCCTCCTCCTCAGCTCCATAAGTGTACCATAGTTCTCCAGGATTAGAATTACTACTGAAGTAGATGTCGTCATTAGAGTTAGGGTACTCAGGAAGAGAAATATCGGATTTGGATGGACTTTGAATCCCGGATGAAGTAGCATGAGCAGTAATAGTGTGAGTAGTGCAATGAGTAATGTACATAGTGCTTTTTTACCTCCTCTACCACCGGTAACCATCTCTCCTACTATTATAGCAAAGGGTAAGAGGAGGAATAGGAGTACTATATTCATCGTAGTTATACTATCATAGATGTCTCTTAGTATAGAGTAAGCTCTTCTAGCATAATGAAGTATGCAGTAGGTCAAGGTAGGTATGCATGAGTAGTCACCCTTGGAGAAATTTCCAAGGAGGTATTCGTATACCTCTAGCGCTCTCTCACGGTACCCTATAACTACTCCTATAGAACCTCTAAGGGTAGGTTCTTCCACTATAGGGGTTAGCATACTCTTAGTACACTCTAAAATTTCCTCACCTACGTTCCATGGGGGTACCTCAATATAGGCTCCTTTATCTAGCGTAATATCCTCTAATAGTGCTACTAACTCTCCAGTTTTAGTGGTCATAATTACATCAAGTCCCACCTCGCATGGAACCACTACTACTATTCTAAATGCTAAGGGATTGTATTTAATCGGCTCCAGAAGCTCCATTAATGTAGGTGGTATATAGGTGTTGTATGTAGTTAGTTCTTCTCTAGTATCAATCCTAAGCACTTTCAAGTCTAGATTCTCCTTAACATCTATTGGATAGAAGGTATTCGTATCCAAGAATACCCCACTCACTACTATAGTACCACACTCGAATAGAGTACAATTTATGTATAGAGTGCGTGCATAGTATACTGTCTTTACATTCTCTCCTTTAACGTTAGTATAAAATATTCTCGACGACCCATTATCTATAACGAAGATGGATACCCTATAGATGATGTTACGTCCTAATTGTCGCTTGAGACCAAATACTCTAAATGTTCCACCACGTTCTACTTTCACAAGAAAGAAGTTCTTGAAATTAGCAGTATGTTCGATATATGCTATAGCTACATATCGATCTCCTAGTGCTTTTAAATTCACAGTAGTTCTATTGAGATAAGTTATTCTTCCTATCAACTCGCTAAGTCCCCAGTTCCATACATGAGTATACATATCCTTAACTGCTGTAGTGGGATCCTTAATTATAGAATAGACTATATAGTAGACTACCTCAAGCTGTGGTAGTAGTTTTGAGAAATTTACATTATCTAGGGTATCTATTAGGGGATAGTTCCCCTTTCTTATAGTGTAAAAAGTTAGCGAGGGTATACCCGCACGATTGAATACTTCAGCTAAATGCTCTGCTCCTATCCTAGCAATTCCTCCATGTAGTGATGGTAGTATACTCATATGGTACTCTCTGCCATGGACTATGTAGGTTCTCATCGCCGCATCATACCTGCCTATGGTATCTACTATGTAGTGGGATAGTTTCAGCATGCTTTCCTTCATTGGCCCAGGTACATGCTCCCAATCAAATGGTCCATAGAAATCCCCCTGAGCGAGTGCTAGAAGTAGGGAGCTATGTGTGGAAAAGTCAAACGCAAAGGAAATAAATCTCTTAATCCTCTCGTAGAATCTGATTTGATGTAGTTTTTCTCTAAGGAAGATTCTAGCACCAGCCATAGATACGGCAGCTCCTGAGAGAGCTGCTATCACAGTAGTCCTCGTAGGCTTGGAATTACTTATTATCCTAGCGAACTCCAGGAGCGCTGCTATACTAGTAGCATCATTAGCTCCCGGAGAGATTGCTGGAACTATGGATTTAGTGTCGTAGTGTGCTACTACTAGGACTATATCCTCTTCGAATCCAGGCATCTTTTCCTCGGTTCCGGGTATCACTGCAATGATATTAGTAACATTAATGGATTTCCAGTACATATTTAGGTCTAACTTCACGTAGACTCTCTGCTTTTTCAGAATCTCAAGTAGTACTTTAGCGTCTTCGGCTCTTAATAGAGAGCGTGGATATCTTATGGGTATTCTCATAGTCTTTAGCATACACTCTCTTAAAGTAGTGTTCTGTGGTTCTATGAAAATTACAGCCCGTATACCTAGGTCTTTTAGAATAAGCCAGTTCCCTCCGGAGTTGAAGTCTAGTAGAACAATTTTTCCAGAGAGATCTACTGATCGCAATTTGGATAGTTCTCCTCTACTTAGATATACTAGTTCCCCTTTGATCTCTACATCCATAGCATCGATCATATTAGGTTCTAGGGCAAAGACTCTGAATTTCCTCTTCACAGGTGTAAGTAGAGTTAGAGAGGAGTTATTATCATATGGTACTAGTACATTATAGTTTTGAAGAGTTACGTTCAGACCTAGCTCATTCTTCAGGTAATTATAGATGTATAATGCTGCCTTCGCACTTCCGGGATAGCCCGTGTACCTGCTTTCAAGCGAGGAGAAGTAGACTACATGTCTCTTTATATTGTCGAGATCTATATTAGAGATTATGTAATTATAATACTCCTGATACATATTATCAGAGGTCTCGCATAGGCACTCAGTGATATCGAATAGAGTGAGTACGACTGTTATAGTGAGCAGTAGAGTGATTATTCTCATAGTGTCTACCGTGTAAGTATATCTAGGGTCATATTAAGATTCCTAGAGTTGAATTGTTCGGTTATCTATTCATGCTACTTTAAAGTTGAATCCTCTCTTTTTCAGTGCTTGAATTATCTCGTTTACTACCTCAACACTCGGTACCTCTACAAGTATTTCTACCCTAGCCACTCCAGGTCTGAGCTCCAGACTATTCCTATCGTGTTCGACAGTTACTATATTACCATTGACTCTCGCTACTATATCTATCACCTTCTTTAAGTAGCCTGGCCTATCTGGTAGAATTCCTCTTAGTTTCACTAGTCTCCTCTCTAGTACTAGTGCCCTATTTATGATACGAACTAATAGTGGCATATCCACGTTTCCTCCGGAAATTATTGTTACAACATTCCCCTCTACTGAGAGCTTATTAGCTAGCAATGCCGCGATACTCATAGCTCCAGCAGGTTCTGCTACTGTTTTACACCTCTCCATAAGGAATAGTATTGCTCTCACTATCTCATCATCATCTACTAGTACTACATCATCAACTAGCTCGGATATTAGCTTGAAGGTGAGATCTCCTGGAGTTTTAACCATCACTCCATCTGCTATAGTACTCACTCTGTCCAATGTAATTAGTCTACCATGCTTTAGTGATAGGTAAATAGCGTTAGAGCCACTAGCCTGAACTCCATAGATCTTAATCCCCCTCCTTCTCTTCTTCAGTACTGTAGCTATCCCTGAGATCAACCCACCGCCACCTATTGGTACTATTACAGAGTCTATTCTATCCAGATCCCTGAGCAGTTCTAGACCTATAGTACCCTGTCCAGCGATTACCTTCGGATCATTGAAGGGATGTACAAATAGTGCATTTCTCTCTTCGGCTATACTTGTAGCTTTCTCATAAGCTTCATCATAGGTATCTCCATAAAGTATCACTTTAGCTCCATACCCCTCTGTTGAGCGTACCTTTATCATAGGAGTATGTATTGGCATCACTACTATAGAACTAAGACCTAGACTATGGGACGCATAGGCAACCCCCTGAGCATGGTTACCTGAAGAGGCAGTCACGCAGAGACTGAAGTCCTTCTCCTTTTTAGATCTCCATATAGCATAGTAAGCTCCCCTCACTTTAAAGGAGCCTGTTTTCTGTAGATTCTCTAGTTTTAAGTATACATTAGCTCCTATCATTTTACTAAGAGTGAGAGAGGTTACTAGAGGGGTTCTATGAATTACATTTTGAAGAACCTTATCCGCCTCTAACGACATCGTGTATATTGTATCTTCAAGATCACCTGTCATATCCTTCATCTATAGACCTATGTAGTACTTAACTATTTCATTGTGATTGGATCCTATTCTAATAAGGTGACTTTATTAAGACGTTATACCTAACGACATACGAGTGAAACAGTATGAGTACTACACCTAACAAGCTTGTAGTTATTGGATTTGATGCTCCAGTTGCTAGTAAGATCTATGAGTATGCTATGAAAGGAGAACTTCCAAATATCAAGAAACTCATAGATGAAGGTGTCTATGCTGAAAATTGTCTAGTACCCTATCCTACCATCACACCGCCTAACTGGACTACCATAGTCACAGGTGCATGGATAGGAACTCATGGTATAACATGTTTCAGCCTCCATAAACCGGGAATGCCCCTTGATAAGACCTACCCAGCCTTTGACTCTCGTGACTGTCTAGCCGAGTACATATGGCAGGTAGCTGAGAGGGAAGGGAAAAAGACCATAGTAGTTAACTGGCCGAGTTCATGGCCTCCTACTTTTAAAAATGGAGTTCAGATAGGTGGAGCAGGTCTGGCTGTAAATGAGTGGAGACCCGGACCTAAGGTATTCTCTATAGCCGATGCACAACTGTTCACTACCCAGGATTTACCATTAGCTACTAGAGTAGATCTAAGGAGTGCAAGAGAGTGGCGTGGTATAGATTCTCTGGAGGGAAAGCTAGAAGCTGAATTAAAACTAGAGTATCCGAGAGCTAAGTATAGAGTACTAGAGCCTAAACAGTGGTACCTGCTAATGGAAGAAGCAGAAGGTGAAGTTAGGATAATTATATCACCCGTTAAGGATATATCTAAAGCCTATACCATACTCAGAGTAGGTGAATGGAGCGACATTATAGTAGATACCTTTTCCACGGAAAAAGGGCCTATTAAAGGTGCTTTTAGATTTAAGCTACTCAAAGCATCACTAAATACTAGAGAAATCTCCCTCTTCATGACTCCAATATGCGCAATGGATCCTAAGGAATTACCCTCTTATCCCGAAGAAATAGGGCGTGAAGTATTGGAAAACGTTAAAGAACTACCTTTACCAGCACATGGGATATATGACGCCTTATCCCTGGGATGGATCGATGTGAATACATGGTTAGAGGCTATAGAAATGGAACATAAATGGCTAGCATCTACGGTAACCTATCTTATGAAGAGAGTAGACTGGAGTATGGTATTCCTACACGCACACTGTCCCGATTGGGCATATCACGCCTTCATGAGAAAGTTAGAGTTTTCCGAGCCAGAAGAAGAGAAACTGTATAGAAAGGCCGAATTAGAGTTCTATAAGAGCCTAGATAGAATGGTGGGCAAAATTCTTCGGGAAGTAAATTTAAATGAGACTATAGTTATCCTGGTCTCAGACCATGGAGCTAAACCCTCTCTCTATGAAAGACCTAGTATCCTAAAGATTTTAGCAGAGGCTGGACTGGCCGATTACAGAGAAGAGAATGGTAAGATCGTGATCAACTGGGAGAGAACTAAGGCAGTACCCCAGAGGGCTGCATACATTTACGTAAACCTCAAAGGTAGAGATCCTCATGGAATAGTAGATCCCAAAGACTATGACAAGGTCAGAGATGAAGTAATTAAGGCATTATATGATTATACGGATCCTAAGACTGGAATAAAGCCCATAGTATTGGCTATTAAAAAGGAAGATGCGAGGATTATAGGATTATATGGTGATAGAGTAGGGGATATAGTATACGCTCTAGATCCTAGATTCAGGGGTGAACACGGCTCCTTCTTACCCACTGCTGAGCTAAAAGGTAGATCTCTAAAAGGACTTCTGATAATGGCGGGTCCAGGTATAAAGAAGGGGTATCTAATGAAGAGGACATGTTGGCTTACCGACATAGTACCTACAGTATGTTATCTAATGGAATTACCCGTACCTCGTAATGCAGAGGGGGCTATACTATACCAAGCACTTGAAGATCCAGACCTGAAACTCAAGGAGCTAAGGAAGCTGAGAGAAGAGTATAGAAGGTTGAAAGCAAACTATGAGCGCTTATTGAGAACTATTGAAAGTGAGAGATACTTGACGCATAGATACGAGTTATAGGTTGATATTAGCTTTTTTAGACGACAAGTTTTTAAGTGATCTAATGAGGGGAATTCAGTGGACATCTTGCACGTTAATAAAATACCAGTTATAGAAGGTTTCTTCATAGAAACTCTGGAGAGGCTAATATTTGATGTGAAAGGACTGGTACATCCACCTGATAGAGTGATAGCCTATGTGAGATATGTCCCAAATAGTAAAGGAGATAGGATATCTAAAAGGGGGTTCAGGTATAGCAAGATATATAGTCTTAAAAATAGAGAAGAATTTCTCAAAGCAAAATACCCCTACTACATCTACTATGATCCTATTTTCGGAAGAAGACTACAAGGAGTGCCTAAGAACCGTATACGACACGTATATAATCCCTTAGATAAACTGAGAGAGCTAAGAGAGACTGAACATATGAGTCCGGTGGAAAGAGAAGTAGTTGAATTAGCAGAAGAGATAGCAGAGAGGGCTGGAGTTCGTAGGTCAGCAATAGGAGTTACAGGCTCTGTTTTAGTAGGACTATACACGCCCACCTCTGATATAGACTTAGTGGTCTACGGGGAGAATGAAGGAAGGTGTGTGTACTCAGCACTATTGGATATGATTAGAGAGGGGAGTAAGATAAGATATTATAGTAAAGAAGAGATAAAACGTCTCTTTTCATTTAGAGTTAGAGATACTCTAATTCCCCTAGATATTTTCCTGAAAATCGAGAAGAATAAGGTATTACAAGGAATATTTAAGAAAAGGGAGTACTTTATCAGGTTGGTCAAAAGACCAGAGGAGTTTAAGGAGAGGTATGGAGATAGAAGATATAGACCTTTAGGTAGGGTAAGACTAAGAGCACTTGTTACTGATGCCAGGGACTCTATATTCACACCATGTAAGTATATAGTGGATAATGTAAGAGTGATTTCAGGAGCTTCTCCAAAACCCATTAGGGAGATAGTCTCATATAGAGGCAGATTCCGAGAACAGGCTAAGGAGGGGGATGTTGTAATAGCCGAAGGAGCACTTGAAAGAGTGGAAAACGATGAGATCTTCTATAGAGTACTCATAGGAGAAAATCCTCAGGATATACTTATCCCACATAGTAATTAATACTTCACAGAGTATCAGTATTTCAATAGCTCTAGCACATCATTAAGATCAATGTTCCAGTAAGAAATATAAATAGAGGAGTTTCGATGACTTGATGAGCGAAATACACTCAATGTACTCTCTAAGTAGGAGTGAGAAGAAGAGATTACTTGAAAAGATAAAAGAGAGCATTCCTGTTCCTGCAAACCTACCATTAGATAAGCTAAATGTAACAATCCTTAAAACTAGAAGGGGATTTAACCTCTACAGAGTAGAGGATGTAATACTATTATGGGAAATAGATGATGAGATCTACCCCACAATTCTTGCCCTTCTCCTCTATAGGATTGACATACCGGGAGTAATCGTAGATAGAGGTGCAGTTCCTCATATTCTGAATGGAGCAGATGTCATGAGACCTGGTATTGTGTTCTTTAAAGGAGACTTCGAGAAGGGCGATCTAGTGGCCATATATGAGGAGGAGAAAAGGAGAGCTATAGCCCTAGGTAGAGCCCTATTCTCTAGGAATGAGATTGAGAGTATGAGGAGAGGAAAGGTTGTGAAGAATTTACACCATATTAAGGATAAGATATGGGATCTCTGTCTCAAGTACAGTAAGCTTCGAACCTAGAGATCCACTATCTTATCCTTAGGCTCTCTAGATTGCTGATCTCATAGACCTGTGCATTTATCTTCTTCCTAAGGTAGCTCGAAAGGGCTTTTATCTTACTCTTTTCACCGTGGTTAAGTACTATAGCCTCAGGTCTAGGCTCTACTTTCTGAGCAAAGCTCACTAATTGTCTTCTATCGCTATGACCCGAGAATCCTTCTACACTATATACTTCCATGTTTATCTTCACGATCTCTAGCTTACCCTCTGGAGTCGGGAATACTACTTCTCTAAGTCCTTTCTGAATTCTTCTGCCTAAAGTTCCCTCAACTTGATAGCTTACGAAGGTGAGAGTATTATTCGGATCGAATGCCAGGAGCTTTAGATAGGTCAATGCAGGTCCTCCAGTAAGCATACCTGAAGTTGCCATTATTATACACGGCTTCTGCTCTACTATGTCTAAGTGTCTCTCAGGGTCTTTGATTATATTAAATGCGTCATATTTGAAGGGGTTCTCTCTGTAGTATATCTCATCTCTTATACTCTTCGAGAGGTACTCTGGGTAGGCCGTGTGTATTGCTGTAGCCTCACCTATCATTCCTTCGATGAAAACCGGGACCTCTGGAATAAGCTTACGTTTCATAGCATCGGCTAATACTAATAGTATTTCTTGAGCTCTCCCCACGGCTAGTACGGGGATTAGTACTATACCGTTCCTCTTTATAGTCCTATTTATTATAGTGAGAAACTCGAGCTCCGTCTCCTCCCTAGAGGGCATTACATCATTAGGACCTCCGTAGGTACTCTCCAGAATTAGGAGCTCTATTCTGGGGAATACATGAACTGCGGGATCTAAGAGCCTTGTCCTTCCAAATTTAAAATCACTAGTATAGACTATGTTACACAGACCATTTCCTATATGTAGGTGTACCATAGCTCCTCCTAGTATGTGTCCAGATCTGTGGAGCGTAAGCTTTACATCAGAAGCTATGTCAGTAACTTCCCCATAGTTTAGTGTTATAGTATGAAGTATACAGTCTACTACATCTCTTTTAGAGTAGATAGGTCTCTTACCCTCTTTTATGCTAACATCTACATAGTCGTCCTGAAGGAGCTTCATTAGGTGCAAGGTAGGCTCTACAGTGTAGACAGGTCCTCTGTAACCATACTTAAATAGGTATGGAGCAAATCCACAGTGGTCTAGGTGCGCGTGCGTTATTACAACGGCATCTAGTTCATCTACGAAACAATCCATAGCATCTAGGTATGGATATTCATCTCTTCCCTGAGAGGGCTTTATTCCTATGTCTAAGAGTATTTTACTCTCTGAGGTTTCAACAAGAATAGCGCTTCTTCCGACTTCTTCAAAGCCCCCTAATGCCGTTATCCTCACTCTAGCATCCTTGAAGAATACATCCCTATGAATCCTCTGACCTACTTCCCTCAAAAAGCTTCTCCTCTCAGTAGCCTTAGTTCTAAAGTAACTTCTGATCTCACCTATAACTTTAGATTCAATAGGCGGTTTTCTGAGGATCTTAGGCCTCCAGAGGGTAGTCTCAAATATTTTCATTCTCAGAGAGGCATTCTTTCCAATGACATAACCGGGTTTCAGGGCTTCAATCTCCACCTCTCCTATCTCCTCATTAAAGTATATGTCTGTTATCTCAGCTTCTTTTGGTACTATTTTTCTTATTATCTCCTCAGCTCTTGCCTCATTCATTCTCACTTTCGGATCTGGTCTCACTTCTATTCTCTTCTTTATCAGCTTAGCTATCTTCTTAACAGTCTCATCTGCCCTCTTCATTAGAAATATAGGGTCTGAACAGTATAGTACTATTCTAGGACCTTCAAATTCTATTTTAGTCACTCCTACCTCTCTGGGTATGTGCTGTACTATAGTAGTCCTTATAACCTCTAATAGCCTATCTGAATACATTTGACTTAAACCTCTTCTCTATTTTAATGAGTATGGAGGTACACCTCTTCTAAAATATCCAATAGTGGTTAGTTTAGCAGGCTTATAAATGTTACCTGTAATTATGTAAATCCTACTATTACTATACATAGGAGGCTATTACCTCATCAGTTAATTCTCTAACTCCCTCTTTATCGACTATAGCAACATCTATGCCCTCACCACTACCAGGATCTACCTTCATAGCTGCATTCACTGCTTTTACAGCTAATTTTACAGCACTATCTGTACTCATGTCTGGCTTATACTCAGATTCTAGAATTCCAAGTGCTATTGGTGTTCCACTCCCAGTAGCTATATACTTCTCCTCTGTAACCGTGCCAAACCAGTCTATAGTGTACAATGCTGAGCCGATATCGTCTACACCTCCAACTATCATTTGAACTATGTAGACATATGGTCTAGCACTAAACAATAACACAGATGCAAGTGATGCTAAAGTCCTTATCCTAATAGGCCTTCCCGTATTGAACTTGTAGAGTCTAGCCTCAGCTCTCAACTCGTCTACGACTTTTTGGGCATCACCTACAGCACCAGCTATAGTAACCGCTACATGGTCATCTATTTTCAGGATTTTCTTTCCCCTCCTATGCGCGATAAAGTATCCACTTGTGACTCTCCTATCTGTAGCTAGTACTACTCCTTCGGCATATCTCAAGCCTACTGTAGTGGTACCTTTGTATACATTGATCATTTGTTTTAGGCGCCTTGAGTGCTCATTTTCCATGAAGTACAAAACCAACACCACTAAATCCACTCATTCGAGTTAATATCTTTTTCCTTTTCAAAACCCAAGTTATATAACCCATTTGTATTTCTGTGGTTGTTCCTCGGATAGGTCTTATTAAAGCTCTCCTACTTAAGTGAGGTGATCCCGCTTCTAATATATTTATCAATCCTATGTTTATAGCCTTTTAGAGTTCCTCCTAGAGTGTATTTTTGTATTGCACTCTAGGTCTTATTACTCCTGGTCTTCCCCTATGCTTCATTTCACCAGATATTGGTGGTGAGACTATTTTGCTAGTCCTCTATCCATGTCCATGAGGCGCCCGAAGTTACGACTTCTCACATATTTTAGCTATGTTAAGAACCTCCTCTAACTAAGTGAAAAATTTCTAAGGTCATCGAGTACTTAATATATAGATAGTAATGAGGATTAGGGAGTTCAAAGACTATGAAGTATACTCTCGCATAGTAGTACCTCCTAGCATCCCTTTTATCATCAGGTGCGATGGAAGAAACTTCCATAAGCTAGAGAAGATATTGAACTTAAAACATCCCTTTGACGAACGCTTTATGAAGTGTATGGTTGAGGCCTCTAAGGCTCTGTTTCACGAAGGATTTAATCCATCCTTAGCCTATGTATTCTCAGATGAAGTAAACTACGTATTTACTTCAGGTTCTATGTTCAATAGACGAGTGGAAAAACTAGACTCTATTGTAGCTGGAATCCTAAGTAGTGCACTTACTCTTGAGATTGCAAGGAGATTTAACATAGAAGTGGTAGTATCCTTTGATGCTAGGGTGATTCCTGTTAGACTAGAGGAAATTATAGAATACTTAGCATGGAGACAGGCTGTATGTTGGAGAAATTGTTTGAACGCCTATGCCTTTAAAGCTATTACCGATAAGAACATACCACCAAGAGAGGCACAGAGAAGGTTGAGTAATCTGAAGGGGAGGGATCTTCACGAACTTATCTATAAAGAGGCGGGGATTAATGTAGCTAAAGTTCCATCTTGGCAGAGAAGAGGAGTGATTGTTAAATGGAAATTAGTACCTAAAGAGGGATATGATAGAGTGAAAAAGGAGAAGATAGTCGTATATCGTAAAGTTCTGGAGGAGGTGTGGGAATCACCGCTCTTTACCGAGCCAGAGGGAGTCTCGTTATTGAGACATATGTTAAAAGGTCCTTGATTGGAGGATAGGAGGATGGTATGAGAAGAGGATAGAATATCATCTGACCTTCTTTTTCTTAATAATCTCATGCAGTCTCTCGATTTCATCTCTTAGAGTCAACATAAGTTCTTCTAACTCTTCTTTAGGCCTTGTAGTATCCTCTAGCCCCTCTTCTCTAATTATATCTCCAGAATAGCTCTCATCTTTAAAATCTATAGGTTCTTCTATCTTCTCTAGGCTCTGTAGTGTAGTTTCAACAAGTTCTGTAGCCTCTGTAGGGGCTTCATTAGGTTCTGCAGGAGGAGACACTTTGCTGGGCTTTTCTATGGAGATCTGTTCTTTAGGTGTAGGTATATCTCTAGAGATTGGAGTCATACGCTCATCTGCGGATTTTAGTAGCTCGGTAATACTGGTGCCTCTTGGAGCTTCTTGCATTTTCTCCCTTACGATCTTCCTTATACTCACCTGCCTACTTTCCAAGGGTTTACTTGGAGCTTTAGGTGTAAGTGTACTTTTTAACTGTAGGTAGATTAAGATTATGCACACGGAATAGCCTATGAAGGATGATAGATGAAATATTGTAGTATAGAGATTAACTTGTACGACAAGAGAGTACACTATGAGAAAAGATAGAGTATGTATTGAGATGATATAGAATAATAACTTCCTAGGAGGGAGATCATCAGCATCAACATTCACTTCGAGAATTCGTCTTAAGCGTATTGTACATGCTGTAGCTGTTAATACCAGTACAACATTAAGTACGAGTATCATAGTATAACTTTCTGAAATACACTTACCAATATAGCCTAAGTATCTTATTGTAAAATCTTCACCTTTATAGAATTTTAAGGGAATTACTAATATGAACACTAATGGAATTATTACTGCTAACCATTTTAACCTACCTTCCTTGCATTCATGCTCTGCACATTCTAGGCCCTTACATAAGAGGACATATGTAACTCCCATAAGAAGTGTCGAGAAGAGGAGAAGAACAGCATGGCCTTCAGTGCCGGGATTGTTCAGTATACTTCTGTAGAGGAAAGTAATATTAGGTAATAAGATGTATATAAGTATGAGAGCGAGGAATTTCTTCATATTTTAAACGCCTCGAAATATTTTGATACAGTATCTGTAGCTAGCGAGTATACTATCCCTCCTAGTACTAGATTGAGACCCAGATAGAATAATATATTGAACCTAGCTTCTCCTTCCATTAGGTATATAGCTATGGCATTGGATATCGCTATCAGGACAATCATTAACATGAAGTATAAATTAAGCTCTGATAATGCTAATACTGAGCTCGTCCCTAGGATCTTAGAGAGTATTCCTGTAAACCTATGGAAGAAGGCGAGAATGGCATTCATTACTCCACATATTGCACTGAGGACTATATAGAGTGGTATTACTAATCCTCTGAAGTATCCTACTACATGTGATCTCCTCTTTCTTAGAGTAGTCATAGTAACATAGAAGGAATCTATAACCCTTCCGCACTCCTCTATATTACCCCCCAAGAGCATACTATCGAAAAGTATAAAGTTAAGTCTCTTAATGAGCTTACTATTAGTTTCATCTTCAAACGCTCTAAAACATTCTTCATATCTAAATCCCATATTTATCCTAGAAAACATTTTTCTCAGAGGCTTATTTAAGATACCATAATCCGTTATGAGACAGGCTCTTAGACAGTCATATAGAGGTACGTTGGAAGAGTAAGACGCATTGAAGTTTCTTAAGAAGAGGTAGTATTTTTCCTCCATCTTCTTCACCCTTCTTAGAAATATCTTACCACATATCCCTGGTATTAGCATACTTATGCCTAAGCATAGGGTAAAGTAAAGAAAATTATCATTAATTAGATAAACTCCCCCCATGAGGCTCCCAATGGAAGGTGATATTATCGATAGTATCTCAATTAACAATCTTTTCTTTGATTTACTCCTGACCTTAGCAAGTATGTGTTCTGCTCTAGATAGCTTCTGTATTACGAGTGATAGCATTAGGGATGCTAGAGGAATACTAACAACCACTATTAAGGGTACTATAAGGGGGAGAGCCGTCAACATTGCTGTAAGGAGAACCGAGATTATGAGTAAAGTGGATGAGGATTCTACAGATATGAAGGCATCAGATATGTGCTTCAGTCTATCGATATTCCGCTTGAAGATATCTTCATAGAGTGTCAGATGCTTTACATACTCCCTCTTAATAAAATGTTCTATAGGTTCACCACTTTCGATAGATTCTGAAAATCTTTGAAGAAATTCCCTTAAACTCTTAGATTTCACATTATCGGCCATTCTTCTCAGAACCCTAGACATAGGCATATTCCAGTATCTTACTAGAACGTTTATCTTATTGAATACATTCCGTATAGCGGGAAATACATGGGCCTCTGATACCTTTTTTATCAGAACATCTCTTTCAAGAGGAGCCGTGGCTAGGCACCTCAGGTAAAGGAGGAAGTAGAGGAATTCATCCTCTAGATCAGAGAAAGCTAATCTCTTTAGTCTAAAGCGCATAATTACCACCTCTACTGGCAATGCTATCTAAATATTCGAATGCCCTCTTGGTTCCAATATTATATATCACTCTAATGATATTCCATACCTTATAGAAGTCGGTAATGTTCAGTTCCACCATGTAATCTAATATACTAGCTCTTAGCTCAAGTTCTTTATATACTCTCATTAGATCGCTTCTAGGGATACCCATTCTCCTAGCTATTATATTCTCCAGGATGTAGCTACTCCCAAGTCCTCTAAAGGTAAATTCATCGGTTAGGGGATTCCAAGAGATCACCTCGACAAAATCTATACTGTCTTCGGTAGGATTATAGCCTAAGATTTCATTTATAGAGAATACTCTCCTTTTCATTTTACCTGTCTCCTCGTCTTGAACTAGTCCCTGAAATACCACTAAATTTAGATTATCCAGGTTAGTCTTACTAACATTCATAGGCGGTCCTGTTAATCTATGGATCAGGGCCCCCATGTTAGAGGCGTGAAAAGTCGAGAGTATCGGATGGCCTGTTTGCATAGCTTGAAAGGCTATGTACGCCTCTCTTCCTCTAATCTCACCAACTATTATGTAATTAGGTCTTTGCCTTAATGCAGCTTTCAGTAACTCGTACATATCCACAACTCCCATTCTAGAGGTCTCTGCTACCGCACTCCCCCTAACGACCTCTCTAATCCAATTAGGATGTGGAAGTACTACCTCAGCGACCTCTTCAATAGAAACTATTTTCCAATTAGGATTTATGAATGTAGTTGAGGCATTCAGATTTGTAGTTTTTCCACTAGCTGTACTGCCTACAAAAAATATGCTTAGTCCATTCTCTAATGCCATCCATAGGTATGCTGCGATAGTCGAGTTCAAAGTCCCCAGTTTAATGAGCTCTATGATACTCATAGGCTTTGAAGGGAACTTTCTTATAGTCAGATTACTCCCTCTAAGACTTATGTCCTTTCCGTATACGATATTTACTCGTGATCCGTCGGGTAAGGTTGCATCTACTATAGCCCTTCTTATAGATACAGGTTTTCCTATACGCTCACTTAACCTAATTATGAACTTATCTACTTCATCATAACTTTTGAATCCCACCGTACTCTCTAGAAGACCGAAGATCTTGTGATGCACAAAGATAGGACCTATACCACTTATCGAAATATCTTCAAGATAGGGATCTCTTATAAATGGTTCTAATATACCCATTCCTATAAGATTACAATAAAGTTCATATTTCAGCATGTCATAGAGATTCCTATCTATTCGCAGTCTTCTAATAGCATCCTCTAGTAACTTATTTAATATCTCCTCTTTCTCTTTAATATTCCTAGGGACATACTTTTCATCGATCATTTTCATTATGTAGGATTCTACTTTATTCACTATTACTCTTTCTTCAGGAGGTAATCTAGGTTCTATGGGATGGTACATTAGGACGAAATCTTCCCGTGGGTATATGTGTATGTATACAGGGTCTCCTACAGGGTATATAAGATTAGGGAATCTTATCTTAGCCATGTCCCTGCTTAAGGTTTTAGCCAGGCATGGCATTCTACCTTGAGCCTTAAGTTTACTTATGTATTCGAGGAGGTGCCTGTTTCTCTCTAATATCTTCAACCACTCTTCTGTAATCTCTCTTTGTGCAGTACAGGTATCACACTTTATAAATCCGGGAGAGGTTAAACATATAGGCGTATGGCCTTCTTCGTGTTCTATCATAAGTATCACCTACACCTTTACTTGTGAGAAGGGGAGGACTTTAATTCCGAATACTGGATCAACTTCGAATGTAACTACATTATTCACACTCTTATAAGCTCCTCTAAGCTTAGCAACTTCTAATAATCTTACGTTCCTTCCCGATAGTTCTTTTTTGTAGAATATAATGTGTCCATCACATATTGATCTTATCCTTATGAACATTTCATCTGAAAAAGCAAATGGATGTATGGTTATGATACACATTATACCTTTAATGTCCACCAAGTTCCTCATCTCTGATAGAAAATCTAACACATAGTGAGATTGTGCGTGTGTTGCTATATACGTTAGAGAGTCTATTATTACTACATCACTATTAACCATGTGTTTAATGTACCTGAGGAGTACGCCTAAGTACTGCTTGGACACCTCTTCATTCCACTGGATCCCCTTTACATGGATTGTAATTATTTTCAAATGACCCTTCATAAAATAGGAATCTACATTCCAGTTCAGACTGGCCATCTGTGCTAGTAAGCTCTTAACCGTATTTTCAGTAGTTATATACGTCACTCTCATTCCTTTCGTAAGCGCACTCCATGCCAAATGTTGAACGAAAACACTCTTTCCAGTATCATTAGCACCTTCAATCAGTATTAAAGAGGATTTAGGAATTCCTCCTATAACCCTATTCAGTTCTTGATTATTTAATATCAGGGCTTCACTATTCTTCGCACTCATGTTATCACACCACCTAGGTTCCTAGTCCACTCCATATAGCCGTATACCCATCAGGGGTGGCTACGACTATTACTACTGTATAGTTTTTATCTATAGTACTGCTAAGAGAGGCATTAACTTCCATAATTTCACAGGGATCAAGTGCACCGCTTCCAGTAGAGGGCCTGAGGGGGTTAATGGCTTCCATGAATGTCCTAGTAATAGCCCAATATCCTTTCTTAGGTTCTCTGTTATATAGGAGATACTCTATACGATAGTCTTCAACTACTGGTTTATACTTTACTATCAAGTCGATGTACTTAAAATCTCTAAGGAAAATCGAGTTATGACCAGTATTACTTATATTCATTATAATATTGGAATCCTCTATACGAACGTCACTTATGCTTATGCCCGTCCTTAATCTGTTACAGTGATTATCTCCCAGATCATTAATACTCTCGTACACTGTTCTCCATTGATATATGTTAGTCTTATATACAATCGTGAACATCGTTAGAAGTATCAGCGCCATTATAGCAGTCGATAAAACTGTCGAAAAGCCCATACTCCCACCTAAATGGAAAATATATAATCATCACGAACACCATTATAAGTTACAAAGAGTACATAGTAATCACCAGAATCAAGTGTGTAATTTAGATATATTGTGATTTCAAGAGTTTCATTAGGCTCCCATCTATTATCATCGTCACCATTAGTAAGGGAGAAGTTCCAACATGGGGGAGTATCGCCATAGTCTATCATTTGTGCTTCATTTACTTTTCCGAAGAATAAGTTTGCTAGGGGTATCTGCCTAACATCTATCGGAGTAGCTCCTATATTCTTGATCCACACTTTGACTGTGGAAGAGGATGAATTTATTGAAAATATGATCTCGATTTGTGTTCCTATTCTATCCTTCATACTGATCATCGCACTTCTGTAGCTCTGATCCATTAGCGATATTTGAGGGAGAATTGCAGCTACAAATGTAGTCGAGGCTAGTACAGAGGCTATCGTCAGAATTGCCTCTACTACGATCCTACTCATTCTACAACCCCTCTAAGCTTTCTCACGAGTAGAGAATAATCTTTGAGTACCTCTTTCATTGCGAGGGTCATGGCTAGTATAATGCCTTCACTTGAATCCCTTTCTAAGAGATCGAGAAGAGAGAGAACTATCATATGATCTAGTGCCTTAGTGCTTGGATCACTACTTTCTATAGTACTAGTTACACTAAGTTGTGTAGCTAGATTACGTGTGACTCTCTCTAGTGTAGACGCTACTTCAGAGCTTATCCAACCTTCTCTGATATACATCCCAAGAGCTTTAATAGCGCCTTCGAGACCAAATTTATACAGTAAGAATACGGAGACAAGTAGTACTTTTAAGGAGGAATGGGCACCCTTCAGGTTTTCCCTTCCATACTTTGTTCTAGTTTCTATAGTAAAAGTCTTATCTCTTGGAAATTCTCTTTCTAATCTAAAGACCTCCTGCGAAGGACTTGTATTAGGCTTAGATTTATTCTCTCTTCTGTAGTTCTCTCTTAATCCTTCTTCATGGGATTTTCGAACCATCTCCCCATCCGTCTCCAGTACTGCCTTTAGTATGTTAAAGGGATTTTCTAGCTCGGATATTAGAGCTCTTATATCGAGAACTGTTCTCTTAACAACCTCTGAGAGATCATCTAATCTATTCTCAAGTTTTGTAATCCTATCCTGTAAATTTCTATAAGCAATACTTTGAGTGGAGAGTGGTGTTCGTACTTTAGTATTCTGACTGGGTAATCTTATACTACTATCTCTATCGTTAGAAACTATATCTCTAACTCTTGTGAGCTTATCATGACTCATCAAGCCATCCTCCTTAATTATTACATCAACAAATGATATTTAAGTCTTCTGCTTTAATTAACAATATACTAAATAGTGACTATATATAGCTTTATATTACATTAACCATTCATTATAAACGTAAATTTAAAAGTATATAATGCATTCATTTCAAATAACTATCAATTTCATATATATATGTCTAATTTCAAATTTTTAGATTTACAATTGCCTGAATATTCGTTTAGAAGAGTGCATAATAAAAAAACTAATCTAGTATCATCACCTTATCTATTACCCCTGGTATAGTCCTCTCGATTATTAGTGGAGCACCTACAGGTGCTTTTATTTCAATTCTGAACTTCGCATACTCTCCTAGGAATACATCTGTACCGTATTCGTTCGCTAGTTCTACTATATCTATTGTTATCTTAAACTTCTCCCCTTCTTCTAAGAAGGTATCACTATCTCCTACTATCTGTGTCACAGTACAAAACGTACTATTATCGTAAATATTGTCTATTGAAGTTTTAGTATTGGCATAGAGTATCGTAAGCCTCCCTACTCTGAGATCCATGGGCTGTTGTCCAGTAGATAGTTTTATATATATGACAATAGATGTAACGTTATTTAGAGTACCTGTAGTAGATGCAGTAAAGCTACCTGGAGACCCAGTTACTCTTCCACCATATGCTATAACGCTACCGTCGAGTTCAATAGCTGAGGCTGCCTCTTTTAGTCCACCTGATATGACGCCTTTAGCCCTTTCTCCAGCGAAGAATCCCATGCTGAGTATTATGAAGGCAAAGGCAGCTGCTACTATTACGAAGGCTATTAATATTATCGCTGTCTCTATACCAGTTATGGCTTTTTTGGACTTCAGTACCTTTATTATTTTCATCCTCATCACATATAATACTTAATAGCTTATATATAATTTTTTCTTTTGTTATTCTATGAACTCTAAGAAGTAATTATGTCAAATAATCCTTACATAAAGAATTCATACGAACACTATGATTATCTTATTGTAATTTTCTCATAAAATATATATAATACATCATTTAATAGTAGTATGGTGAAAGGTTTGAATAAATTAGGAGTGAGCCCTGTAATAGCAGTACTACTACTGGTAGTGATATCAGTGATAGCAGGAACCCTACTGTACGTATGGCTGACGGGCTATATGGGGACACTACAGACAGGAGTAGGTACAGAACAACTAAAAGAGAAGATAAAGATAGAGGGAGTGGGGTATAGCGGTGGTGCTCTTACAGTTTATGTTAGAAACATAGGAGATACTAAAGTATCTTTGAAAGCTGTATACTTATATGATGCTTCAGGAACTGTAGTAGCTGCTGATACAGATGAAGATGTTGCACTAGATCCGGGAGATGTGGGCACTATACCTGAGACCGGCCTCTCCTACACGCTCAGTAGCGGCAAGACCTATACTGTTAAGGTAGTAACTCAGAGAGGTACTGAAGCTACATATACGTTCACTTATAAGGAGTAAAGATACAATATCTTACTCAGCTTTTTTTATACTTATAATCACATAAGTCTCTGTCCTATTCGACAAGCAATCGTACTCTCTAGTCCAGATATAGGTCTAGCACTCAATAGCAAATTATATAAATAACGTTTACAATAATCAGTGGGATAAGTGATGTATCTAGTATTAGTAAAATACAATACTATGACTAATAGGCTCAAGTTTATATTCTTTTATAAGGATAAGAACATAAATAATGAAATTAAAGGTGATAGTAATGTTTAAAAAATCTAAAGTAAAAGCACTTATTGAAGAAAAGAACCCTGTAGTGATAGAGCCCTTCAATCCAGAGAAATACGATATTATTGAAGAATACCCAGTCTACGGGAATAATGTACGAATAATAATAGGATACAGAAGTGGAGAGTATAGATACTTCGTTCAAGAGCCACCACTCACCATAGATGAGGCTAAGGCGATAAAAGATGCTATAGATAAGGCTCGTGAAATTGCCCTAGTGAGCAAGGGAGTTAGTCTTTTGGATATAGCCGTCAAGAAGACGTGTGAAAGGCTCAAAGTAGACCCTGATGTTGAGAAGATATCATACTATATACAGAGAGACTACCTAGGTTATGGTCCTATTCAAGCTATGATGCTCGATCCAAACCTAGAGGATATATCATGTAACGGTGTGAATATTCCAGTATTTGTCTGGCATAGAAAATACGGATCTTTAACAACCAATGTAACTATAACCAGTAAGTCGTTCCTGAGAGCCTTCATAAGGTCTATTGCTGCTAGATGTGGTAAGCACATCTCAGGTGCTTTTCCAGTACTAGATGCCACTCTTCCTGAAGGCTATAGAATAGCAGCTACATTAGATGAGGTGAGTGCCACAGGCTCTTCTTTTACTATTAGGAAGTTTAGGGAGAGGCCTTTTACTATTGTCGAGTTGATTAAGGATGGTGTGATAGATTCTACTCTAGCAGCCTTCTTCTGGTATATGATTGAGAATAAGAGGACATTCATGATCTTCGGAGCTACTGGTTCTGGTAAGACTACTCTACTCAATGCACTACTCACATTCATCCACCCCTCGATGAAAGTATGTACTGTCGAGGAGACTAGGGAGATAACCCTACCCATAAAGAACTGGGTACCATTCGTAGCCAGGAAAAGCTATGCAATAGGAGAAACAGTAGGAGAAGTTTCGCTATTCGACTTAGTAAAAGTATGCCTAAGGTACAGACCAGATTATATAATTGTTGGCGAAGTCAGAGGAAGTGAAGCATACGTACTCTTCCAAGCGATGCAATCAGGACACGGAGGAACATCTACTATCCATGCAGAAACATTAGAGGGAATGCTCAATAGGTTAACCTCTGCTCCCATGAATATACCTAAAATCATGATACCTACGCTAAACTTCATTGTGCAGATAGTTAGAGTAAAGCTAGGTGATGTCATAGTCAGAAGGGTAAAGAGTCTATGGGAGGTTAGAGGAGTAGATGATTTCAAAGAGCTTTCGAGGTGGAATATAGCTGATGATAACTTTACTCACGATCTCTGGAGTTCTAGAATTCTCGCAACTATAGCCAACCAACATGGCCGTAGTCTTAGAGAGGTTGTAGAGGAGATAATACGTAGAAAAGTTCTGTTAGACTATCTAGTAGAGAACAATATTATAGAGTACGACAGAATAGCAGCATGGATAACATCCTATTACTTAGATCCGAAGGCCACAATTGAGAAGACAGGAAAGAGAGTAGTCGTACCTTCTCTCCTTCCTCTACAGACCACTACAAAACCAATTAGTCAACAAGAAGAGATTAGTGCCCATCTTACGAAAATTAAGAGTGAGAGAGAAGAGTCCCCACCAAGGCACTCTAAGAAAAAGAATAACCTTTGGAGGATGATAGTGGATAGATTAAATCGGAGTATTAAAAATAGTAAGATAAGGGATGTAGTACTTAAGGGGATAGAGGAGATGGAAGATAAGGAGTCAGAATGAGGTATATTTATTAATTATTACAAGTACTTCCTCTAAAGTGATCGGTATATTCTCCAAGATCACTCTTAAATGTCATTACCGTTATTCCTAGTATATTTGTACTATCCCAAATGATGTACTCAGTTAGATATATATTTATGAGATTTAATAATAAGAATAGCTATGTATATTTCCAGTGTGCGTGAGATTAAAGTGAAGTGTCCCATATGTGAGGACGAATGTAGTATAGTAGTCGATAGTGCTACATTAACAAGTGCTAGAGAGAGCCCCTCTGGGATTGTGGGTCTAGCAGTACCCCATGGAGACCATGTAATGATAGTCTATGTGGATTCTGAAGGAAGAGATAGAGGAGTTAGAGTTTATAAGACTATCATAGGAGAGGAGATTCCTACAAAGCTCTTAAGACTAACTCCAGAATTCCTTAGGGAATTCTCGATATTAAAAGGCTTTAGAGTTAACCTGGGTAGGAGGAACATAGTCATAGAGTGCTTTAATGAAGAACCAATTACACTACTCCATTCTAAGTATAAGGATCTATCTCTAGAGCTACTGCCTAGTGAACTCAATAGTTTTAAAATAGCATCGTATTGGTTGAACAATTTTATGAGAGAGCTTGAGGAGGCTATCTATGACATAGACTTCAGGACACTAATGAAGGGACTGATGATGCTAGACTCAAGCCTAAACAGTCCACCTAAGGTATACACTCGAAATATCTTCAAAGTAGTCTTATCATCTAAAAATCTATTCATAGTAGTTGATGAGGATGGCAAAGAACTCTTTACAAAGTACCTAGACCTACTCCCATGGCTCTATAGGGGAGTTGTAACCAAAATACTTGAGTCTAATGGCACTCTATTATTAGACCTGATCAAGAACCTGGATTCGTTGAGTACAAGGAAGTTCATAGAGAGTCTACTGTCTCTTGAGAGAAGAGGAATAGTAAGGCTTGAGGCGCACTAAAATGGAGTTAGAGAATGTTATTGACTTGTTGAAATCACAACTAGAGGGTATAGATCATCCTAGAGCTAAAACAGTGTTAAAACAGCTACAGGAACTCGATCTCAAAACGAATATTAACGATTCTCTAGTACTTGACTCGTTATATTATTTAGCTAAAAAAATACCCATACTAATCTCTTACAAAGAGCCCTGGAGGTCTAAGGAATTCAGACTATTCCTCGAGTGTTTTACCTTAAGTGATTACTATAAGCGAACATTGAATACTCTTATCGAGACTACTTTTAAAGGCGTCCTTAGAAAAGTTAAGATACCGCAAGATAAGATGATAATTGAATTTTATCCAGGATCTGGCGTAGGAATTGAGATTATATCTAAAGTATTTCCTAATAAATTAGCCATAATGGAATCTTATAGAGAAGATTTGGATTTTGTAGTTGAGAGGTTAGAGCATCAGGGCCTTAATGTAATGGTTTATGAGACAGAGTATAAAGACATAGGTGAAGTATTAAGTGAATCTGTAGGTATAGTACTAATAGTATCACCTATTACATGGTTTTATAGTCTAAGTGCACTTATAGATAAGGCCTACTCTATACTAGAAGAAGGAGGTTATATATTAGGCATGTGCCTCTTAGATAGCCCAGGTAACATTCTAAAACCATTCATGTCAGCACTTGGAGAAGCTAGCATACTAACTTATGGTAATCTAGAAATGATACTCATTTCAAAGTATCTCTCAAGAACTAATATCAAGGTACTTAATGAATTTATTATATTCAGTGGAATGAAGAAGTGGTAATAGTAATTTAGCTATCCACTTCATGGATAAGTCTCTCTAGGACATCAAGACAGGAACTCTTATCGAGTGCAATTAGTGGAAGGGGATTGCTGACTAATCCCATTATATCGGCTACTTCATTCGGGGATAAGGAAGTTGGGATATCCTGCTTATTAGCTGCTATTAAGCAAGGTACACCATCAAGTAGCTTCTTTATATGGAGATAAAGTGGGATAGCCCTGTATATACTTATTCTGGAAGAGCTATCCACTAAGAATAGTACTCCATGAGTACCCTTTATCAAGGTAGGTATCATAAACCAAAATCTCTTCTGACCAGGAGTACCAAAAAGGTAGAGCTTTTTCCTCATAGAGTAGGTGATGCCAAAATCTAGTGCAACTGTAGTGGTCTTTTTAAGTTTCCTTTCAAAATATGATGAGAGACTTTTTTCAGTAGTGAGTACGCTACCGCAGAGTGTCCTAATGAAGGTAGTTTTCCCCGATGCGAAGGGGCCTGTCACTACGATTTTTACTATATGCACAAGTACTTTACTGAGCGGTTTAATATTAATTTTATCACTATATACAGACTTATGAAGATAATATGACTCATGAGATTGCATTATCCAAAATGGATTTCATAGAAAAGTATAATATTATTTGTTGTATAAATTAAACGTATGAGATCTAGTGGCCAGGCTCAGATAGTAGGATCTATGATACTGATAGTGATAACAATAGCCCTATGGTCGATATTGTGGCTGTGGGTAAACTCTACGATAGATATGTATGATAAATATATAGTAAACGAAAGTAAGAATATAGAGGAATCGGTCTTAGAAAAGCTAATTATAGAGAAGATACTATTTAAAGACTCTAGTACACTACGCATTTTCATTACTAATGTCGGTGGTGTAGAAGCTGAAATATGTAGTATATACCTTGGAAAAACTGAACATGACCTACACTTAGTATGGGAGGGAAAGGTTAGACTTAATGTAGATGAGGGGACGTGGATAGATATAAAATATCGTTGGCATGAGAAGACACTTTACCTTATTAGAATATGTACTGAAAGAGGGGGTGTATTTAATGAATTTTTTAGGACGCCTTAAGGCAGGATATGGAACCTCCACTGTTATTGGAGGAGTCTTCCTCTTAATAGCCTTCATAATTATGGCTTCGTTCATGATACTAATAGTGAGAAGATACGGAGAACTGACCACATCACTTATGCAGACACTAAGAGAAGATACGCGAACAAGTGAACTATCCCTAAAGATAATATATACCTATGAAGAGAAGCCAAGTGCCTCTAAAGTAATGAAGTATGAAGTAGATATCGGTGAGTCAAAAGAAGTGGGAACTCGACCACTTGATTACAAGGAAGATGGAAGATACATAGAAATCATCTCTCAACATACCCTTGATATAACTTCATTGACGAGTAAGGAAGAAGAGCTCATAGAGAATGGAGAGTTTACGAAGACATTGGAACCATGGAAGGTGGAATCAGGTAAGGGTAGATGGAGTTCCTCTCCTTATGATAATGATTGGGGTGCATTGTACACAGTCTCTCTAAAAGGGTACGACAGAGCATCGATAAGACAAAGCTTTTCTATAAATGAGAAATTTGAAAAAGTTATCCTTAGTTTCAAGTATAATTTGGATAGTATAGGTGTTAGTCTACAACATGAGTTATCATTAAGAATACTGGACAGACAAGGAAAAGTAGTGTATGAAGACAGTTATCCTACCACAGGAGGGAAGTGGAAGCCTGAATTGATAAATCTTACTCCTTACCTAGAATTAGGTGAGTATACCATAATTTTCGAGGTATATATGCGGGGGATAGCCAAGTTCTATACATGGTTGGATAAAGTATCGATAATAATATCCTATAAAGAGGGGGCTCCTTCTTTAAGTGCTGAGACCTTACCAGTATATGAGGCAATGATGCAGTTCAGTATATCATCCGATGGTATTAACTCTAGTACTAGACTGTTCATGTACACTAATACTTCAGTAGTACTATGGGTGTATGAGTGGCTAGCTGACGATAACCTTTGGAAACGTACTTCATACCTCTCAAGAGGGGGTGAATGGTTCTGGTTAGAGTTTAGAGGGAGAGATTTTAAACTGTATATGCACTCTAGTAATCCCTTTAAGGTGATAATAGACTATGCCGATATAAGTATAGAGATGCTAAATAAGACGGGTTTTTATATACTAATAAAGAATACTGGTTCTTCAGTATCTAGGTTAGTGAGCATATGGGTGAATGAGACTAGATATCCTGACTCGGGTACTATGGATGTGTATGTACTACCGACAGAAGAACTCCAGATTTCGATATCTTATGAACTAGATTTCGATAGAAATTATCTGATAACTGTGGTTACTGATGAAATTAAAGTTGTGAAGAAATTCGATACTAGATTTTAGTGATTATTAAAAATTCGTAATAATGTATTAGAACCGACAAATTTAATAAAGGGAACATCGTATAAATTCATGGGTTGAAATATTTGACAAAAGAGGAATCCTCAGGAAAACGTGCTGTCAAAAAGTCAAAAAATGCTTATATAGTTCTCACTCCAAGGGGATGGGAAATAGTAACTAGTATTTTACGATCTAATGAGGGGACAGCATCCTACAAAATTGCAGTTTTTACACTATCTAGTAGGTCTACCAAAAAGTCCCTCTCTCAATCCAACCGCATAAAGTAGATAAATTGTACTATCTGCTGGAACCCTATATATACCCTTCTCTAGAACCTCGATTTCGTTCACGTTGAACACCTTCATACATGTATCTATAAGTTTAGATACTAGTCTTATCCCGTCCACTGTAGCCGATATAAACGTGGGCCTTCCTCTACTCTTTGGACCTTCCCTCTCTATGGATATGAGCCCATATTCTATGAGTCTCTGTGGAACCTTCATTCCCGATATTTTCTCAAGTTCACTAACTCTAAGCCTTCCTCCATTCATTTCCAGGATGAGTAGTACCTTTAGCTCCATTGGCGTGAGGACTATAGCATCTGGTTTTGTCTCCGAAGGCCTGTAAAGTACGATATATTCTCTTTCTAAATCATCTTCATTTGTTGTATTCATATCTTCTTCCATCTTTCCGATAAATTCTCCTATTACAGATGCCACCTTTTCTCCTGTTGGAGTGAGGAGTGCTACTTTTCTATTACCTAGGAGCTCGTTAGATATGACCTTTACTAGACCCAAATCCTTTAAATATGCTATAGACCTCACATCTCCTATTTCCCTAGCTAGTGTAGATACGAGTAGGGGACCTCTATTCTTGAGTAGTAGGAGTGCTTTTAGATCGGATTGGCTGAACCTAGGTAGCTTGGGTAGCATGTTTTACCCCTTTCCACATACTATATATCTCCCATACTGCACGTGATATATTCCTCCCCTTATCCGTTAATGCTATTACTATAGTCCTATTAACTTTATATAATCTCGCTAACTTAAGCTTTACTAATATGCTTATAGCATATTTTCCTGCTATCTCTTCAGCTACTGATACTAATGCCATCTCCTTACCATAGAGTGCTATCAATAGCTTTATAGCATCTGAGTGTAAGAATAGTTCAGATATCTTTCTGATAATATCATCATCTATCTCGATGCTCATCAGATTTTTTTACACAATCCACTTTTTAAACTTTTGCTTTTTCCTAAGATACGAATATTCACTATTCATTGCTTTATTTTAAAAAGCTCCTTCATATTATCTATACGGGAAAAAGGGTACATATTTTTATTACCTCCTAGTAGTTTATATTGTGTACTGAATTAGGTGGGATTGTGGAAGCTGTAGTAGAAGTTCCAATAGATAAGTTGATTATAAGTCCATATAATGTAAGAGAAGATCCTGAAAGAGATGTCAATATCCTAGTAGAGAGTATTAGAGAAGTAGGTTTACTTCAACCGCTAACCGTAAGGAGGAGCAAGAAGTATCCAGGTAAGTACGAGGTCATAATAGGCGCGAGAAGGCTAACCGCTATAAAAAAGCTTAGAGAGAGAGGAGAATGGGGTGATACGGTTCCCGTGATCATAAAAGACCTTAACGACTTTGAAGCACTACTTCTCTCTTTACATGAGAATATAAAGCAGAGAACTTTAACCGAGACCGAGAAAGCTAGAGCTATGAAGAGACTGAAAGAGGAATTTAAGTTAAGCGAAGGGGAGATATCCAAGAGGACAGGGATTACGTTAAAAGACGTATCTAACCTACTCAAAATGCTTGAAGTACTCGAAGACATAGGTAAAGAGATGGTGACTAAGCCTGGAAGGTGGGGAGAAAGAAGAAGGTTGGTGCTGTTAAAGAAGCCCACTCCCCCCGAGATACCTAGAGCTAAAGCTGAGGAAATCATGAAAGTAATCCCTAGTTCTATAGTGAGAATTATCACAGATTTCGCTGACTCCTTAAGTAGGTATGAGGAGCTAAGGTCTGTAGATCTCAAGAATATATTGGCAGAAGAACTTGGAGTTCTACAACAGAGGCAACTAATAGAGGCTATTAAGAGGATACGAAGAGAGTACAAAAAAGCTCGAGAAGAAGGACGAGAAGGGCTGGAGACGTTACTCGACATCATAAAAAGAGCACGTAAGAGATCGGAGAAAAAAGTCTCATTAAACGTACTAGTAGCCTCAGATATCAGAAATAGAATTGAAGATATCAGAAAGAAGTACAATGTATCACTTAGTACAGCAGTTGAAATATGCTTAAAGATAGGGTTAAAACACAGAAGAGATATAGAAGAACAGTTAAAGGCTGTACATTCATCTTAAGTTAAATACTACTTAATATTTTGACAAAATCACTTGGAGCATTCATAAGATTACAAATAGTAAAAAATATATCAATGATAAAAGTAATAATAATATATGAAACCAATATATATCTCTGAAAGAGGAGTAGGAGGACTGAAGAGAAGACTCCATGACATTCTAAAATGGGGGCATGAAGGATTAAGTGATCAATACCTACTATTACTTTTTAGAACGGATGGGCTAATTATAACATCAATTCCAGAGCTCTCTGAAGATGACTTAGATATAGGAAGTGCTATATACAGTTTAGTAGCTGGTATTCAGAAACTTGCATATAATGTAGGCATAGACAATACGAATACGATTATCCTGACGGGTAATAGTACTTCTGTTGTAATTGTGATCAGAGACGAAATAGGAGTTATGGCCATTAGCGATAGAAGTGTAAATCTAGGACTAATACTATTACAACTAGAAACCATACTCGATAAGTGTCTGGAGGTGTTAGCACGTGAGCGAGTCTGAACTGAAAACCCTTATGAGAATACTGTATGATTCTCTTAGTGATCTAGATATGGAATCCCTAAGATACTTTGGACTTCTAAGTAAAAACAGTGAACTCCTCTTCTATGCTGGCGATCCTGAGTTCAATGAGATAGGTAAATGTCTGACAGAATTAGCCAATAAGTTAGTAGTGGATAAGATTATTGCGAGGTCTAAGATGGGATTCATAGCGATTCTTAAGCTATCAGATCTATACTCCTTAATAATCACGAATGATGAGGGTGAATTAGCTATTCTTCTTTCTATATTGGAGAGGAGATTAAAAGACGCCTTATCCACCGCTCGCAAAACCGAGGACCACATGAAAGCCTCTATTCATCCATACTCAACTGATTACCTTTCTTAACTTTTCTACAACCTTTTCAATTTCTATCAATAGAAGCCCTAGGTTTGCCTCCGTAGTAGTGAGGATCCCTAAGTAGATATCTTTATTGCTTGTTCTCTTTACGCGTCTTATTAATACTCTTTCATCGCTCCCTTCTATAAGTATGGTGGTAAACTCCCCTATACCTATATCCTTACATAGTTTCATTGAAGGAGTGAGAATAGTAGCCATTACAGCCGCTATAACCCTGTCCTCTATATTCTTGAAAAGCGGAGTAATTGATTGAATTATGAAGCCATCTTCTCGAAAGAGTATACAGCACTTAATATGCTCATGGCATCTTTCACAGATCTCCTCTAGGACATTCCTGATAATTTCTAACATTGTTTTCATTAATTTGAATATCCATACTTTTATATGTTTGTCTATGTTAATTCATAGACCCATTGTACCGATAGTACTAATTATACAGAAAAGTATTAATTTATCAATTATATAATTATATGATAGGGAGCAGGTATGAGAAAACATATATTGAGGGATGCAATTGAAATTTCATCTAGATTAGAGCTTTATATAGAAAATTATGGTGAGAACTATGTATAAGATAACTAAAAGGAATTCTCTGAAGTTAATTAGAGACGCTCATAGATCATTAAATAGTATTAATGTGAATATAAATGGAATAGATATGGATCACACTGTTTATGTAGATGCAATTGAGGAAGAAGAATTACCTCATTACTTCCAGGATACTGAAGAGACTAAGATGATAATAAAGAAAACTGTAGATCTAATTAAGGAAGTAGATGCTGAAAAAGCCGTAGTGAGCTGGGGAGATACCACGCTCATAGTGATGAAACAGGACGATTCCTACATAACTGTCATAAGTGAGGATAGAGGTGGACTCTCTGTAGTTCTATCAATTATTGATGAAGAGTACGAGGGTATAGGAAGCCCAAAGGCTGACTCCATAAACTAGTAATTTTTCATCTTTTATACATAACATTGTATAATTTAAGTGTTAACTAGGTTTATCGTGTATACTCAATCGCAAGAGTTATATCCTAAAGACTACTGCTCCATAATGTGAAGTGAAGTGAGTAAGTTAAGACATGCTGTAATAGGTGTAGGAGGTATAGGTAGACTTCATGCACGCGCTGCAAAACAGCTAGAGGAAACAGAACTTGTAGCAGTAGCGGATATAGTAGAGGAAACCGCTAGAAGAGTGGGAGAGGAGTTTAATGTTAATTGGTATACTGATTACAAAGAGATGTTGGAAAAGGAGGAAGTAGATAGTGTCTCTATTTGCACTCCACACTACCTCCACGATACTATGACCGTAGACTGCGCTAAATACGGAGTCCATATACTGGTGGAAAAGCCTATGGCAACAACAATAAAACGTGCGGATGAAATGATAGCAGCTGCTAAGAAGGCAGGTGTTAAACTAGGAGTCCTCTTTCAGTGGAGAGTAAACACTAGTATGATGGCTGCTAAAAGAGCTATAGATGAGGGATCTGTAGGAGAGATCATATTTGCTCATTTAAACTTTTACTGTTATAGGAGTCAAAAGTACTATATGAGAGGATATTGGAGAGGGAAGTGGGCATATGAGGGGGGAGGAGTACTAATAAACCAAGCTATTCACGCCATAGACGTATACCAATGGTTAGTAGGATTACCTATTAAAAGACTAAGTGCATATGTGAGTACTATAGCACATAACATTGAAGTAGAGGATATTGCAGTAGCTGCTATAGATTTCACAAACGAGGCTAAGGGATCCATATTTGCCACCTCCATCTCTCCTCTTGGATGGACTGATCTACTTATACAAGGAGATAGAGGAGCTATTACTATAGGAAATCGCTACTACATAGATGAGGAAGGAAACACACATCCATGTAATTGTACACTATATAAATTCGATAAGCCTCTCAAACAGACTATTCTCGAATCAGTAAAGTATGAAAGAGATATAGCCCCTAAGCCCACTCCAACACCACTGAGCGTGAAGAGCGAGTGGAAAGACCACATGGCAGTGATAAAAGACTTTGCTCAGGCCGTGATTGAAGATAGGGATCCTATGGTTCCAGGAGAAGAAGGAAGGAAATCACTTGAAATAGTAAATGCGATAGTATATTCTGGATATAAAGGGGTTGAAGTACAATTCCCTCTAGATCCAGATGAGTATGAAAACTTATTTAAGAATCTGAGCAGAGGGGGTACTAGTTGAAGTTCTCAATATGTAATGAACTTTTCAAGAACATGAGTTTTGAGGAAATCTGTAGTACTGTATCTACAATAGGATATCGTGGTGTAGAAATAGCTCCATTTACTCTATGCGAAGATGTTAGAAAACTAGGGAGAAGGAGTAGAGTAGAATTAAGAGAAACCGTGGAGCGGTATGGACTTGAAATAGTAGGTCTTCACTGGCTCCTGGTAACTCCTCCAGGGCTACATATCCTAAGTACAGATGCTAAAGTTAGAGAATTTACTAAAGACTACTTAATAGAGCTAGTGAAGCTTAACTACGACCTTGGAGGTAAGGTTCTAGTATTTGGATCACCTAAACAGAGGAACATACCTAAAGACATGCCTCGGGAAAAGGCCTTTGAACTAGCTGTGAATTTATTCAGGGAAGTGAGTAAGGTAGCTGAAGACCTAGGATGTATTATAGCCTTTGAGCCTCTCGCTAGGCATTTAACGAACTTCATAAATACTGTAGATGAAGGAGTAGATCTGATCGAAGCTGTCAATATGCCCTCTTTCATGTTAATACTAGACGTATATAGTATGAGTGATGAGAATAGACCCTACTCTGAGATAATAAAAAGAGGCAAAAAATATCTGTGCCATTTCCATGCTAATGATACTAATGGACTAGGTCCTGGTATGGGAAATGCAGACTATAGTGATATAGCTAAAGCATTAAGAGAAATAGGATATAATGGATACTTATCAGTGGAGATACTTAAACCCGTAGAGAAACCCATAGATGTAGCTAAGAAAAGCTATATTTTTCTTCAAAAAATATTTAAATAAATAAAATAATAAAATTTTTCTAACAAAAATATTCATATTAAAATGATTATTCTAACTTTGATTACGGTAAAAAGATATTTTTAATTTGATCTTTATTCATAATCTATATTAATATGATGACATGCTAGATTCCTTCTTAAGACTTATATATTTTAAAGTTTAGAAATATCCGATAACAATGTCGATGGTGTACTTAGATAGTCTACGTAATAATATAAGAAGGAGGACGGAGACGGATTACATTATGCCTATCTGGTTACCCTTTGTTCCACTAATCTTAGTCCTACTCGGAGGCATGATACTCGCAGTGAGTATACTTGGAGGCATGAGGCCTGTAATGGGTAGGCCCTTTCGTAGACCGGTTACGATATTATCGGCTATGCCCCTAGTAGCTTTAATGTATATAATAGGAGCTATCATCAACCTCTACGTGTTATATAAGTGGATTAAAAGGAGGAATGAGCACTTTAAAAGGCAGTTAATGGTGTACAGAGATATCATATCATTATTAAGAGAGATATCGCGAGAGAGAGGAATAGATATATCTGCTCAAATAGCCTTAGTAAACAGAGAGATAAGTGAAGCTGAAATTGAAGAAACGGAGAAGAGTGCAATACTCTGGATAATACTTGTACTCCTCATAGGCATAGTAATCCTATATGTATACCACTTCCTTACTAAAGATTTCTTCGTTCATGAGAGAAGAGAGGATAGAATTGTAACAGGAATTCAAGAGGCGCTCGGAATACTGGGCACGAGATTCACCTATAGAAGGTATTATGAGATACCCCATCGCAATACTATCCTCTACATTATACTCACTATAGTAACCCTAGGGATTTTCTCTCTCTACTGGGTATACGTGATCACTAAGGATCCAAATGAGCACTTCCTTGAGCAACGCAAATGGGAGGACGCAGTGGTGAATGCACTAGAACAGCTGGTCCTACCTCCACCACCATAAGGTATCTTCAATTTTTCTAAATATTATTTTTTACCTCTTAGTTTGCCTATTACGAATAAGACCCTCTGTACTATAGTGATCCCAATGAGTAGTAGTAGTAAGTACAGTACAATTCTTGATATTAATTGATTAAGATAATAAACTGATGCAATTATGAATATGAATAATACCCTCTCTGCTCTTTCACATATACCTATACCTTCAATACCATTCTCTTCTATTAGAGATTCGTATTTAGCCCTAGTGTAGCTGATTAACATCGAACCTGAGAGTAGCAATATTGCTTCGATTGGCGTCGTTATTTTAGATATTAAAAGTCCGCATACGTAAGCCATATCTGAGACTCTATCTGATATAGAGTCCAGAAAAGCTCCTAATTTACTGGTCTCCCTCATCATTCTAGCTATAGTTCCATCTATACTATCCAATATTCCCGATATTAGTATTAAAAATGTTGAATATAAGTGGTAATCGGTTGGAAGCATAAGAATGAGTACAGGGTACATTAATGCGATGATTAAGGCTAGAGCTGTTATAGTATTAGCCCTTAGTCCTACTTTAATCAGAAATAGGGCTACAGGTACTGTGAATTTACTGAAATATGCTCTTAATCTACTTAGCATCTAGCTCATCCTTTAGATGTTAATAATAGTATGGCCTTTGCTAGGTCTCCCCCCGCTTCTATTAGTGCTCTTTTTGCCTCCTCTCTGGATACTCCTGCTTGTGCTGCTACCAGTTCTACATCCTCTTCTCTAACTTCCACAACCTCCTCTTCTAAGACTCTCTCTTCTGGTGTCCCTAGAATCCAATACATTTTCTGACCAGATATCTCCACTACGCTTACCTTAGGTTCGCTAAATACGAGTTCTTTATCGTTCAGTACTATTTTTGCCTCTATCACTCCCTTTAACTCTTCCATTCTCATACCAAGTCTTTTCATTAACCTTCTATACTCCCTAGGAGATAGTCTTCTCAATATGTTCACCTATTATAGTACTATAGAAACTCTATTTTACACTTACCTCCATGAAGCCCAGTAGGCGTCTCATGTCTAGAATGTTCTCATTACCTACTAACTCTGCTACCATTACGGCTACTTTTCCTCCCAGATCGAAGACTTTAGAGGCGTAGGATATGACTACCGAATCACTAGAAGTTACTATTCCATTAAATTCCCTAAGTCCTACGTCAGCACTTCTAGAGGTCTTAGCTGTCCCTTCTAGGCTTAAATCTTTCATAGTATACCTAATGTATGCACTAAGCTCACCGCTTTTACTCACTTGACTATCTAGTACTATATTCACTTTCTTCACCTTTAAATCGAACTTTAAGTATTCGAGTAGCAGATCTACAACTTCATAGGTGAATGAGGTTATCCTAATCTTTCTGAATACAGATGTTATATCTCTGACAAAATCGTCCTCGCACAGTATCAAGAGTTCTCCTCTGAGAGCGCTTTCGATTGTAGTGATCACGTTAAACCCATCTACTACCAGAGGACTCTCCCTTACCTTGTAGATGGGAGTTATCTTGAGTTTCCTATTCCTGATATCCGTATCTGAAAATATGGCTCTATATAGTATTGCTCGTTCGATCTTGGAGAGACCGTATCGATCTCCGATGAATCTTAGAGCGATATCCCTTCTAAAACCTCTATTGAGAAGGTACTTAAAATCGATAGCTGCCGTGTGTAAAATCTCTTCTCTTATAGTTTTCTTACCGTATTCTATCGTATTCATCTTTAAACGCTCTTTTTATATTATTCACTATTTTACTTATCTCAAGTTCTCTTATGAATCCTTGTACTAGATCAACTTTACCTCCACCAGATAGTCTTATGGATTTTTGTAATCTCTTAAGTATCAGTCTAGCATCGAGACCTTCTTCTACAGCTTGGTTACCTAATGCTATAATGAACTTATAACCTTCTCTACTTGGTAGAAGTAGCGCTAGTACCCCTTTGGGAACAATCTTCAGGACACTAAAGGCTAACTTTATAGCCTGATCTAGATCCTCTATTTCCCTTAAGATTTGCACTCCAAGCTCTATATCCTCGTATTTCTCCATTGTAGATCTTATCCTATGGGCTATAGACTCTATCAACCGCTCTTTTAGTCTTTCTAAGTCCTTTCTCAACTTCTTATTTTCATCTAAAACATATTTTATTCCCATGACTACTTCCTTTACAGGTCTGCCGAGTATTCGTGAACACTCTTTGAGCTTCTCCTCCATATCCTGTAAGTATTTTAATGATTTCATACCTGTTATGAACTCTAGTCTTTCCACACCGTCCTGTATTCTTTCTGTTTTCACTATCTTTACTAGTCCTATTTTCCCTGTACTACTACAGTGGACTCCACAACAGGCTTCAGCATCCCAGCCCTCTATATCTACTACTCTAATTACTCTTTCGGGGATAACGCCTCCTTGGTATAGTGTAAAGCCATATTTCTTTTCTGCTTCATTCCGCTCTAATTCGTATACATTTACGGGTCTATTATCCATTATAATCTTATTAGCTAACTCCTCTATCTCCCTAACTTCCTCTCTACTTATCCTCTTGAAATGTGTTATATCTAATCTAGCACTATCCTCACTCTTCTGAGCACCTGCCTGCCATATATGGTTTCCTAGTACTTTTCTAGCCGCTGCTAGTATTATATGGGTTGCAGTATGTGCTCTCATTATGGCCTTCCTTCTCTCTAAATCGACTTTACAGTATATCTCTTCTCCCTCGGTGAGAGAGCTTAAGTCGCCTTCACATTCGTGTACTATAACGTTTCCTATCAATTGTACATCTACTACTCTACAGGAGCCTTTCTTCCAAGTTATCACTCCTGTATCAGCGGGTGCTCCTCCTCCCTCTGGGTAGAATATTGTTCTATCGAGTACTAAGTACTTTCCATCGATTACTTTAAGTACTCTTGCTCTACTCTCTCTAAGATCAGGATGCTCGTAATAGACTCTTCTAGTAGGGTTTATATCGCTTAACATTTCTGGAGTAATCCTATACTTCATACCCTTTGTAACTGGTGTGCTCTTCTCGTGTATTAAAGCCAGTCTACCGTAGAAATCAGATGGAACCTCCACTTTTACACCTAAGCTTTCAGCTTCCTCCTTAACTATCTCCGGTGGAATTCCATGAGAATCATATAATAATATTAGATCCTCGAGTCTTAATTCTCTAATACCCTTAGTCCTATAACTTTTAACCTTCTTTTGAACTATTTTTCTACCAGTCTTTATAGTCTTTTTGAACTTCTCTTCCTCTATACTCACCATGTCCAAAACCGATTCTTCTACTTCTCTTATCTCTGGAAATGATATGGAGAGTCTCGGTATCAGTAATTCCACTATATCGTGTATGGATAAACCTAATCCAAGCACTACACAGTCTCTCATTGCTCTTCTTATTAGTAATCTTGCTAAATATCCCCCTCCAGTATTAGATGGAACTAGTCCATCAGCTAACATTAAAAGTAATGTTTTAGCATGGTCTACTAGACGATATATAGTCCATTGAGTCTTAATATTCTTTTTAAACTCTTCTTCCTCTAAGCCGTATTTTTGAGAGATTTTGTTCAGTATAACATCTATATCTTCCTTAGTTAAAGTGTCCATTAATCCCATTTTCTTAACCACTTCTGCCAATAGTCTTTCATCTACTTTTTTCAAGCCAAGTCTACTATAGAGAATATCTATGATATCACCTAGTATAGCATCGTATATAGTAGACGTACCTTTGAGTAGCCAATAAATTCTCTCAAGACCATAACCAGTATCCACTATTTTATTCTCCATCTCTATTAATTTTTCATTCATCACTTTATAATGCATGAAGACTAATGTAGCTACTTCTAGACCTCTTATCAAAACCTCGAAGTCCTCTCCAGCATTTCCTCCACCACTCCACCAATCCTCTACGTACATGAGTTCTTTTTCATCTATACCCAAACCCTCTACGAAGAACTCATAACTATATCTGACAGTCTCTTCATTCCAGTACACCCTTTCTTCTCTAGTATTAAACGCATGGTGTGCCATCATTTCAAAGGAGGTGAGGTGCCTACCACTAATACCTACTTTATCTATATCAGTGAGTCTTATACACGGCTGAGAGATTACTAGTGGATTTGCCGGTGGTGGTACTATTCCCTCAGTAACCCATGGTTGAAAATCGTAGATGGATGCGCCGACTAGGTATACATCGTCTCTCCATCGAGCTACTACTGGATACCTATTAACTCGCGCATGTCCTCTTTTCTCAAAAAATCTTAGGTATAGTTCTCTTAAGTAATCCATACTGTATACATCGACTTTGGTTTTTGGCGTATTTCCTATGAAGGCGTACTCCATGCAATCTCCACATAGATCTGTCTCCTCTAAACTCCAGAAGTACCTTCCACATTTTCTACACTGAAATCTATTAAAACCTCTCTCTTTAAAGAGTTGAATTCTATAAATACTAGATATTGTACTACTTTTCAGAAAGATCACCCTATAGACCTTTAATTTGTGAGTGTAGTGTTTGTGCCTCTAGTAATCCCCTCTTAAGAGCATTCTCTATACTCTCTTTTATTGGGAGTACTGTATTAAATACTAGATTATAGCTCTCTACAATACTTTTAGTTAGTATAGCTCTTATAGTCTCTCTAGTTGGGAATACAGCGTTGGTCGATAGATTTAGCGCTTGAGTATATGCATTTACTATACTTTCCTTATACTTGTTTAGATCCAGTTCTAGTTCTTCTCCGGAGACCACACGTCCAGAGATGTACGCAGCTTTAATACGTAGACCTACTTCTATGGGCTTAAGTCCTATTCTCTTCAAGAGATCTGCTAGTTCTGATGATATTCTATCTCCCTTCCTGGCTACTATAGTATCTTTTGTAACCCATATGCTACCTTCTTGAATCCTTATGGGGACTCGAAGTTTGTTAAAGAGGCTTATTATGGGTCCTGGTGGAAAGCCTGTGTTTCCTTCAGGTATTATGATATCACTCTGTGCTATATCTCCTGCTCTAGCTTCTCTTCTTACTTTATTCTTATCGATAAATATCTTGAGAGAGAATGGATTTGTACGCGTAAATAGTAGTGCAACGCTTCCCTTTAGGTACTCTGCAAGCTCTCCTTTACCTGTGGCTTTAAGTGCTCGTTTGGCTAACGTGTTCTTGACCACCTTAAGTACGTCTCCTCTAGCTTTTAACAGTGCTCTTATTTCGCTCAGTACAGGTGAGGTTACATTCTCTATACTGACTACCAGTATGTAAGGATACTTCTCTGCAGTAGACTTTATGTACTCTACTCTCCTTATCTTCCACTCTGGTACTTTTTTCCGTAGCTTTAGAGTACTCATTTTTCTCACCTAACTCTAATAGCAGGACCCATGGTAAGCTTTACGTACACCTTCTCTATGTTCATCACGCCATATTTATCCTCTACTACTGTAAGTACTCTTCGAGCATTTTCGACTACCTCTTCCACAGGTTGATTCTCTACTCCTATCCAACACATGAGTTGTGGTTGATCTCTTATTCTGATCATTATGGATTTTCTATATCTTTCTATAGTGGCCTTTACATCAACATTGGGTGGTAGTACCACTGGTATCTTCCCCCTTCTTCCCAAGAAGGGGCCTAGCACTCTACCCACTAGCGGCATGAGGTCAGGTTGTGCTAGAATGAAATCGTAGGTCTTTGCTATTTTTCTAGATTTCTTCCTATCCTCTGCTAATTCCATGAGATCCTCTTTAGATAATACAGCATCCGTTCCCACTTCCTTGGCCCTAAGTGCAAGATCTCCCGTAGCGAAGACGCATATTTTAGCGAGTTTGTCTTCAGGTACGTATGGTAGGTATACAGCTGTAGTAAGTCTATTCTCTGGTCTTTTGAGATCCAATCCTCTCAACTTGACTATAAGTTCTATGCTCTGTTTAAAATTTCTCCTTTTAGACCTTCTTTTAGCCTCCTCTATTGCTTTCGCTAGTTCATTAGTTGAGACGGACAATGTTTAACACCTCTATTAGCTCTTCTCCCATTCTTCTATGAACTCCTTAAATAATTCATCGTATACTCCTTCATCTATGGCCTTCTGCACTTCTTTAGGGCTCTTTCCATCTACTGTAACACCCATACTCTGACAGGTTCCTATTACCTGCTTTACAGCTTTTTTAATATCCATAGTTCTGAGTGCTTTTTTCTTTATTATAGCTATCTTTATAGCCGCTCTCATGGGTAGGTCTCCGACTATCTCTTTAGCAGGTTGATGAGATCCTTTAGTTAGTCTAAGTTCCTTTACTATGAGAGCAGCTGTAGTAGGAGTTCCTACTTCAACTCTGAACCTCTTGGTCTCTACATCCACAAAGACCTTTACCGGAACTCTCATTCCGGCGAAGTCTTTAGTCTTTTCATTTATCTCATTGACAATAGCCATTACATTTACTCCTAGTGGACCTAGTGCGGGTCCTTTCCCTCTAATGGAGTATAGGGGGACCCGCAGTCGCTTTACCTCCTTCTACTAGGAAAGTGAAGGACTTTTCAGTACTCATATTCACACCTCTGCCCCTTTAATCAATCTTGAGGTTATTAAATTTTTAACTACAAAGCGGGATTCCTTTATTCTGTTTTTACTTCTAGTGGTATTCCTCTACACATGCTTATAGCACATGCTGATATTATGTCTCTTGATAGTTTAGTATCTAATGATGCCTTAACCATATTCACCTTAAGTGCACTTTCAGCTTCATTCACAAGCTCCACGGTGATATCTACTTTGCTATAGTATTTCTTGACTATACTCACTACTTTTTTAAGAGTACTCTTAGATATACTAGACCCTATTCTTAAAATAATCTTTTTTACACTAAATTCTGATGAGCTTGTAACAAGATCTATAGATTTATCTAATAATTTTAATAATTTTTCTATATTCCTGAAAGATTTCCATAGGCATAGGGTACTATTAACTGCTATTATAAAGCCCGTTCTCCTCCCTGGATCTATACCAATACTTAGTATCCTAGATGTAGATAACGCTAGTCCTAGAGCTATCACTATTCTCTCGTCTACTTTACTCTCTGGAACCATTATTAGATCTCCGTATACCCTATACTCTTCCTCTGAAGGCACTAACTTTATCGTATGGAAGTGTTCATGAGTTTTTACTTTAACCACTATATCTATTGGAATCCCGTAAATCTTGAGTATTTTTATTATCTTATATGCTAGCTTTAGGTTTTTATCGACTACACATACTCTAGTATCTGTACTTGCTAAATACTCTCTTAAAGTCTTCAATTAACCACCTCTTATTACTTCGAATTCTGTTTCGTCTACCGCTAGTATGCACACATCTACATACTTTTTCAGAACCCTTACATGTCCTTTATGTACTGTAATTAGCGATTTCAAGTTACTATAGTTTGATATTCTTTTGAGCAGTACTACTAGTTCTACTACTATAGGTCTTATTTTCATGATGCTCTTAAGGCTTCCACTAGTAGTTGTGTATATCCTAGTGAGTGGAATTAGTACTATAGTGTCAGTGTAAATTTCCGGGACTAAGTAAGCTCTACATATCTGCGTGAAGAGTGTATTTAGATCTACATACCTAACTAGCTGTATTCTATTCGCCTCTATGCCAGATAATTGTAAAAACAAATGATCTAATTCCCCATTATCCAAGTATACTATAGCCTTTAACTTTAAATTCTCTTTAAGCATATACTCGATGAGTCTTATCGACAATACGTCTGCATAGAATAACTTCTCTGAGAATATTAATATAGTCTTAGAATCTGAAATCTTACTTAAGAGTTCTTTAACATTACCTGTTATAAAGGTCGTATCTACTACTACCACCCCACTCAAATCTTTATCAGAATTAATATATAGAATAATAGGAATGATATTATTAAGAGCACTACTCCAAGGAGCACGTAAGTAATAGCAATACGTGGATTGTAGCCTAGGGATGCCCCTCTGTATATTACTAGTAGACCTACTAAGAACAGGACGTATGAGAATGCTACTATTAATCCTTCAGTTATCGACTGACGACCTCTCATTTCAATTATTCCAAAAGCTCCTCTGATAGCTTCTTCTGGATTTAGTATCATGTATACCCCTCCACTGACTAGCAGTATTACTACTGCTATTAGGATGTGTGCAATATACTTTCTAAGCTGACCTATTACAATTCCTAGAACTCTCTGAAATGCTGTGGATTTTCTGGCGAATCTCACTCCTCGCACCTTCCTATGAGTTAGAGAGTTAATGTTTAAATATATTTACTCCTAAAAAATATGATCCAATATGCCTGTAATCATTAAATGTAGACGATGTTCCTTTGAGCTCTATAGGGGCTTGGAGCCGGTGCCCCCCGAGGATATAGTTAAAAAGTATGGATTTAGATGCCCACGATGTCTTTCACAACTCTCTAAAAAACCCCCGGAGCTAACGGTTCGACCAGCTACTAAGCGTAGAAAGTTTTTACTTAGACTTAGGTAATTATCCAAAGGTTTATTTTAAGCTTCCTCTTTCTAAAGGATAGTGAAGAGACTATGGTAGAACTTAGACGCCTCAGAGTCGCTCTAAGTAAATCTGCTACTCTTACACTTAAATTCCTCAGTAAACTATCCTCTGTTAAGGTTATAACCATAATAGTAGTGGTATTAGCCACCCTTAGCTCTCTAGCTCTAAGAGTTGTCCCTGCTAAGTGGGGAGTCTACCTAAATGAGTTTGACCCATTCTATGAATACTATGTAGCCAAAAAGATACTGGAAAAAGGTCTCATATGGTGGTTTTCATATACATTCGGAGCTCCTCCGGAGCCGGATAGACTATTCTGGTATCCATATGGTAGAGAATTAAGGGCAACCTCACCACCAGGGATATCGATAATCTCGGCTTACACCTACGTACTCCTAAGGACCATGGGACTGGATGTCGACTTATATACAGTACACGCCTATACGCCAGCTATATGGGCTTCTACCATAACGATCCTAGTAGCTCTAATAGCATTTAAACTAGCTGGAGAACCCGCATGTGCTCTTTCTGCGGTACTACTATCCTCAATGCCTAGTCTCTTCACTAGGACTATGTTGGGTGGAAAACATGAAGGAGTGGCTATTCCCTTTATGATATCATCACTTCTACTATACCTGTATGCAATAGATTCAAAACGTACATCTTCCCTTATCATGTATTCATCTATAGCAGGCATCTGTCTAGGATGGGTTGCTATTTCCTGGGGTGGGTACATATATCCATGGAATCTACTAGCTCTGTTTGTAATAATTACTCACATACTCGATATGGCTGACAAGAGGATCTCTCTCGCCTACATCCCCACCTATGCCCTATCTACACTACTTATAGCTATAACTCCTAGGTATGGACCTAAAATAGCCCTTACCTCTCTATATGCTCTACTCCCAATGCTTGCGCTTATTATGTCTTTAATGCATCTCACTGGTGAAAGAGGGGTAAAATTGCTAAGAAGTGTTTGGAGAAAGAGATTAGGTAGATTAGCTCTCCTTTCGTTGCTGTTTATTCTCGGTATCGTACTATGGGAAACAGGAATACTCACGGGAATTAGTGGTAGAATATTAGCTATACTTAGTCCCATCTACAGACATTTAGCACATCCCATTGTTGAGTCTGTTGCAGAACATAGACCGCCATCATGGGATCTGTTCTATCTCGACTACTCCATATTAATACCACTATCACTTTTCGGAGTATATATCATGATTAGACGTCTAAGTAGGGAGAATCTTCTAATAGTGCTCTATTTAATCACCTCTATCTATGCTGCGGCCTCCTTTGCTAGACTTTCTCTACTAATGGGTCCTGCTATAGCCATAGTCTCATCAATAGGGTTTATTACACTAATCGAGAGATTGTTGGATGCTATAGAGGGTAAGATCTTTATTCCTAGGAAACTGAGATCTAGGTATCTTAGTCAGATAAGAGAGGCCTCCGCTATAGGTATAATTGTGAATTGTGTACTACTACTGTTAGTGATAACATCATTGTATCTACCTGTTCCCTATGTTTTCGTAAGTACGCATTCTCCAGCTCTAATATTAACCTCTAGCGTAGGTATTACTCCCACTACGATAGAGGAGGGCTACAGATATTCTGACTGGTTATCAGCTCTGGAATGGATGAAGAACAATTTGCCTAAAAATGCTGTTATTGCCTCATGGTGGGACTATGGTTACTGGATAGCGGTTAATACTAACAGGTCTTCTATATGCGATAATGCCACGCTTAACACTACACAGATAGCTCAAGTCGCTAAGGCATTCCTATCGGATGAGAAAACCGCTGTCAAGATATTCAAATCCCTAGGTGTTACTCACGTAGTAGTCTTTGATCCAATAATGGCTGTTGTCAAAACTGCTTACTTTGGATACATATACACTCCTGAACCTCGAGGAATGGGAGACTTCGGTAAGAGTCATTGGATGGCAAAGATAGCTGGACTAAACTACAAGAAGTACCTTGCTAATGCTACACTTAGTGTAGGAGGGAGCCGAATACTTCTAACAGTACCAGCGAACACTCCTGAAGCTAGAAATGCCACATTATACAAGCTTTTACTTATAAAAACTGGAGAGAGAAGATTCTACATATTTGAGCCTCCACCCGCTTTTCTCGGGATTAAGAAGTGGGAGGGCTATAGTGGACCTGTCGTAGAGATAGAGAGCCCAAAATACTTTGAGTTAGTGTACTTATCTAAGCCTAATGGATGGGTCTTTGTATACAGGATTAGATATGAGCTATTAGAATCTGAGGAAAGGTAGTCTAGATTTTAATTCCTTCTAAATCTCTTATCCTACATACCTTGTACTTAAGCTTGTATTCTATACGGTAGTTTGAGAGGTCCTCCTTAGGAGAGAAACGAGGAGGTTGTGGTGGTCGGGTCTTTACTTTGCAAGTTGGACAGAAATCCTTTAGTGTATACTCATTACACTTAGGGCATTTCTTTATCTTCCACCTCAAATCTCAATTCACCATTTTTAATTATTTGGATAAGGTTAACTCTTCTTTAATCTTTCAAATGCCATTTCACACTCCAGTTCCCTGGATTTTCGTGTAATATAGTCGAGTACATCTTTGAGTATTTTCTCAGCAGTCTTGTACTCGTAGGCTGTTATGTCTATTCTATAGCGTGGTGCTCCTATAGTATAGATCCTTACCTTATCCTTATACGCTGGCTCGATTATACTCTTCGCTCCTGTGAGTATACTCTTTATATTTTCGACTCCATCTTTACTTAGGCTCCTGAGTATTATTATTCCACTCACTTTAACCTCTCTAATAACTACATGTTCCTTAGCTAGTTTATAGAGAACCTTAGCCCATTTCTCTGGAATTCCAGCCTCGTAGAAGGCTTCTATTCCTCTTTTTGCTGCTTCTTCAAATGCGCTGTAAATTTCTCCATAATGGTCTTCTAGTTTCCATCCAGCTTCTCTGTATGCATCTTCAATGCTCTTTCCAAGCTTTTTTGCGGCTATCTCTAATAGTTTATCAGCATGAAGAGCACGTTTCCATTCGAACATCTTGCTCTTCTTCTCTTTTTCACTGACTTTTCTCAGGGATAGATCTACATGCCCTCTTCTAGCATCTATTCTTATGACTTTAAATACCGCTTTACCTCCTTCTCTAACAACATCTTTCGCACTTCTAAACCACGATCTCACAAGCTCACTTAGTGGACAATATGCTTCTATTCCTCTGTACTCATCTAGGGTTACAACTGCTCCATGATCATATATCTTTTTGACAGTTCCTATTACTAATTCATATAACTCTGGATATTTTCTCCTCTTTATTACCACTGTTCTACACCTATCCTAAGACTTTCAGGATGTGAGCTTCTATTTTAGCAGTACCTCCAGTGGGTTTAGCTAGTACTCTATTACACACGTTACATCTCACGGTTATCGAGGCATGATCGAATATTATCTGTTCATTACCACAATCAGGACATCTCACATATAGGAATTTTGACTTAGGTTCTGGGATGAGTATTTTACGCTTTTTCATATTATCACCTCTTCTCCACTATGGTTAGTTTTTTGAGCCTTATACCTTTCCTATGTTGCGTATAGCCGCATTCTTTACACTTTAGTTTAATAACTTGCTTCTTTGTTATCTTCGCCGTCCTCTTCTGTTCCGGCTTTCTTTTAGAGCCATAACCCTTCTTCTTAGCTTCGTATCTCCTCTCTCCTTCGGCTAGCTTTCTCCTCTTACCTGGTTTATACAGAGAGACCTTATGTTCAGTGTGTTTTCTACATCTGGGACAGTATGTTCTTATAATCTGAGGTACTTCCATATTCTCCTCTCCTCCAACTAGTCCTAGTTGATTCTACGATGCTTATTAATCTTGCTACTAGAGGTTTTACATTTGCACCATGAGGAGATAAACTGTTACTGTATCTCTTCTACTATTTTTCTATCCTTAAGAAACCTTACATCTAAGGATGGAAGATAGGCTAGGTCTTCTTCTTTAAAGGGACCATAGCTTCTACCATTAGAGGCTATTATCTTAGGATATTTTTTAAGAAAACGAACTAATATACGTCTCTGTTCTCTCCTAGCGACTTTTCCTCCTTCCCCTTTTTCTATTTCTGTAGTCAGTTTTCTAATAACATCGAGTACTCCTCTAAGAGCATCTCTTTCGTAGTTGAGAAGACGTTCATACATTACCTCTTCACCATTCAGTATTGCATCTAGAACCTTCTTTAAACGTATGAGGAAAGTGAACTTTAGAGCTTCTCCTAAAATTTCATACTCCTCTAGTACTCTTTTATCGTGCTCACCTCTAGTACGTAGATCTCTAAGGTACTCTATTGCTCTTTCGTAGTAGTCCTCTCTCAACTCTAGTATCTCATTCGAAGTCAACTCCTTTATATAGCTCTTAACGATCTCACTCTTCATTTTCTATCCTCTCCGTAGTTTTGCTACACCATTATTAATCAGGTATATTGCTAAATATAGTGGTACTCTAAGCCTAGAACTCTTACCTAATTCAATGTTCCACAGTCTCTCAGGAATATTCCCGACAATCTCCACCTCTACAGGTTCACTATCAAGTACTATAGCCTCTTCAAAGGGATTGAATGTCCACAATTCGTCTATATCTACTTGTACTACCTCTAATCCAGTTTTTCCATGAAGCGTCCCCGGTAATCTTATGAGCCTTCTGGTATCTATGGTTACTCTCTCATCGACTTCTGCGGAATATTTGCTAACTATATGCTCTATTATCTTAAATAGGGACTTCTTACCTGCTCTTAGTCTGGTAATTTCTCTTAAAAACTCCCAATCAGAGTTTTCTATGCTCTCTAGTATCTTATCCTTATTTGTGAGTATATACCTCCTAACACTAGCAGTAGCGCCTAGTCTTTTAAGATAATCTTCTGTAGAGGTGAGCACTACCTCATAGAGCCCTCTCGCTATTCTCCCTCCCCAGCACTTACCGTTTAAGTCTAGTGGTTTTATACTACTATTCAGGGTTCTCTCTATTAATAGTGCTATATCCAATCCTTCTCCTCTGAGGTAGCTTATTATTTCCCTTCTCCCCTCCTGTGGTATGTTGTATACTCTTTTATCATAGAGGTGTATATGGAAGCCTCTATGACCTGAGAAGAAGATCTCTATATCCTTTTGAGAGAAACCTAGATCATTAACTAGCATATTTACTACTTTTTCACACTCTTCTCGTGCTGCATCTATGCATCTAGGGCATACCCATGAAGTACTACTTATTTTATCACTACCACAGCTGGGGCATCTACTAGGTGCTATTCCTCTCTCCTCTCTTCCACAGGTGCTACACTTCCAGTAGTCATGAAGTTTTCTACAATCAATCTCCAGATGATCGGCATCTATATCGAATACTAGTTCTGCACCTATCCAGTGTTTTTCATCCATAGTAGGTACCTCTGGAGAGGTATAATAGGCTGTAGAGTAGAAGGCATGTTTTGGATATTTGTTCCTTATAAAATCTATTAAAGTTTCTCTGTTAGGAAATGAAACATGCCTTTCCATTCCCTTTCTATTAAAGTATATAAAACCGAATTCTCTGCGTGCTATCATGTCGGGCTCTTTTACTCTTTCAGCATTCCTCATGTAGTACCTCTTAAATATTTTACTTATCCACTTCTCATCGCTCATTCTTCTTCACTTTCACCCTGAGGTATTGAAGAGGATGTTTTACTTTTTCACAGAGCTCATCTGGATAACATAGTCCATATATTCTCATGTTCTCGCACTTAAAGGGTAGGTACTTCTTTCTAGAACCTCTAAGCCCAGCTATATGCTCTACCTGATATCTAGCTATACTCTCATTGAAATCAGGAGCAGTTGAAAATATTGCCACTACATCGTCTACACTCTTTCCTATACTGAGAAGAAAAGATGCAAGTGCAAATCTCGCTGCATGTGAAAGATTTTCCCCTTCCCTAGCGAGTTGAAGGAGTCTTCTTATACAGGGTGGATATCTATGCTCTTTTCCTGCAATAGCAGATATTGTCATCTCAGCTCTCTTCTTAAGAGGAGCCCATTCATTCCTTACTCGAGCAACTATCTCTTCTATTATTCTCGTTGTTTGGAAGAGGTCTAATTGTCTTCTCATATTCTCTATATCGAGTAGTATTTTACGTTTTATCTCACTCTCCATGAGTCTACATAGTTCATTTTTATTTACTACAACGTAACCGTTTAGTATTATCCTATTAGCAAGCTTCCATAAACCTCTCTGTTCTGGTACATTGCTTATGAAGTGTGTGAAGTATATAGCTGGGTATATAGTATTGCTGAGTGTAAAGAGTTTTATATTCCATGAGAACGTTTTCTCGGAAATGTATATTATTTTCTCAAGAGGTTCGTGTAGGAGGTATTCAAATGCTCTTTTAGCCTCGGCTACTGCGTACACTCTATCTAGGTAAGGGTCTCTCATTACTGCTAATACCATGATAGCTACGTAGTATGCTATTATTTCATCGTCACTATTTAGATACCTGGTATCCGTTGTTATAGTCCTTTTATGAATAGCATTCAGTATTCTCTCTAGAACTCTCTCTGATATAGAACCTCCTACTACACTCTCCAGATCTTCTAGTGTGAAACCTATTTCATCTAGTCTTTTTATGGCGTCTATTGTAAATGGGTACTTTGCTATATCGTACTCATTAAACTCTATCTTACCCTTATACATATAGCTTTATTATACCTCCATTCTAGGAGCTAGGTAGTAGGCTAGTTTTCCTCCTCCTGCTATTTCGAAAGTTAGTGATAGTGGTCTATCAGTTGAGAATTCTACCATTACTACATCGGATAGGGAGGTAGCCTTCTTCAGCATATCCGATAAGTAGCTTATACTATAGGTAGCTGTTGATGGTTCAGTTACATCGTACTCTATGAGTGCTCCGGAATCTCTATCGAATATAGTCTCGACTTCTCCTCTATCGCTTGAACTGTAAAGTCTTAAATAATCTTCTAGTCCCTCGAACTTAACACTATCACTTACCATCTCAGCATCTCTTACGGCGTCTCTTAGAGTATCACTTAATAACCTGGCTTTAACGTTAAACTCTGCCCTTAGTTTTGGTAGTTCCTCTCCTACTACATCTATTAGCGGTATACTAAATGATCTTATGGCCTTTCCTAGGATCTTAACTCTAAGTCTACCTCCACTCACCTCGAACTCTACTCTCTCATCAGCTCTACCCCTCTTCAATATCTTGTTCAACTCCTCTACGTCTACTCCTATTTTAGTCTCCTCTGGACATTCGAATTCCTCAAAGACTGTATACGGTAGCTCTAGATCTACCATAGCTATTCTAGATGGATCTAATGCTCTGAGTTTAAGACCGTCCTCCGAGAGAGAAAAGCATGCTTCATCTATTAATGTTGCTAAGCTCTGTACTATGTACTTCCACTCTCTAGCATCTCCAAATACGAACCTAATACTCATCTATACCACCAATTATGCTTTCCACTACGATTATTAATTTATACCGTTTCTTATACTGAACCATAGGTGATTAGCCATATTCTCTCCATGTGTATCCACATCGTACACATCTAAAGAATGCCGTTGTAGGCTCATCTGCACTTCGTGTCTGCACCTCCCAATAGTATGCTTCATTATATCCACACTCAGGACATACAGCCTTCACCTTAACTCCTATCTTCAACTCTTCTTCAATAACTACGGTCTTCTCTGAAGGCTTATGAAGGACACGAGTCTCATGTACATAGCCTTTAATACTACCCTTGGGTTCTATAGTGTTCCCACACCTGGGGCATACTAGTATTATCCTATTCTCCTTTCTCTTGGGCACCATCAGACTCCCGCAGTTATCGCAGAACTTCAGCATCCTCACCTAGCATAGAGGTGAGTAATAATTACTGATTAATCTTTCGCTTCAATTAGGGTTAATTACACGTCTCTCTGTAATGCTATGATAAGAGATATATGTAATCCTAGGATTCTACTTAAGGAGAGTATGAAGTATTACTCATATGAGGAATTACTAGAGAGGGCACTCTCTAAGCTACCTCAAAAGCCACGTGAATATAGAACAAGAACCACTCCCCCCCAGCTACAAGTGGTAATAAGCGGTAAAAGAACATTTATACATAATTTCAGACAAATATGTAATTTGCTGAATAGAAACCCTAGACACTTAGCTAGATTCATACTTAGAGAGCTAGCGGCTCCTGGCTATATTGAAGAGAATCAGACTTTAGTAATTCAGGGAGAAATACCCATTACAACACTTGCACAACTGCTAAGGAGATATATGAAAATATATGTCATATGCCCTGTCTGTAATAGTCCGGATACTATACTAGTAAAAGAGAGACGCATGTTCTTCATAGTCTGTCAAGCATGTGGTGCTAAGTCCTCGGCCCCTCCGATAATATAGTTAAAGGTTCTTATACATGTAAAAACTTCCTGGAAGAACTTCATAATCGAACTTCCTATAGTATTCCCTAACACCTACACCAGAGATCACGAGCATTCTATTGCAGTCGAATTCTTCTATGGCTATTCTCTCAGCTTCCATTAGTAGTCTTCTACCATAACCCCTGTGTTGCCACCATAAGCTGTACTCGCCTACGGGTACCTGGGGTCCGTAAACGTGTAGCTCTCTAATGATGGCAGTTCTTCTATTAACTTCCCATCTGTGAGCGTATTCAGAGGGTATTCTAAGTCTAAGAAAGGCTATGAGTACATCTAGTTGTGGATCTTCTATGGAAAGAAATACCTCTGTTCCATTACTAGCCTCATAGTAGTACTTGTTCATTTTCAAGTTCATTTTTGGAGGAATTCCATGTCTTAGAATGAATCTTCCTATTTCCCTATACCTTATTTCCCTAATCCTTATACCCCTATTCATAGCCTTTCTGTATAGTACTTCTCTGAGGTTTCCTATGTCCAATCCAGCTACTATATATTTCATGGGTATGTCTCGCTGGATCCTCATTATTCTAACATAGGGAGGAACCATCTCCAGTACTTTAAGAAGTAGCTCTATGAGCTCTTCCGATGTGTAGGCCCTGTATTCTCCTCTCTTCCACATTCTATAGAGTTCTGTTCCCGGTACCACTACTGTAGGATAGATCTTTAGCATATCTGGTCTAAATGCTGGATCTTCAAATATTCGTTTAAACATCTCCAGATCTCTATCAACATCAGATCCTGGTAACCCAGGCATCAGATGGTAGAGTACTTTATAGCCTGCATCTTTGAGTAGTTGTGTTGCCTTTACGACTACATCTACACCATGTCCTCTTTTCACAGTCTTAAGAACGTCTTCGTATATTGATTGAACTCCTAATTCTATTCTTGTGGCTCCTAGGTCTAGAAAGTTGTCAATGTGTTTCTCTAAAGCCCAGTCCGGTCTAGTCTCTATAGTAAGTCCTATGCATCTGATTCTTGCTCTTTCGTTCTTCCACTTAGCCTCTTCTAAGGATACCTTCGCTCTCTTCTCTTCAGGATAATTATTCATAGCCTCTAGTGCCTGTGCTATGACCCACCTTTGATATTCTAGTGGTGTAGCGGGAAAAGTACCTCCCATAACTATTAACTCTACTTTAGATGGCTTATGTCCCATAGCTTCGTACTGTTTTAACCTGTAGTGTACTTGGAGGTATGGATCGTAGTTAAGCCTACGGGCTCTCATAACAGCTGGCGACTCTCTAACATAGCTCTGAGGAGTACCCCATGAGACTCCTCCTGGGCAGTATATACATCTTCCATGAGGGCATGGAAAGGGCTTAGTCATGATAGCTACTACAGTAACTCCTGATAGGATTCTAGTAGGTTTTCTAACCCTCTTGATCACGACGTCCATTAGCACACCTTTTCCGCTAATACTACATAGTTCCTAGGTATTACTACACACTTTCTACCTAGTACATTTAACTCTACTATTTTAAATCCAACGTTGGTTAAGTGCTCTCTTATCTCTCTTTTACTGAATAAGTGATAGTACCTATAATATGTAGCTTCTCTTCTTCTCCATGGTATGAGTACATCTCCGAACTCTAGAGTTCTATCTCTTTTAAATAAGAATTGTAGTATTGATTTAAATAGTAGTCTGGGTTGATACCTGGACCACACGGTAATTAGTATACTTCCCTTAACCTTCATAATACTCTTTATATTCTCTAAGAGTCTTATCCTCTCTTCTCTACTAGGTATATTGTGGATTACTGCTACGCTTAGTACGAAGTCTATACAGTTATATCTAAATGGTGGAAATCTGCCATCAGCAACTATAGTGTGAACTTTAGCATATATATCGTATTTTATACATCTTCTCTTAGTCCATTCTATCATTCTCCTCGAAATATCGAGTGCTATTACCTCTCTGAAGCGTTTAGATAAATCCATTATATGCCTTCCACTACCACATCCTAAATCTAAGACTAGATCTCCCTCATATTTTCGTATCACATGTAGGAGTTCCTTCCAAGGTCTAGTCCTCAAATGGACATATCCGTTGGCTATGGCATTCCATGACCTTATGACATACTCCTCTAGTATTCTATCTATTTTCTCTTTCATTCTTCTATAGTATTATCTGGGCTACTCACCTATCAAGCTTTAGCTCAATATACTGATACCTTACTTATAGCCTCATGCTTAAGTATTTGGGGTATTACTTCTCCTGGCACTTCTCCTTCGATTATTATATGGAGTTTTGGTGGAGATGATATTAGCGGATGTTCTGCAATGACTTGAAGTATGTTTACATTTTTATCTGCTAATAGTCGTGTAACGTATGCTATTATTCCAGGTCTATCTATTTTAGTCTCTATTACTATACACCTATAACCTAATTTATCCACGACGCCTCTGAGAAAAGGCCCTGCATTTTCCATATTCTCGAAGAAATCTCTAAGAAAGGGGTTTCTTGAGATCCTATCTAGTGCACTCTTGACAGTCCTCCAGTCTACTCCACAAGCTCTAGCTAGACTTTTATAGGGTATTTCTATATCACCCAAGTATACACGTACTCTCCTCTCTAGATTCCTCTCTGTAATCCTTATACTCAATCCGTGGTTAAGTAATGTGAGGACCACTTTGTACTGAGATTCACTCCTCCCAAATTCTCTATCCATCTCCTCCCATAGCGCCTTAAGCATATATGTATAAAAAGATACTTATATTTAAATATTTCATCAAATATGTATTTAAAAATCTATTTTAGAATAATATAGTGCTTTATGCACTATTGTATATATCAATTCAATAATTGTTAATAATAAGGTATTTTTATGTACATTCATGAATAGAAAACTCATATTAGAAGAGACGAGACTCCCCAGGTACTGGTACAATATATTACCAGACCTACCTAGACCACTACCACCACCTTTAGATCCATCCACACAAAAACCCATTAAAAGGGAGGCTCTTGAGATAGTATTCCCTAAGGAACTTGTAAAGCAGGAATACTCAATGGAACGATTCATACCTATACCCGATGAGATTAGGGAAGTCTACTCCCTCTGGAGACCTACACCGCTATACAGGGCAGTGAATCTAGAGAAGGCACTAAAGACACCAGCTAGAATTTACTATAAGCATGAAGGAGTGAGTCCTCCAGGAAGCCATAAACCTAATACAGCCGTAGCTCAGGCATTCTTTAACATGAAGGAGGGGATAAATAGATTGACCACGGAGACTGGTGCTGGACAATGGGGTAGTGCTCTCTCATTTGCATGTATGCTGTTCGACTTAAAGTGTACAGTGTACATGGTTAAGGTGAGCTACTACCAGAAACCCTATCGAAGAGTACTTATGGAGATGTGGGGTGCAGAGGTCATTCCTAGTCCAAGTAGACGAACTAAGTCTGGTGCTGCTATATTAGAGAAAGATCCTGATAATCCAGGAAGTTTAGGGATAGCTATAAGTGAGGCTATAGAAGATGCTGTAGTAAATGATGATACGAAATATAGTTTAGGTAGTGTTCTAAACCATGTACTACTCCACCAGACTATAGTAGGTCTAGAGGCTAAAGAACAACTACTATCAATCGATGAATATCCAGACTACGTAATAAGCTGTGTAGGAGGAGGTAGTAACTTTGCTGGTATAGCATATCCATTCTATCTTGACCAGATAGAGAGGAAAGCGGAAAAGAGAACTAGATTTTTAGCAGTAGAGTCTAAAGCCTGTCCTAGTCTTACAAAGGGATTATACGCTTACGATCATGGAGATACTAAAGGTCTAACTCCACTATTGAAGATGTATACATTAGGTCGTACATTCATCCCACCACCTATTCATGCTGGAGGATTAAGATATCATGGTGCCGCCCCCTCTCTAAGCCTATTAAGAAAATTAGGAATAATAGAGGTAGTAGCGTATGATCAAGTAAGTGTCTTCAATGCCGCTAAGTTATTCACAATTACAGAGGGATTTCTTCCAGCTCCCGAAACTGCTCATACTATTAAAGCAGTAGTAGACCTAGCCATAGAAGCTAGAAAGAGAAATGAAGATTGGGTGATACTCTTTAATTTCAGTGGTCATGGCTTACTTGACTTAAAGGCATATGAGGAGTATCTAGCTGGAAAACTAAAACCTTATGAGTATCCTAGAGAGTATGTAGAGAAAACTCTAAGGCAATTAGGTATAATTTAAAATTTTTCCATGCTGAGCTTACGCTTTTGGACCATGACCTCTACTACTTACTAAATGGAAAAGTAATCCTTGGTCCCTCTGTTCATAGTACAATTGTGAGAGAGCATGATCTTGGTCATGATCAGTTATCTATGTAAGTTGAACTTAGACAAAACTTATAAGTGTACTTATAAGTACTCCTCTGGTGTTCCCATGAGCGTCTATCAGGGGAATGATCTAAGAAAACCTAGTGGGGGAATTAAAGGTAGACATAGGAAAGTTAAGAGAAAGAGTGAGCTAGGAAGATATCCTACTGAAACTAGATTAGGAGAGGAGAGGAGAAAAGTGATAAGAGTCAGAGGCGGTAATAGGAAGATTAGACTATTAAGTACCTCCTACGCTAATGTCAGTATTCCTAGTCAAAATCTCTCGAAAAAGGTGAAAATAATCAGAGTACTTCAAAATCCGTCCAATAGGGATTACGATAGGAGGGGTATCATAACTAGAGGTACTATAGTACTCACCGAACTTGGTAGAGCTATAGTCACTTCAAGACCTGGACAGAATGGAGTAGTGAATGCAGTTCTCATAGAGGAAGAGAGGACATGATTAAGCGTGGCTATTACATATTGTGGCCTCTATATTTCGATAAGTCGAAGTCGAGAAGCCGAGGTAGAAGAGTCCCTAAAAACCTGGCTGTAAATAGACCCTCTGCATGGGAAATATATGAAGCTGTAAAATCCCTGGGTTTAGAGGCAGTACTTGAAGCAGATAAACGGCATCCATTTACATGGTTTGAGAATAGAGGTCGTGTTCTAGTTAAAATAGATGGTGTTAACACGAATAAGACAAAACTTCTGTACAGAGTTGCTAAAGAGCTGTTAAAAATCAGATCTCGTAAAGGAGCTTAGAGAGCTTTGTCCTAAGTCTTTCGCTTACAATTCTACCGTCTACCTTACCCCGCACCTCCTTCATTATCAATCCCATGAGTGGGGAGAAAGCTCTTTCTCTTCTCTGTTTTATCAGATCTACCTTCTCCTGTAGGATTTTATCTATGATATTATCCAGTTCCTCCAGACTGAGCTTTCTCACTCCCAACTCTTTTAGTGCATCTTCTACACTTCTATCCTTATTCTCAGCTAGGTATCTAAGTATATCAGGAATAGCTTCTTTTGACATCTTACCCTCTTCTAAAGCTTTGAAAACTTCTATTATAGTCCTATCTTCAAGTTCATCTACAGGCACTCCTTCTCTTCTAAGTCCCTTTATCACATCTTCTAGAACACCAGCTACTAGTTTAGGAGGAACTCTACATTCCCCAATTATCCTCTCAAAAAGATCAAGGTAGTATGATCTCAACATCTTTCTAGCTAGTTCATCTCCCAATCCATATTCTCTTACGAACCTTTCATATTTCTTCTCAGGCGGTTCTGGAAGTTTAGACCTTATCTCTTCCAACATATCTTCAGTTATCTTAACTGGCCGGATATCAGTCTCAGGATACATTCTAGCGGCTCCAGGTCTAGGCCTGGTATAGTGTGTAGTTCCATCGGGATTGGGGCCTCTAGTTTCCTCTGGGACTCCTTCTAATGCTGTTCTGACTCTTTCAAGTATTACTTCCAGTGCTCTTTTACATTTATCTAATGGCCCTGTTATTAGTATAAATGCATCCTTTTCCTCTAGGTTCAGTACTTCACTTATCCTAGATACTTCTTCCTCTGTTATTCCATAAGCTGGGAGTTCATCACTATGAAATATTCCCCCTATTCCCGTCCATGCTCTTGCATAATCCGCTAACTCTGTTCCAAATCTTCTCTTAGGTTGAATTTCAAATCCTAGAAGTCCTCTAAAACCTTTTAACTTTACAGCGAGAACTCTACCTCCCTTTTTAAGAGATCTTTGTATTACTTTGCATTTAGTATCCCTGAGATATTCTGTTATATCTAATATGTCTTCTTTCAGATCCTCCCTCTTAATCCCTCTTCTCCTAAGTTCATCCCTTATTTTAAGTAGGTTATACTGTCTCAGTACTTCATACTCTACAACTTTACTTATCAGCTCTAGCTTTTGAACGCCTTTAATCTCTACCTTAGCTCCCTCTCTAATCGATATATTTAAATCCTGTCTTATAGTACCTAAGCCTCTTTTGACCATCCCCGTTATCCTGAGTAGTTGTCCTATCTTTAGTGCTACTAGCTCTGCCTCCTCGGGACTATTTATTACAGGTGCTGTAGCTATCTCTATTAGTGGTATTCCCAGTCTATCCAGTCTATAGTTTACAATCTCATCCTTAACACTCATTATTCTAGCGGCATCCTCCTCTAGACATATGGTCTGTATGGGTATTTCCTTCTCATCAACCTTAATACTTCCTCCCATTGCTATTAGCGCTGTTCTCTGAAAGCCCGTAGTATTTGATCCATCTATCACTATCTTACGCATAACCTGAACTTCATCAACGGGTTTAGATCCTAACATCAGCGCTATTATTAATGCTATCCTTAAAGCCTCTCTATTTAGATCGTGGGGTGGTTCTTCGTCTAATTCGACTAGACACGCCCACTTTGGTGAGTACTCATAGATGAAGGTTCTCCTACGTTCGTATTCGAACTGTGCAGCTGGATCTACTTCCCCTAGCTCACTTTGTGCTGGTCTTAGGTATCGTAGTAGTTTTAATGGAGCCTCTTCTTTAAATATCCTTGTAGGACAGGAACAAAAGAGCTTTCCTTTAGTATCCAACATTTGGTGAAATTCTAATCCTACCTTAAGTCCAAGTTTATGGTAATCTAGATCCATGATCTCCTCACTCAATAATAACCTGTAACAGAGTAAAATATCTTGATCATTACAGTATCTCCTCTAGTAGCTCAATACTCCTAGTGAGGTTGAGTACTCTGTCCTTTAGTACTATTATAGTATCCTCAAACTGTGCTACCATACCTCCACTCTTTTCCACTAAAATAGGATAGCCCATCACTATTCCATGATCTTCTAGCCGCTTTAGTTTCTCTGGAGTATGTGGATCGTTTGTAAGATAGTACATCCATCTCTCAGCAAAGGGGAGGGTGCTATAGTTCTTCCATATGATCCTAGTCAGCTTGTTTAACTCTTTATCCTTTTTTATCCTCTTCACACCTATAAGTCTAAATATGGTTTTATAATTACCAGATACCACCTCACCAACTCCATTAGTTGCGAAGGGTTCTATCGCATATACCTCGCCTACTTTCACCAGTTCTTTCATAAGTATATTGCCTATGTTGGGTACGCTTTTCCCCGCATGAAGTCTATATCTATCTATCAGATGACCAGAGAGGTTTATTATGGGATTGAATCCCCTAGAGCGTATGGTTCTCTCTATCACAGATCCTATATCATTCAGTCTCGTACCACTACTGAAGGCTCGAATAGCTTCTTTAAGTGCTTGAGCACTTGCTTCCACTATTTCTCTCTCCATTTTAGCATTACTTAGGGGTATTGAAATAGCCGCATCGGCTATATATCCATCTATATGAGCACCTACATCCACCTTAACGATACCCCTTTCCGGAATAACCCTCTCATCCGCTATTCTCGCTGTATCGTGTGCTGCTATATGGTTTATGGATATATTTACCGGAAAAGCCGGTTTGGCTCCTGCTGTGTATATCTTCTTCTCTAGTTTCCTACACACATTCTCTAATGTCTCTCCAGGTTTCACTACATCTAATGAGTATTTTAATACGTGGTGGACTATTTTACCAGCCTTTAAATAATACTTTATCATATGTGTTATTTAGGATTACCTCATATTTAAATGAGAAGATGTTTAATACTACACTTGACTAGATAATACTATGAGTATACTAGACCTAAATGGGATCATAAAGTACTTAGATGAGCTTGATTCCTGTAGGGAGAAACTGATAAAGATGTCTAGGGATATAATTAGATATTCTAAGAAGTTAATTCACAATATTCAACAGGAGGAGTATGATGCTTCTAGAAGACTACTCGAGAATATGATGATACTAAAAAAGGACTTTATGAGAATAGCATCTAAAAACTCGAGACTATACCATAGTAATCTAGTATACGATGCACTTACAGAGTACGTGGAATCGTATACTGTTTACTCGATAGTACTAGAGGAGAGAATACCCTCCTTTAGAGACCTAGAGGTAGAACCTATACCATATCTTCTAGGTCTACTGGAGGCGATGGGCGAACTTAGGAGATTAGCACTCGAATATGTGAGGAGGGGCAATCTAAATAGAGCAGATAAACTACTAGACTTTATGGAACATGTATATATGGAACTAAGTATTCTAAACTATCCCGACTCTATACTTCCTGGCTTTAGACGTAAGTGTGATCTAGTGAGGAGGATGATAGATGATACCAAAAACATAATCGTATTTGCAAGAGGATGCGAGAATGTGAGAAAATTATTGAAAGGGTGATCAAAGTGAAGATGAGTAAAACACCTAAATACTTCTCGCTTAAAAAGGCCCGGGAAATTCAGAGAATATTATCTCTTAAGATAGTTAAACATGATATACTCACTTATCCACCGAACTTAGTAGCTGGTGTAGATGTGGCTTATGTAGGCGATATGAGCATTGGAGCAGCTGTTCTTCTGAAGTATAGTACTCTAGAGATTTTAGATAAAAGCATTGCAGTGGTGAAGACCACCTTTCCCTATATTCCAACACTATTATCATTTAGAGAGATGAGACCAGCTATTCAAGCTATACTTAAGCTACATTCACGACCAGAAGTACTTATGGTAGATGCACATGGTTATGCGCATCCCTATAGACTAGGGTTCGCTAGTCATCTAGGCGTATCCTTGAAAATCCCCACAATAGGAGTGGCTAAGAAACTTCTGTGTGGTAGAATAGGAGAGTGGACGGGTAATAGGGCTTACATATACCATGGAAACGAGATCATAGGTGCTGCTGTGAGGACTAAGAGTGGATCAAAACCTATCTATATAAGTATAGGTAATATGATATCATTAGAGACAGCTATAAGATTAGTACTAGATACTGTAAAACATGGAAACGTACTTCCAGAGCCCACACGACAAGCCCACTTATTGGCTACTAAGTATCGACGTAAACTGAGATCCCTTAGTAGTCTTAAAGAGGCCCACTCATGAGTTTTCTAGCTATCATTGATGAGCTACATAGAGGTACTCTTTTCCTAATCCTATGTATCTTTATCTTCATCCCTAAAGCCTCTGTAACCTCTCTTACAGCAGATTCCATCTTATCCTGATCAGGTCCTATTACCACTATGTCTGGCTTAACCGATTCTAATATCCCTCTTACATCCATAGTCCTACTGCCCTTTACAACCTCATCAACGTATATTAGCGAGCCTATAATCTCTGCTCTCTGATCCTGAGTGAATATAGGCTCTCTTCCCTTACTAACTCTCACAGTTTCATCACTAGCTATTACCACCGTTAGTCTTCCCAATTTCCTAGCCTCTCTTAAGAGGTATATGTGCCCTGGATGGAGCAGGTCGAAGACTCCTCCTACCAATACTTTAGGTTCTTTACGTCTCCACTCGAAATTCAAAAACCCAAGAAACCTTAAAGCATCTAGAAGTCCTTCAGCATAGGCTATACATGAGGTACTCGTAATACTATCTCCTCTATTGAGGTAGTACTCTGCATCTTTCGTATAGGATTTAGCTAGCTCTACAATTTCTCCTATCTTCCCCTTCTTATCCTTTATCTCTGCTAGAATTCTCTTGACGTACCCTATGTATTTCTTAATACGCTCCTCACTCTTGCTCTCCAATTCTCTATCACCTCTAATCTACAGTTATAGAGTATAGTTAAGGCTTCCTCTTCTACTGGGTGAAGTACTCCAGGTATTATCAGGGAATGAGGGGGTGGACCGAATTCTGCTTTTTTAAGTCTGGCAAGGGAATCTACTAGTATGTATTCACTGGGAGATCCAACTCTAGCCAGGCCTATTACAAGGGTCTCATCATCGAGGATGGGCCTTCTATCTACTCTTCTACCCATATCCTCTAGAAGACTCAAAGCCCTTGGTATACTCAGGAATTCTCCAGTATCAGCTCTCACCTCAAGTAGGAATAATGTATGTAACCCTCTCTTTAGATTCTCCTTGAGTACAATATAGGGGGTAATGGGTTTATAGCTGGGCTCAGGGATCGTTATAGTGACTATCTTACCTATCTTATATATCTGAAGCCCTGAGGAGCTAAAAGCCGCCGTGATTATAGAAGGAGCATGGATAATCCTTGTCTTAATACCTCTCTTCTCAGCTTCTATCCTGAGGACTATATGAGTTGTAGCTATAAAGGGGTCACCCGGAACAAGGAGTGCAACATCCCTTACTTCAGCTTGCCTAAGTATATCTTCTCCCTCTCTTTCCTCTAGACTCTTCCTATCTACTATCCTTATCCTCCTCCCTAATACGCTCTCTAACCAGTTTAATTTAAAATCAGGTATTATACTGGTGTACAGTTCTAGAAATATGGAGTCTACTCTTCTAAGGATTTCGAGAGCTTCAACGCTTAATCCCTTCTCAGAGATTCCTAGACCTATGAAGTATAGCAAGTGATCACCGCTCAATACTAGATATGAGACTTTAAGGATTTATCTAAAGTGTAGAGCTATGAATTCATACCATCATAGCATAGCTCTATGCTTATATCCTAGTGAACTACCTTACACCTTCTAGGAAAGAGGACAACATAGGCATTTAGAAGGAAAGAGAAAGATCTTTTCTAGCGGGCCCGGAGGGATTTGAACCCTCGACCATCCGGTTAAGAGCCGGATGCTCTACCTGACTGAGCTACGGGCCCTTCTCTACTATCCATATGCCCTCTTCACAGTCCACTTCATTAAGAGAAAGCTGGGTAAAATAAGCTTTGCTCTCTTATCGGATACTTTGCCGCTTGTGGCAAATCACCTTTAACTCTAATCAGGCTACTCTTATAATGTCTTTATCATGCATAGACATCCAGTACACGCACTTTTACTCTAAATTTCCGTAGAATTTCGAGAATATACCTTGAATTCTCTTCCGGTACAATTATACATCCCTCACTTAACCTCTCTCCACCTAATCTCTCCAAGAGACCAGGCTTCTTCAAGTTTCTTTTACCATAAAGCCTATAGAGTAATTTTACCTTCTCCTTCTGTTCAAGTCCTCCTAGACTATATATTATGAGTTTTTTATGCCTGAAGTGTAGAGGTTTTAATTGAACGGAAAAAGGGTATTTTGCATAGAGCAGTATTCCATCTTTATATACTTCCTCGAGAAATGTTTCTTCACTTTTTAGAAGCTCTTCATGACTAAGGGGTATCAAATGGATCAGCAAATTCAATCTTCCTACTCTTCTAAAGAGCTCATCCCATCTACTCCACATACTCTCTTTATCTTTAAATATGACCAATAGATCATAGTCTGAATATTCATTGTAATCTCCTCTAGCAATACTTCCAAAGAGTATGATGGCGATAACTTCATCTATTGACGATACTAGAGTTACCAGTCTATTTAAATCGTATTCCTGTCTTTCTTTCAAGCTCATTTAATATCACCTCCATTGCCTCTAAGGCCTTTTTAGCTCGATCTCCATTTATCCCTCCGTAACCCAGTGTACCATATGCTCCCCAAAGCATATCGATGTATCCTGATAGCTCTGGGAACTTCCTCTTAAACCACCTTATTCTTCTTGCATGAGCACTTTTTGGGTGTACGTGAAAGTGTAGATCTTCGAGTGATGCTAAAGCTTCAATGGCTTGCTCTACGGCTTTAATAGTGAGATCTCCGACAACTGTATATCTACCTTTAGTGAATTCATCATGTGCAGCTTCTCTTTTCTCTTTAGCTAATCTAGAGTGAAGTCTGACATCTCCCATATTATATGTAAGAAATTTCTTACATATAAGTCTTAAGATTATGTTATGAGATAAATACTCTATCTATGCAATTTAGTTCTTGTGGATAGTATTTCGTAAAGTGTTTACTCCCTCCAGTACTGTTTATACCACTTACAGGCTATTCTAAACCTTTCAAAGGTATCCTCCACCTTATCAAGTTGATATTTGAATTTTTCGAGAAGGAGAGGAGGTATGCCTTTACGTCCACATATGTCTCTAACCTTATTATTAACCCATGCTAAATCTTCAGTTAGGGGAAGGGCTTGAAGTAGTGTTTTGAAGAGGGAAATTTTATCGTCTGTACTGAAATTGTATCT
>Ga0190367_1000052_pt1 | contig 88295 bp, 88 predicted proteins | sample 4872181011_MG_FD_171838 | JGI IMG/M metagenome (GOLD analysis project Ga0190367, IMG submission 171838) | Hydrothermal vent microbial mat bacterial communities from Southern Trench, Guaymas Basin, Mexico - 4872-18-10-11_MG | ecosystem: Environmental > Aquatic > Marine > Hydrothermal vents >...
TCAGGTACTCAATATGTTATCGTCATGCGCCCGTTATCTCATCGTCATGTCATCGTATCAGGAGAGCATAGTTAAAAAATACGGAGGAGTAAAAGTGGGGGGTAAAATTCGTGCAAAAACGTTATCTTTATGCCTTAGGAAGTATATTTTGATGGATGATTTAACTAATAGATACTATAAAATTCTTATAGAATTTTATAGAAAATGGTATCCCGATCCTGAAATAATGGTAGATTTTGTAATAAAAAGGTTAAGTAAAAATAAAGGATTGAGTGAGAAAGAGGCATTGTTATACATCTGTGAAAAAATGGGAGTAAGGGTATTAAGTATCGCCCAAATTTTTAAGGAATCTCTTCATACCTTACTTAAAAACGGGGCTTTAATAACCCCTGGAATAATCTCAACAAGTTTAGAGATTATACTACTTTCTTTTATAATCTTACTGGAGAAAAGTGAAGTGTATTTCACGTTCTTTAATTCATTATTCCTACTTTCACTAATATTCTCTTTAGGAAGAGCCATTGAAGGAAGTTTAATAGTACCTTCGATAGTAATTTCAAAGAAGAATAAACTAAGGATAGGAGATATAGCATCCTTCTCCTCTGTGATGTTTAACAAGATCTTCCCAAGATTTCTAATTGTAGAAGAGCTTTCTTTTCTTTTAGCTTTTTTACCACATGTATTTCATCATTATAATTACAAAGGGTTCACGGAATTTATGCTAACCTTTATTAAAAATAACTTTCTTATTAGTGTGTTCTCCTTAATGTTTGTTTATCTTCCTTTAAAAATTTTTCTCGTTCTCAAAGTTTTAGATAATTTATATTATAAAAGAAAAATGTCGCTTATTACAAATAGATATATATTAATCGTAATATTTTATAATATTATAATATTTATGATGACTATATATTTAATGAATCTCCTTTTAACCGTAACTTCAAGTTTAACTTTACTTCTCATTCTTAAAATACCTTACACAGTCTTTTTATGGATTTTTTTAGCTAAATTTCACCTTATTACTAAAGTTTAACTCTCCATTAGAAACTCATCTAATGAGTGGGAATGTTCTACTTTTTCTTCGCTCTCTTTACTGTGTAAACTATGCCTTAAGGTAATTTCACGAGGAGGAGTGCTCCATTGAGCCCTCCAATCTATGTCTTTTCCACCTAATTCCAGGTTATAACGCTTTGAAAACTCGTATATTTTAACTATTGCGGGAAAGGTTATTGAGGGACCTGAGATAAGAGCCTCGCCCACTTCTAGACCGCTGAGGTTCTGCACGGTCTCATAGCTAACATCCTCCATGCTTCTCATTATATGTCTCTGATCCTCGGGATTTACGGTTCTCAAAGCTATTAGGTTTCCACACTGAGAAAGGAGGGTTTCAGAAAGTTCCCTAGGCCTCTGGCTAACGATAGTTAGCGAGACACCGAATTTGCGACCTTCTCTTGCTACTCTCTCAAGGATGTCTCTAGCAGGGGTCCATTTACCCTTAGGTGCATAGATATGAGCCTCCTCTATAGCTATCATCACGGGAAAGCTTAAGCCTGCTACTCTTTGAGACACTACAACTCTCCATACTGCTCTTAGAAGAGAAGAAACTATCGATGCTTGTATTTCGGCTGGAAGCCCTCCCAAAGATATTATATTTAAACTTGGATCTAGGAACTTAGATACTATATTGTTATATACATTTAAACTTCTCTCGGGCTCCTTGAGGTCCTGAACTGACGTGTATATCTTATCTGTTTCCTCAGTTTTTGTCAAAAAGAAAAGCTCCTCGTTCTCTTTAAGCTCCCTAAGTTTAATCAGTAACTCCAGCGCTGAGCTATCCCTAATCCCTTTAACTTCACTAATAAGATCATCAATAGTATAGTATATCGGGTCTTCTACCCCTGCGTTAGCAAAACGTTTTCTTCTAGAACTTCTTATAGCATCCCTAAGGTGTAACCTCTGTTTAGTGGCCTTAGAATCAAGTCTTAGTATGTTAGCTATCTCCTCGAATCCTAACGTCCATAGTGGTATTTCAAGGTTCTTGACGTCTATACCATAACTCTCCCTAACTATGTCAGCAAAGCTTCCCTTAGGCATGTATACCTTAGCCCTAAAGGACTCATTATGAGCTAAAGATACATATTCGCTATGAGTATCTATCAGTATTATCCGTGAGTATCTATACTTATTAAGTATCTCAGCAAGTATTATCGCCAAAGCATTTGATTTACCGGCACCCGTCATGGCAAGTATAGCTAGATGCCTGGAACATAGCTTATTTATATCAAGTCTCACTTCAACGTCCTTAAAAGTAGAGTTTACACCTATGGCTATGTCCCCCTTCCCGTTAATCAGGCTAAGCTCCTCTTTATCAACTAGATATACTTTCTCACCCGGTCTAGGTAATAATGAACAACCTCTAAATACTCTTCCAGACTTAGTATATCCCACTATATTAGCTAGGACCTCGTTTCTAGAGGGTCTCAGTTCCTCATATCCTTCCATTTCCTCAACTATTCTACCGTGTTTATAAAGTTCGTCGAGAAGGTTAAATCCTATGACTAGCCCATACAACCATGTATCGTCATTGGGATCCCTGACCTTAACATAAGTACCTATCCGTGAGACCAAGGGGAGCTTTTCCTCTAATACGGCTATTCTTAATAAGCTTCTGCCGTAGATGCTAATTACCCTACCTATTAGCTCTTCACTCATAGCCCACTTACCCTTCTTCCCGAGGATGAGAGCAGAGATCTAATTAAAGGATCCCTAGCATTTTTCCAGCTTTCATCTCCTATGAGTCTAGCCAGATCCTGAGAGAGGACGGCAGTATGATGTACATATGCTAATGGCTTAGGGTAGCCGTGTCTCTCGTCCCTTAGCTCGTAAAGAATACTTACGGCCTCCTCTCCTGAAGACTTACCATAACGTGCCGGATATGAAAGCTGTAATACTGTACCTGTTTTAGAGAGCTTGAAATACCACATCTTATAGCCTCCCCATCTACGATAGAACCTTAGTGCAGTAGTAGGCTCATATATTAAGTCTCCCTTCTCACCCACCATAGTTCCTCTTAAGGGGCTCACCGGCTTTAAAGGAGCTATCTTTGATACATCAAGCAATGCTTCTTTTTTAGCTCTCCATACGTAATCTAGAAGTGAGGTATCTGTGTACCATCCTATAAGTCCTAAGGCCTCAGCTAAAGATCTACTCTCGGTATCCTTGGCTATCCAAAAAATTTTACTGTCATTATCCTTACTTTCCTCTAACAATATATTCGATAACACAAGTGAAAGATTCTCCTCTAGAGCGAGTGCAATGTAATCAAAAAGATTTTTTCTGAGGGATGAATCTATTCTCACGCTCAGTTCATTAACTAATCTTCTATAAATTCCCTGAATATTACTTACTAAAACGCTAAGTAGCTCGATAAACTTCCAACGGGCATTTTTATTTGTTGTTTCTACTGATTCGTAAACCTTATCTATGAACTCTTTAAAGTATATTATTACATTGTTTATATTATTTATTAATGAACTTTTTATATCTTTAAAAATTATACGTACTATGCTTGAAGGAGAAAGTAGTAATGAAAGATACGATCCATCAATGTACACATACTCACAGCCTTTCCTAATAAGATCTAGCGCAGCTAATAACTCTAAACTTTTCATAAGAATAGAACATCTCACCTCACTGTTAAACCTCGGAAATAATATGAAAGGTATGGGTTCCTTGGATCCTTTCATGACCCCCTTTATCTTAGTTATTCTACCTTCTTTGTTTACATAAAGAGAGGCCACTGAGAACACGGTGACTAAAGCACCCTTTCTTTCATCAACGACATAGCTTCCATCCACAAATCCTGAGCTTTTCCAGTCGCTCCATTCCTCTATATGTTGGGAGGATTGAAGTATTCTATGCTCGGCTACACTTAATATCTCATTAAGCTCCTTAGCGTTTAATGACATGAAATACCTAATAAAGCTCATGGCGATCCCCTTAGTTCTTTCATATTCTTAACACGTATGTTCTCATCCTGTTTTGGAATAGCCTCTACGCTTTGAGTAGCTAGTATTATCTGCCTTACTCCAAGTTCTCTACTTAGTAGCCTTATTATAGCCTTCTTTATCTCTGGATCGACATTAGGTGTAGGTTCATCTAATATGAGAAAGGCTATGTTATGGGTATATAGTTTAAATAAAGCTGCTATTAAACACAAAGCTACAATCATTTTTTGACCATCACTTAGTCTGGTAGCTATAGGTATCCATCTATTATCGATGGTTCTTCTAGCATAGAGTTCATATATGCTTCTTTCATACTCTCCTTCCTTAACTCTTAGTACCTTCACGTCAAGTAAATCGTAGTCCTCGTAAGTATATATCTTTGAAAAGGCATCATTCATGTAAGTCTTTATTTTCTCTAAAGCTTCTCTCCTTATAACAGCTTGAACAGACCTAAAGGTGTTCTTTACTTTAAGTAGAGTTTCTGCTAAGTACTTTAATTTCTTTAACCTCTTTTCATTAATTAATCTCTCATTTTCCAATTCTTTCACTAAGGAAATATCGCTATCTATGCTGTCCATTTTTGAAATTATCTCTTCTTTCTTTAATCTTATTGTATTAAGTTTAGTTCTTAACTCGTAAATCTTTTCCCTTAGATCTAGATATTCTTCTTCTTCAAATCCAAGCTCTGAAATTTCCTTATCTAGTACTTTGATCTCCTTCTCAAACTTATCAATTTTCTCTCTTAGAGTTAAGGTATCTATGTAGTTTTTAACGTTATTAATATTTTTGTTAACTATTCTGGCTACCTTAGTTATCTCAGATAACCTTCTTTCACCTTCTTTCAGATTCTCTTCAAGTGCTTCATAGTCCTTCATTAATTCTTCAAATTTCTCCTTTAGAGTTTCATACCTTGACTTAGTTTCCATATTCGCTGAGAGATATTTCTCAAGATCGTCCATTTCCTCTAATACTCTTTTAAGATCCTTAATTTCTCTTTTCAGCTTATTTTTAAGAGTGTAATATGTTTTTAATTTTATGTTTTCTTCACCAAATAATCGTTTTATATTCTCTATTTTTGTATTAGTTATATTGCTTTTACAAACAGGACACTTAAGCTTTTGAAGTACAGATGAAGATAAAAGCCCTCTTTGTAACTCAACTATACAACTAAGTGTGCCTTGTTCCTCCTCGAGCTTTCTTAGTTTTAACTCAAGGTCACTTATCTTCTTTCTAACACTACCTCTGTTACCATATTTATTAACAAGGTCATCATATTTCTTGTTTAAGCTTTCAAGTTCCTCTATTTTTATCTCTAATGTAACTACCTCCTTCTCAATTTCTTTCAATCTTCTCATTTTAAGCTCTTTCTCAGCACTTATTTCCCCTATCTCTCTTATTAATCGCTCTCTCTCCTTCAAAGCTTTTTTAAGCTTTTCCTCTAAAAGTTTAATAATTTCCAGTATCCTTTCCTCGTCTATGATTACCTTACTTAATTCCTCGGCATCTTTCTCTAAGTATAAGTTTTCGAGAAGTTGAATAAGTTCATCCCTAATATACTCAACTTCCTCTATGTAAGATGATGTCCTTAGCTGTGACCTAGCCTTCTCAAGTAGTGATTTATACTCCTTAAGTAAAGTTTCCACTCTTATCCTTTTATTTTTAAGTGTAACATACTTGGATTTTAGTTCTTCATATTTCTTAAGCTCTTGTTCATATTTCTCAATATTCCTCTTTAGCTTCTCCTCTTCAGCCTCTAGTTCTTTCAGTTTTTTATCTAGTAATTCCTTATCTTTTAATAAATCTTCAGCTTCAGGTAAATTTTTTAATTCTTGAGAAATATCTTTAATATTTTCTTCTAATTCATTTATTTTTTCATTAATTTCTCTTAATTGTATAATTCTAAAAATTTTTTCAAGAACATCTATACCTAGTAGTTTATCTATAACAATACTCCTAGAGTAAGGAGAGCCATAGATTATGTTTTGTAAATCGATATGATTAACAAATACTTGTCTGGAGAAGTCATCTACATCAAGGCCTGTTAGTTCTCTTATCTTAGATTCTGCCCTATCACCTTTTAACTCTTCATTATTTAATGTTAAAATTACTTGTGATAGGCCGTTTCTTGAATACTCCCTAGTTATCTTTATGCTACCTAACTTATCCTCTTCAAGGGTAAGGGAAACCTGTAACTTGTTAGAGAAGTCGTTTATTAGATCTTCTCGTTTGATAATTCTTCTTCTAACATCTTTAGTCCTTCCATAAAGACCATATTCTATCGCGTCTAATATGGAGGACTTACCAGAGCCTATAGGACCAGTGAGTATAAAAATGGGTTTATCTATCTTAAACCAAACCTCGTCTTTAAACGCTTTAAACCCTCTTACCTTTATTTCCCTCAGGATTAGCATTATTCTCTTCCTCCTCGATAAGTCCCTTTAAGTACTCTCTCACAGCTTTAGCTCCTCCCTTAGTATACCTTTCGAAAATGTTCTTAGCTATCTTAATCGCTTTTTTATCCCCCTTGAGCTCTTCTTCGAGTAGGGTCTTTACCTCTTCAATCATCCTTTTACTTATAAAGGATGTCTCCTCCATAGAATAACCTTTTTTGCTAAACCTGTATTCTTAAGGTTTATCTTCAGAGCCTCTTCTAGAGAGCACAGTTAACCAGGGGTTATCTCTAGCAAATTCGGGAAGATCGGTTGATATTCTAGCTATTTCTTTTTCGGTAACATTCTCTTTTATGTAAGCGGATGTATCAGGGACGGTTAAAGTCCTGGGTCTAATAGCGGATATTCTCTCATCTATTCTGCTAATTTTTGACTCCAATAATGATAATCTTTGTTTAAGAGGTTGAATCTCTTTAATCCTCTCCTCTATAGCGTATACTTTAGCTTTTAACGAGGTAATTAACGAAGATAGCTCTTCTAATTGCTTCAAATCAAGCGTCTCAGATCTTAACGGCCTAGCTATTATTCTCTCCTCTACGCCGCCATCTTCTTTGACCAGCAGTAGACCTATTCCTGCTTTTTTAAACTTATTAGCTGGAGGTAGCACTGCTAGCCTGGTGTTAGCCGGTACCGCTATGTAGATCTTATCTACCTTACCGCTACCTGCTTTCAATGTCTCAAGCATAGCGTTTTCAATCTCCTCTCTTAATCTAGCATGAGAATCAGTGTAGATTCCTAATATCTTTATGCCTATTATGTTTCTACCATCCTTAAATACAAGGTCGAAGATATCATCTAATCTATGAGAGCACTCTTCCCACTCTTTTCTTAACAAATGTTCTTTTAATAAAGACTTTATTTTAGCTTCAGTTATCATTGAATTTTACTCCTAGAATTCTACTTAGAACAGGGAGTTAAAAACCTTTGCTAGTAATGCTCTCCTCTCTTGAACCATCCTTCTCTTCTTTCCCAGTTCCAGGAATAGTCATCGGGGACAGCAAGGCTATAAACTATGCAACCTTTCCACACAGAATACACTGGATCCTTAGTGAGTTCCACACTAGCTTCAATTCCTATATCACTTAATTGCTTCTTAATTTTGGTAGCAGCATCAACTGCCACGTCCCTCATATCGGAGGGTACTTTCCATGCAAAGTTACCACCACTAAGTATTATTTTCCTAAATAGAGAGGGTTGAAGTTCTATGGAGGTCTTTGAAACGGACTCCTCTATGGCCTCGCTAAGCGGCATAGTTCCTCTAATCCTTTCATCCCCTATTATAGTATCTCTAGGTCTAGGCATTCCTCTGCTATAATAACTTTCAAATATTTCATGTTCGGGGTTGAATATTATCTCTCCTATAAGGAATCTCATCCACGACTTATCTTCCATGTCTATTTCTATCCTAGTACCCGGAACTCTGTATTTAACCCTAAATCTCTCAGGATTCTCCTTAGCCTTAGCTATGGCTTCGTCTAGATCAAGAGGGATTAATCCTACGGCTTCCTTGAACATTCTCACAAATTTTTCTTCAGAGGCCCTATCTTCGTACCCTAAGTCCCTTAAGATTTCAGCAGTTATGGCATCAGCTTCTGCACCTCCTCTGTTTAATGAGAGTACAGCGTTTCTTATAGGATACATCGATATAGGAGTTATCTGGGTGTTACCATGTCCCGATTCCACAACAACGCAAGTGACAGTTTTCTGGGCAATAGCCACAGCTAACGGCTGAGGTATTATCGTTATAGCTTTGACCGCTTTAAGCTCCCTATCAATCTTAACATGCATATCGAATATTTTCTCATACATATAATCTGGAGCTATAGCCGAGAGCGCAGCCGTTACATAGAAGCCCTCGAAGTCCCCACCCACTTTTTCAAGAGCCTTCTTAAACCCATAAACCGTTAGCTCGTAAAGTACTTGCCATGCCCTTTCGTCACCTCTATCAATTACACCATCCTTCATTGGATAAACTAAGTATCTGGCTACTTCCTCCCTAGATCCTAAATAGTTAATAACTTCAGGACCTACAACTATCTGCTTAGATATCCCGAAAATTTTATAGACAACTGATTGATCTCCAGCTAGGAAAAGCCCCCTGTTTTCTATCACTTCAGGTTTATCAGCTATGGGGCCGAATTTAAAATATCTTGTCCCGTAATCCTCTCCATAAGCGTATTTCTTTCTATACTCCTCTAAAGACAGCCTTACCACCTCTAATACCTTCTTATTACTAATAATCATTTATTATAATGTACTGCCTACTATTAACGTATGTCTCAACAATTAGAGATAGCTTTTAAAATTAGAGATAGAGAACTAGCTAGAGGCGTTCTTAAGGAGAGCTGGGCTCCTTTTAATTACAGGGAGATAGTAAAGGTGTTACCGTTGAGAACCAGGGCTTATTTTCTAGGTCCAAGTCTTATATATTTTCCTGTGGTAACTAGACTTAAATTAGAGAGAAGGGAGGAAAAGACCTATCAAGCTGGTTCACTGATAATAATGCCTTACTTAAATTGTATAGCTGTTACCCTTGAAGGCTGGAAAGCTGACAGATATGAGGCTAGCCCTTTAGGAGCCGTAAATCAAGGACTTGAAAATCTTAAGAAGCTTAAGCGGGGAGATATTATTTTAATAGAACCAGCAAGTAAAAATATCATATAAAAACATAAAATATAAATAAAAAATAGTTAAAGGTACAGGGTTGTCATTTTATACTAGCTTTTATAATAGCTAGTTCTGAGGTTACGTGGGATGAATGTTGAAACAATGATACCTATTAAATTAAGAGATATTAAGGATCTTGCACGGCTTGCATCTTCTATGGTTAGCTTAGGACATTCAACGTACCTTATTTACTTTCAACATAAAGAAAGACATTTCTATGGAGTTTTTATGGTTTTTAGAGATTACTACAAGTACTATGGAATACCCATGTTTTATTATGTGACGTTAAATGAGCCACTTAAGGGAAACTACTTACTAATCAAGGTTGATGATGGGAGTGAGAAGGTTGAAGTAAGCAACGGAGCTAAACATGGATGGGTAAGTTTACCTATCATAGGGCTTACGGAGAAACCTAACCTTATAGAACTATGAATAAAGAAAATAATCTTAGGAAAAATTTAAGAAAATATAGTAAAGTAAACTAATGTTACTTTTACTGCTTCCTTTCGAGTATTATTTCTATAGTAGAGACGCTACGTTCCTTACCAGGCTCTCCTACCTTCTCACTGCCAATACTTATTTTAGAGATGTCTACCTGCTCGGGAAGGAACCTTGTCCTTACTATCTCAGCCGTGTCAACGGCCTTGGATATAGCCCTACCCCTGGCCTTAAGTATGACCCTTTGAGCCCCCTGATTAAACTGTATAACGGTTGCAAGAACATAGTTCATTACGTTTTTAGCTCCTATTAATATCGTACCTTCTTGAACACTCATCTACCACACCTTGTGTCGCTGTCCAGCGCGTTGATAAGGTACAAACAATATATATTGATTTCGCTACAGCTGAGCTCATACCATAAGTAAATATATGCTGCAGCTTAATGCTAGCTAATCGCTTAGTTTGTTACCTTTCCCAAAGTTACCCTTCCCATAAGCTGTTAAACCAGAGCACCCCTAAAGCTTAAGTTTCCTCACCTATCCTGTTTAGAAGACACATTAATCCTCCTCAACTATGTTCCACGCCTCTGCTCTGCATGTGGACACCAATAATAGCCTCCTAGATGCGTTCCTGAACCTCCTTATAAGCCCGGGGACGTCTACCTTTCCTGCATACTTGTCGAGGTCATCTAGGAAGAGTATGACTGTGCCTAGCTTCCCTGGAGGTACCGCATCGTTAACTTCAGTTGAGTGTTTAGCGAAGAACACTGTAGCATCCTTATACTCCTTATGCTCTTTAAATAGCCTTCTCAACGCCTCTACGCAGGCCCTCGTCTTCCCTAAGCCTGCTTCCCCTTTAACCAGAACGCTCCTTCCCCCTCGTAAGATTTCAGCTATCCTATCATCCCAGCCCTTTATACTATAATACTTCTCCATAAATCCAGGTATGTGAAATCTTAACACGTCAACAGCTCTATACTCTAACAGCTCATCCGCAGTAACCTTATAACCCACCTTACTGACGAACTCCTTAAACCTCTTTCGCCTCTCTTGAAAGTATTTAATTATAGCTTCAATGATCTTCTCAATGATGTCGATTAACATAACAAAGTATTAGTTTAAACTACCTCCTTATTTATTTACATGATCATAAATAAGTGAGCTTACCTCCTTAGTGTACTTGAGGACCAATAGATGTTAACGATACGCATAGCTAATGAGGAAGAGACTAACTCCCTGTTAAAGGTTTTAGGTTTAGTTCGTCTTCACCTCATTCTAATGTGGCACACTATGAGCTACTTAAGGTTGACATCAATGACTCTTTCCCAGGCCTTAGAGAGGTATCTGAGCATGACTTTAGAAGGTATATAGTCTTTGACAGTACACCAGCCGAGCTGATAACGTTAATAGCGAGTGAGATCGGCATCATCAGGCCTGAAGAGGCCAGGTCTCAAGCGTTAGGCTCTATAGCTGACTTGCTAAAGCTTTAACCTCATTACTAAGAACTTGAGCTTAGGCATGTTAGCCCTATAGAAGCCTAAGGCTCTTCTATCCGAGGAAGTCCATCTCATAGATCTTAAAACTCTGACCACGCTTATAAGCCTTCCACCATGTTCCCTTGCGAGTTTAAGGGACTCAGACAGCAGTCTTGTCCCTATTCTCCTCCTCCAAAATTCCTTAACGACGTGAATTCCGAAGTCAAGGTTAAACGTTTTTAAGTTTAAATAGGTTAATCCTACTACTTTCCCCTTAAATGTGGCTAAAAGAACAATATGCTTGCCTTTCACAGGAGGTATATAAAAACCCCAGCTCCTCCTCTGCACGCTCTTAAACTCATCACCCTCGTTCCAGTCACGCAACGCTACGACATTAACCTCCATATTAGGAGTTAGCGTCTTAGCGTTAACATCCCAAAAGTAAAGTATCGACCTGGCTGAGGCTATACGTTTAACAACATCCTCTACTGCCTGGTCTTCAGGGACCAACATTATCAGGCTTACGCCTTTCCCTTTAAACCTTTTAATCTCCTTAAGTGCCTCATCAAGTGCCTTAGCTATACATATTATCCCCCTTTTAACCCCTCTCCTAACGTTCCACTCAACCTTAATTAGATGAGAATCCTCTCCCATAAGGATCTTTAACTCCTTTAGCGGCTTAGCCCAGAAGATCTTTAGGTTCCCCAGCTCCCTATACCAGTCAGCGAACTCCTCAACTTTAAAGGGGAAAGGATCAAGCATCATACTAGTCAGCGATCTTCTCACTGTGCTCATTGGGAAAACTCCGAACGTTCCTAGTTCTAAAAACACCTCAAAAAGCGTGACTACCTTCTGAGAACTTAAAAGTTAAGCTTTCTTGCCATTATGAGGACCTCATTGCCGTTTCTAACGTATCACTTTATAGGCGAATTACATTAAAGTTTTTAGCCCATATAAGGTCTAGTCCACTCTTTGGGTGGAAGTAGGTTCTCCTTTATACTTCTCGGAGTCACCCATCTAAGTAGGTTTAGCCACCACCCTGCTTTATCGTTCGTACCTGACATTCTCGAGCCTCCAAATGGTTGTCTAGAAACTATGGATCCTGTAGGCTTATCATTTATATAGAAGTTTCCAGCCGCATGTCTTAGAATCCTCTCTGCGAGAACTATGGCGTTCCTATCCTTAGCGAATATTGAGCCAGTAAGTCCATAAGGTGAGGTTTCGTTACAAAGCTTTAATGTCTCCTCATATTCATCGTCTGGATAAACATATATCGTAAGCACAGGTCCGAATATTTCCTCCGTCATTAGCTTACCTTTAGGATTTCTCGAGAGAATAAGGGTCGGCTGAACGAACCATCCTTTCTCATCGCTGTAGTTCCCACCATAGATTATTTCATACTCCTTTGGGTTAGCTTTAGCATAATCTATGTAGCTTACGACTTTCCTATATGCCTGCTCATCTATCAGAGCTCCCATGAATACTGTAAAGTCCTCTACAGGACCATACTTTATTTTAGAAAGCTCCCCAGTTAGCCTTTCCCTCATCTTGGGCCAGAGTGATTGAGGTATGTACGCTCTAGAGGCTGCAGAACACTTCTGGCCTTGGTACTCAAACGCTCCTCTTATAAGAGCTGTAACAACCTCGTCTACGTCAGCTGAATTGTGAACGAACACGAAGTCCTTACCGCCTGTTTCTCCGACAACCCTTGGGAAATTCTTGTATTTATCGATGTTCTCTCCTACTGTCTTCCACATTTTCTTCAGCGTGAATGTACTTCCTGTAAAATGAATTCCTGCAAGCTCAGGACGTGTCAAGGCTACCTTGGATATGACTTCTCCTGTTGCGGGAACAAAATTTATGACCCCAGCTGGCAAACCCGCGTTGATGAGAATCTTCATTATGTAAAAATTGGAGAAGACAACAGATCTACTTGGTTTCCACACGACCACATTTCCCATCATAGCTGGAGCCGTAGGTAGGTTACCCCCTATTGAAAAGAAGTTAAAAGGAGTTATAGCAAGGACAAATCCTTCCAATGGTCTCCAGTCAACCCTGTTAACCTCCTCAGAGGCTTGCTCAGGTTGCTGAGAGTAGATCCATCTCATATAGTAGGCGTTAAACCTCCAGAAATCGACGAGTTCTGCTAGATCTATTTCAGCCTCGTAAGGTGTCTTGCTTTGACATAACATTATAGCAGCTATAGTCTCTATCCTGTAAGGACCTGCAAGTAGCTCAGCGGCTTTAAGGAAGATGCTAGCACGATGATGCCATTCGGTATTGCTCCATTTATCCCATGCCCTTAACGCGGACTCTATCGCCTCTCTTACCTCATTTTCACCAGCTAAGTAATACCTTGCTAAGGACTTACTCTTATCATGAGGACATCTGCATTCAGCTAAATACTCTGTCTTAACTTCCTTACCGTTTATTATGAGAGGTATCTCTAAACTCCTGTTTTTCAACTCCTCAAGCTTTTTCTTCAGACATTCTCTCTCTTTACTTCCAGGAGCATACGACTTTATGGGCTCATTGAGAGGTTTCCTGATAATAGGTAAGGAACCTATGACAATCCCCTATTTAAGTAAATTAATTCCTCAAAATATAAGTTAAGCTTGCTTAGGGCTTAGCCGGAGTTAGCTAATATTTCACCTGTGATGCTTTGTCTATAGTAAAATTTTCACTAACGTTAGGACCCCAGTAATAAATGCTTGCCTCACCGCTTACATCTGATGCGGAAGTATCTAATCTTAATACATATACCGTGAAGCCTGAGCTGGACAACTCATTACTAATTTCAAACTTTTCATGTTCAGCATAGAGACTTGTGGCAATGCCTTTGCTACCTTGAGAGACATAATCTATTCTCACTTTATTTTTATCAGCATAAATAGGATAAACAATTGATAATGTTAAAAAATTACAATAATATAGTTAATTTTTTAAAATTTCACTATAAAAATAACTGTCTCATACATAATATTTAAATATTATCATAAAGGAAATGATTTAAAAACCACATATAGAATAAGTTGTCTTGATAGTTGAGGGGATTCACATTATTAGAGTTTAGTACCTTTAAGAATAAAACTCCCTTGTGTTTTACTAGTAGTTATTCTCATTATCATAGTATGGTGATTTCATGGGCAAAAGCAGGTATGAACCTATATCTTTAGAGGAAAAGGTAATGAGATTCTGGGAAGAAAATAATATATATCTTAGAGTCAAAGAGAAAAGAAAAGGTAACAGAAAATTCTACTTTTTAGATGGACCACCGTATCCATCTTCTGACGTTATACATGTTGGGACAGGATGGAATAAAGTGATCAAGGATGTAGTAATAAGGTTCAGGAGAATGCAAGGGTATGATGTTTGGGATAAACCAGGGTATGATTGCCATGGGCTTCCCATAGAAGTGGCTGTTGAAAAAATGTTGGGTTTTAAAAGTAAAAAGGATGTTGAAAACTACGGTACGGATAGGTTCATAGAGAAGTGTCGTGAGCTCGTGTACAAAAATGTTAGCTCTATGACTGCGCGCTTTAGAAATCTCGGAGTATTCATGAGCTGGGAAGATCCTTATATGACGCTTAAGGATGAATATATAGAATCCGGTTGGTGGCTCGTTAAGAGAGCTTATGAGAGAGGAATGCTTAAGAAAGGAGTCAAAGTCATGCATTGGTGCCCTCGATGTGAGACTGTTCTTTCAGACTACGAGGTAAGCGAGTATAGAGATTTAGAGGACCCCTCAATATATGTAAAGTTCCCTATAAAAGGAAAGAATAAGGAGTATCTAGTGATATGGACTACCACTCCCTGGACCCTACCAGGTAACGTAGCTATTATGGTTCATCCCGACTTTGAGTACGTTAAGGTAGAGTTTAACGGTGACAAACTTATAATGGCAAAGGAGAGATTAGACCCTGTTCTAAAACCTTTAGGAAACTATAAAATATTAGAGACATTTAAGGGAAGCGAGCTTAAAGGTTTAGAATATGAGTATCCGCTTCTGGAGGAAGTACCTTTACATAGAAGGCTTAAGAACGCTCACTACGTTGTGTTAAGCGATAAGTACGTAAGAAGCGAGGAGGGAACAGGCTGTGTACATACAGCTCCTGGACATGGAGAAGAGGATTTTGAGGTAGGACTGGAGTATAATTTACCTATACTTTCTCCTGTTAACGACTCAGGTATATTTACTGAAGAAGCAGGTAAGTACGTTGGATTGTCTGTGAGGAAGGCTAATGACCTGATTATAGCTGACCTAAAGAGAAAAGGATTACTACTAAAGGCTGAGAGTATAGTACATAAGTATCCCGTTTGTTGGAGATGTAAAACTCCATTAATATTCAGGGCTACACAGCAGTGGTTTATAGAAGTAAGTAAGCTAAGAGATAGAATGCTTGAAGAGATAAAAAGAGTTAAATGGGTACCTGAGTGGGCTGGTGAAAATAGATTTAAAAACTGGCTTTCTAATGTTAAGGACTGGGTTATCTCCAGGCAAAGATACTGGGGTACGCCTCTTCCTATATGGGTTTGTCAGGCCTGTGGCAACTATAGAGTTATCGGGTCTAAAGATGAGCTACAGAGATCAATGTTAAGAGGCCAGTTAACGGAGCTTCACAGGCCTTGGATAGATTCGATAGTACTCAAGTGTGAGAAATGCGGAGGGGAGATGAGAAGGGTAAAAGACGTGATGGATGTTTGGTTCGATTCAGGTATAGCCTTTTATGCTTCCTTAGGATACCCCAGAGATAATAAGTTCGAAGAACTAAAACCCGTTGATTTCATAGTTGAGGGACATGACCAGATATCCGGGTGGTTTTATAGTCTTCTCAGAGCAGGTATGATAGGTTTTGATGAAGTTCCTTATAGAACAGTTCTAATGCACGGGTTTGCATTAGACGAGAAGGGTCGGGAGATGCATAAATCCCTAGGCAACTTTGTATCAACTGACGAAGCTATAAGTTCTCATGGAAGAGACTCTTTTAGATTATACGTTCTTTCAAACACTCCATGGGATGACCTTAGGTATTCACCTAGCGGCATCAAGGAAGTTTACAATGATCTAAACGTTTCTTGGAATGTGTTTAAGTTTGCGGCTACTTACATGTTCCTCGACAAATTCAAGCCTAAAGGTGTAGGAAAGGCAAAGCTTAGTCCTGAGGACGTATGGATACTCTCTAGGCTTCAAGAGCTTATAGAGGAGGTTACTAACTCCCTTGATAACTACAAACTTCATGTAGCCGCTAAGGCCCTGAGAAAGTTTATCGTTGAAGATGTCAGTAGGAGGTACATTAAATTAATTAGAAGAAGGGTATGGCTTGAGGAGGAAGATGAAAGTAAGATAGCTGCTTATGAAACATTGTTTAAAGTATTACTGGATTACCTTAAGTTAGCTGCGCCCTTCATACCATTCTTCACCGAGTATTGGTACCAGGAGTTGTTTAGGAAGATAGACCCTTCACTTCCAGAGTCAATCCATATGTTGGATTGGCCTAGAGTAGAGAGTGAACTGTTAGATAAAAGACTTAACAAATTGGCTGAGATAGCGTTTGATATAGTGGAGATAGGTTTATCTATGAGAAATAAGGCTGGCATTAAAATCAGACAGCCTTTACCTGAGTTAAGGATGTATACAAACGTTGAAGAAGTTAAAGAGGCACTCGAGTATTTTGATGAAGCTATTAAAATGTTAGTTAATATTAAGAGAGTTTCCTTGTATCCAGAGGAAAGAACCAAGGAAGCAGTAAAGGAGGGTACTCGAGATATCATAGCTGAGAGCACTCAATATGGAACATTAGTATTGAACATGAAAATAGGTAAGGAGGAGCGTGAAGAAGGATTAGTAAGAGATGTGATAAGAAGAATACAGTACATGAGAAAAATGCTCGATCTTCCTGTTGAGGCATACATATACGTCAAAATCGCCACATCAAAGAACTTGATCGACATTTTAAGAAAGCGAGAAAACTATCTTATGAATGAAGTTAGGGCTAAAGAGGTAAGATATTTAAGTGAGAGCGAGCTTAAGGGAGGCTTTATCAAATCGTGGAGTATAGAGGGAGAAAGACTAGTAATAAGTATAGAAAAGGTAAGTTAATTATATACAGGTTTAAAATATTATTTTATAGATTATAAGAGATATACTTACTAATAATAATTTAGAAAACACAAGCTTAACGTTTAATCCTAAATACGGTAATATCTGTTCAATACTTTGATCGCTGTTTTCTAAAACTCCTTTACATGTTTTAAATGCCAAAGGTACCGTCAGAAACGTCAGAGCTAGAAGAGGTATACGAGTAACAGTAAGATACGCTAAAATAACATATGAGAGGAGTTCAAGCAATGTAAAGGCATAGCTAGCTCTCTTAAATCCCAATTTAGCTGGTACGTGTCTCCTTCCCACGACCTTGTCTACCTCTGTATCTGGGAATTCATTAAGAAGCAGTAAATTAGCTGTGGTTAGAAAGACTATGCTACTTAAGTAAAGGATGTTCTCAGAGAAAGCTCCAGATAGAGCATAGTAACTACCTATACACATTAGTGCAATTCCTAACCCCGCTGAGACTTCGGCAAGTCCCACTTTAGTCAGATAGTCCGTGTAAAAATATATTAAAAATGCGCCAGTAAGGGCTAAAATTAATACAGGCCATCCTACCTTAAAGTAAAAATAAATAGCTATGGTTAAACCCAGTAACATGCATGTTAGACCGAGTATCTTCACATGAAGAGGATTAAGGAGACCGGAGACGAGCATACCACTACCTCCGCTGAAAGGAGTTCTTTTAGTTCTCATATCGAGACCGGATTTATAATCAAAATAATCATTTAGCACATTAACGCTTATATGAGCTAACAAAGTCCCTATTAAGACTAATGTCACATCGGTAAGATTGGGCAGATTTCCCTCATATATGAGGCAGGAAATACTAACAAATACTGTTATAGGTGTAAGTAGCAAGAAGTGAGGTCTAAGCTCTTTAAACCAAATCATTATCTTCCTCATGATTGTCCACTAAGTGTAAGTTTCTAATACTAAAAATATTAACCATTAAAAGCATAAAGGGTAAGATGGTTATATAAGTAAAGGCGTCGCCTGGATCTTTCTTTGCCACCGCTCCACCAAACAGAGGGCCTATTAGGTAACCCAGACCTATGCCTGATTCGAAGAGACCGGCATAAAATCCTTTTAGTCGAGAGGTTGAAACTGCTATTGTCTCAAAGGCACATGAATACGTTATTCCGGTCCCGAATCCTGACAATAACGATGAGAGCAAGGTAATAAATTTGTTAGTGGATGAAAGTGATAACATACCTATTATCATTAAACTAGGGCCTATTATCTTACCCAAAACCCTTCCTATGACAGTATAAAGACTAAAAGCTATGGTTCTAGATAAAACAAACAACGAGAGGACTAAGCTTATGAGCCAGTCTTCAAGCTCTTTCCTTACGACATAAACAGGGTAGAATACAAAAACTACACCCACTATAGATGCGTAGATGGCTCCACTCGCTAATATACTGGTTATTACCCTTAAATTCTTGTTAGTATGTTCAGTTTCTCTATCATGTGTATTACGTATATTAGGATCGCAATATTTAGTATTTAAAATCAAGATAAGTAGTGTAGAAAGTAAGGGAAAAACTGCTAAAGCAGTAAATATTAATCTCTTAGGAAAGGTTACGAGAAAACCTGCGATAGCTGCTCCCACTAAAGTTCCTAGGCTCCATGAAAAGCCGAATGAGCCGACTATTACCCCGCTATGAGACGCTGGTGGTAGCATGGATTCTATTATAGGCCAGAAGATAGCTAAAGAGAGGGTAGAGAGCATGTTATAAGGTATTAGCTGTAGAGGAGAGGAGACAGTACTAAAGAGAATATATGAGAACGATAGAATTAAGTGAGATAAATAGAGGAGATTTTTCTTTTTAATCCTAGAGGAAAATATCCCTATTATCGGGGTTACTAAGGTATAAGTTATAGCTCCTAACCCGCTTACGAGCCCTATCTCAAAATTAGACGCTCCAAGTTCCACTAAGAATGTCGAGAGAAGAGGAGGTATTAAGGAGGAAACAACTGACATTAAAAAGCTTAACAAATAGAGGAACAATACTTGTTTTATTTTAATGATTGGAGGCATATGTTTCACCTTTTAAATGTTTCTGAGGCAGAATGGAAAATAACTTATATAGCTAGTGGTTAACCCTTTATAATGAATTTAGGTTGATCAAATTAGGGTGTAAATCTTGGCCAGGGTAGCTGTTAAGAACTTAACTAAAAGATTTGGTAAAGTTATCGCAGTTAATAAGGCAACGTTCGAAGTAAAAGATAAGGAGTTTGTAGTTCTTTTAGGTCCAAGCGGATCTGGTAAAACAACTACCTTAAGACTAATAGCCGGTTTAGAAGAGCCTGACGAGGGAGAGATATGGATAGGAGATAGAATGGTTAATGAACTTCCTCCAAAAGATAGAGATGTAGCTATGGTCTTTCAGAATTATGCTCTGTATCCTCACATGAAGGTGTATGATAACCTAGCATTTCCTTTAAAGATAAGGAAGGTTCCTAAAAGAGAGGTAGATAGGAAAGTAAAAGAGGTAGCTAAATTGTTAAGAATAGACGAGCTACTAGATAGATATCCTAGACAGTTAAGCGGTGGACAACAGCAGAGGGTTGCGCTAGGTAGGGCACTTGTGCGTGAGCCTCAGGTATTTCTTATGGACGAGCCTCTGAGCAACCTTGATGCGAAGCTTAGGGTGTACATGAGGGCTGAGCTGAAGAAGATGCAAAGGGACTTAGGTATAACAACCATATACGTAACCCACGACCAAGCGGAGGCTATGACAATGGCTGATCGAATAGCTATATTTAACGAGGGAGTAATACAGCAGATAGGCGATCCAAGTGAGCTTTATCACAAACCAGCTAACCTCTTTGTAGCCGGATTCATAGGAGCTCCTGCAATGAACTTCTTTGACGTAAGTGTGGAAGAGGTTGATGGTAAGTTAAAGCTTGTCTCCGAAGGGTTTACATTAGAACTTCCTGAAGATCTCAGTCAGACTCTAAAAGAAGGATTAAAAGGAGGGGAGTTAGTACTAGGAGTTAGGCCAGAGCATGTTAAGCTTTATAAGGAGAAGCGTCCCGGCTCTTTCGAGATAGAAGTTTACGTAACTGAGCCATTAGGCAGTGAAACCATAGTAGACTTTATGATAGGAGGTCAAGTGTACAAGATAAGATATCCAGAGGAGATAGATTTAAGACCTGGTGACAAAGCGTATATAGAATTCGAGATTAACAGGATACATCTTTTCGATAAGAGAACAGGGAAAGCACTGCTCTAAACTTCTTTAAAATATTTAAAAATAAAAAATATTATTTAGTATTAAACATTTTTAGTTTATAAACTAAAAATATGGTCCCCCGGCCGGGACTTGAACCCGGGACCTGCCGGTTACTGCCGGCTGACACGGCATCATGGAATCCCCTCAGGGATATTCAGCCGTGTGGAGTAGCCTACAGCCGGCCGCTCTACCGCTGAGCTACCGGGGGCTAAGAGAAAAATATCTCAATCGATAAAATATATTTTTTGGCTTCTATCTCTTGAGAACAATGGAAAAAGATAAAGGATTATAGTGATTATCCCTCTCTTGTGAGTTGGTGATAATTTGAGTAAGAGTTCAAGAATTCCTGGATTTTACAAGCTTCCTATAGATAAAAGACTTAGCATAGTCTCAGAGTTTGCCGGCTTAACCGAAGAAGAGGTATCCCTTCTTAGGAAAGAAACCAACTTAAGTTTAGAGGTTGGAGATAGAATGATCGAGAACGTTATAGGAACGATGGCTTACCCCTTTGCAGTAGCTGTTAACTTCTTAATAAATGGTAAAGACTACATAGTTCCAATGGTCATAGAGGAACCCTCTGTAGTAGCTGCTGCAAGTAACGCGGCTAAGATTATGAGGGAAAATGGCGGCATATTCGCTACGACCACAGGGCCTGTAATGATAGGGCAGATTCAAGTTGTCAATGTAAAGGATCCCTGGTACAAAAGAATGCTGATATTTGAACATAGAGATGAGATATTAGAGCTAGCTAATAAGCAAGACCCAGTCCTTGTTAAGCTCGGAGGAGGTGCTAAAGACCTTGAAGTACGAGTGTTAAACACAGAGATAGGCCCTATGTTGATTATACACCTTATTATCGATGTCAGAGATGCTATGGGAGCAAATGCAGTAAACACTATGTGTGAACGTGTTTCAGGGCTAATAGAGAATATAACGGGCGGCAAGGTTTACCTTAGGATAATATCCAACCTAGCTGATAAAAGATTAGTTAGGGCATGGGTAAAAATTAAAAAAGAAAGTATAGGAGGGGAGGAAGTAGTAGATGGAATAGTAGCTGCTTACGCTTTTGCTAAAGCTGATCCATATAGAGCGGCGACACATAATAAAGGTATCATGAATGGAATCATCGCAGTCGCACTAGCTACCGCACAAGATCATAGAGCCATAGAGGCAGGTGCTCATGCTTATGCTGCCAGAAATGGCAGATATGAGCCACTTAGTGTATGGGAGAAAGATAGTGAAGGAAACTTATTAGGAAGCCTTGAGATGCCTATGGCTGTGGGAATAGTTGGTGGAGCGACTAAGGTTCACCCAATAGCTAAAATAGCTCTTAAAATACTTAACGTTAAGACAGCCACTGAGCTTGCCGAGGTCATGGGTGCTGTTGGTCTTGCACAGAACTTCGCTGCATTAAGAGCATTAGCTACTGAAGGCATCCAAAGAGGGCATATGAGGTTACATGCGAGAAATTTAGCAGCCATGGCTGGAGCCTCAGGAGAGCTGATAGATAAGATTGCAGAGATAATGATAAGAGAGGGGAGAATAGATTTTGCATATGCTAAGGAGCTTGTGGAAAAGCTTGGCTTAGAGGGTGGAAGCTCCTGAGTCGTGAGGTTGTCTGGAGATTACTTGGGAAGGAGATACTGGACATATTAAGGGGACAGGGGTTCTCTAATATCGCTTTAGACGTATACTACGAGGCTAGTAATCACCCGTTAGTAAAGCATATAGAAAGAGGGTTGTATTTACTTTTTAAACCAAGCGGAGGACTTTCGTGCCCAGAGCTTGAGAATAAAATAACTGATTTTATTAAAAATGATTATAAATTACTGAAAATAGTCCTTAAGGGTATGATAATAAACTATCTTAGAAAAACCCGCAGCATCAGTAAAGAGAACTATAAGTTGATCCCATAAATCCTTAAAAGAGAGCGCTTCATGCACTCCTCAAAGTTTATATCGCTAAACAAATTAGGGTAAAGCTCTTTAGCTAACCAGAGCATATATAAAAGGGATCTAAGACCTTTAGGTTCTAAACTATTAGGTACTCTTACAACCTTTATACCAGGTAGCTTAAGGTTAACGCTTATGTCTTTAGCGATTAAGACAGTTATGTTTAGTTTTACTAGATAATTAGTATTAATTTTAGTAATTTTACCTATATCTATTTCCTCAGGAACTTTACAGCCTATTTTTCTTAAAATGTCAACTTCTATCTCTCTAACAAATACATAGACGTCAGTATCTGTGACGTTAACTGTTGGAAGAACAACAGCATATACACCCTTTTCTTCTATTCGAGATACAACTTCGCTTTCTATATTTTTAAGATAACTTATCAACTCTCGAGCTTTCTGTTCCTTATCAAGAAGTTGACCTAACAAATGTATTTTAGCATATATGTCTTGAAGAGTACGCGAGCTGGTAACTACAAATACTGGTAAATTGTGCCTTTCCAGCGTTTCTAGTTCTTTGAAATCCTCCGGTACTATAACTAGATCTGGGTTAAGTGATATAAGTTTTCGCGATATATTATTTTCAATCTTAGGAACTATCTCTAAACAGGGTGGGAAGGAATCATCTAATTTTCCGATAATTTTCTCACATAAACCCAAGGCGGCTATTATCTCAGAGGAATCATCGTCAAGAGATACTATCTTATCTAAACCATATATTTTGACATATTTACCTCTCATATCTTTTATTATTTTTATATTTTTTATATTTAATATGTTTATTTTAACTACAAAAAATATAGAGATGAGAGATAATATTATTCCCATTGTGAATAAAAGTTTGGACTTAGACATCATTTATCCTAGTGTGATAATTTTTATCTTTCCTTAACATCCTTATTTTCCTCATGAGTATAAAAATAGATGAGTTTAAAAGGCTTGATATAAGAGTTGGTAAAGTTATAGAAGCTAGGAAGATTCCTACTTCAAGAAAGCTCTTGCTTCTCAAGGTTGATTTAGGAAATGAGATTAGACAGGTTATAGCAGGCATAGCTAATGAGTATTCTTTAGAAGAGTTAAAGGGAAAAGAGGTAATACTTTTGGCTAATCTAGAGCCTAAAAGAATCATGGGGTATGAGTCACAGGGAATGATCCTAGCCGCAGTAGCTGATAATAAACCTGTGCTTATAATTCCCGATAGGGAGGTCCCCCCTGGAACTAGAGTCGAGTAGCTCTGAGTTTACCATTGATGGCTTCATTAATAGCCCTAGGTATCATTTCTATAACGTCAGTAGCTAGTAGATGATATCCTTTCTCGGAAAACGCGAAGTCCCCTGCGACGCCGTTAATAAAGGCTGCTGCACAGGCGGATTCGAAGGGATCTCCGCTCCAGGCGAGAAATGTCGCTATGATACCTGTGAGTACATCCCCAGTACCACCTACGGTCATCCCGGGATTTCCCGTTCTATTAACCTTCACTTTATCACCGTTTGATATTACATCCTCGTGCCCTTTAAGGAGAACTACCGCGTTAACTTTACGGGAAAACTCTTTAACGCATCTACATCTTTCCTCAGTCCTTGAAGGAGGAGGTGAGGAAAGACCTGCGATTATCTTGAACTCACCGGCATGAGGGGTTAGCACAACGTTACCTTCAAACGTTACCTTACTATCTTTTAACGCTTTTAAGGCATCAGCGTCTATAACAAGTTTCTTATTTTTTAATTCTTTTATTAACCTACATAAAGTATACAGAGTTTTATCTCTTAATCCCATGCCCGGTCCTATCACTATAACATCAAATCTTTCTGAGTATTTTTTAACTATATCTACGTGACTTTCATTAAAATATTCTCCTTTAAGCGGTATCGATATTATATTAGGTGAGAAACTTTTCTGAGGTATAGAGGCAGGTTCTGGAGACAATATCACAACTAAGTCAGCACCTGTTCTTAGACTGGCTAGTGCTGAGAGAGCAGGAGCACCTGAGTATTCCTTAGAGCCCCCTATTATCAGTACCCTTCCATGGTCTCCTTTTTTACTCCAAGGCTCCCTAGTCTTATAAACAGATCTCAAATCGCCAGGTCCACATATGATCTCCGCTTCCTTTGGTATACCTATTGAAGCCACATAAAGCTTTCCTACATACTTCTCTGCTCCTTTCTTAATTAAACCTCTCTTAGCTTTATGGAAAGTTATCGTGGAGTAAGCTTTTATAGCTATTCCATGAACTTGTCCGGTATCGGGGTTTAAACCTGAAGGTATGTCAACTGCTATGACCTTTTTCCCTGAATTATTAATGGTTTCTATAACCTCCTTAAATGGACTTCTTATGTCTCCCTTAAGTCCTGTTCCAAAAATAGCATCAATAATTACGTCAGAGTTAGAAATTTCCTCCTTTAATTTTTCTAAGTCATGAAGACCTCTGAAAAATTTTAGTTTAACAGTATATTTTAATGATTTAATTATGCTTAAGTTGTAGTTCGCCTCCTCTGTTCTTACTTTCCCCTCTTCACCTAAAAGATATATTGTAACGTGATAATTACCCGATAAATGTCTAGCTGCTACCATACCATCTCCTCCGTTATTCCCTAGACCGCATATGAACAATACTCTAGTGCTACCTTCAACTATGTCACCAATGACCTTAGCAAGAGCAGCTCCAGCGTTTTCCATTAAGAGAAGCTTAGAGACTCCTAGGTACTCCGAGTTCTCCTCCAGAATTCTCATTTCTTTACTAGTTATATAGTTCACAATAGATAAATAAGGGTTTAAAGAAGAAAAAGATTGGTTTTTATCTAAAAGTAGTCAGCATGCTGCTTCTCTCAGAGTTAAATGCGTTAGCGTACTCTAGTACTAATTTAAGTATAGCCATTCTTATAGCTTCACTTCTATTATTGAATACACCTTCTTCTACTAATTTATCGAGAGCACTGAGCAAAGTTTTTGGTATATGAAAGCTAACTACTTGGGTCTCTCTCTTCTTAACCCTGTGTTCAAGCTTACTCAAATTATAGACCCATACATGATGGTAACAACCACGATATTTAAAGGGATATATTCTTCCAAAAAACTTAGCAACAATTATTAAGAAACAATGTTAAAATCTTAAGTATAGTTATTAACACCTATGGACAACACGCCTTTCGTTGATGCTCACTGTCATCTTGTCGAATTTAAATACAGTGATATAAAAAAATTGATAAGAAATACTATAATAATAGCGGTTTCGGAGGATTTCGAAAGTTCTTTAAAAACACTTAAAATAACTAACAATAACGTGATACCTTGTGTAGGTATACATCCATGGAACATTAAAGAGGATGCTTTTATAGAACTAGAAAAATTAGAGAAATTAATAGCTGATAGCAACATCGGCTGTATGGGTGAGGTGGGATTAGATAAAAAATTCGTAGCTCATACGTGGAAAGTTCAGGTAAAAATATTTAATAGATTAGTTGAGATAGCTAAAGAATACGAATTAATACTTAATCTTCACGCAGCTGGTGCTTGGAAAGATGTTTTCGAGCGTGTAAAAGCAGCTAGGATAAGTAAAGCAATATTTCATTGGTACACAGGGCCTTTTCATCTCCTTAACGAGATAGTAAATGAGGGATATATGATTACTGTAAATCCTTCTATTATAATGCAAAAAAAGCAAAGAGAGCTGGTTATGAAGATGGATTTAAGAAACGTATTAAGCGAGAGTGATGGTCCCTATAAGTATAGAGGATTATATTTAACACCTTCATTGATTCCAAAGTTAATAAGTTACATAGCTTCATTAAAGGGTTTAAACGAGGAATATGTTAGAAAAATAATTTATGATAATTTGAGAAGGTACCTTGACTTCAAGGTGAGTAAATAAGAGGTTTCTCTACGAGAGCCATCCATGTTGGTGAGGATCCCGAGGAGACCCTATATGGGGATGTGGTATCACCCATACACCTTTCTACTACCTATGCTATGAGAAAATTAGGTGAAAGGAGAAAATACATCTATACTAGAAGTGGTAACCCAACAAGGGATAGGCTTGAGAGGAAGCTAGCATCATTAGAAAGTGGTAAATACGCCTTAGCATTCTCTTCCGGCTTAGCTGCCGAAGCAACGGTGCTAATCTCATTACTTAGCAAAGGGGATCACGTAATAGCATTTGACGATCTTTACGGGGTACGAAAAGGTTGTTTAACAACGTTATGACGAAATTTGGGATAGAATTTAGTTATGTTGATGCTAGGGACGTAGATAACGTAAAGAATGCTATAAGAAGTGGTACTAGAATGGTGTGGCTCGAGACGCCTACTAATCCTCTCATGAGATTAGCCGATATAAGGGCTATAGCTGAAGTTGCTCATGACGAGGATATAGTGGTGGTCATAGACAATACGTTTGCAACACCTTATTTTCAAAGACCCTTAGAGCTTGGAGCTGATATAGTAGTTCATAGTGTCACTAAATATCTTGCAGGACATTCTGACGTGTTAGGAGGAGCTGTGATAGTTAATGACGATGAAATCTATAAGAAGCTTAAATACCATCAGTCAGCAGTAGGAGCTGTACTTTCTCCTTTTGACTCATGGTTAGTAATGCGTGGAATTAAGACGCTTGCTGTTAGAATGAAAAAGCATGAGGAAAACGCATTAAAGATAGCTAACTACTTGGAGGCTCATCCTTTAGTTGAGAGAGTATATTATCCTGGGCTCGAGTCTCATCCTCAACATGATTTAGCTAGAAGACAGATGTATGGTTTCAGCGGGATGCTTTCCTTTGAGATAAAAGGCAATCTTGATGTAGCTAAAAGGTTCGTTGAAAAGCTTAAGATATTCCATTTAGCTGTAAGTTTGGGAGGGGTAGAGTCTCTAATAGAAATACCTGCGCTTATGACACATGCTTCTTTATCTAAAGATGAGCGAGAGAAATTAGGAATAAAGGATTCTCTGATAAGGATATCTGTAGGAATAGAGGACATTAACGACCTAATAGATGATTTGGAAAGAGGATTCACGTCGCTTTAAGCAATACTACTTTATTTGTGATTCTAGTTTTCTGAATTCTTTAATTACATCCTCAAACATCGTAACTGGTATTCTTATCGATGCTGCCTTTTCATGTCCCCCACCTCCACCGTTGTATTTCTCAGCTAGCTCAGGTAGAATCTTTGATGCATTAAACTCTCTTGAAGGAGGAACTCTGCAGGTTATTATAGTTTCATAAGCGTTCGTGTTAAAAGCTAAAAGAGCTACCTTACCGGTTTTAGACGCTATATGAGAGGCTATTTTACCTGCATAGCCATGAACCTTTACATCCCTTAAATCTATGATAATTATCTTATCCCCTGAGTATATTATTCTCTCGTCTATCCCCTTGAGGAGCTCTTCCAGCTTTTTAATAGCATTTTCAGCTCGAAGAACTATTTCATCGTTAACAAGCTTTTTCTCGTTAACCCACATCTTAATTAAACTCACTTTAAAAGCATCATCTACAGGCATGTAAGCCAGCGATGATCCTAAAACTTCTATTATTGAATATAGAGGATCTTTATCACCAACTCTCCTTACCTTATCACCTACTTCCCCTATAATTATAAGCTTCTTGTAGAAGCTCGGATCGGATGTTAGATGAAGAAGGGCCTTGCCTATGATAGTTACTGTGCATCTCTCACTTTCGAAAAGAAGGGTAATACCCATTTCTGATAGCTCTAAGAAGTGTTTAAGAGTAGCGACGTGGTGATCTACCCATATAATCCTCGTTCCTTTACTTAGTATTCCATGAAGTTCATTCCTAGTATTTCTCCACGTCGCCTCATCAATGCCTATATCCATTATCCATAATTTCTCTAACTTATTAATGGACCTAATCTCACGTAAAGCCTGATAAAGGTTAAAGGGTTGAGCTATTCTAATGGAGACTTTTTCTCCCTTACAGACGAGCACATCATAGACTATAGCCGCTGAAGTAAGACCATCTAGATCTCCATGGGTAAGTATTATTTCCAATAGATTCAGCCTCCGTCGATAAGAAATTCATGAGAGTCATTATTTATGTGAATAAATGAAAAGATGGTTAAATTTTTAGTGTTAAAAAGTCTTTCATTATGTTAAAAGTCTTAATATTAAAAATATTAATATTTAAAATAAAAAATTTAAAAAATATTTAATGTTGTATTATAGGCAGAGGTATTCCTATTGAGTTAGCTGGCAAACTTATGCCTAAAATAATGGATATAGTAGGTGCTACATCGATAGATCTTATTGGAGGTATCCTTCCTCTAACTAATCCTTTTCCTATAGCGCAGAACATAGCATGTAGTTCTCTGTAATATGGGAAGTCTCCATGTGTTCCAGTTATAGTCTTCAGAGGTTTAGATCTACCAAATATAACAGGCTTACCTGATGAAAGTTTAAGACTCTTATCAGCTGAATATCCAGGTCTTACGCTAAATATTACGTCTCCTGCGAAGTTGCCACCTAGCCCTATTCCTTCAGCTTCTTCTCTGGTCATCACTAAGCCCACTACAGGTTCACCTGTATCAGGATCTCTTAAGCTAGCTAAAACGTCCATTACCTTAGCGATAACCTTAGGATATTCCTCGGGAGCAACTATACCGTTCTTCTCTCTTCCCTTTAGGTTAATCCATACCTGTCCATAACCTATGTAGTATGCCATGGTTTTATCCCACAGAATTCTGCCTTTTCTGTCGTAGGACAACAAGCCTGCTTCTGCCAAGGCAGAATTTATATATACGAACTTATTGACAGGCCACTGACCGTGATCCGAGAGAACTATAACTACTGTATTTGTTAAATCAACGTTATCTAGTACCGCCTTTATTAGCTCGTCAGCCCACTCATAGGCTTTATAAACTAACTTCATATATTTCTCGATACCTAGGAACTGGTGCTGAACATTATCAACTATAGGCGTGTAAGAAAGGAAAAGGTCCCACTCGGTGTTCTTAAGGAGATAAGCTGTAAGCTCCTTAAAGAAGTCATTGGTCATTTTAACGGTCTCCATGTAGGTCTCGGGACCATACCATCCATTAACTAGACCCCACCAGTCTCCATCTGTGATCATTCCTGTTTTTAGAACAACGTGGTTCCATACTTCCCTCTTTAAATTCTCATCTGTAGCCCACATAGGTTCAAGAGGCCTTAGTATTGTCCTGTAAAGCCTGAAATTAGACAAGGACGCATTGAGTAACTTAAACCTGGGGGCAACAGTATAGGCCTTTCCCCTAACGTGTATAGTCACGTTAATGGGTAAGCTCCACTCCCCTTCATTAACCACTACTTTAATTTTATTATCCGCAAGTATAACTACTCTCTTTCCATTAAGGATAATCCCCCATTTATCTTCGCCAACGCTTATCTCAGAGCTGAAAGCTGTCTCGTTAACGGCTTTAAACTCTATGTACTCGGGGAACCCTCTTACACTTCTGTTTGTAGTGTAAAGCTTTGAGTAGGAGGCTGAGCCTAGCCAGGCATCATAAGGGTTAAAGAGTACGCTGTTCATAATCTTATCCTTCCAATAAGCCGGTGTGCTCTGAGGAAACGCTGCTACTACGGCTCTTAACCCCTCCTTATCAGCGGTTAACCATATAGGCTCTGCTAATAGGTTAAAGGCTGAGAAACCTGACGTCCGCTCGCTTATCTTCATCCCCGGCTTATGTATGCTGTTTCCTGTGATGCCAGTTACCATTGGAGGTGCACCAGTCGATATCACAGCATGAGCTACAGCAGTAGAACTTGGAAAAGACGTTATCATGTACTCTGAGCAAACTCCTTCATTGATAATTTTCGCTAAACCAGGCATTCTCCTTATCTCGGCAAGCATTCCTGAGATGTCAGGTCTTGCAGCGTCGATACTTACCATAACTACCTTAGGGTTAGTCTTAGAAAGAGTGACTGGTAGGCATATCTGAAGAAGAAGTGCTGTGAAGATGAGCGCTAATAAAAAGTAGTGCCTAGTTTTCAACTCTCTTCACCATATTAAGAAAAGTTATAGTTAAGTTTTATTGCTTTTTACTTACTTCTTAGGGCTCTTAACGTGTACGTAGTAATTATAAGGGGACCTGGCTATGAGGAGGTAGTGAAGGAGATAACAAGCAAAGGCATATCGTTTCATCTAGTAGATAGCTCAATCATTAACGAGGAAGAGTTAATTAGGGAGATAAGAGGTTTACCTCCGCAAATCAGAGGAAAGATCAGGTATGGTAAGGGTAAACCTCTGCCTCTCACTAGAGGGGGAAGATTAAATTACGTTAATACAGCCATACTGCTTATCTACGAGAATGATAGGCTTATTGATGTTTATCCTAAACAGCTGGGTGAAAGGTATTTTTCGCCATTAGATTGGAGTAGGGATATGGAGTTTAAGACCTCTTACTTATATGAGGAACCCATGGTTGCTTTATTAAAGGATAAGCCTGAGCTAGTTAATGCCCGTAGAGTGCTTAAGGTACATGAGGAGGTAATTAAGGGAAAAGAGGTTATTGGGGAAATAGACCTTCTCTTCGAAGATGATAATGGTAATAAAGTGCTGGTAGAGGTTGAGGAAATAGTAAGAGAGAAAGCGATCACTCAGTTACTAGCTTTAGCTAAGGTTCTTAAGGATAAGGGAATAAAACTCAGTAGAATGATCATTGTAGGGCTTGATACGGACTTTAAATCGCTTAAAGCCGCAAAAGAGGCAGGCATTGAGATTTGGAGAGTAAGACTTGAAAAACTTACCTAGAACTATGTAATATTTTAATAACAGTGTTACAGAGTCCTCCTAACTAATGTAGTCCTTCCTATACTTCTAATCCAGAGGAGGCTTTTGCTCATTGCCTTATTCTCTACAGTCAAAGCTTCCTTAATAGCCTTTCTTATTCAGTAAAAACTCCATCATAGTAGGACGCCATTTGTTCTAGTATTTTTATTCTTTCTTTCAGTGCTTTAAGTCGTGTCTTGAGAAGATTTTCTCCTTTTTCCGTAATATAATAGACGCGTTTGCTTCTTTTCCCTATTTTTTCTTTCCATTGAGATTTGAGTAGCCCTTTTTTCTCCATTCTCCTTAAGATTATGTACACGGTTCCAGGTTTAGGAACATAACTACCTGTAGTTATCTGCTCAATCTTTTTCTTCACTCCATATCCGTGTAAGGGTTGGCTATGTATAATCCAGAGAATTAGAGTTTCGATGAAGGCACAGCCAGGGTAACAACCTTGAAAGCTGTTTTCTTTGGACATTCCCTCACCTTTTTACTCTATACACTTTATTCTAGTGATTTTTCAAGTCTCTTAGCTGCGATCACTAGAAAGATTGCCGCATATAGGACTAGCGTTATTATGTTGATGAAGAATGTTTGTGCGTCTCCTAAACCGAGAGTCGTATACTGAAACGAACTTACCATATGGGTTAAAGGCATGAGATAAGCTATGGCTTGAACGATGCTTGGAAGGCTTGTAATGGGAAAGAAGAGGCCTGATATAAACATCATTGGAATACGAATAAGATTTAGTGGTGTCATCGCTTCGTGAACATGTCTAGCAGATGCTGAGAGGGCCATCCCTAATCCTGCTGATGCGAGTGCGGAGAAGGTAATGCTAGCTAAAAGCAATAGCGGATTTATAATTTGATGTTGTGATGCTAATGTAAGAAACCCTACAGGGATAATAGTTATTATAAACCCGTAGAAAAAGCTAGCAATCGTTTTTCCGAGTACTATTGTTAGCAGGGAAACTGGCATAGCAAGTTGCATATCGAAGGTCCCTTTTGTTCGTTCGAGTGCTAAAGTAGTTACACCTATCGAAGAGGCGCTGAAAAATGCTGTAAGTGCTGCTAAACGAGGAAGAGCTTCGGAAACTGAGAGTCCACGTCCGATCCAGAATGTTAGAAACATTAAAATAGGGAAAAGTAGCCCCATCATCACGGTAGGTGTTGAGAAGTAATATATCTTCACGTCCTTCCACGCTATTATAGCAGATTTTCTCAGGTCATCAATCATGCTCTTGATTGCCATTCTCTCACGCCTCCCTAATCCTCATTCTTCTCAGTCGCCCTATTTGCTCCATCCGCTCCATGTCCAACGAAGAGAGACCCGTCAATGTAACGAACGCGTCTTCTAACGTCGGTGTTAGCGTGTTAATAGAGACTATCCTTAGATTTCTTTCTTCAGCGAACCTGCTTATTCCATGTACGACCTCTGAGGGGTCATCCGTATAAAGCTGTATCTTATCTCCATGTTTTTTGACTCTATTCACAGCGGGTAATCTTGCGAGTTCCTTCTCAATTCCCTCCACACGTTTATCAAAAGATGCCTCCACTACTCTCTCTTCCTTATTCGCAGCCTTAAGATTTTCCGGCGAATCCAAAGCAATGAGCTTTCCATCCTTAATTATACCGACCCGGTCACAAAGCATGTCCGCTTCCTCAATGTAATGTGTAGTTAGGAAAATCGTCATACCACGCTCGTTTAATCTCCGCAGAAGCTCCCGTATCATTCTCGCACTTTGCACATCTAACCCGGACGTTGGCTCATCGAGGAATAAAAGTGGAGGGTCATGGATAAGTGCCATAGCTATCGCTACTCGTTTTCGTAACCCCCTTGAAAACTTCTCCACTCTCTCATTACGACGTTTGTAAATTCCGAATAGCTTTAGAAGATTCTTCGCTCGTTTCTCTCGTTCCTTCTTCGGTATGCCATGTAAGCTTCCGGCAAACATAAGATTGTCCCAGGCACTCATTTCTAAGTAGGGATTCGTGCTCTCCGAGACTACACCTATTTGTGCTTTCACACTAACTGGATCTTTTACAACGTCTGTTTCCATAACATGCACTACACCACTTGTAGGTTTCAAAAGCCCGGTAAGTATACGGATTGTAGTCGTTTTTCCTGCCCCATTCGGCCCGAGCAGCCCAAAAAATTCACCTTGCTTCACTTCAAAGCTAATATGATCTACTGCTAAGAGATCTCCATAATATTTAGTTAAGTTATCGACGTTAATTGCGTTCATGTTATATAGATAACAATGTTATCTATATAAATGTTACCTATATAAATAGTAACAAAATTCTATTTATTTTGTAGTTTTTGTTTTTATGGATTAGTTTATTCCTTTATTTATGTCTTTGTTATTGTGTTTTGTTGTGTTCATATCTGTCAAGTACCCTGTATGTTATTGTCATGTACCCGATATGCTACCGTCATATCCTAGTCTTAGGAGAAAGAAGTCAAAAACACTGAGGAAGAAAGATGAGAGAGTAGAAAATCAATTTAAAAATATCTTTGTCTCTTAATAATATCTTGTTTTTGTCAATAAAAAGAGCGCTATTAATAAAAGAGTAAGGGTATGAGTCAGAGCCTAAAAGCTTCGAGGTATGATGGAAGTGATTTAAATGTAGCAATATAAATTTTAATCTATTAGAGACGTAAGGATGAAACCTAGTACCTAAGGAGCTTTTAATATCTGAGGCTTGATTGGGATTATGAGGCTTAAGGAGCTTTTAATGTCCGAGATAGGTAAAGAGGCCATAAAGTGCGTACCTTCAAGTTTTGACATCATAGGATCTAGGAACGGGGCTATAGCTGTAGTGGAAATACCTCCTGGGTGTGAACACTTCAAGGAAATTATAGGTAAAGGTATTATGAGAATTCATAGGAACGTCAGAGCTGTTTACGCTAAGGCTTCCGTAAGGAAAGGTGTTTATAGAGTTAGAAGCTACGAACTGATAGCCGGTGAAAGGATTAGCGAGGTAATTCATAAAGAAGGAGGAATAAGGATGAAACTAGATATAACGAAGGTATACTTCTCTCCTAGGGAGGCTACCGAGAGAATTAGAATAGCTAAGCAAGTGAGGCCTGAAGAGACGGTCATGGTGATGTTCGCCGGTGTCGGGCCTTATGCGCTGGTTATAGCTAAACATCAGCCTCGTGTGAGGAAGGTAGTTGCTATAGAGATAAACCCTACAGCCTATAATTACATGGTTGAAAACATAAGAATTAACGGTTTTAAGAACAAGATAGTTCCTATATTAGGAGATGTGAGGGATAAAGCCAAAGAGTGGTATGGCTGTTGTGACCGAGTAGTTATGCCGTTACCCAAAGGCGCTTACCTTTACTTATCCCAGGCCTTTCGATGCCTGAAGGATAGAGGTATAGTGCACTTCTATCATTGGGCGCTAGAGAGTGATCTCTTCACTAACAGTTATCTTTTATTAGAAAGATTTGCCATATTAAATTCAAGAAGTATTAAAATACTAAATATGAGGAAGGTCCTTCCTTATGCTCCTAAAATCTATAAAATATGTATCGATGCGTTAGTTATCATTTCCTAAGTAACGATTATCATTTATTTTCAAAAAAGTTAATCTAAATAATTTAACAGACATAAAATCTAATTATAACAAAATAAAAAGTTAAATAGCTCTACATGTAATTAAGGCAGTGGTTGAGAAGTATGGCTGTAAGGGACTACGTAGGTCAGGCATTAGTGGTTATAGGAGGACTTGGAGCGTTAATAAACGCTATATTAGAGTTTGCAACGACTAAGACACTTTTAGAGACTTTAGGAGCCTTCACTCTAGCGCTTGAGGCTACTTATTACTACGTCCTAGGTGTAATAGGGCTCATAGGTGCTTTAGTTGCCTTCTACGGCGCTTACAAGAAGGACAGAAACCTCTCAGTAGTTGGAGGTGTTCTTGGCATAATCTCTATCTGCGTAATACCTGTGTTAGCGATCATAGGAGGTTTTCTATACAGCAAATCCGAGGAGACAAGTAAATAAATAAAAATAAACAAAAACTTAAAATTTTATTTATTTTAATTTATTTTATTAATTTTCTCTGAAAGCATTATGGACTTTTCAAATGCCCTCTGAACAGCATCTATTATTACGGACTTAATCCCGCTTTTCTCCATCTCATATATGCCCTCTATAGTAACGCCTCCAGGAGTAATCACCATGTCTCTGAGCTCAGCAGGATGCATTCCATGTTTCTCAAGTAGTTTGGCAGTACCTATAATAGTATGTATTGCAAGCTCTAGGGCAATTGCCCTAGGTAAACCCACCTTTAACCCAGCTAGGATAAACGCTTCGAAGAACTCAAGTACATAAGCGGGTCCACTTCCACTATAAGCAGTTATAGCATCCATGAGGTTTTCCTCAACCACAACTACGTGACCTAAGGCTTTAAAAAGTTCTTTGGCTAAGGCTACGTCATCTTCATTAGCATATCTCCCTTTACAAATAGCCGTGGCTGAGTGCCCAGCTATGATGTTTATGTTAGGCATAGCTCTTACTACCTTTAACCTCTCGCCGAAGCTTTCTATGAACCTAGTTGTAACGGACGCTGCGACTGATATTATTAGCTTATCTTTTATCAGATCCCTAATCTCTCTTAGGACGTTCGCTACTTGATAAGGCTTTACAGAGATTAAAACCAAGTCCGCGCTTGAAACGGCTTCCCTGTTATTCAGAATTACAGGTATGGAAAGATTCCTAAGCTCTTCCCTCCTCTTCTCAGTCCGGCAGGTAGCTACCATGTTTCTAAACCCTTTTAGAAGCAATGCCCTTATTATCGCCTCCCCTATCTTACCCGCTCCGATTACCGCAAGCTGCTTACCGTCGAGGAATCACCTCACCTCGACCTCGGTAACAATGAGATAAATAATAATAAATTACTTTCCCTTAAAATAAAAATATACTTAAGTATTTTATTTAAAGATTTACTAAAATTAAGACTAAATATCAATCTTGCCCTTTCTAATCAACTCAAATAGTACTGTTCCTCCTCTTGTGTGAGGTGGTCCGGGATCTGGACATTGTAGGTAGCCTTTATCAGGTTCACTACCTATACCGAGTGCCCTTGCATCTGTTCCATGTGAGAAGGCTGAGAGGAGGGAGCAGAGTGCTAGGAAGGCATGCATGCATATCGGGGCGCTTCTTTCGGTGTCTACGTAGAATCCTTTGAGAACTATGACGTCGCCAGGCTTATATATAGGACAATAGCCCTTAACCTCCTTAACCTTGATCTCAACCTCGTAAAGGGACATAATAGTCATAAAAAAGGCGGTGATTAAATATGTCTTGAAATGATGATGGTTCAAAGCTCTGAGCTAAGTGCTGTGACAGAGCCGCTACATACTGAGATTTAGGCTGAGTTTTTACAGATATATTATTTTTAAACAATTAATCCAAAGTAACCTAGCCTTAAGCAGAGATGAGTTTAAGAGAGGGAATTAGAGATGTTAGTAAAAGCTAGCGAGGAGATAGATCAGTAAAAAATCTAATATAGTGTTAACATGGGATTACGATGTTAAAAGAAGAAAGATAAGACTTATACCCCTATGGAGATAGCTACTCTCCCGAGTCTAAGGTTTAGGAACTTTCTTGAGTGATTTCTCGATATCTTTTAGGTCTATTGCCGTGTAACCTTTCTTCCTCAACTTCTCCTTCATGCTAATGTGTCTCCCTACTATCCCATAATATAATTTTCCATTTATTTCAGCCTTCTCTGCGTTTTCTTCTAGCGAGTGTAATATTCTCAGAGCGTCTTTAAACGTTAAATCGCTCCACTTCACCTCCAGGAGTAGAAAGTTCCTTTTATCTCTGTCGTGTGCAAGTATATCTATCTCATATGCCTCTCCCTTACCGGTTTTACCCCAGTGTCTGCCTGATCTAGATATTATAAAGGGAAGGTTTAATTCGTAGATTAGGGATCTAACTATTCTCTCATAGACAGGTCCTATGTATGTATCATAGTCCTTAGCCAGTTCCTCTATCACAAGATCCCCCTTACCTTCCTCAATTAGGTCTTTATTAGGGTATACGTAACGGAACCAGAAGTTGAAGTAATTATCCTTTATATAGTAAAATCTCTTTCGAGTCTTAGGCCTCTCTAGAAGCGGCGTCTCATATCCGACTATATCTAATGCCTCAAGTACATCTAAATACCTAGACACGGCCGCTCTGTCCATGCCTATCTCTTTAGCTATTTCAGTAACTCTTCTCTTACCCTCTGAGAGAGCCCTAAGTATCATGGTGTAATTCCTGGGCTCCCTTAACTCTTGTCTTAGAAGATTCTCTGCCTCCTCGTAAAGTACACCTTCTTTACTAAGCATTAACCTCTTTACGTTCTCGTGAAAGCTTAACTTAGAATTTAGCTTAATTAAGTATGCGGGTACGCCTCCTAAGGCTCCATAGGTGTAGATAACCTCTTTGAGAGGGTATGATGGTATAAACTTCCATACACTTCCTAGGTTAAGCTCTCCGACTTTCCATTGCCCAGTTCTTCTGCCATAAAGAGGACTTCTATATCCCAAGACTTCGGTCTCCATCATCCCTACGCTAGAGCCGCAAAGGACCAGCATTACATCCATTCTCTTGGAAACATGCTCATCCCAGATCCTTTGGAACTCTGAGATTACCCCTTTGTTAAGCTCTATGAGGTAAGGAAACTCATCAACTATGATTATAACCTTTTCCCCTCCCTTCCATTCGAGAAATTCGACGAAGAGATCCTCCCAGTCCCTGAACTCTATCCGTGAAAAGCTATCCCTATTTAAGTACTTAGCTATCCTGAGGCTCATCTTAAATATATTGGACCTCATGTTCGTTCTCTCACATAGGAAGTAAACATGTGGCTTATCTCTGGTAAACCTTAGCAACAACTCCGTCTTCCCTATCCTACGTCTACCATAAACGATTATAAGCTGAGGAGAACTCTCCCTGTATCTCTCCTCCAGGAACTTTAATTCTAATTCTCTATCAACAAATTGTTGATCCATAATTATTATAATTATGAATCAACAATTTTTAAACTTTTAATTGAGAGTACTTACCTGGAGATTACCCTTTTACCCTCACCTGATAAAGGTCATAAACCTCTTCTATGCCTGGTGATGTGGCTAAAACCTTAATCCAATAACTCCCAGACTTAATAGCTTCAAGAACCCACGTTAAGCTTACGGACTCCCCTTTCTCAAGAAGAGACACTCTACGAACAGCTTTTTCTAAAGGAGCGAGTCTGAGTCCTTCAGCAGCGTAGCTAAGGTCCAGCACAATTGTTACATCAGTAGCCTCTATACCTCCCCTGTTATAAACTATAGCTTCGAGCCTGAATCCCTCACCGACCTCTATCTCAGATACCTCATGCCATGTCATATTGAGAAGCCTAACTCTTATTAAAAGTCTTGGAGGCTTAACCACCATGACCTTAACCATAGCGTTTTCCTCGTTCGCATTGCTAGAGGTTATTCTTATAGAGATTGCATACTCACCTTCCTCAATCCCTACCAGGCTCCAAACAACGTCTTTTGATTCACTAGGAGCTATATCACCAAGCTCTTTATAAGGTAACTCCCCCTCAGCTAACTTAACTCCAGGCTGTAATAGTACCCTAGCTTTAACCTCTTCAGCTTTGACCTTTCCAATGTTCTCTATAGCAAAAGAGATCCTAAAGGAGCTACTAATCCTTACCTTATAGGGTATAACCTGAAGTGCCACTACTTTAAGTTTTGCCTCTATGTTTGATACAGGCATAGATACGTGGATAGTTACATATGCCTTAGTCTCAGGCATGTCCAAGGCCTTGACTCGGATCTCAGCCACGTGCTCGCCAGGGCTTAACGCCCTAAGGCCCCACTCGACCTCAGCGAGCTCACCTGGACCAAGGTCCCCCAGCCTCTTAGCCAAGGGAGTTAAGGGCTCAACCCCCTCCGGAAGGGCAAGGCTTACCTCAACGCCCCTAGCCCACACCCTGCCGACGTTCCTAACCAACGCCCTAAGCACCCCCGTGCCGTTAGCCTCGAGCCTCAGCCCCTCAGGCGCTGAGACCTCGAGCCTGGGGCGGGGAGCTACCTCTACGCTTCCCTCGAAGCAGTTGTTGCCCTCGTCAAGCTCCTCTACAACACCTCCAGGGTCAGCGCATACCTTGAGGGAGTGTATGCCCTGGCTCGGCAAAGCCCACACGAGCACGCCCTTAGCTGTCGAGTTAGGGCTTAAGTAGCCGACGCTTACCTCGTCGACAGCGTTCTCATCAACAAGCAGCGCCACGGTGAACCCTTCAGAGCCCTCAAGCCCTACGTTGCTGACGGCGAAGCTCACGTTCAAAGCCCTTAGCTCGACACCAGCCCTAGGTATCGAAGCATTGACGACCAGGTCGGGCAGCTCCCTCCTTAGGATATTTACCTTCCTCTCGGCAGAAGCCTTAGCGCCGTCGTCGTCCACTACCGTGAGCCTAACGGTGTAGCTCCCAGGCTCGTCATATACATAGCTTACCTTAACACCTCTAGCGTCAACGTGCCCATCGCCATTAAAATCCCACTCATAACTAGCTATGTGGCCGTCAGGGTCGGAGCTCTTAGACGCATCGAACACCACCCCCTGACCTGCGTAAGGCTTAGAGGGTTCGTACATAAAAGAAGCACTAGGCTCAACGTTCCTAACTATTATAGTTTTAGTAGCGGTTGAGCTAGCCCCTTTATCATCCCAGACAGTGAGCCTTACCGTGTATGCTCTATCATTAGCATATCTGTGCCTTGGGCTGCGCTCCGTAGAGGTTACACCATCCCCAAACTCCCAAAGCCACCTGACAACCCTGCCGTCAGGGTCATAGCTCTCGTCGACAAAGCTAATAACATCGAGGTCTGTGGGACTTGAAGGCTCAAACCTAAACCCGGCGATGGGAGCGCGGTTGACAGCGCTAGAGAGGAAGTAGACCTTGCCATCGTCTGAGCCTGCTGCCACGTAGCTGCCGTCACTACTTATAGCAACACTAAGCACATCACCTCTAAAAGTAACGTGGGATATCCAATGCAGAGGATACCCAATGCCAGAATTGCTGAAGAAATAGACGTTGTTACCCGAGCTTACCACTATATAGTCAGCGGCATCACTAGTATCAAGACTCCAAACCCATCCGAGATTACGGCCCCAGACAATTTTTCCTTCTTTATTTAAAAGATATACTTTACCATTAGCTGAGCCTGCTACTATATAATTACCGTTTGAACTTATGGAAATGCTAAGAATCGGGGAAGGATGACACTGTGTATAATACCATATCGTAATACATTTTCTTCCAAGCTGTAAACTCCATAATAAGCTTACCTGATGGCCCTTGATAGTGTTAGAAACTAAGAGGAGGAGTATAATCGTTAACAATGTAGTCTGTTGAGTCCTATTCATCAATACTATGTTTTTAATTTTTACTTATAAAATTTTAGAGCTTCAGAATTTTAAGGTGTTTTTCGAAAGGTGCTAGATATTCTCTCAGAACGTGTGGCACCCTTATTGTGCCGTCATCTTCTTGGTAGTTTTCCAGTATTGCTGTTATTGTTCTTGTTGTTGCTATGGCTGTGCTGTTCAGCGTGTGTACGTATCCCTCTGCTGGTGCTCCTCTTGTCCTAGCATATCTTATGTTTAACCTGTACGACTGGTAATCTGTTGTATTGCTACAGGAAACCATCTCCCTGTATCTTCCCTGAGCCGGCATCCACGCTTCTAGGTCACATTTTTTAGCTGCCACTGGCCCTAGATCTCCGCTACATATGTCTACTACTCTGTAGGGTATGCCTAGCATCTGCCATAGTTCCTCAGCGTTCTTCATGAGTTTCTCATGCCACTCCCAAGACTCCTCTGGTAGAGAGAAGACGAACTGCTCAACTTTATTAAACTGATGTACCCTGAATATGCCTTTCGTGTCCTTTCCATGCGCACCTGCCTCCTTCCTAAAACAAGGGCTGACTCCCGCGTATAAAAGGGGTAGCTCATCCTTAGGTATAGTCTCGTTCATGTGTAGAGCCGCTAATGGGTGCTCAGCCGTTCCAATGAGGTAAAGGTCCTCGTTCTCGACTTTATATATCATGTCCTTAAAGTCCTCAAAGCTTATCACGCCCTCTAGAGGGCTTCTTCTCATCATGAATGGTGGCTCGACTATAGTGAAACCCTTCTTAGCTAGATATTCTAGTGAGAAAAGTATTAAGGCTAGGTCGAGCCATACAAGATCGTTATACAAGTAAAAGAACCTAGCCCCAGCTACTTTAGCGGCTCTCCTTATGTCAGCGAGATTAAGCTTTTCAACGATATCTGCATGCCCCACAGGCTTGTAGTCTATCACCTCATAATCCACGCTAAATCCCCTAGTCTCCTCCAAGAATCTCCTTAGAAAACCTTTCCATACCTTAGGTTTACCCCAGTACCTTATAGGAACGTTCTCCGTCTCGTCCCTGCCTATGGGTACACTTTCGTGAACTATGTTCGGTATATCCCTTAAAATCTTCTCCCTCTCAGCCTCGAGAGTTGCTAATTTCTGCTCAAGCTCCCTGACTCTTTTCCTCACTTCCTTAGCCTCACTCTTTAATCTCTCCCTTTCTAACTCTTTGGAGCTTGCTATTTTAGATGAGATCACATTTAGTTCATGCCTAAGTTTGTCGAGCTCGGTTTTAGCCCTTCTCCATTCCATATCAAGCTTAAGCGCTCTATCAACTATGGAATCATCCATGAATCTGGCTCTAAGAGACTTCCTTATCCTCTCTGGATCGTTACGTAGACAGTACAGTATACTCCACAAATTTAAGCACCGATCTCTTTTATCTTTGACAAATGACTAATTAAGAAGTTTTCTATAGAGGAATAATGGAAATCATGAGCACTTACTCTATACAGCAGAAGTATTTGATTTTATTTTCGCTAGCTCTCATAAATGACGTAGTGGATCTGCTAGGTTTGCTTAATCCTTTATTCGAGGTAGTGTTTGACGTTGTAATAATAGCGCTAATTCACTTTCTCCTAAGAACCCTTAATCCTTTAATAATACTCGTGACGTTACTCGATGTAATCCCCGGTGTAGATATAGCACCCTTCTGGACTCTATATGTGTTTTACTTATACTTAAGCAAGGTAGGTGAGAAAAGGAGGGTAAAAGTTAAAGTTGAAGGCTAGGTTTAGGCTTTACCCTCTTAAAGTAAGAGCTTTGAAAGTTTAAAGTTCTAGCTAACACAGGACAACCCACACCTTTGCTCTTACAGAAACTTGTGTAACGAGAGCTAAGTCTTTTCCAGTCCTCCACGGATATTAGCACACAACGTTTGCCGAAAAGCGTCTGTCTATAAAAGACGCAATCAGAGTTCATGGGTATGAAAAGAGAAAAATACCTAATAAATAGCTAGCTTAATAGAGTAAATGTATCATGCATTTCTAACTGGTAGGGATTATAAATATGCCTGCTAACCTTCCCGCAGAGGCTAAGGCTAAATGGCTTAAAGTAATGAATGCTAAAACTGCTGAGGAGAAGCTAGAAGCTCTTAAGGAGTTTCTCTCAAGTGTTCCTAAACATAAAGGTACCGAGAAGGTCGTGATGCATGCTAAAAGACAGATGGCTACCCTTAGAAGGGAGATAGAGCTTGAGAAGCGAAAGAGGAAACGTAGAGGAGGGGGATTCTTCGTGGAAAAGGAGGGGGATGTACAATTGGTTTTGGTAGGATATTCTAATAGCGGTAAAACCTTCATTTTTAACAAGTTAACAGGCACTGAGCTAACTTCCAGTGAAACACCTTTAGAGACAAAAAGACCCGCCCCAGGCATAATCAAATGGTCGGGTGTTTACTTACAGATCATAGATACTCCATCCTTAATACCTAATGCCTCCCAAGGGGAGTTTTCAGCCAGTAAAATATTGGCACTAGCTAGAAATGCGGACGCTCTAATACTGGTCATTGACCTATGTAGTGATGTGCTTAGTCAAGCAATAACACTTGAAAAGGAGCTCGAGAAAGCTAGAATAACCATAAGAGCTAGTAGAGTTAAGGTCAGAATTGAGAGGAGAAGTAGTGGAGGGATAGTACTTAAGGGGGACTTATCAGAAGGAACACTGAATGACGTGATAAAGCTCTTAAGGTCATATGGAATATACCATGCTCTTATAGAAATAAATGGTAAAGCTACGTTAGACGATATAGAGGAAGGGCTCTTTAAGGAGTTAAACTATAAACCAGTTGTAGTGATAGCGACTAAATCAGACCTCTGTGGTGAAGGTAGACTTGCTGAGCTAATTAATTACTTTAACGAGATACCTGTGTTTAAATATGTACCTGGTAAGGAAGAATATCTTAAGGAGCAAATAGCTACTTCTACAATGAAATTACTTAACCTAATACGGGTATATACAAGAAATCCAAAAACGGGTAAGATTGAGGAAAGACCCTTAGTCTTAAGAAAAGGAGCTAAAGTCATGGATGTAGCTAAAGCGATCCACAGCAGACTCTACAAGAACTTTAGATATTCTAAAGTTTGGAGTAAAAGACTTAGATTTAGCCCTCAAAAAGTAGGAAAGGAGTTTGAGTTGGAAGACGGAGATATAATTGAAATAGTCGCTTAGTCCTGGATTTTTAAACGATTAATTTTGGCGCCGGGGCCGGGATTCGAACCCGGGCGGCCTTTCGGCCAATGGGTCTCTGCTAGCCCGGATTAGCAACCCATCGCCCCTTGGCTATCTCAATAGATATTAACCAGGCTAGGCGACCCCGGCTTCATGATCAATAGTCCTCATTATATCTTTTAAATCTTCTTCAGAGAAATATTATGGTGAATTTGTCTAACAAATTAAAAAATAAAAATTTAAGGTTTTATAAGTCCTAAAAGTCAAGAAGTAAATATATAGCATGGTAATTTCTTTGTTAAAATAATTTCATTATTAAAGGTGTTTAAGTGTGGTCAGGATAAGGGGTCAACTAGAGAGAATTTTAGGGCTCATAAAGGATGAGAGATTCATCACAGGTTTTTATGCTGCCGTTTTAATATTAAGTGCTTCTGGTTTTCTCCGAGTAGTAACATATTCTTCCCCACCCATTACGCCAGGAGGTGCGGCAATAGCTTTAGGTAGTGAGCAGACGGGAATAGAGTTCTTACTAACAGCCTTCAGTTATACCATTGGACTTGTAGGACTCTATATAATCTATAAAGCTAGGAGGTATCTATTTAATCCAAGATATATGCTCTTCTTGCTGATAGGTGGCATGCTGCTCTCTGTACTCTCATTTCTGATGTTAAATGCAATGTACTCCATGAAAGGATTTAGCTAAGCTATATGCATAAGTTAAACTCGTTTAAAAAAAGAGTATTAAAATTATTTTTTCAGAAACCTGGAATGAGAATTCTATTCGGGGACATAGGCACGTTTAAGACAGCCCTTATGCTTTATTTGTCTAAATTTCGGGAAGAACCCACATTTTACATAGCTACTGGAAAACACATTTATTATGATATAGACACAGAGAGCCTCCCAAAACTTAGAGTTATTAAAAGTAAAAGCATATTTACTGATATTGAGACAGTGTTAGAATTAATTAGAACACCAGAGGAAAGTTTTATAGTTATACATGACACACTAACGGCTAACATGCTTATTTCTAGAGCATATTTTAGAGAGAAAATAGTAGCGAAGTCTATGCTATTAATACTTAACACTTACAGAGAACTTGTGGATAAGAAAAAGGGTATTGTCATTTTGATAGACTATGTTAATAAGCTGACGGGTAAACCTATATCGTGGAGACTCTCTAAATATTATGTGGACTCAGTTGTTAAAAGTGAGATTACTCCAGAAAAAACATTGACACTAACTCTCTTTGATAAAAGATTTGAAAAACTAATGGAAATTAACATATCTTTAGAGTATTTAAAGAGGGAAATATTTGGAATTTCTGGATGATGTAATAGAATATTTAAGAATTCAAGTAAATAATTACAAGTATGTACCTTTAATATCATATATTTTAAAAAATGAATTAAATATAAAAAACTTTGAGATTACCTTAACAAAAGGAGATGTAACAATATCAAATAAAATATTTAAAGCACATTACATCGCTATTTTATTAGCTATTACAATAGCCTTACAAAGAAAGCTAGGAAAAGAACTAGTGTTAGCAGCTGATCTAGGGTTTAGGAACGTTGGTTTAGCCATAGCAGTAAATTCCGTGATAATATGGGTAAGTACTTTAAGGGATCCATTTGACATTGTTAATATTGTAAAAGAAATAGTGGAAGTTATGGGTATTAAGCCTCTTGTTAAATTAGGTATTACTCCAGCTATTAGTCAATTATTATCGGAAATTAAGAGAAAATTGTCTATTCTAGGAATAAATATTATTGAAGTCAAAGAAGAAAATATTAATAGCATGCTTTTTAAAAAAGATATAAAATCTAAAAGAAAACTTAGTAAGGATCAGGTAGCTGCTCTTGAAATACTCTATTGGAGATCATGGATTTTATGGAACAAATAACTAAAATAAAGTTATAATTAGCTAAATAAATTGATCGTCAATAAACGAACATTATCTTCAATATTTATATTATTAACCTTAAGTAAAACTAGCTTATTGTCGAGTACAAATCTGGCAACCTTTTTATATCTCATAAAGCACCCCACATGAGAGAAAAATGCTGGAAGTGATCTCAGCTAATGAAGCATACATATTGAGTAATAACACGTCGCCATTAAGTAAAATATGTAATTTATTGGTAGAGAACGACTTCTTAAACCCCGTAATACTGGTTAAGAAATATTTAAAAATAAGATCTAAAGGTAAACTTTTAGTGTCCATCTCCGGTGAAGGTAAGGTAATACTTAATGAAAAGGAAGTTCCCCTTTGGAGAGCTCTCGTGTTACCTCCTTCTTACACATTGACACTTTATCCCACAAAAGAGCTGTACCTAGGCATTAAGGGTCTTAGTTATTCTACACAGGATAAATTCTTATATAGGCTTAGAAATGGAGAGGTACTATCTTGTACTGAGCTTAACGGAAATATATCATTAGAAAAAGTGGTTATCAGTAAAGTTCCTGAGTCGTTATTAAGAGAGTACTTAACTTTGAATGGGGAGAAAGAGAGGGAAGATAAAGGGAGAAAAATCGTAGAAAAAATAATTAGACATGTGAAGTTAGCTAAAGAAGCTATAGTAAGAGGCGCTAAGTTGGTAAGGGTCAAAGTAAATGGAGTAACATATGAGGCACTCATAGAGGAGATTTAGTAAATAGGGAAATTTTATAATGAGTGGCATTTCTAAGAAAATCCATGAGTTAATTGAGAGGAGGAAGAAGAGCGAATTAGCAGGAGGAGAGAGGGAGATAGAGAGGCAGCACAAATCTGGAAGGCTAACGGTAAAAGAGAGATTGGATCTTCTTTTGGATGAGGGGTCTTTAATTCACATAGATCGCTTCATACTTCACAGGGCTAAAGAATTCGGCATGGAGGAGAAAAAAGCTTACGGTGATGGCGTTATAGCAGGTATAGGAACCATAGAGGGTAGGAGAGTCGCGGTCTATATGCAAGATTTCACGTTTATGGGGGGCAGCGTTGGAGAGATGCATGGAGCTAAGATAGCTAGGACGATAGATACAGCTCTTAAGCTAGGAATACCACTTGTAGGAATAAATGACTCCGGTGGTGCTAGAATTCAGGAAGGAGTGGATAGTCTTAAGGGATACGGAGATATATTTTATAGGAATGTCATGGCTAGCGGAGTAATACCTCAAATAGTAGCAATAATGGGTCCTTGCGCTGGTGGGGCCGTGTACTCTCCAGCTTTAGCAGATTTTATAGTCATGACAAAGAATAGTTTTATGTTCATTACAGGACCTAAGGTGGTTAAATCAGCTATAGGAGAAGACGTTACCTTCGAGGAGCTGGGAGGAGCCAAGGTTCATGCTGAGAAAAGCGGTGTGGCTCATTTTATAGTTGAAGACGATCGTGAGGCTATAGACCTTATTAAGAGACTATTAAGCTACCTTCCCTCAAACAACCTGGAAGATCCTCCTTTTAAGGATCTGGGGGATGATCCCTTTAGAGAAGATAGAGAGCTTGATCTCATAGTTCCTGATGATCCACTTAAGACATATGATGTGAAAGAAGTGATAGAAAGGGTGGTGGATAGTGGTAGTTTCTTAGAGGTTCATGGACATTTCGCTCTTAATGCCATAGTAGGCTTTGCAAGGTTAGCTGGCCATGTGGTAGGCATAGTAGCTAACCAGCCTAACTACTTAGCAGGATCACTAGACATAGATTCATCTGATAAAATTTCGAGGTTTGTTAGGTTCTGTGACTCATTTAACATACCTATAATTACTTTCGTCGACGTACCAGGGTTTTTACCGGGGATACAGCAGGAACATGGGGGAGTCATAAGGCACGGAGCTAAAATAATATATGCTTACTCAGAGGCAACAGTACCTAAACTAACGGTAATTCTAAGAAAGGCTTACGGAGGGGCTTACATAGCGCTCGGCAGTAAACATCTTGGTGCAGACTTCGTTTACGCGTGGCCTACAGCGGAGATAGCGGTCATGGGACCTAGAGGAGCTATAGAAATAATATATAAGAGGGAGCTTGCTAAAGCTGAAAATCCTGAGGAACTAATCAAGACATTTGAGGAAAAATATAGAAAGAACATTGCTAACCCTTATGTTCCAGCAGCGAGGGGTTATATAGATGAAGTTATAATACCTAGGGAGACAAGACCTATATTGGTTAAAACGCTTAATTATCTCCTGAGTAAGAGGGAGGGAATTAAGAGAATACCTAAGAAACATGGGCTACCACCTGTGTGATTTACGTTGCCTTTAGCTTTAGACGACAGGAAACTAGCAATAATAGCTGCAATAGCTACCTATCTTTCAACAACTAGAAGGAAGATTAGGAGTGAGAAGCCTAAACGCCACACTTCTTATTGGAAGATAGCAGCTAAAATGGATATATTAAGATATTAAAAAATATAAGATAAAATATCATATCTTTATTGAGAGCACTATTCCTTCATCAGAAGGTATTATTGTAGTCATCCATCCTCTCTTATTTAAGACGTATTCTACATAGCCAGGTACCATCCATGCATTATGAGCTAGAATCACGCCTCCCGAAACAACGTTATTTTCTAGCACTTTAAACGCCTCAATATACTTATGTTTATCTATATCTATGAAGGCTAGATGTATACCTTTACTTAACCTCTGCATTACCTTAATGGCTTCTCCAATGTAAATCCTTAGATATTTGTCTAAGCCCAGGTTTGTTACGTTATTTATGAGTATCTTAGCTCTTTTCTCATTTCTCTCAATAGCGTGTACAGTTCCTCTACCTCCACGCTTTATAGCCAGAAGAAACCAAAGAGTAGAGTATCCTATGCCGGAGCCAGCCTCTACTATGTTAATTTCTTCAAAATAGGTAGCTAATAGAAAAGTTATAGAATAGAGTATCATACCTTCCTCCTGACTTATAGGATATGCATATTTTACAAAACTTCTCTTTCGTATCTCTTCTAAGTAAACTAGGATTTTCCTCCATTTATCGGAGTATACCACGTTAAAACATGATATGTTGATCTATTTAACGGTCATATTCCTATAGTGAGCTATTTAAGCTAAGCTGGTTTTTCGAACATAGATAGTTTTCATGAAGAATATAGAGGACGTTATAAAGGATATAAAAATAGCACCTAGCACATATCAGGAGTTGATTAACATAGCTTTAAGAAGGGCTTTAAAGTCAGAAGCAGGGAAGTTAAAAAGCAATCTTAAGAGAGCTGAGATTTTAAAGATAAGAAGAATCACGGATTACGTATCTTCCTATATGAGAGACATCGCTTTAAAAAGCCCTTTTTTAAAGGAGCTTCATCCTTTCTATAGAGAGCTTATTTCCTTAATGATAAACCGTGATGAGTACAGGATGTGTTTATCGCGAATATATAAGGCCTCTATCATCGTCAGAAAAATTTCTTCTGAGGAAATAAGGCGGATTAGCAAAGCTAAGGGAAACAGGGAGATATTAACGTATAGAAGAAGTTTTATAGGTAGAGTTTCCTCTGTTTTAAGAAAATTAGATAAATGTTTTAAAATTATAAGGAGATACCAACTTGAAATGCTTAAGCTTCCAAGCATAAGAACGGATGTTCCCTCAATTATAGTAACAGGTGCTCCTAACGTAGGCAAGTCGTCCTTGTTAAGGGTGCTCACAAAAGCTAAGCCTGAGATTAAACCGTATCCGTTTACTACGAAGAATATAATCGTGGGTCATCTTGAGACAGGATCTATACCTATTCAGATTATAGATACTCCCGGACTTCTTGATAGGCCTTTAGAGGAGAAAGGTAAAATAGAGTTACGTGCTATAGTTGCACTCAAGCATCTTAAAGGAGCGATTATGTTCGTGTATGATCCTAGCGAGACTTGTGGGTTTCCACTGGAATACCAACATAAAATCTACCAAAGTATTTGTAAATGGTTCCCAAACACTCCAAAGCTTATTGTTGGAAATAAGTTCGACTTACTTAATGAAGACTCTATTTCAAACTTTTTAAAAGTAACAGGCTTTAATCGAGAGAAGATAATATGTGTTTCAGCTATTAGTGGGGAGAACATAAATTTACTTAAAGATAGAATAGCGAACCTAATTAAGAACACTAACTAAAAATTAAGATGAATGCTCGTTAACTTAAGGGGGAGTAGTTCTTGCTGACAAGCTTTCAACTACCTTTTAAAGTAATAGTAGGTAATCACGCCTCTAGTAAGCTTTATGAGATCTTACGTGATTTAGGATACAAATCAGCTGTAATTATCACTGATGACGTTGTGTATGATATAGTTGGCAGTAAAATTGAGAGAAAATTAAGCAGTGATATTAACATATATTTTCATATAATTAAAGAATCCACAAAAGATGAGTTTGAGAAAGCCCGAACTGTAATTAAGGAATTAAATCCCAACACGGTCATAGGTTTAGGAGGGGGAAAGGTTATAGATGCAGCTAAATACGCATCGTATTTCGAGAAACTTAGCTTTATTAGCGTCCCCACAGCTCTCTCTCATGATGGGATAGCAAGTCCTTCTGTCTCATTAAAGGATGAGGAGGGGAAACCTCTATCTTATTACGCAAAACCTCCTATAGCTGTAGTGGCTGATTTAACATTGATATCTAAGGCACCCCGAAGACTTACAAGAAGCGGATTCGCAGACGCTATAGGTAAGAGGACCAGCGTCAGAGACGCTCTCTTAGCCATTAAAATTAAAGGAGAACAAATAAATCCTTATAGTCTATATCTCGCAAGGCTTAGCTATGTAATAGCTGCTAAAAATGCTAATGAGATAGCAGATAGTAGCTTTAAAGGTCTTACAAGTTTGTTTTATTCACTATTGACAGGAAGTATGGCTATGATAGTTGCTAATAGCTCGAGGCCATGTAGCGGTAGTGAGCACCTTTTCAGTCACGCCTTAGATATGGTATGTCCAAATAAGCGAAGTCTTCATGGAGAACAGGTTGGAGTAGGTACAATAATGATGGCATACTTACATGGAATTAACTGGAGAAAAATCAGGAAACTTTTACTTAAAGTAGGTGCTCCTGTAAACAATGAGAGTTTGGGAGTGGACAGTAGATGTATCATTAAAGCACTCACTGTAGCTCATAGAATAAGAGATAGATATACAGTACTAGGAAACGGGCTTTCTGAGGGAGCAGCCGTATATTTAGCTAAACATACCAAAGTTATATAGAGTGGCGGGCCGGGCGGGACTCGAACCCGCGACCCCCGGGTTAAGAGCCCGGTGCTCTACCAAACTGAGCTACCGGCCCTCCTTAAGATTATTCCTCTCTACTTTTTAAGATTTTTCACAGTGTATATTACGTTGTGTTTTGAGAAATATTAATTACGTTAGTTCTATCTTCTCAAGTTTAAGAGCCGTGTTAACCTCAAATTCCTTAGCCTTAAGGACATTTACTGCTATTTCTCTTATGAAGGAGTCTGAGGGGGCAGACTTGCTAGCTTTAAACTTCATACATAGGACATGCTTAAGAGTCTCTTTTTCAAGCCTATTTCTAACCTCTCCTATAACTATCCTTTCAGCTATCATAAAAGCTATGCAGAACTTTTTAAATCCTTGAAATCTAACCTGGTATTCTGGAAAGGAGTTCTCGAATATTTCAATTAATCTTATTAGATCATCTTCGTTTCCAAATTCTAATATAACGGATGTAAACATTAGTCTCAAAACTCTAAAGACCGTATTTTCAGAAGTATCTCTAAAGAGTCTCTGAAGAACCTCCCTAGGGTCTTTACCATTAAGTATCTCATCTATGGCTTTTTCACTTAAGTACTCTATGAAGAATACTTTTTCATATATCTCAGAGCGCTCATTACCTAATCCGAGACCATACTTACCTATTAAGTAAACTGTAGCCATCTCTTTATCGAAAATGTTTATCTTTGTCTTACCTCTTATAGGTTCTATATTTTGTAGCCTATAAAGATCCTCAAGCTTAGTAACTACTTCTTCTCTACTAACTTCAGGATTCCTAAGTATGTCTTCCCATAATGAGAGAGCGATTTCTATTCTTCCCTTATGTAACCTTCTCATGACATTTTTTCGCCTAACCCGCTATGAGGCTTTAACTTCTGCCTCCTCGCTTATAACTATTCGACATGGTAACGGGAGTTTAGACCTTGCTCTTATGAGGGCTTCTTTAGCATGCTCAACGTTATTCCTGTTGACTCTCACCAATATAACCGTCTGACCAACAGTGACTCTAGCGGCTCTTCCTATAGGTGTACCAAAGGATAATCTCATGCCATCTTGAAGTCTGTCAGCTCCAGCCGCAGCTATCATCTTATTCTCCCTAAGTATGTGATGAGGGTATGTAACTATACGCATGTAATAATTTTGAGAACCTACCTTTCTTTCCAGATATTTGTTAGCCTGCTGTCTTGCAGCCTCTAAAGCATTAGCTCTTATCTGACCTGGTCTTAAGGTTACTAACCTTAACTCTACCTCAAATACCCCCTTTGTATTGCCTAATTCGAACTTGGGTATCTGAACAGGCGGAATACTCCTTATATACTCCTCTCTTGTATAAGGAGGAGTACCAAAACGTCTATAGCAATGACCTGGTCTAAGAGGCATAATCTATCACTTCCAGTTTCCCGACATTATATCCTGAAAAGGTATGAATAACCAAGTATTAATAAGCTTTAGCTTTAAGGAGAACACCATAGGTTATTTAAAAATAAACTTTTTCTTGATATATTGGCACACTATAAGTCATCGGGAATGCCTAAGCTTTAATATCCCTTACTTTAGTCTAGACCAAGGGTACGCATCATGACATTTAATGACATAATAGGTTTAGTAATTCTAATAGCGTTCTCACTGCTATTAGGAATAGCAGGGCTATTGATAAGTCATCTAATAGCACCTAAAAAACCTAACTTAACTAAGAGATTAAGATATGAAACAGGAAATCCTCCTAAGGGTAGAGCTAGGGGAGTGCTAAGCATGCAATATTATCCTTATATCCTTCTCTTTCTAATAGTGGAACCCATATTCCTCTTCTTATTCTTAGTAATACCAGCTATTAATAGGGGGCTTGAATATGTAACAGCACTAGGTATAGTATTTCTGATTTACATATTGCCTGTCTACTATGGAGTAAAGCTCGCACGAACAAGTAGTGAATGGTGAGTTTAGGATGATGAAATACATAAGAAGGATCTTTAGAGCTCTAGTCCTTAAAACCCCCATTAAACGCCTGCTTGGATGGAGCGTGGCTTATTCCATATGGCCTGTTCATATGGTAACCTCGTGTTGTGGAGTAGAGTTCGCAGCCATGGCTGATCCTCTCTTTGATTCTGAAAGGACGGGGTTGTTACCCTTTACCTCGCCTAGACAGACAGACGCTATCATACTTGAGGGATCACTTTCAAGAAAGATGGCTAGAGCAGTTAGACTAGTCTATGAACAAATGCAGGAACCTAAGTATGTCATATCAATGGGTGCTTGTTCGATGGATGGGGGAGTGTTCTATAATAGCTATAACCTTATAAGAGCTAGAGAGGTTCTCCCAGTAGATTTTTATGTACCTGGATGCCCTCCCAGACCTGAAGGCGTAATAAGATCTATCGTTTTACTTCAAAAGAAGATTAAAGAGGGGAAAGGACTTGAGTGAGCTAATAGATAAGCTGGTAAATGAGCTAAGATCTAAAAATTATAATGTTAGTAGGGAAAAGGGAAGGATAAAGGTTAAAGTTGCCTTAGAGAACTTCGTTGAGGTTGTAAAGAAGCTAAAAAACATGGGTATAGATCATGTTAAGTCGCTAACAGCAATAGATTATCCTAGCGAAGGAAGGATCAAGGTTAACTATATACTAGGTTCATATTCTACAAAGGAACTGTATGAAACTATTATAATAGTTAGCTTAGATCTCTCGAGAGACTCGCCTTCTCTCCCCTCTTTAGCGAAGATGTTTCCTAGTATAATATATCAGGAAAGGGAATGTTATGAGATGTTGGGAATAGAGTTTAAAGGACACGATGACCTCAGACACCTACTATTATCCTCTGAAGACTTTACTGATGTCCACCCTCTTAGGAAGGAATTTAAAATAGAGGAAGAGGGGATAATGGCTTGAGTTCCAAGGAGAAAACCATAACCATCTTCTACGGACCTCAGCATCCAGCATCAGGTCATATGAGGATAATCTTAGAAGTGGATGGTGACGTAGTAATAAAAGCTGATCCCGATATAGGATATGTCCATAGAGGTATTGAGAAACTAGCTGAGCATAAGACCTATTTCCAGGTAATACCGATGGTTGAAAGACAGTGCTTACCCGATGCAGCTCACCATAATCTAGCTTATGTCTTAGCTCTAGAGGAGCTATTAGGAATAGAGGCTCCTGAAAGAGCACAGTATCTTAGAACCTTACTGGCCGAGATAAATAGGATCGCTAGCCATCTCTACGGCATGGGACTTCATGGAGTTTCTATAGGAAGTAGCACCGCTTACATGTGGTGTTTTGGTCTCAGAGAGTATATGCTTATATTAGCGGAAAAGCTAACTGGTGCCAGGATCACGTATTCCTACATCATACCCGGGGGTGTGAGAAGAGATATTCCTCAGGGATTTTCCCAGGACGTTGAGAGATACCTTAGGTTATTCGAGAGAAAAATGAGAGATTTAGATAAGCTGTTCATAAGCAACCCTGTCACTAAGGCTAGGTTAGAGGGAGTGGGTGTATTACCTAAGGAGGAGGCGATAAAGCTTGGAGTTGTGGGCCCTGTGTTAAGGGCGTCAGGTGTAGAATATGACGTAAGGAGGGTTCGTCCCTATGCAGCTTATCCATGGATAGATTTTGAGATAGCAGTGAAAAAGGAGGGAGATAGCTATGCTAGATTGCTGGTTAGGGTAAAGGAGATAGAGGAGAGTATAAAAATCATAAGACAGGTGCTCAAGGACTTACCCGATGGCAGCATCCTTCACGAGAGGTACATGAAGCTTCTTCCTCCAAGGCTTAAAGAATATGTTACTAACACAGGATTAGTTAAGTTTCCAGGAGTGTTTGCTACTATGAAAGTCCCTAAAGGGGAGGGAATAGGTAGTGTCGAGGCAGGTAGAGGTGAGCTCATCTATCATTTAATAAGCAATGGGGAAAGTAAGCCCTATAGACTTAAGATATCTACACCGTCTTTTAGAAACTTAATACTTTTCTCTCATTTAATCAAGGATGTAAAGGTAGCTGATGTACCAGCTATATATTTAAGCCTTGATTACTTCCCTCCAGAGGCTGATAGGTGAATCACTAATGAACATACTCTCTCAGATACTAGAAATTATTTTAAATAGGAGCGTTATAGCCGCTGTCATAGTTCCCGGAGTTCTTACGGCGTTAGTTCTTGTAATTCTCATAATTTGGGTTGAGAGAAAGATAGCTGCTAGAGTTCAAATGAGGATAGGACCATTGTACGTGACAAGAAGATTAGGAGGCATTCTACAGCTGGTAGCTGATGCGATTAGGTTTCTTGTCTCGGAACCAATAGTTCCCGCTACGACAGATAAACTCTTTTATGTAATGATGCCTATACTTCTCCTTCTGCTATCATTACTTCCTGTAGCGGTAGTTCCTGCCTCTCAGAGCTTAATAGTCATTAAGACAGAATATGGTTTACTGGCTTTCATAGCGTTAGCAGCCATAACTCCTATGGTTATAATGTTAGCTGGATGGGCTAGTAACAATAAGTTTAGCTATATAGGGGGATTAAGAGAGGGGTTTATGCTACTTTCATATGAGGTATATTTGTTTATGAGCCTACTAGCTATAGCTATACTCTATGGAACATTAGATTTCATACGTATAATTAATAGCCAAGAAGGCTTCTGGGGTATTCTTCTTAACCCTATTGCTGCTCTCTCATTTTTTATAGCAATGTTGACCTCTACTTCGCGTTTTCCTTTCGAGATACCTGATGCAGAATCAGAGATAGTCATGGGACCATTTACTGAGTATAACAGTATAATGTATGGACTGGTAATGGGTGCAAACTACTTTAGGCTATATGTTCTCAGCTTGGTGTTTACTGATGTTTTTCTAGGAGGTTGGTTATTACCATTTAAGATACCTATACCTAATTTCGTAATAACAATAGCTAAAACATTCATTGTGATGATAGTGGCTGTTTTTCTGAGGGCAGTGTATCCGAGGTATAGGATAGATCAAGCCCTTGTAATAGGGTGGGAAAAACTCTTCCCTTTGGCTTCGTTATCTGTTCTAATTTCAGTACTCCTTAAAGGGGTGGGTATTTAATGATAGATGTTGTTGGCCACCTGAAGGCCATATTTACCGCAGTGAAGTATCTCTTCCTGAGACCTATAACAGTTAAATACCCTGAAGAGAGGCTTAAAAAGCCTAAGAATTACAGGGGCGTTATTTTATTAGACATGAAAAAATGTATACATTGTAGCTTATGTGCTAGAATCTGTCCTGCAGCAGCTATTAAAATGTATAAACATAAGGATGGAAAGTTATATCCTGGTTTAGATTATTCGAGGTGTATCTTCTGTGGTTTCTGCATAGATATATGTCCTTCCTTTGCACTTTCTCATGACAAATTCCATGAAGTTGTTACGAGTAATCTAAAGGATATGAAAGTGACGCCCACTCAGACCCTTGAATTTTTAAGGAAGAACGAAGAAAGGTTGAAGGAGATAGAGCCCAAAATAAGGTGAAGAGCATGGGTTTAGAAGAGATATTATTTATAGTGTTTAGTGTTCTCTCATTTCTCTCGGCCATAGGAGCGATATTAGCTAGTTCGTTAGTATATTCAGCGTTTTCCCTAGGATTGTTGGGTGTCTTCGCAGGTGCATTATTTGTCTTAGCCGGGTACACGTACTTAGGCATATTTATGATTGCTGTTTATAGCGGAGCTGTCGTTATATTTATACTATTAATAGCCATGATGTTTAGGGTAGTTCCTAAAATAAGTAGAGGAGCGTCTATATTGGCATTTTTAGCGTCTACAATATTTGCGATAGCCCTAGCGTTTATATATTTTAACAAGCTTAACAGCTTAACTGAGCGCATCCTAAGCTTAGGTTTAGATCCTGTCTCAGTCCTTCTTGTTAAAAAGCCTTTATATCTGTACATAATTACCTTTACCCTTGCAGCAACGATGATAGAAGTTATGGCTTTAATAGCAAAGGTGAAGACTAGATGATAGGGCTTGGACTAATAGTTCTCTCCAGTTTCCTACTGGGTATAGGCATTTATGGTATAGTCACCTCCAGAAACCTTCTAAGGATACTTATCTCTATAGAGGTAATCTTCATAGCCTCCTTGAACGCTTTGATAGGGTTTAGTATATTCTCCGGTTATAAAGTAACAGCCTTTATGACGGGTTTGATAGCTATAAGTATGGCTATAGTTGAGGTTGCAGTAGCTGTATCGATCATAATATTAATTTATAGGCTTCTAGGGAATATTGACTCGTTTGAACTTAGTAGAATGAGGGAGTAAGCATGAGCCTGCCTATTTTAGCATCTACGGTATTAGTGCCTGTTATTGCCGCTGTAATTTCGTTAATCTTAAATAAAAAAGTGGGCGGAAAGACTTTAACCATAGTAAATACCTTATCTCTCCTATACTCAGCGATAGTCTTAACCTTACTGTATTTAATGTATGGTAGTTATCAAGACCCTGTATACTTTAAGGACCCCGTTTTAGGCTCATTCTCGATGTTACTTGATCCCCTATCAGCTGCGATAGCTATATCTATAGCTATTGTAACAGCAGCTGTATCCGTATATTCTTTACGTTATATGAGCCATAGATTTGAGGAGCTAGGAATAGAGAAAGAATGGGGCATGTACTATTTCCTTTATACGCTGTTCTCAGTTTCTATGATAGGCACGGTTCTTTCAGTAAACCTGATAGAATTTTACCTATTTTTAGAGCTTACACTCATACCTTCATTTCTGCTAATAGCCTTCTACGGGTATGGAGATAGGCATAGGATTTCCTTTATGTACCTTATATGGACACATATAGGAGCACTAACGCTCCTGATGGGTGTCCTTATAGCAGGTTACTACTCTCAAAGCTTCGATATAGCTATGGTCAAGGAAGCTGCTATACCTAAGTGGTTGCGAATACCTACCCTCCTACTCTTCACAATAGGCTTACTGATAAAACTTGCAAGCTTTGGAGTTCATATATGGCTACCATATGCACATGCCGAGGCCCCAACTCCGGTGTCAGCTCTCTTATCACCTAACCTCATAGGCATAGCAGGATATTTCATGGCTCGAATTTACCTCTCTTCATTTACTGGGAGTTTTAAGTACATAGCACCTGCCTTACAGTTACTAGCGATACTCACTATGATGTACGGAGGTTTCATGGCTCTTACACAGAAGGATTATAAGAGGTTATTAGCGTACTCAAGCATAAGTCAGATGGGATACTTGTTACTGGGAATAGCTGCGTTTAATCCTCTCTCAATATCTGGTGCCATATTACACTACATGACTCACGCCTTAGGTAAGGCTATACTCTTCATGACCGCAGGGATGATAATGTATGTCCTTCACGGTCTTAGAGATATAACTAAGATGGGTGGTTTAGGAGCTAAGATGCCTATAACCATGGCAGCTGCTCTTCTGGGATTTATGCATATAACTGGTATACCGCCGACAATGGGTATATGGAGTGAAATATACATAGTAGCTGGTGCAGTTAAATCCTTCTTAAATGAGGCAGTGTTGATACAGGGAGCTTTAAGCCTTATCTTTGCAATAGGGTTAACAACTGCATACTCCTTCGTAACTATTAAGAGGATATTCTATGGAGAGCTTAGAGAGGAATTAATGGAAGCACATGATCCTCCTCCCTCCATGTATCTACCTGCGTTGATATTAGGTGTGATAGGGCTACTCGTATTCCTTTATCCCTCGATTCTGCTTCAGCCGCTCACTCAGCAGGTACAGGCTATACTCCCGTGAATCCTTAGAGCTCTTAGGTGAACGATATGGATTCCCAGAGCGCGTTAATACTAGGTATAGTGATGCCATATGTAGGCTCTCTCATTACCTTAACGTTTAAGAGGTGGGTAGATAAAGTAGGCGTTCTCTCTATACTGTCTTCAGCGTTACTGATCACGTATGCTTCTTTTAATACCTCACACACTTCAACTACTTCACATCTTATTATAATGGACGGATTATCACTTACCTTAGCTTTAGTAGCTTCCTGGCTCAGCTTCCTGATAGCAGTTTATAGCTTAGAGTATATGAAGGGGGATCCGTGGTTAAGAAAGTATTGGACTTTCTTTACCTTTTTTGTGGGTAGCATGCTGCTAGCGGTTCTGTCTGATAACATGCTATACATGTTCATTGGTTGGGAAGGAACAGGGCTTGCATCCTATGCACTAATAGGTCACTGGTTTACGGATGAAGAAGATAGATGGGTAGGAGATCCTGAGAGAAAACCACTAGGATTCTCTATGGGATTCTCACCTAGCCATAGTGGGCTTAGAGCCATAGTCTTCACCAGAGTTGGAGATGTTGGATTGTTAGCGGCTCTCTCCTTAATTTACGTTTATTCAGGTACTTTCTCACTAAGTGAGCTAGCAGCGAATAGTGAGTGGGCTTTGAGGATGGCTTCTCAAGGTCTTTTACTTCCTACATTAATACTGTTCACTCTAGGTCCTATGGCTAAAAGTGCTCAGGTACCTTTTCATGAATGGTTAATAACCGCCATGACGGGGCCTACCTCAGTCTCGGCATTAATACATGCAGCAACCATGGTTAAGTTAGGGATTTACGCATTACTTAGGATGAACTCTGTATTTGTGAACTTAGGAAACCTAGAGGAAATAGGTCCTATACTCGAAACCTACGGCAATTACGTAATGTATGTAGGAGTCATAACAGCGTTTTTCCTAGGGCTTATGGCAGTCGTTGCCAGGGAGTTAAAGCTGATCTTAGCGTTTTCAACAGCCTCTCAACTAGGTTATATGTTTGCAGCAGCGGGATCAATGATGACATGTCATGAGCCGGGAGTAAGTTATTTTGCCTCTTTATTTCACCTAGTTAGTCATGCATTATTCAAAGCCACGTTATTTCTCGCCGCAGGAGCTGTCATACATGCAGTACATAGCAGGTTTATAACCGACATGGGCGGTTTAGCGAGTTTCATGAGGCTTACGTTTCTCTCATTTATATTAGCTGGAGCGTCGTTAGCTGGAATACCCCCTCTCTCGGGTTTCTGGAGTAAGGACATGGTACTAGAATCATTGAGGGAGAATACCTTAGCATATTATCTTTCCTTCATAGCAGCGTTAGTAACTGCTTTTTACACATTCAGAATGATAACTAAAGTTTTTTTAATTAGACGAAGGGATGTAAGGGTGCATGAGCCAGGGCCTTTAATGTTAATACCCTATTTCATACTAGGTTTAGGATCTTTAATTTTAGGAGTGGCCTGGCCCTGGTTATCAGAGAAGCTAGTTCACTTCATGACCTTAGGTTTAAACATGCATCTTGAGGTGGAACTAGAGTTTACTCAAGTAATAGGAACTGTGACCGCTGTAATGTTTGTGAGTGTGTTCTCGATCTTTCTGTATTTAATAGGCGAAAACATAGTTGTTAAAGTAGTTGAGTTGGATTCTCTGAGAGCTTGTTACGAGCTCTTGTATGACAGATTCTTGCTTAACTCCATTTACTATCTAGTTTTTGTAAAAGGATTAAAGAGAGTGGCTAATGTGCTAAGTGAATTAGTTGATAAAACTGTAGATGTTACGTATCATTCTTTCATACCATTAGTTATTACAGCTGTGGCTAGAGGTATTAGAAAAGATATTGATGACACTATAGATAGTGGTTTTCATCTAAAACTTCCTTCATTGATAAATTCCATAGCGCAGGTTTTATGGGGAAGAGGTGAAAACGCTATAGATAATACGTATCATATTGAGATACCCGAGTTGTTCAAGTCATTCTCAAGGACTACTCGAAGAGGTCAACCTGGTATATTGAATTATTATCTCCTAGCCTCATTGATAACAATGGTAGTTTTGGTAGTCATGGTTAGTATGGGTGTTATACCATGAGTTTAGAAGAAATACTTCTAATGTTTTCCTCAATAATATGCTTAGGAATACCAGTACTATCTCAACTCATCCTAAAGGATAATAAAGCTAAGACTATCTTCTCAAGGATTCTGTCCATAGTTTCAGCGCTACTCCTTATACTAATTGGAATATACTTAGATAAAGGAGAAATCATATTAGGAGAGGTTGTAAATGTCAGTTTGTACTTAAAATGGATTTATATAGCATCTGGAGCGGTACTTACTTTAACATTATTTTCTCTTGAGGTGCTGCGTGGAAGATCCGAACTTTGGACAAGCGCTTACACCCTTTCTATTCTACCTCTTATATCTCTACTCTTTATACTGTACTTCAAGAGCTTAGTAGTGGCTATGGTAGCCTGGATATTAGCATCTACTGCAGGATACATACTTGTTGGTATTAAAAGAGATGTATTGGGTGCTGAGGGTGCTATAAAGTATAGTTTAATGGGTACCTTAGCTACGGTTATTTTCATATATTCTCTGGCTATGTTATCTGTAAACACAGACCTCTTAAATCCAGCGGCTTTAGCTAATGGAGGAGAAGTAACGTTTCTAGCTCTTATGATGTTACTTGCTTCAATTTCCATAGAAGCAGGAGCCGCTCCATTTCATTATTGGTTGCCTGACGCTTACACTGGCTCTCAGCCTGTAATAACATCTATACTCTCAACTATTGTAAAAGTAACTAGTATAGGATTACTTCTAAATCAGTTTTATACATTGACTATAATCTCACCTGAATCTGCGATGATAGGTTTCTCTATACTAGCAGCAGTGTCAATGACATGGGGTAATATAGCGGCGTTAACACAACCAAATGTTCAACGTATGATGGCTTATTCAAGTATAGCTCATATAGGTTACATTTACATAGGGTTAGCTTCATATAATAAGGAGGGGGTCGCTGGAGTCCTAATCTACTTAATAGCTTATATGCTGGCAAAAGCGTCTACATTCCTTATTTTAGATTACTTACTAAGAAATGTGGAATCATTAAGGCTCGAGGATATGAAGGGTGCAGCATACTCCTATCCGATCTCTATAACCGCCTTAACTATATCATTTCTGAGTCTAGCAGGCTTTCCACCTTTACTAGGTTTCTGGGGTAAGCTTTACATGTTCTTTTCTGTTATAGATTGGGCTCCATGGTTAACTATTTTAGGTATAGTTAACAGCGGTATTTCAGTAGCATATTACTTTAATGTAATAGTAACCTCATTTAGGAAACCATTAAAAGTAAATAAGAGTAAAATTCTCAGAGAGCTTAAGGATCCCTGTATTTTAATAGCGTTAATATTCTCATTAGCGTCAGTAATAATAGGACTCCTTATTCCTTCACTCATAACTGAAATAACAAGTGTCTCATTTGAGTATTTAAGAGATTTAAGATCTTAAATTAACCTAACTTTTAAGTCATACCTCTTTAAAATAATTTTTCTCTTAAAAATTAAACTAAGCTATGTGTCAAAGGATGATGAATGCACGTCAGGATGAAAGATAATATGATCGATCTTTGCTGATCTCATTACTTTTTAATAATCTCTATAAGTAATCTAACATCAGAGGAGGATAATTTACATGAACCTAGTATCCTTTTAAGGGCTAATACTGCTCGCTTAATCTTATCCTTATTTTTACCTTTTTTCCTTAACGTGTCTCTAACATATTTTAAAAGGACTTCTATTTCCTCTCTTTTAGGCATATCACGTTTAGGACCTTTATAATTAGATATTTTCTTGTAAATTTCATAGAAAATTATAGCGGCTGCATGGGAAACATTCATTATAGGATATTCTGGATTAGCGGGTATAGAAACTACTACGTCACAAAGCTTTAATTCCTCATTCTTAAGTCCGATGTCCTCTCTTCCTAATAATATTAAGACTTTACCTAAATGACAGGTTGCAAGCTTATCCCCAAGTTCCTCAGGCGTAATAAACCTCCTTAAAGGACCTCGCTTCATGCTCACCTTTCCTGTTGTACCAACTATCAGATCATACCTGTTGATGACTTGAAGTAAGTCCTTAGTAATGAATGTGCCTAAAAGTAAATCCTGAGCATGTGCCGAGTATTTAAGAGCTACAGCTCCTACGTCACATCTAGGCGATATTATGTATAATTTTTTAAGCCCAAAGTTCTTCATAGCTCTAGCTACATAGCCTATGTTAATTTCATAGAGAGGTTCTACCATACCGACAGCTATGTTAGCCAGCTTATCTAGTTCAGTCATCATTCATTCTATCAAGTTCCTCATGTATAAGAGTTATACAATGACTTGTGAAATAAGGTAGGGGGCCGAGACTTGCCTTTGGTATACCAAGATTTTCCATAAAAGCTTCAGTATCCTTATCTATACCTAGATGATCCCCAAGTACAAAGACTTTAAATTCTTTCATATACCTGAAATCTTTACCTTCTTCATGCATGTAAAGAACTTTACCTCTTAGGATACTTATAATTTGTAAGATTATTTTTTTAAATGATATTTTAGCTAAATAAAAACCATTAATTTTGTTACCATTTAATACTTTAAGTATAATTTCACCCATTTCTCTTTCACTTAATGGTATACCTTCTACTTCATTACCTGCTACAACTAAAAGTAACGGAGGATTTGGAGGACCTTCGAGAATAGCCATGATAGCTGTCTCATACCTATGTACAGGGGTTAAAGCTGAAATTATGGATCGAACGATGACGTCTATTCTCCCTGCAGAAGCCAAGCTTCTACTAGTAAATATGGGAGCAGTGAAGGCTTTAGATGCCTTTATCAGGAAAACTCTGTTATAGTTTTTTAAAATAGTACCTAGGTTGAACCTTAATACCAAATTTTTATCTTAGCGGTACTTTTTTCTTTCTTTCATGCTCAGGTCTAATTTTTATTATTCCTCTAAATATAGCGCATCTTATGCAGAGATACTTAGTTACCCTATATTGAGGTATTATAGCTCCCTTAGATCTAAGTTCTTTAGCTAACTGAGGATCTATAACATTTAGAGGTCTTGTAATCTTTACTGCTTTTGATTGAGGGATGAGTGCACCACATTCATCACATTGAACAAGGTCCTCTTTACCTTTACCTCCCTTACGTCTACCCCTGCTTTTACGTTTTTTAGGCATAACTCACCTTAGCATAAAAGGTGTCCATCATAAATAAAAGTATCTTATCTTTCCGGGATCTCATGGATTATAAAAAAGTAAAAATTAAAATTATTAAATTAAAATTTTATTCTCTTTCTTTAATAGTAACTAGTTTAATAATTTCATCTACTAATTTTTCATCTACTTTGTATCCAGGTATATCTATCACAGAGAGCTCTACTTTAACAGCTTCTTTACTTAACTTCTCTAAAGACTTTAATAAGGAGGCAATAATAGAAGCTGCTCCCTTTCTCGCCTCAACGCCTTTCTTACCTGTATGGGTTACGGTTACATCCTTGAGATTAGCAAGAACTTTGACCGTTTCATCTTCTGATCTAACCTCTACATAAAGATTAGACGAGGAAGGTACGAGCCTTAGCTTAAACACTTTTCCAAAGATATAACCCATGCTAGCTGTTAATTCCTCTTCTTGCTCTATGAAAGGTTTTAAAGACTCATTGAATACTCTCACAAAGTAATCTTGTAAAGAGTTATAATACTCCTTAATGGGTCCCCTTTCCTCATCGTACATCCTAAAACTAAAGCTGACCTGTTTTCCATTAATACCGATAGTTAAACTTAAGTTTCCTTTCTCTGAGATTTCCATTGAAAGAGACTTTAACCTATTAAACTCCTCAGTGTAAAATGGTTCAAAGCGATAGGGTGTTATTACCTCTGGAGGCTGAGAGAAGGCCGAGATAAGCTCAGCTATCTCTTCAGAGAACAATGTTAAGTTAGAGATCTTAAATTTAGCTGCTACATCTAGGGAAAGTTTGTCAGCTCCAGGCTTGAGAGAGGCACTTAACTTAGTAAAACTCATGGAAGTAACGTTATATTGTTGTAAAAGCGCATTAACAAATCCTGGGTTTAAAAACTGTTTAAAGCTTGATAGCTGTTCCTTAGGTATGCTTTTTGGGGGTAGATTAACCGAGAGATTTAGACTAAGATCTCCTTTTTCCATCCTATACGTTCTCTGTAATAAACTAATGTCGAAATCAAATGTGCCATTTATACTCTCGAAGTATCCATTACCCTCTAGGCGCGTTTCACTTACTCCTTTATAGTTCTCAAAGTTAAACAATAAGTTCACATACCCTCTCGCAGGTATCTCTTCTTTTCCTTCAATTATCATATTAAAGTTTGCGTACTGTAGAAGCTCGTTTTGTGAGGGATATACTGAAGAATAATTAAGAAGCAGCGCTAAGGGAAAAGGTTCGGTTATCGGGAAGGAGGCCATAAGGTTACCTGAAATAAGCACGTTATCATTTATTCCTTTTAACGTTATGTTAAGAGTGGTTGTCTGAGCTGCTGTGTTAAACAAGACTAAAGCTAACGTAAATAAGGTAACCACAATTAATATTCTGTTACGCATAATGTCATATCACCTTAAGCCTTGATAACCTAATTTTAATTAATAAGCTTTACTCTTCCTTTCTAAACTCATGTAAATATATGTTAATTTAGGATAAAAATTACGCTGTCTTAGTCTTTTTCTGTCTTCGATACATCTCTATGAGTTCTTTTTCTGTAGTAGCTTGCTCAGGTTTCTTATCAAACCTGTATCTACCTGTAAACCTTGGAAACCTTATGGCTAGTCCGACTCCCTCCTCTATTTTATTAAGTGCACATGTGTGTAATGGGCTTAGCGTTATTTCAGCTCCTATTATCTCTAAAACTACAGCAGGTACAAACCATACGTCTGCTTCCATTTTAGATATCACCCTCGGATGCTTATGAGATATTATATAAGGCTTAAACATCTCAGGCAACTTCTCTAGATCCTCATCTGTAAAGCCACTACCTACCTTGCATATGGTCTTAAATACATCCTCACCAGGATCGTAAGCTGCCATTAGAAGGGCTCCATAGGTCCCTGCTCTCCTACCTCTACCGTAAAATGCTCCCACAGCGACTAAGTCTACAGTATCTGTCATCTCGTACCTGTAATCTCTTTTGAACTTTATCCAGAGCCACTCCCTAGCACCCATTTTATATATAGAGTTTGACTGTAAAGATTTACACATTATTCCTTCACATCCCTCACTCACAGCCTGTTCGAAGAACAGGAGGAGATCCTTAGGGCTATCCACTACCTTAGATATAGCTAGTCTAAAGCTAGCACTCTCTGCTATAACCTTTCTCAGCGCTTCCCTTCTTTCAGGATATGGACTATCTATAAACTCCTTACCATCAGCATAAATTAGGTCGAAGAGATATACATGAACAGGATACATCTCCATAGCTTCCTTAACTCCGTACTTCCTTCTCCTATGCATCAACTCCTGAAATGGTAACATATCCCCCGTGTTAGGATCTATGGCTACTATCTCTCCTTCCAATATAGCCTCCTTTGCCTTGATATGCGTCTTAGCCATCTCAACTACGTCTGGATAGTGATGAGTTATATTCTCTAACCTTCTGCTAAAAAGGTAGACTTTCTCCTCATTCTTATGTATTTGAACCCTTTCTCCGTCATACTTATACTCAGCCACGCACTTACCTCCGAGTTTTTCCAAAATTTCCTCTGGACTGCTAAGCCTTTCAGCTAACATGGGAAGTAAAGGTATACCTACCTGTATTCTAATCCTCTTAACCCCCTCAAGGCCTTGAGAGGCCAGCACTTTAGCTATAAAACCCATATCAGGATGTACGTTGTAAGCTCTTTCTACTAAATCCCTGTAAGCCTTAGATCCCCCAAACGCTATGGCAAGAGCGTCAAGAATCGTCATATCAGCTATACCTAGCCGCAACTTACCAGTCACGATCCTTAAAAGATACTTAGCTTCCTTAGGAGTAGCATCCTTTAAGAGAGAGACCAAGAGAGATATCTTAGTTTCCTGAGCTCCTTCCCCCACAGCTTTAGCTATCCTCATCAGGGTATCATAGACCTTAGTAACTGTGAGAGGTTTCTGTACTAAGCCGCTTTCACCAAAGAACTCTAGTAAGGAAACCGCCTTTCTACCAGACATTAGTCTCTCGGCGACAAGCCCTATGTCACCGCTCCTTCTAAGCTCCTCTTCCGCTCTCTTAATGTTTACTCCAAGAGCCTGAGCTATAGCTCTAAGAGCCAGCTTCTCAGCCACGCCAAGCTCTATTCCCTCATAATCAGGCCTGAGTTTCCCTTGAGTAAGGTAGATTACCTTATCTATGATCTCGGTTGGTGTCTTCTTCAGGAGCGCTACTAGGTGGTCTGTCATGGCTAGTCTGCTGCTCGTCTTCTCTATTTTCTCGTAGAAATCGGCGAGTACTGAGTACTCTAGATCCAAAACTTAACCCCATGAAGCAATATGTCAATATGCTAATTTTTATTCTATGTTTTAACCTTATAAGAGAAACCTTTCTACACTGTGAGTCCCCATACCTTTACCTGTGTAATAACTCGATAGGGTAGCGTATATATCTAAAAGCCTTGCATAAGGAATCCTCCTCTTTGCGATCCTAGGTCCTCTAGCTAATATGAACACCTTCATTTCCTCTCTTGAAAGCCCTCCATGGGAAGCCAGTAACTTAGGGTAATGAATGTCCCATGACTCCCAGAAATCCCATCCCTCAGCAGGGTTCAGGATCACATCCCCACAGTTGCTTGCTTTGAAAATGTTAAACAGCTGTACCACAGCGTCCGGAAAGTCTTTATCGTATGTAGCTCTAAGCCACTCCTCCTCACTCATCCATCGACCGTAAGTACTCTCCTCATAACACAGGGGGTCATGGCCTCTAATTACCGAGTACTTATACTTCTCGCCATTATAGGTTATCACACCCTCACCATCACTTGACTTGATAACCACTCTGTCCTTCTCATCTCTGTAAATAACTAACCCAATACCTTTCTCCTGTGAGAGAAGCTCAGGTATGTCAAGTTTACTTCCTCCTAATGGAAAGTTCCTTAACAGCTTAGCCTTTATCTTGACCCATCCTTTCTCAGGGTGTCTAAGGTATATCATTCCCATCCTCCTACCATTAGATAGCGCTGCTGAGTCACACCTCTCCTGAGTTTTGAGGTAACCTGGATCGGAGGGGTTTAAACCGTATTCCATTAAGAGCTGGGTTAAGTCTAAGTGTCTATATACCTCTTTAGACCCGTGATCAGAAAATATGAAAACACTGTGTTTGCTGCTAACACTTCTTAATGTCCTAATAAATTTGGGGAAGAGCTCATCAAATATCCTTAAAATATCTCTGACCATGCTTCCCTCTCGACCACTGACATGAGAAGCATAATCAGCTGATATGGTGAAAAGTAACAACTTCGGCCTCTTCTCCTTCAAAAGCCTCATAGCCATGCTCATTCTTCTCTCAACAAGTTTTAAGGAGCCTCTTCTCTCATACTCATCAGCTATGGGATCATAACTTACTTCCGTGTTTATGGGAATTAACCTACCTATCCCAAGGCTTCTCCCAGAAAGCTTATCTATAGTGTAATCCTTTAACCTCTCCGGGAAATCCTCTTCGATCCTAGCATTGAACTTGTAATGCATAACCGTAGACCTGTTCCTGGAGAAGTATCTCTCACCCACCATATTGACCTCACCGGAGAATAGTCCCGTAATTATACTACCTTCAGCTGACTCAGTAACCGTCGGAAACGAGGTTATAACATTCTCAGCAAGAGCCCCCTCCTCAAAGTACTCGCTTAGATTAGGGAGCTCTCCTCTCTCATATAACTTAAGAAAATAGTCCCCAGAGACGCTATCTAACCATATTAAGACAGACGTAAAACTCACAGAATTAATTAATAAACAGGAGATTATTTAACCTAATCTAGAGTGAGTTTTACACCACTGTAAAGAAGCATACACTGCCCTTAATTAACCCTGCTTTTGGGACTATTTTCTTAAGTTATATGAGAGAGGCTAAGAAGCAATCATCACAGGAAATTTTTATAAATTAAGATGTTATGAAAGAAGAATAATGAGATGGGGATCATATATATTTAAGAATCTAAGAAGATATAAATGGTCAGTTCTCTCTGCGATGGCAATAATCGTTGGGTGGATTCTCTCTTTTCGTATTCTTAAAGAATTAAACCCGATAATTGCCTCAGTTGGTGGCTTATTATTTTCAGTTCCTCTCCAGCTTTTCTGGCGAGCTTATATGGCTCCTATTCTAAGAATTAAAAAGATAGAATACGCAATTTTTCATCTAGGTAAATGGGAGTATAAAGCTTGTAGAATTATCGTGGAGAATGAAGGAAGGAGCACTGCAAGGAATTGTAAAGGGTACATTATTGTGGGTAGAAGAAAAGAGAGAGTTTGTTGGACAGTCCCTAAGGAGCGCCCAAATGCCACGATAAATGCAAAGGACGATGAGAGACTCGATTTTTGTGCATTTTATCAAGGTCCAGCTACAGGTGATACTCAACCTCCAAAAATTATTGCTCCTACTGAGGAAGGCTGGTCAACGGACCCTTATAAATGTAGGAAATTAGAATTAAATGAAATAAAGGAATGTAAATGTCTCATCACAGCGGATAACGCTGATCCGGTTGAGGCAAATATTGTAATTAGTGTAGAAAAGGAGGAAATCAAGATAAAATCTGCTTAAATCTTATTTAAGCAAGCACTAGACCTTAATACTAAACTATATTATCATGGATGTTTGGTGGGCCCGCCGGGACTTGAACCCGGGAGTCGGCCGGACGTGGTCCGTCCACCGCCTCGTAAGGGCGATATGCTACCAGCTACACCACGGGCCCTGAAAAATGATTGGATAGTGACCTAATATATGCTTTTACACTAATGTATAGGTATTTTTATTAAATTTATGTTGATTCATCTTTATCCTCTTATTGTTCCGCCTACTATCCCTCTTATGAAGTATTTCTGAAGTATGACATATAGCAGTACTGGTACTGAGGTCATTATCACTGACCCGGCACAGAGAAGGCCCCAGGGAACGTGGTACTCGCCTTTCATGAAGGGAACTCTCTGAGATATGAGGTACTTTTCCGGTGAGTATATCAGTATCAGAGCGAAGAAGAAGTCATTCCAGACCCAGGTGAACTGGAGGGCTAGTATCGAGAGCAGGGCAGGACCCATTATCGGCAACACAACCTTTATAAATATCTGCATTTCAGAGGCCCCATCAACCCTGGCAACGTCCTCAAAGTCCTTAGGAACAGTCTCGAGGTAGTTTCTCAGGAAGAGTATTATCCAGGGGAGCGCGTTAGCTGAGTGAAACAGTATTAACCCAGGGAACTTGTCAACAAGACCTAGTCTCACCATAAGTGAGAAAAGAGGTATCCCTATCGCCTGAGGAGGAAGCGCCATCAGCAGGACTATGGTTAAGAATAGCAGATCCTTCACGGGGAACTCAAACCTACTAAACGCATAGGCAGCCAAAGCCCCTACTAAGAGCGGTATGAACGTGGCGGGTACTGCGACTATCAGGGAGTTGACCATACCCTTACTCAACGGGACAGTAGGGTGATTCCATGCTTCGATGAAGTTCTCTAAGGTTGGGTTGAACTCCTCGAAGTTCCACCAGCCCTTTATTATCTCCTTTAGAGGTCTTATGCTAGCCATGAAGACGCCCATGTAAGGAAGGATCCAGATAAATGCCGCAGTTATCGCTATCAAGTGTATTAGAGCCCTTATTATAATCCTGGTAGCTTTAGGACCTAACATATTCTCACCTTCGAGCCGTCCTTACCCTTAAGACGGGTCTAAGGGCTACCAGCGCTATACCCAGAGTTATTAACGTTAGAATGGAGGCGAGCGCCGAGGCTAGGTCGGGCTCTCCAAAGACAAAGTAGTCATGATATATTTGTAAGGCCATGACGTTAGTGGCTCCTCCTGGTCCCCCACGTGTAGATGTGAACACATAGTCAAACATCTTCAGCTCCCAGAGTACGGTCATGGTGACCACGGTTATAGTGACGGGCTTAAGCAGCGGGATAGTTATGAAGAGGAACTTGTGGAGAACGGTAGCTCCGTCTATTTCAGCAGCTTCATAGAGTTCCCTCGGTATGCTCTCGAGACCAGCTGAATACACTATCATGCTGAACCCCGTCCATAGCCAGACAGAGCCGAGGATTAGTGTGTAAAGAGCTGTTTCAGGGTACGCTAACCAGCTTTTAGGGGTTATACCTATGAGCCTTAGAAGGACATTCACTACACCCGTCTCTTCCTCAAACGTGAAATGAATCACTATGCCACTCACTACCATAGGCACTATCATTCCAAGGAATATCGTTGCCTTGACTATGCTGGCTCCTCTCACGTTCCTGAGTATCACAGCTAACAATAGACCCAGAAAGACTGTAAGAGGCAGATGTATGAGTATCCACAGCAAATTATGAATGAACGCACCGTAAGGGGGAGGCTTCGTAAAAAATCTTCCAAGTCTTATTAAATCTAAAACATCGCTTCTAAAGATGGTCCTGATATAATTTTCGAAACCAACAAAGTTACCCTTCCTATCTATAAAGCTTAGGTAGATTACGTGGATAACCGGATATATAAGAAAAACAGTGATAAGTATTAGTGCAGGTAAAAGAAAAAATATAAGATTTTTTATGACTAACCACTTAATACCCATAAATTACTTACCTTTATCCCTTAGCAGCTAATGTCTCAACATAAGCTTCCTGAATCTTAGCTAGGACATCCTCAAGCTCCTCCGGGTGAACCCATAGACGCTTTAGCTGATCCCAGAAGGTTAGCTGGAACTTACCGCCCAGTGTATCATCGAGATCGCCTAAGGCTGCTAAACCTTTCAGAGCCTCAACTTGCTCCTTAACGAATGATGCCATCTCCTCAGGCTTAAGCCTAATATTTGTGGGTATCTTACCTGAATTATTACAATATATTACCTGTCCCTTTGGGCTTGCTAAGAACTTGACTAATAATTTAGCTTCCTCTGGATGTTTAGTGTACTTAGGTATGAATACCCAGTCAGAGCCTATTACTACACCCTTTATGCCAGGTAGTGGAAACAGCCCAAGATCTCCTGGGTCTTCAACCATGCCTATTATCCAGTTACCCATAAAGTATACACCATACTCTCCTTCCCACCACTCAGTGAGCCTAATCGTCCAATCTGCTGGGTCACTGAAGTACCCCGCCTTAAGCAGCTCTGTCAACTCGGTGAACGCTTTCCTTATTCTCTCATCCTTAGTCCAGTCAACTTTACCTGCTCTTATGTCTTTCCATAACTCTTTGCCTCCGAAATATATTAGGAAGTGTTCTGTCACGTCGCTTAGAGGCCATCCCACTGTGTCCCCGCTAGCAATAGCTTTCTTAGATCCTAAGATCTCCTTTAACTTAGTAAGTAATTCCTTAAACTCCTCATAGTTGGTTGGGACCTTTAAACCATATTTCTCGAACAATGATTTTCTATACCAGAATCCTGGCTTTACCCATGCGGCATAAGGTGAGGCATATATCTTACCGTCTATGGTCACTACATCGATGAACTCCCTCGGCCAGAAATCTTCAGGACTTATTATATCGGTTATATCAAGCAAGTGACCCTCCTTAGCTTTCTCGGCCACGAACCAAGGCCATGCCATGAATATTACATCAGCGAATGTTATACCAGCCTCAAACTGAGCTGGTAGCACCTTTGCCACATCCTCAGTTCTCATAATTCTATACTCAACATTAATGTTAGGATGCATCTTTTCAAACTCCTCAATTACAGGCAAAAATGCCTCCATTTCCTTACCGGACCATGGACCTATGAGAATCAGTGTTACCTGTTCCTGACCAAGCAATGGTGACGTTATACCAAGAACAATTGCAACAATCATAAGTAAAACTAGCATCCTTCGAATCATACTCTTACCTCTAAAATTCTTTAAGGTGTTTCTAGCTATAAATCTATTATCCCGAATATTTTTATAATAATTCAAAGATATTTTTAATAATTTAAAAATAATCAGAAAATAACGTTTAAGATAAAATATTGAAATACTAATCTATGATAAACACTCATCAAGGAACGTTAATATTCTGTTTATAGCGATTTTTACGGTTCTCTCGTCATGTCCTCCACACTTTACTCTTAGGAGGCCTTTAATTAGTTCCTTCTTGCCTAGCTTTATTAGCTTACTCGCAAACATCCTGCTCATCCTTATGGGAACCACATCATCACACTCTCCATGCACTATTAATATTGGAGTTTTTAGCTCGTTAGCTCTCTGAAGAGGAGAGTATCTGTCATAGTTCTTGTTAAATTTAAGTAATGTGGGATTACCTCCTAGCTCAGCTCTCAGGTCCTTAAGGAATTTTAGAGCAGCGTTAACTACTGAAGATTCTATTACAGCTGCATAAAGAGGTATTGCTGCTAGCCTCTTCACAACATATTTGGCTTGCTCTCTGGGATCCACAACACCGTATATATCGATCACACAATTAACCTCATTAGGATGCTCTATAGCATAAAGAAGAGCTATATTAGCTCCCATAGATGCTCCTATCAAAGCTACTTTCTCGATACCATATTTTTCCTTAAGGATCCTTATTAATAGGTTAACACTCCTCAGAGCCTTTCTAAGGGGATACCCTCCAGCTCCATAATCCGTAGACGCCCAATAGTATCCATAGTCAGCTATCATATTTCCTAGCGGATCTAAGTGTCTATGGAGATTTTCCTTAAACTCGCCTTGATACGCCCAGCCTCTACATCCTATAACAGCTTTTCTTCCTTTCCTAAGGACATGAGGTATTTTAATTATGTACTTATACCCTTCAATCTCTCCCTCATCCTCAGTAAAGTAGCTCAAGAATAAACACCTAAGTGTAAACTATAGTTCTAGTTTATATAAGGGATGAAGCTCTCAATTGGGAAGGAGTAATAACATGATTAGCAAAGTGATAGTGATAGCCGGGATGCCTGGCTCAGGCAAATCGATAATAGCTGAGGCTGCTAAAGAGCTGGGACTTTCAGTACTCTCTATGGGGGACGTGCTTAGAAAGGAAGCTAAGAGAAGAGGATTACCCTTGACTGATAGGGTATTGGGTAAGTTAGCTATATCTTTACGTGAGAACTTCGGAAAGGATTATGTAGCTAAGGCACTTATGGATGATATAAGGAGATCCAAGAGTAAAATTGTAATTATAGAGGGGGTCAGAAATCTTGAGGAGATTAATTTCATGAGAAGAAAAGCAGGTAAAGTCATCATACTTAGTGTGCATGCTTCACCTTCTACTAGGTATGTTAGACTCCTTAAGAGAGGTAGGGGGGATGATCCTAAAACCTGGGATGAGTTTAAAGAGCGAGATAAACGGGAACTAGAAATAGGCATAGGTAATGTGATAGCTCTCTCAGATAGGATATTGATCAATGAAGATATAAGTAGGGTTGAATTTAAGAAGAAATGCTTAGAGGAGTTGAGGAGAATAATTGATGATTGTTAAAATCGAGGCTGAGGTAAGACCTACCGAGAGTAAAGATAAAGTAGTTAAAGCATTAAGAAATCTATTTAGTATAACGAGTTTGAAAGAGAGCAAGGAAGGGAATTACATAAGATTAATAGCTTCAAGCAGAGGAGCAGAGCTACTCAATAAGTTTCATTCTTTACTCAGAAGACAGAGAATACTTGATGCGGCTAGACAATATTTATCAAGAGGTAAAAGAGAGGGGGGTGTAACATTCTACCTTAATAAACAAGTTGCCTACATAGGAAAGATAAGTTTTTGCAGTTTTGAGTATGGTGAGAGCCCTCTAGGAGCTATAGTAGTTAAAATAAAGACAGAGAATCCAGATATGCTTATAGACTGGTTAGCACCCCCTACATCGGAGGGAGTACCTATTGAGAGAGTTAAATTCCCTCCTGAGGACCCATAAAATACGCTTCGAGGCTTTCTAAAGGTTCATATGTTCTTCTAAGTACGACCTTAAGTCCTTTTTTAGCTAAGTAACTTCTCCTAAAAAGAGCTCTGGCCTCTTTAAGTAAAAGATTCAAATCATTATATCTGGTACTGAAATGTATTAGGAAGAGTATGCTAGCCTTGACCTGGGAAGCTATTAGGGCAGCATCTTCAGTAGTAGAGTGACGGGAGAGAAAAGCCTCCTCTTTCTCTTTAGTCGAAAAGGTTGATTCATGTATAACGATATCAATAGGTCTCTTAATCTCTAAGACTACTTTAGGATTATAGGCTGTATCACCGCTATAAAATAGGGATAGCCCCTTACGCGGCGGACCCAAGACCTCATCAGGAGTTATGATCCTTCCTCTTAGGTTGACGGTCTTGCCTTGCTGTAATCTTTTCCGTAAGGGACCTTCAGGTATTCCTAATGTCTCAGCCTTTTCCACTGAGAACTTTCCAGGGAGATCTTTCTCCATTACTATATAAGAGAAGCTCCTAGTGGAGTGCAATGCTTTCAGAGCCTTTATTATATATTCTTCCGTTTCTACAATAACACCTTCTTCTACCTCAAACAATCGTACTTCATATCCATTATCTTCCTCCTTAACATTTGAGAGAAGGTATTCCCTTAATCCTTCAGGTCCATATATAGATAAGGGATGCTTTCTGCCCTGAAGAGCTAGCGTGTGAAGAAAGGGTACAAGACCGAAGTAGTGATCACCATGGAAATGGGTTATGAAGATGCTCATAGGTCTGTTAATAGGTAACCCTTGACGTATATACTCCACTTGGAAGCCTTCTCCACAATCAAAAATTAGGATTTCCCCCTTTCTTCTTACTACAATTCCTGGCATACCCCATTCAGGTTTAGGATTGGATGAGCCTACTCCGATGAAGAACAATTCCCACATATTTAATCTATCCTTAATTTAGTCTCTAGTATCTTGATGTTTTTCAACTAGGTGTATAACTCTTGTGAGGGATTTATGCACGTATATCTTATGCTTTTCCCTAACCTTTATTAAAGACGAAGAAGGTATTTCTGAATCATAAATGAATACCGCCTTTGACTTTTCCTTTAATACGTAACTAAGATTTCTTAGGAATTCTTCGACCAGCTTCCTTGACGAGCTGGAATAAGTAGGAGATAGCCTTCCATAAGGAAGATCAGTAACTACCATATCAAATGCATTTTTCCTGACAGGTATCTTCTTAGAATCAGCAACTATCAGATCCATTAAGGAATATGAGGAAAAAGAGATAGAGTTTACCCTAGCGCCTCTAACCAGGTCTTTGTTTAAATCCACACCGACAGAATACATGTTCATTAATGATGCCTCGATGAGAACACTACCAACACCGCAAAATGGATCAAGGAGCATCTGGGACTGTTTCTTTAAGGCCAGGTTAATGAGTAGCTTTGATAGAGTGGGTCTTAAAGCACAAGGTGAAAATACCGGTCTTTTACTAGGACTCCTAAAGTCGAATCTGTCTCTTCTAAATTTCCAGATAAGATCCCCGATAACGGCAAGCTCTTTATACAAAACCACTTCAACCTTGCGATCAGGGTATCTCAGATCTACCCTAGAAAGAAAGTTAGTTTTTTCCATAATAATCTTCCCAACTTCCTTAGCGATCTCAGGAGACGGTACTGAAATATTACCTATCTTATTAACTAGTACAGAAAATGATTTACCCTTAAGATAGCTCCAATCAACTTCCTTGACTATTTCAATGATGCTATTTAGATTTATTTCTTCCGAACATATGCTAGCTCTCTCAAGAACTAGCTCCTGTAAGCAACTACTTTCGGTAGTTGCTCTTAATACATCTCTAGGTGAGGCGGGGGATTCCACCCTAAGTAGCTTATATCTCTTGTCGATAACATAGAAATCCAGGCCCCTAGCCTTTAACAGAGACCTTACTTCACTTATCCCAAGTTCCGGATGATCACCTGAGACTATAAATAGGTATAAGTAACGCATTTATCATTTAGGTAGCATATTAAACTCTACCAATAGCTTGAATTCATCAAGGGATAGACTTTCTCCTTTCTTATACTTTTCATACACCTTCTGAGCCTTAACATACCTTTCCTGTCTTTTAACTTCTATTCTCTGCGCCATTTCAGCAGCTTTAAGTAATACTGATAGCCTTTCAATCTCTTCCCTTAATGATTTAAGGGTAGATAACTTACTCACGACCTGAGCATGATACCCATCCGATTTCTTCTTCAACTCTTCCCTTTTACTCCTTAACTCATCTATCTCCTCTCTTATCCTATTTCTCTCCTCTCTTAACTCGTTCACTTTTTCCTTAAGCATGAGGTATCTTTCAGATAAACCTTTTATCTCCTCTTTCAAGCTATTTATTACCTGACTATTTTCCTCTATTACTCTCCTTATCTCTAAAAGTCTCTCCTTGTTTCTATTGTATTTTTTCACATTTATGTAGAGAGCTTCGAGGTTCTTTATCTTATTTACATAAAACCTATCTTCCTCTAGATTTATGGGACGCGTTTGATACTCCCACTCAAGCTTATCTAACCTTGACTTAAGCTCTTCCTCTTTAAACCTTTTCACGGGTCCTATGTTTTCCCGAATAAAACGCATCTCTTCCCTAAGCCTAGCTGATTCTTCTTTAAGCTCCTTAATAATCGATATTAGCTCATTCTTTCTCTTTTTTAACTCACTGAGTTTGGAGTAAACTTCATTCTTCTCTTTTAATATCTTCTCATACTTCCCCTTTATTTCCTCAAGCTTACTTCTCTTTGTCTTTATCTCTACTGATAACTTACTGACCTCATTATTAAGCTCGTCCCTTTTACGTCTTAATTCTTGAAGCTCTGCTTCTGTCTCTCTTAACCTCTGCCGGGTAGTATTAAACTTCTCCCTTAGTTCTGCTACATACAAATTAGCTGACATTTAGACCCCGGCTCTAGGGGATTACATCATCTCTCAAAGAGAATTTAATAGTATATAATCCTTATGATGCAAGTAAGATGTTAGAGGAAAAAACCGGTAAAATATGGTATTTAATGAAAAAATTCAAAACAATGTTTAAACTGTAAAGCTATAAACCGGCAATAAGATAAGATAGTGATGAATATAGCGATAGTTGGCGTGGGCAGATGGGGAATAAATCACGCTAGAGTGCTCACAGAGCTTACAAGAAGTGAAAGCAGGGGAGATTCAAGCATAAATATAGAGAATATAGTGGCGATAGATCCTAGCTATGAGAGGTTAAAGAAAGTTAGAAGTTTAGGGATAACTAGAACGTATACGAGTGTTGATGACGCTTTATCCTCTGAAAAGATAGATGCTGCCATAATAGCTGTACCTACTAAATATCATTATATAGTAGCTAAGAAGTTAATTCCCATAACTAATACATTTATAGAGAAACCTTTAGCGGCAAGTCTACAAGAAGCTAAAGAACTAGTAAAACTTGCAAAGAAATCTAAAATGGTAGTAAGCGTAGGACATATTGAAAGGTATAATCCTATCGTCATAGCAGTCAAGAATAAGCTTAAAGAGATAAGTGAGGATATAGTACATATTTTTGGCCTGAGAATAGGGCCAGGTCCTCCTACAGGATCCTCAGGTAATCTTGGAGTGGCACATGACCTTCTCGTACATGATGTGGATATTGCTAACATGTTCTCTCAGAATCTGCCTTCATGGGTCTTAGCTACTACGATTTACTCTCATAACTACCCCTATGAAACGGAAGTAAATGCCATTTACGGGTACAAAAACGACATAACAGCTTCTCTAAGAGCAAGTTGGAGAACGGGACCTAAGCTAAAGAAAAGGTTAATGTCTTTACAAACCGATTCATACATCATAACATTTGATTATATTTCTCAGTCTTTAAGCGTTGAGAGAGGACTCATAGAACATAGATCTCCAGCGGAATACGTGGACGTGATAGCTAGCTACGAGTCTAGAGGTATGGAAAACATCTCACTTCTCTCTAAGAAGACAGAGCCTTTGCTTTTAGAGATAATAGATTTCTTAGAGAGCGTAAATAAAGGTAGAGAACCCATAGCTAACTTGAGAAACGGATACATAGCGTTGAAATGTGTGTTAGCCTCTCTGAAGGCTGCTAACAGAGGCTTAAAGGTAAACATAGACTGGGAAAATGACCCTATCTAGCCTTTTTCATCAGCTTAACTAAATCGTCTATAGGTAGTGGTGATCTAAAACCCTTATTATCAAAGTGAGTAAGCGATGACGCATAACCAAGCTTTGCATGTACTTCAACTATAAGTGTGGGAGAAATTTCCCGGCTAAACATATATTTATGAGCAATAGTATCCGTCTTGTAGTAGAAGGGGGGAGCATCAACCTCACTTATCATAGTTCTAAGTAATTTAACACCTCTTTTGTCGAGATATTGCTTTTTAATGTAAGACTTAAGAGCCATTTTAACGAATTTCTTGTCCCAAAGAGTCCCTAACCAGAGAGGACCCATGACTTTAACTTTATTACCGCATATAGGGCAATCAGAGTCTATTTTTCCGTGAGAGGAGTTTCTAAATAGGCAGTTATTACAATAAGTAAGGAAACCTACCTTATTTAAGGCCTTTAATCCCTCCTTCCTGCTTTTTAAAACTAACACACATAACCTAATATAGTGATCCGTAGCTTGAGAATACAAGGGATAAATACCTTTATCAAGCCTGGCTGCCTCTCTAGCCACGAATCCTATTAAAATCCTTACACCACATTCCTTGTAAAACTCAGTCCTGTAGACTTTTGCCATATACCTGCGGTATGCCGTTAAAGGATACGTACCAAAAAGTGGTGGCAAGTCTGTAGCGGTCATACAAATCATACCTCTATGCTTTATAACCTTGAGAGCTGTATCTAGGAAGTAGCTCGGAGATCCAAAGGGATCTAAATCTATTATATCAGGTCTTACCCCCTCACTTCTTAGTTTATACAGTAAGAGCTCTGCATCAAGATTATAAGCTTCGACAAAATCCTCTATTTTATTTATTTTGATGTTAGTCCTTATAACATTATAGGATAACGGGTTATGATCGTTAAGAATTAATTTACTAACTCTTCCTTTATTCTCTATTAGGTATCTAAGACCTCTTATACCAGTAGCACTTAGAGGTTCGATCACTACAAGTTCTTGTCTATTTAAATAATCTGAGAATGCTTCCACGATGACTACTCCTATATCCCTGGAAAGTTTCATTCTAGGATTATAAAATACGGGTGCCCATGCAGGCTCGAGAAAAATTCCTCTAGAGTAAAATCTAACATCAGGTGCGAAGAAGGTTACTAAACCTTCCTTTAATTTAATCAGCTTAAGTTTATCCAATTACTCTAGCCTCCTAGCTATCTTCTTCATCAACTTTTCTTCATCCTTAAGCTCATTAGGTGAGATGGATATCACAGTTTTATCTTCAATGGCTTGAGCATGAGGAGTGAGCAGAAGAGCTTTTGACTCAGTAAGTTTAGCAACCCTAAGTGTGATCATGTCTTCCTCGCCTTCCTTCTCGGAGAGCGCAGCTCTAGCTAGTACCTTATTTCTCGAGAAGGAGACCTTTTTAGAGGCAAGTTGAAACGGAGACTTTGATAATATGTAGTTTTTAAAGCCTAGTTTATCCATTATTTTCCTTAATTTTATCAGCTCCACGCTTATCTTAGCTTTACAACCTTTATCTCTTAACTCTTCTTTAGAGGAGAGCTTCATAGCTAAAAGTTTGAGACTTTCTATAGACAGTTTTTCAAATACATCATCCCCCAGTAGTTTCTCGAGCTTAAGAGATATTGAGATAGAGGCATCCATCTCTCCCTTCTCATACCCCATAGCGGCTCTTCTACTTACACCAAGCTTATATGCTAATTCTCCTATGGAATATCCTAATTCTTCTCTTTTCTCCTTAAATCTTTGAGGATTTATCTTTACGTAAACGCCACCCTTACTTATGTAAATTAGAGGTAGGTCCTCCTCTTTCAGAGCTTTTTCAAGCGTCTTAATATTTAACACGGGCATTCCTCTTTTACTGTATATAATGTCTTCCTCTAAATTTTCCTCTATAATTAGAGGAAGACCTTCCAGTACATTGCTTACCTTTTTTAATTCTTCTAGTAATCGATCGTTAAGCTTCTCCGCTATTTTTATGAGTATTATTTCATTATTTTTTCTAATTTTAGCTAGAAAATCAAAACAATATTGGCTTGGATATTCTCCTACAAGCTCTCCATTTTTACTCTTTAAAGCACTAATGACAGTGTTTGCCTTTTGGCTCATTTCTTAAGTTATTTGTATTAAAAAGAGTTATTAATTTACCGTAGCATGTTACATGAGAGTTTATGTGTAGAATGGTAGGTGTGCTCTCATTAAAACCTATTAACCCCTCTGAATACCTAATAGAAGCTCCATGTTCTTTATTAACCCAGGCGGAGATGGGCTTCCAAGGAGATGGATGGGGAATAGGGTATTACGAGAATAAATGTCTAAGGGTATTTAAAAGTTTTAAACCTGTCTACGAAGAAAAAGAGCTATTCTCAAAGGTGTGTGGGTCGCTACGCATAAATCTTTTTATAGCACATGTTAGGAAGGCTAGTAATCCGAGAGGTCTTCCTCGGGAGAAGCTTATAGGGCTTGAAAACACGCAACCTTTCCGCCATAATAATCTTCTATTTGCCCATAATGGTTCAATAAAAGCATTAAATGTAGTTGAGAAATTAGGTGAGTATAAGCAGCTAATAAGAGGAGTTAATGATAGTGAAATATACTTTGTCTTATTTTTAAAATATTGGAATCTATATCAACCTAATATACTTAAGATTATTAGATCTATTGAAAAAGACTTACAGGATTCAGTTAAAGAGGGAGAAAAACCTTACAGTAGTCTAAATGCTATATTCAGTGATGGAGAAAAACTCTACGCTGTAAATAGATACATTGAAGGAAAAAATCTGAAATCCTTATGCTACAAGGATTCAGAATATTTTAGAATGGTTTACCGTTATAATGGATCTAGTATGGTTATTGCCTCAGAAAAGCTCGATAACAAATGTGAATGGCGCTCACTCTCAGATGGTGAAATACTAATAGCAGAGGTAACTAAGGACAAGATAGAATATAGGATATTACGTCTTTAAAGCTAATAAAGCAGATCTAATAGCTACAGCATATGTAAGTATTTTATTAATATTATTTGAGTAGTAACTTTTAACTTCTTTTTCATTTATATTATATATTTTTAATATCTTTTTTATTTTTGTATTATTTAAATCAAATATTGATATTTCTTTCCTAATTCTAAGCCTATCTTCCAGCAAGTTTATAGCTTCAACTACCGAAGATTTATTCTTACCTATTAAACATATAACAAACGCCCTTATCTCTCCTTTAGGTGGAAAGATTTCTAAAACCTTATTTATTTCCTTTTTGCCGGAGAGAAACAGAAGTAATTCTATAGGAAACTTTTCCGAGATGTTTCTTTTCTCTATAAATGCTCTTAAAGCATATTTAGCAGCTATTATCAGGTTTAATGGTGAAGGTAATACATCGGGATCTATAACTACTATGTAAACACCAGTTATCTTACTAATTTCTTCTAATGCTTTGTAAAAACTTTTCTCATGAAGATTCTCTCCCTTATATCCGATTATCTTCAAGTAAAAATAATTATTCCCAACATGGATTTCATGCTCAAACATTGTAATCTAAGAGGTTAAATAATTATGAAAGTAATATCGTTACTCACAGATTTCGGCCTTAAAGGATATTACGTAGGCGCTGTTAAAGGTGTTTTAACTAGAATATGTCCAGATGTTAAAGTAATAGATATAACGCATAATATCTCTAAATGGGATATAAGAGAGGCTGCATATGTACTTTCTTGTTGTTATAGGTATTTCCCTTCAGGAACAATTCACTTAGTTATAGTAGATCCGGGTGTAGGAACGAAGAGACGGGGTATAGTTATAAAAACTAAGAGATACTTCTTTGTAGGTCCTGATAATGGTGTGCTGGTTCCTGCCGCTTTAGAAGATGGTATAGAGAGCATATATTCTATTGAGAACAAGGAATTATTTTTAGAGGACGTATCTCCCACTTTTCATGGAAGAGATATCTTCGCTCCAGTAGCGGCTAGGCTAGCACGTGGTATAAACCTTGAATCCATAGGACCTAGGATTATGAACATAATCTTTCCCTCATTTTACGAGCCTAAGATAGATATGAAAAACAGAGAGGTGATCTGTGAGGTGATCTTTATAGATGAGTTTGGAAATGTGGCTACGAACGTAAAAATAGATACATTAAAGAGGTTAAATATAAAATATGGAACTAAACTTGAAATAAAAATTCAAGATAAGACCCTTGAAGTGAAGTTACTTCCAAGCTTCGGATACATAGATGAGGGTAAACCTTTAGCATTAGTAAATAGCTGTGGACGGCTGGAGTTAGCCATAAATAGGGGAAATGCCGCTGAGTTTTTGGGAATTAAACCAAGCGATAAAATAATTATAAAAGTTATCTAAGGGGCATAACCTATTCCTTCACTTTCAACCCATACACCTTTATCCTTTTCTATGTTAAATCTAGCTCCTGTTATCTTACTGCAAAGATCTATAGCTGTGAGGGCATGAGTCGTTAACTCTGAGGAAAAAATCCTTGAGTTTCCTCTTGCTAAAGACATGTATATTATAATGTTATCTAATGCATGAGAATCTACTGCAGCTTTAGCCCTAAGCTCCTTCACAAGCCGCTCACCAGCTTCCTTCCCCACAACTTCGGCTCTCTTACCTCTCTCACCTATAGAGTCTCCACCCAGTATTCCCTGATCAGTTTCAGCCCATAGAACTATACCGCTTCCCTTACCAAAAGAAGGTGTTTTATCATCTATCTCAATACCCTCCAAGTAATCACCATAGCCATGCTTCTTAATAACACTCTCCGCTGAACGAGCCTGTCTTTCAGCTATATGTCTAGGCAAATTTCCTACGTATGAAATCCCTTTTATATACTTTATTTTATCAAACGGTCCTAATGAAACGGGTTTTAGAGGATAAGAGGGATGTGCGTAAACCCTGACTATGCCATTCCCCTCAGGGTAAAAGCCTCTCCTTAACAGCTTAATATTAACCTTAGCTCCAAACTTCGAGAGTAAGGGACATAACACATACATGATGTAAGGTATCGGAGGAGACCATCTAACGCTAGTCCCACCTTTAACAGTAAGCTCTATAAGCGATTTAGACGATATTAAGACCGGTAAAGTTGCTTGAAGAAATAGCGATATACTACCTGCCGTACCTATATCTATGTTATATTTACCACCTCCAGGTTTAGATCTAGGTATAAATATTATTTCCTTGGATCCCACCTCAAGACCTCTTACTTCGGCGTTAACTAAACTGGCTATGGTTTTAACAGCCGTCATGTGTTGAGGTCTTAAACCTGGATTAGATCTCTTAGCTCTAATACTATAAACTCTTAAGCTCCTGTTTAATAAAGCAGCTAACGCTACACTGTATCTTAAAAGCTGTCCTCCTCCTTCTCCATATGAGCCATCAATTTCTATCATATTCCTATTCACGTTTTTTACTCTCATCCAACACTTTAATAACTCTCTCAGCAAACGTTATATATGTAATAATTATTAAAATATATAAAAATAATCTAGAAATTAAAAGATTAAAATGAGAGAAAATAATTATAAGTAATATGATGATACCTCTCTCAGCTCTTTCACCTAAACCAACGCCTGCCATCTTTATTCCTAATCCCTCAGCTCTTGCTCGCGAGTAGCTTACCATATAAGAGCCAATAAGTAAAACTGTAAATTCGTAAACATTAGCTACTCCTAATTCCATGAGAGAATAAGAGTATATCGAATCAGAGAGCCTATCAAGTGTTGAATCGAGAAATGCCCCAAACGTGGTTACCTTACCTAAATATCTAGCCACAATACCATCTAGACTATCCATGACTAAGGAGGTAACATAGAGTATAAGAATTACTCCTAATCCAGCTTTCAGCCATACAGAGGCTACATATAATAAAGAGGTTATAAACCCTGCTAAGCTTAAGGTACAAGGATCTACATTTAGCTTAATAAAAGGTTGAGATAGCAACTTGAGTATAGGCTCTATCAGGTACTTATACTTTGAGAGCATTAATCACTCGCTCTTCCTAGCCTTTATCAATATTATTGCCTGGGCGAGATCTCCACCTGTTTCCTTTAAGGCTTGTAACGCCTCATCCCTGGAAACACCTGTTTGTGAGATGACTAACTGTATGTCCTCCTCGCTTATTTCCACCTCTTCCTCAGTAGGTATACCTGATAGCTCTTTTTCAACAGGACTGCCATATATTTGAAAAATTTTTTCTCCCTTAGCATTTATTACTTGTACCTTAGCGTCCTCAAAGATAAGTTCCTTATCCTCCAGCCTTATTATAACTTCACGAACTCCACTAAGTTCTTCTATATCTAGTCCCATCTTCCGTGTAAGTCTCCGAAGTTCTCTTGAAGATATTCTTTTTATCATCATACTTTCTTAGGTTTTCATAAGCATTTAAGTATTATATTAAACATTGCTTATTGATGCTTAGCTTAATTCGAGCCTTAGCTAAGATTTCAAGAATAGAACACGGAGTGATGGTGTCTATAGGTATTTTAGCAGGTATCATAGCTTCAACTTCTCTTATCAAGGTCTTGAACTATTCATGTAAGATAATTCTTGGATGTTTAACTGGTATACTTGTAGAAGTTACTCTTTTCGTATTTAATGACATATTTAACATTAAGGAAGATAGGATAAACTCTCCTAATCGTCCTTTGGTCAAGGGAGAGCTAACGATTAAGGGTGCGACGATATTTGGTATCATAACTTTATTAGGAGGTCTCATACTAGCTGCTATGGTAAGCTTTAAAAGTTTAATATTAATTTTAATAATTATAATTCTTGGTATGATATATAATATATCTTTGAAAAAAAGAGGATTATTAGGAAATCTTATAGTGGCATTTAATACTGCTATGCCCTTTCTGTATGGAGCTCTTATAGTTAATGCATTAGATAAGGTGACTATATGGCTTTTTTACCTAATGGCTTTTCTTTCAACCCTTGGCAGAGAAGTAATAAAGGGGATTAAAGATCTTGAGGGAGATAGAAAAGTAGGAATAGAAACCATAGCAGTGAAATACGGTGTAAATAAAGCCGCTAAGCTAGCGGCTTTATTCATGGTCTCAGCAGTACTCATTAGTCTCATACCAGTAATGTTGGTGAGAAATCCAGTAGGTTACTCCTTATTAATAGCTTTAACAGATGGGCTTCTCTTATATTCCTCTTGGAAAATAGTACAGAAACCTGATAGTTCAACAGCCGGAGATCAAAGGAACATAACACTTTTGGCCATGTCTATAGGGATATTAGGGTTTATGACGTCTAATTGTTGTTAAAAAATGTTAAACATTGAAACAGCTTATTCAGCACTACCATATAACATGAACACTAATTCGTCGAGTTTAGATCCTTCCCTGTCGAAGACCTCAGCTATCATTGTGTATGTGTAATCGCTCGTGCCTAAGGCTCTGACGTTAATCTCCATTGTCTCGCCTGGTTTTATCGTAACCAGCCTACCTGCTGTTTGGATGACGTTTCCATCCTTTATAACTACCTGATTTTCACCGTTTAAGCTTACTTTTAGATCTTCAAGACCTCTTCCTTCAACTATCCTTATCCTGACCCAACCCGAGTAATTTCCTACGTTAGTAATCCCTATAATATCTGCATTGACGGGCTCGGCTGATATGGCTTTGAAATTCCTAGCACAGATCCAGAGAGATAGTAGTTTCTTAGAAGAGCTCTCATATCCGAAGCCAAACCTAGCGTTGATATCTCCCTTGATTACCTCGGATACTTTTATCCAGGTATTCTCCCCTATCCTTCTTACTTTCTTAGATATAATGTCTGAGGTATTCTTACCTAGTAAACCGTACCACACATCTATGTTGGGAGGCTCCTCTCCTAACACTGACCACTTAAACATTATTTCACCAGTTACATTAACTGGTCCTCTGAAGAGACGAGTAGTGTACATGTATATAATGGATCTCTTTGGATCAACCTTAGAGGCAACGGTACATACAGCAGGTCTAGTCCCCCCTACTACATATATCCTTCCACCTATTGAGCCATACTCTGGAGCTCTATTAGGTATCTCAATGATCTTAATTTTAGTGTTTAAAACCACAACAGCGCTCTTATTATCCCCATTTATGCTAGCTCCTTCATATCCTATGTTCATAAACACAATCTCAGGCCTAACAAAGGGACTATAGAGCATTATTGGCGCTTTACTTCTAAACACATTATCTGAAACCTTTACTTCTTCCTCCACAGGTCCAGCTATTGCGGATATAAAGTACCTACCTGTAGCGAAGTTCGCTGTATTCCACCTTATTAGAAAGACTTTCTTATCTCCAGGCTCCAGCGTTACCCTTCTTATAACCTCTATAAGTGTTTCATTAGCGTTTATTTTTAGATCGAAGGTCTCTGAAGCGTTACCCTTATTCTCTACCACTACTGTTATGGTAACGTTCTCACCCTGTAACACCTCTAAAGGCTGTACCGTTTGATCGAGGATGGCTATGTCATGGAGGTACTTAACAGGCCACCTATAGTATATAAAGCTCTTTACAAAGCTTCCGTTAACTAACCTTACACCCTCATCTATGACCCCGATCTTGTTCCCGCGTACATAGAACACTTTATAAAGCAAGTTTCCAGGAGGTATTCTGTAAATCGTTGCTTGCCACGCTCCCTCTCCTATCTCAATCATGCTTACCTTACTCCATGTTTCTCCATCATAGCTGACGTTTACGTAAAATCTAGCCTCAGGAGGAACGTACTTATAATTGCTTATAGTAAGAGTAAATATTAAATCAGCAGGCCACGCATACGTGGCCTTTAACTCGCTATCTTTATCTATATATCCATATCCCCTATCTATTATAATCTCCTCCTTCTCAAGGGGACCTTGAATGCTATATCCCAGTATCCAGCTATAGTAACCTTGAGTAAGGCCCTTAATCTCGCCTACATACAGGCCTCTTTCCGTCTCCTTAAGTTCAACCCTAAACCTATGAGTGGAATTAAATATCTCTCCATAATACACCACATTTAGACTATAGTTAAAATTAACTACTTTAAGTATAAATCTCTGAGAAAACCTGTGTCTGTCTAAATAAACATAGACACCTGCGTCATCGGCTAGTAGAGATCCAGTAGGTGGTAGGGCTGTGGCATTAACATAGCTCACTAAAGGCCCCACAGCGCCCCTCTCAACCATAGCGTAAAACCTGAGCACAGCCTCCTCATCAGGCTCCAAGCTAGGCACAACCCAGCTTACAGACCTATCCGAGACAGCCAAGGGCTCAGGCTCGACACCCACAACCCTCATGCCACGAGGCAGCAATGCATCCACGGAAACGTTGCTCAAAGTGCAGTTACCAGCGTTCACAGCCCTCACATCGTAGCCAACGACATCACCCTCCCTAACCATCGTGGCGTTGGCACTGGCATAAAGCCT
>Ga0190367_1000053_pt1 | contig 87059 bp, 96 predicted proteins | sample 4872181011_MG_FD_171838 | JGI IMG/M metagenome (GOLD analysis project Ga0190367, IMG submission 171838) | Hydrothermal vent microbial mat bacterial communities from Southern Trench, Guaymas Basin, Mexico - 4872-18-10-11_MG | ecosystem: Environmental > Aquatic > Marine > Hydrothermal vents >...
AATGAGCCTACAACACAGTTAGAATATTTAGTTGACGTTTTCAAACTAGCTAAGAAGGAAGGCTTATACAATACTATTGTAAGTAATGGATATATGACCTCAGAGGCTCTTAAGGCTCTCTATGAAGCAGGTCTTGACGGTTTAAACTTCGACATTAAAGGTTGTTTTGAAACATATAATAGATTTATCGGAGCCTTAGACCCGATGGTTGTTTTCCGTAATGCTAGAATGGCTTTAGATCTAGGAGTTCATGTGGAAATGGTATATTTGATGATAACTAAGGCTAATGATTGGGAAGAGTGTGTACACTGGGTTTTGAAAAGACATGTGGAAATTTTAGGTGAGAACGTACCACTACATATAAACAGGTACTATCCTGTTTGGAAATACCATGAGCCATCAACCGATATAGGAAAACTTGTTAAGGCATATCATGTGGCTAAGGAAGAATATAATATAGCTTATGTTTACTTGGGAAATATTGGAGATTGGCGTTATGAATCAACATATTGTCCAAAATGTAATAAACCACTGATTATGAGGGTAGGATATAGAGTTTTAAAATATAATGTTACTGGCGATAATAGATGCCCATATTGTGGAGCTAAAATACATATTGTCGGAAAATATGTTGAAAATAAGTCTCCTATAATGCTCTTTTAACCTTTTAGAATACTTAAAACACATGCTGTTATAAGTGAAATTCTACCTAAAACTCTCCACTGTTTTAGTATTTTAGACCATTTCATTGAAGGTGTTAAGTTGACCTTTTTTACCCAGTTTAGCCCTGTTAAATAATGTTCAGATGCTAGTTTAACCTTGGTTCTTATAAGTTTAGGTGATGTCCAGTACTTACTATAAACGTAGACCTCGTATTCTTCAACGCTTTTACTTACTTTCCTAATAGGAACCATGAAAAACGCTGAAAAGACATTAGGATTTTCTACGCTAAAATTGTTCTTTACTATTACTTCCTCTAATTTAGAACCTAGGCTTATGTTTTTACTTAAAATATCCATCCAGTTTCTTACACTTACTTTTCCACGTATTTCAACTAACCTGTAGTCTCCCAGTTTTTCCTTTTCTGAAAACTTAAGTTTCCATAGGTTTATGAACTTCTTACCTTCACTATTTATTTTATAATATCCTATACCATAGTATCCTATGGGATCATAGTAGATAACCAGCCATTCAGCTAGGTTAGGGGTATAACCTACGATAAATCCTATAGGGCATGAACTGGGCAGTAATGGAATATTATGTTTAGGAGGTTTACATGTTGGCTGCATTATCCTTTTTTCTTTATTTTTAATAAAGACTGCTATTACACCGTATTCAGTATGTTTTCTGATAAGGTCTTCAAGTAGAGACCTCGGTATGCTTGTAATTTCACCTGCTTTTTCTGAAATGTTTTTCCATACATTTTCATGCGTTTTTAAATATAGTTTAGGCAGTATATTTATGGATATTTGCTTAGGATTCTCTAATTCCTCAACTATTTCTATGGTTAAAGGATGTTCCCCTTCAGCTGATACTGTCTTAAATATTTTCTCTAAAATGCTACAATATAGTTCATGCCTTATAGCCGTGGCTTTAACATAGTGTTCTTCAGGGCTTCCAAAATATATCGTGCCTAGTGTTGAGGTTTTAGTATAGAATGTAAACACTCTTTTCTCTGTATCTTCTGTTCTTACATGTACTGTTTCACCTAACATAGCTGATGTTTTAGACGCTATGTCGGATGCATCAACTACCCTACCATCTTCAAGAATACCCCACAATACGTGTTTTTTAGCATAAAACTCTTTGCTAAAAACTACTTTAAGCTCATTGTTTATTGCTAGTGGCATTTATAACCACTTATTTCTCTGCAGTAGACCTTTCAATAGAATGTTCTAATGTTCCTTCAGAATAGCTTATTGATTTTTCTCTCTTGAATATATCTATGGATAGTTTTGCTCCTTTAACGCTAACGTTTATTTCTCCTCCCTCTTCATTGTAATCAAACGTTACTTCACCTCTAACTCTAAGTAGATAGCCTTCTGGAAGTGGTAATTCATAGCCATTTTTTATTAATGCACCAGCTACTCTATAAGACAGATATTTTGTCAGTTTTCTACCTATTTTATTTACCTTTGTCTTCTCCATATCTGCAAATGCGTCTTTTAATGGTCTTGAAAGGCCTACGGTAATTACATATGCTGGGTCGTTTGCTGCTCTAGTAGTAAACTTTAAAGTTACCATAGTCTACCCCACTTTAACTATTTGCTTTTTAAAATTTAAACTTTGAATGATAAAGTTCAATAAAAGAAGAGTTTCACAATACTCTACTCTTCAACTATGTGGGAAGCTGCTATGGCTGCTTGACCTAAGGCTAATCCTCCATCTCCTGGAGGTACTTGCTTATTTAAAATAACTTCTACATCTTCCTCCTTAGCTTTCTCAATTATTGCTTTAACTATGAAATCATTTACTGCAGCCCCTCCGCTAATTAAAATCTTAGGTAGTAATTCTGTCCCTTTAATAGCTTTTAATGCTATCTCTGCTAATGCCTCGCCTAAACAGTATTGTATTGTTGCTGCAATGTCTTCTTTACGCTTAGCATTCATATTTTCGAAAGCCCATTTAAACATATCTGCAACGTTAACTATGAAAACGCCGTTCACAGCATCTATTTTAGGCTGATAGTCAAGAACTCTGCCCTTACATCTTTTAGAATAGGCTTCGAGTTTCATTGCAGGTTCTCCTTCATAAGTTCTTAAATAGCATATGCCGAGTAAAGCTGAAATAGCGTCAAGAAATCTGCCAGTACTAGACGCTTTAGGTGATAAGCTGTTAATTACTTGGTTTACTATAATATTTAATTCTCGAAGACCGTATTTTAGCCACTTGTAAAGCCCACTATTAGTAACATACTTTTTAGCATATTCTTCACCGTAAACAGTTATGAGGTAGCTTATTAGCATTCTTACAGGGTATATTGTTGCTAGGTCGCCTCCAGGCATAACTTGATACGATAAATGACCTACTCTTCTGAAAGCATTATATGATGCTATTAAAACTTCGCCTCCCCAAATATTACCATCAACACCGTACCCTATGCCGTCGATAGCTATGCCTACAACATTTCTATGAGGCGGTATTTTTTGTTCTACCATTAAAGAGGCTATGTGGGCATGATGATGTTGAACTGTTATCAGCTTGGAACAGTATTTTGTAGCCCACTCTTTAGCTAATTTAGTTGTAGCGTATTGTGGATGCATATCTGATACGAAAACGGCTCTACTTAGATTCACATTGTAGGTTTTTATTAGGAACGTTAATGCTTCTTCTAGGAAATTTAATGTTTCGTAATCATCCATGTCTCCGATATACTGCGTAGGTATTATATGCTTTTTCAGCGCTATAGCGCCAACATTGACAAGTTCTGCTCCGAAAGCTACAATAGGTTTCGCTATTTCTACGGGGGATTTAAACCACTTAGGAGCATAGCCTCTACTTCTACGTAAAAACACTGCCTTATCGCAAGTTAGTCTAACAACACTATCATCAACTCTATTTACTATTCTCCTATTATGTAATAAGAAGTAGTCAACATACTTTGATAATTTGTCAAAAGCGCATTTTTCATCGATACACATAGGTTTACCTTTTGGATTACCACTTGTCATTATTAGAAATTTATCTTTAGTTTCACTTAGTAACATGTAATGTAAACCTGTGTATGGTAACATTATACCTAGTGTATCAAGTCCTGGTGCCACATATTCTGAAACAATATTATTTTCCCTTTTAGGTATAAGTACTATTGGTTTTTCAGGTGAAGTTAGTACTTTCACTATTTTCTCATTTAAAACGGCTATTTTGTCCACAACTTCAAGGTTTAAAGCCATTAATGCAAAGGGTTTTTGAGGTCTCCGCTTACGTTTTCTTAAAGTTAAAATAACTTCATCATCCGTAGCTAATGAAGCTATGTGAAAACCGCCAATGCCTTTAATTGCAACTATGAAGCCTTCATCTATTAGCTTAGCTGCTTCAAGTATAGGGTTTTTTACAGACAATGTTTCCCCATTTCTATCAGTTAACCATACTTTAGGTCCGCACTTAGGACAGCTAATTCCTTGGGCATGAAATCTTCTTACATTATTAGGGTCTCTGTATTCTTTAAGACATTCACTACATAAGGGAAAGTCTATCATCGTTGTATTTTCTCTATCATAAGGGACCCTCTCCATAATTGAGAATCTTGGACCACACCATGCACAACTATTGAACGGATACATATGCCATCTACTTTTAGGGTTAAGTATTTCATTTAAGCAGTATTCACATAGCCCTATATCGGGGGGTATCATAGAGTAAAGTTTATGCTCTGAACCGCTTTTAAGAATTGAGAAGTTTTTAAAACGCAGTAAACGTGTTTTTTCTATCTCTAATTCCTCTATAACTGCAGGTGGTGGTTTCTCCTGTTCAAGCAAGTTTAGGAATCTAAGTACTTGACTTAATTCTCCCTCTACATGAACCTCTACTTCACTACCCCCTAAGTTTCTCACATAGCCTTTAACATTGCTTTTACAAGCTATTCTATGAATGAAAGGTCTAAAACCAACTCCTTGAACTACTCCTGAAACCCTAAGCTTTAACGCTATCTTATCCATTAGTACACTATGCCCTCTAATCATTTACCTAAGGTTTAACATATAAGTTACTACTTACGTATTAGCTATAGAGAAAGTAGTAAGGCAATATGCTATGTGTTTAGGTATACCCGGAGTAGTTATTGAAGTTAAGGACACGATTGCTATAGTAGATTTCGGCGGTGTTAAAAGGGAAGTTGATAGTTTACTCGTACCAAATATTAAGCCTGGAGATTACGTTATAGTACATGCTGGTGCAATTATTTCTAAACTTAGCCCTGAGGAAGCCGAAGAAACTATTAAGGCTTGGCGTGAAGTTTTAGAGGCTCTATACGAGATGTAAGCAGTAATTACTTAGTTTTTACTTTCTCTTAAACAATGCTACAATTACTATGAATAATCCTATGATAATTAATATCATGCTTGAAATATCTCTTAGAATAACAAGCATTCTCGCAGCTCCAATTACTCCAGCTAGTATTAGTAAAAGACCTATTAGGATAAGGCCTTCTTCTCTCTTCTTAACACCAGCTTTTTCTAAGGCCATTCTTTCTTCAGGAGTTAAGTAGGGTTTCTCGGGGATTATAACCCATGCAGCAATGTAAATTATAGCTGCAGCTGCAGGGTTAATTACGAAAAACGCTACAAACAACAGTCTAACTATGGTTGAGTCTATGTTAAAATGTTCTGCTAGTCCACCACATACTCCTCCAAGAATTCTATCTACACGCGAACGGTATAGCTTTCTAGGAGCTTCTTCTGAACTCAAAAGCACCACCTTAACATATTCTAGGTACTATTTCCCCTACTGGAGGTTCCAATATTCTTAAACCTCCACTAATAGTTTCTACTAGCACATAGCCTTCTCTTTCCTTCCTTACTTCCCCTATTATTTCTGCTTTCTTATACCCCATATTTTTAAGCTTATTTACGAGTTCTTCGGCTTTATCCTGTTTTACAGCTATTAATGCTATTCCCTCCGAAGCTAATGTGAACGGATCTATTCCTAACATTTCACTATAAATCCTAACTTCCTCTCTTAACGGTACCTTCTCCTCCCAGATAATTATAGATACTTTTGCTTTCTTGGCCCAATCATTTAGTGCCATAGCTAGTCCTCCTCTTGTAGGGTCTTTAGCAGCATGTATTCCTCCTATAGTGAAAGCTGCCTCCATAGCGTCTATTATAGGTGCGCAGTCGCTTTTAATATTTGGTGCTTCCGCTTCAAGACCTGCTTGGGCAATCATAATCGCTGCTCCATGCTCACCTATAGGTCCTGTAACAACTATTTTATCTCCTGGTTTAACATAAGAATCCTTTATTAGTCTTCCTTTAGGTATTAGACCAATACCTGCCATTGTTAAAACTATTTTATCTACCTGGTCTTTTGGCATGACTTTAAAATCTCCACCTATTAAGGCTATGTTATATTTCTCTAAAACTCCTTTCATGGAGCTTAATATTTTCTCAAGATCTTCTATGCTGAATCCTTCTTCAATAACCATAGAGTCCATTGCTGCTAAAGGCTTAGCACCCATTACCGCTAGGTCATTAATTGTCCCTGTTGCTGCAAGCTTTCCTATATTACCTCCCGGAAAGAAAATAGGGTTTACAGTGTAGCTATCTATTGTAAAAGCTAAATGGCCTCCATCGCTTAAAGGTATTGTTGCTGAATCCTCTAAATCATCTAAACCTATACCCTCACCTACTCTCTTAATTTTAAACAGGTTAACGAAGAATTTCTCAATAATTTCCCCTGTTTCCCTACCTCCAGCACCATGGGCTAAAGTTATTGTCTTCAATATTCTCATTGCAACCTCCTCTACACTAATACCTTACAATACGTTTTTAACCTATCGAGCTATAAGGTTTTGGAAGGGTAAAGAACTAGCAGGTATTAGCGCTTATGAGGAAAGGGCTTCGAGAAATTATCAGAATGTATAGAGAACTAAACATTATTAGGGATATAGTTAAAGGAATACATAAACTAGCACCTAAGGTTATGAGAAAATATGGCGCTGATAAGCTGAAAATAATGCATGTTTGCGGAACACATGAACACACTATAACATATTATGGTTTAAGAAGCCTTATGCCGGAAAACTTAGAATTAATTGCTGGACCCGGATGCCCTGTATGCATTGCACCAACCAGAATAATCGATGAAGCCATAGAGCTTTCCTTAAATTATGACGTAACCTTACTAACTTACGGTGACATGTATAAGGTTCCTGGAACAAAAATGAGCTTAGCTGCAGCTAGAAGTCTAGGTGGAGATGTAAGAATAGTTTATGGGTTCTTGGATGCTATTAAGATAGCTAAAAAACAAAATAAGCCGTGCATATTTTTAGCCGTAGGTTTTGAAACAACACAGCCAACAACGGCTAGTCATATTGTTTTAAAATCAATACCTAAGAATTTAAAGTTAATCATAGCTTATAGATTAACTGTTCCTGCTGTAGACTATGTTTTAAACCAACCAGATATACCTTTAAACGGAATTATTGCTCCAGGACATGTAACATCGATCACTGGTGCCAAGGCTTGGAAATTTATCCCTGAAAAATACAATATACCTGCTGTTGTGGCTGGTTTTGAACCATTAGATGTGCTCTTAGCTATTCTAGAAATTTTAAAACAGCATTTAGAGGGTAAGTTTAGAGTATATAATGAATATTCTAGGGTTGATAGTTGGGAAGGAAACATTGTTGCCCAAAAATATGTGGAACAAGCATTTAACGTTATAAACGCTGACTGGAGAGGTATAGGTGTTATACCTAGAAGCGGATTGGAATTAAAAGAAAAATTCAAAGACTATGATTCAAGGACGTTATTTGATGTTAAAATAGATTATTCAATAGATCTTCCTCCAGGATGTAAATGTGGTGACGTTACTTTAGGAAAAGCTGTACCTACCGATTGCCCCTTGTTTATGAGGGCTTGTACGCCAAGTAGACCCTATGGGCCTTGTATGGTTTCCTCTGAAGGAACATGTGCTGTTTGGGCTAGATTTGGAGGTGAGGGTAAGGTTAAGGAGTTAGCTAAAATTCTTGGGCTAGATAAGATAGTTTAAATAAAGCTATGATTTTCTAGTTTTCCCCTCAAGCTTCTTTATTGCTTCAACAATTCCTAAAATTATTGCTTCTGGCTTAGGTGGACATCCAGGGACATATACGTCAACAGGAATAAATTGATCAACTGTTCCTGCTAGCGGGTAGTTCTCTGTTCCAAAAACATTTCCTGAGATAGCGCATGAACCTACAGCTACAACAGCTTTAGGTTCAGGTACTTGCTGATAAACCCTTAGTAATCGTTCTTTTGTGTGCTTAGTTACCTGACCTGCAACTACGAGTATGTCTGCATGTCTAGGGCTTGGCGCTAACAGAATTCCGAAGCGTTCAACATCATATCTTGGAGTTAATGCTGCAACTATTTCAATATCGCATCCGTTACATAGACCTCCTGCCGGTAAGTGGAAAATCCATGGAGACTTCTTTCTAGCCCATGCAGCTAATTTGCAAAGTAAACCGCACATAAGTTATTTCACCTCTTTAACAAGAACTCTCATGAGAAGCTTCCTAAAACTAGGAACATTTTCTACTTTATGTCTGCATTCAGGACATGTCATTAAGTAGTTTTTAAGTTCACTTATTGAAACAGTTTCTCCCATTTTTTCTCTAACATTTTTAATTATCCATTCAACATGCTTTACGGTAGCGAAGTATTTTCCGCATATACGGCATTTAACCATGTCATGTTCTACTCTAGAGATGAAATCAAACTTGTTCGGTGAAGGCGTACCATAAATTTCCATTAGCTTTATAGAGTCTACTGGACATGCTTCTTCACATCTAGCACAGAAAGTGCATTTACCGAACCAGACCTCTAATATTTTCTTCCCATCCTTTATTGTAATTGTTATAGCATCAGATGGACATACATGGGCGCAAGCTCCGCATCCAATACATGTTTCAGGATCATATCTTGGTGGGCCTCTAAACTTCTTCGGAAAGTGAGGTTGAACAGCTGGGAATGGTACTGTAGCTGGTTTTACGAAATACTTTGTAGCTTCTTTAAGAATATTTACCTTCATTTCTACACACCTATTCCAGCAAGTATTCTTACAAGATCAATCAGTGCTATAATTAATGCTACTTCCCATAAAGGCCAATGTGCTTGTTCAATTCTAAACCTAGGATTAACTATGTCTATTACAGCAAATATTATAGCGAATAAAGCCACCTTAACCATAAATAGTAGCGCATTAAATACGGGATTACCTGTAGTAGGCCATCCAAGGAAGAACGTAGCTGCTACAGACGATATTGTAAGCCATTTCAGAGCTTCATTTATTTCAAAAAATCCTCTTAAAACACCTGAATACTCAGTATATGGGCCAGCGACAATTTCTGTTTCAGCATGAGGTATGTCAAATGGTCTTTTCGCTAGTTTTGCTTGAGCAGCTATTATGAAGGCTATGAAAGCTAGCGGCGCTCTAACAATATTGGGGCCTAAGGTAGCTTGGGTGCTAACTATTTTTTCAACACTTAAGGTTCCAGTTAGGATGAGAATTGTTGCCATAGAGAACCAGAAGGGTAGCTCATACCATACTAGCAGTGAAGCTTCCCTGCTTGCTCCAACAATACCATATGGGCTATTAGATGAAATACCTGCTAAAATTATGGCAAATGTAGGCACAGTTAGTAAATACAATAGCACAATAGTGTCTCCTACAAAGCCTAGTAAGGGTTTACTAGACCAAATTGGGATAAGAAGCATAGCGGTAGCCAGAGAAACTATAGATATTATGGGTGCTCCGATAAATCCTACTCTCCAAGCATTTCTCGGAATTATAGTTTCTTTCGATAATAGTTTCATAATGTCAGCGTACGTCTGATACCATGGAGGTCCTCTTCTACCTTGCATTCTAGCTCTTATCTTACGATAAATCCAGATTAAGATTCCTCCGTAAAGTATTGAGAAAACGAAGCCTGGATACACTAATAAGCCTATTATTAACAATAATTGAGCTACCATATCTTACCCCTCCTTCTTATGATTTCATCAAGAAGCATTGTTTTTTTCTTACCTGTTCTCACATCTATTATGATAACCCTATCATTACATGATAAGCATGGATCTATACTTACAATTATTTGAGGCGCATCAGCTAATTTATCACCTATGAGCATGGGCTTGGTTGAGGGTAAATTTACGAATGTCGGTGTTCTCAATTTCACTCTTTCCGGAACATTGGTGTAATTTGACCTAATATAGTATATTAGTTCTCCTCTTGGTGCTTCCGTTCTACCAATATCCTCATTTGGTCTAGGAACAGTTAACTCAGCCATTAAAGGTCCTTCAGGTAAGTTTTTGATAGCTTGCCTCACTATCTTTATGGATTCTAAGGTCTCTCTAAGCCTTACCATAATCCTAGCGTAAACATCGCATGTGTCTTCGACACATACTTCGAAGTCGAAATCTTCGTAGTTTATGTGTGGATCAGCTCTTCTAACATCTTCCTCTATTCCTGAGGCTCTAGCTGTAGGTCCGACATCACAGTATTTCCTAGCCTCTTCCTTAGTTAAAACACCTACTTCCTTCGTTCTAGCTTTTATTGTCAGGTCTTCCTTAACTGCTCTAATAAGGTATTTTGTCCCCTTCTCGACTTTATTTAGTTTCTCGAGAATGTACTTACCCATTTCTGGTGTTATGTCTCTACGGACACCACCAATAGTGTTCACGGAGTAGTTTACTCTGTTGCCTGTCAATGTCTCTACAACATCTAAAATATCCTCTCTAATAGCCCATGAGTGCATGAATAATGTGTCGAAACCTATTACGTGCATTGCAACACCAAACCATAGAAGATGGCTATGGATCCTATTTGCTTCAGCTTGAACAGCTCTAATGTACTGTGCTCTTTTAGGAACATCAATTTTTAAACATCTCTCAACAGCAACACAATAGGCTGTAGTATGAGCGGCCGAGCATATTCCACAAACTCTCTCAAAAAGCTGAACGTTTCTGCGGTAGCTTCTTTTCATAGCAAGTTTCTCTATACCTCTATGGTTAAAACCGGGTTTAATTAAAGCATCAACTATTCTTTCTCCTTCAACGTAAACCTTATAGAAAGCCATTTCCTCAAGTGCAGGGTGATATGGGCCTACAGGTACGGAGTAAACTTTACGACTACGCACACCCATGTTTTCACCCTAAACCAATTTTCTGAAGAATAAGTTTTGTAGGAGATTTATGATATACTGTGAAACCGAATTTCTTAGGGTCTAAACCTAAAGCTAATGCTAGAAGCTCCGCTAAATGAATTATAGGTACATCATATCTTGCTTTAGCCCTAAGCCTTACTTGACCAAATTCAAGTCTCATTAAGCATTGCGGGCATGGTGTTACAAGAGCATCAACACCTAATTCCTTAACGCTTTTCAACCTAACTTCTGTTCTGTAGGTTAAGCTGAAAACATCATCTACGGTTGAAGGTACAAAACCGCAGCATAGCCTTTCCAGCTCATCCTTAACAAGTTCAGCTCCAGTAATTTTTATTAACTCATCAGTCATCTTAGGTTTCTTCCAAACATCTTCACCATGCTCTACGACGAACAAGTGACACCCGTAATGAACAGCAACTCTTAGCCCATTAAGGGATTTAACTATATTTTCCTTTATCTTCTCTAAACCTACATCTTCATATAAGACTTCAATTAAGTGTTTAGGCTTGATCTTACCTTCAAACTTGTATCCTAGCTTAGAAAGTATGTTGGAAACTTTCTCTCTAAGATCCTTTCCCTCCATATACATCATTCTAGCTTCGAAAAATGATTCAAAACATCCATTACATGGGGTTAAGATGTCTAATCCTTTACTTTCAGCTATTGCAAGGTTCCTAACGGCTATGGTCAACCAGAAAAGCTCATCCGCTATGCTATTAATTTTAGGCGGGCAGCAAGATAAATCCTCGAGCTCTATGGTTTCAACATTGAACTTTTTAAGAATAAACCTAATAGCTGCTTCAACATGCGGGAGCATTGTTGAAATGTAGCAACCAGGGTAAAATATGTATTTGAGCATCATCTATCACTTCCCGACAGGTGCTTTCCTGTCTATTTCGAGTTCTTTGGAAATCTTCCTTATCTCCTCAATGACTTTCTTAGATTCTAAAACAGGTGCCACTACTTCAGGTAGACCCATTTTGGTTCTTCTTCTCTTAACAATACCTGTTATGGATGCTAAAGCTGCTTTACTTGTAAGGTTTACTAGGTACTCAGCATATGTTGGTGGAAGTTTAGGTGCAATAGGTTTTCTAAGTGGTGGTTCGAGAGTCCAATCTGGTGGTAAAACAATCCTTTCGGGTTCTACATGTCCTTCAAATTCTATTCCGAATAGGTCTCTGACTTCTCTTTCAAGCCAGTTTGCTCCGGGAATAATATCTGTTAATGAGGGTATTCTCGGATTTTCTTTAGATATAACAGTTTTTAGTGTTAATATGTACTTATCCTTTACGAAGTGGTAAAGTAATTCAAAGTAGAATCCTTGGTCTAAAGTAGATATTGTTGATAATCTGAACCCGTGGGTTTCAAAGACATCTTTTGCTAATTCCTTTAACTTCCCATTAGGTACTTCAAATATTACTCTCCATGGTACAATTTCTTTAACCTTAACAATTTTATCCTTATGTTTTTCAAGAATTTTGCTTAGAAACTCCTCCATAAGCTTCACCTTAGCACATACAAGAGCATTATTAATGCTATTAAAACGTATAGGGTTACATAGCTACTTACATTTTCAAACCTTATAATATCAAGTTCCTTGCTAAAACCGAAAATTTTCTCTGCAGCACGTACTATTAAACGCTCGTATCCTCCCCTCATAGAAAATGCGTAAGGCTTGGAAAACGCTGTTTTCAACGCAAACACAAATTCTTCAGGTGTTACCTTGGTTTCCTCTAGAGGTAACAGTGGTGGTGTAGCTTCACCTCCCGTGAAAACTTCATACTTAAAGTCTTTTAATTCTTCAGCAACCTTAGCTGGAGGTAATGTTGTTCTTTTATAGAACGTTAGGCTAATGTAGTATATTAAGAATACTATGGATGCGGAAGCTAGTAGCACTAATGTTAAAATTGTTGCACTGTAGAATCCTATACTAGTACTATATCCGAGGAAAGTTACTTCAACAGCCGGCCTACTTAAGCCCAGAATGTTTACTACCGCAGGGTTTATTAAAGAACCTACAACAATTTGGGGGGCAACACCAATAATTATAGAGAGTGTTGCTAAGATCATTAAAGGCACTTTCATAATTAACGGTACTTTCCGTGCTTCCAACGTTAGTTTTGAAGACAGACCTAGGAATACAGAGTAAAATAGTCTCATGAAGTAGAGTAGTGTTAGTGCGCTAACAAATATGGCTATTAAGGTATATAGTAAGTAAAGTCTTCCAATAATACCTCCTATTCTAAATGATGCTTCTAAACCTGCTTCATATATTAGAAGTTTACTCGCAAAACCGTTCAATGGAGGTAATCCTGCAACAGCTAAGCCACCTACTAGAACAGCTAAAGCTGTAATTGGTGTCCTGCTTATTAATCCTCCAAGCTTTGTTATATCACGTGTTCCAGTAGCGTAAATAACTGCTCCAGCTGCTAAGAAGAGCATTGATTTCAGAAGAGCGTGGTTAAACATGTGAAACAGTGCTGCTGTTAAACCTAAAGCAGAACCAAAACCTAAAGCTAAGATAATGTACCCCATCTGGCTTACCGTAGAATAAGCAATAATCCTCTTCATATCGTTTTCTATGAGAGCTAAGAAAGCTGTAATAAGTAATGTTATTACACCAAACGTCGCGATAATTATGAACATTAATCCTACCACCCATAGACTTTTTTAAGGAAGTTTAATGCTTCACTTCTAGGAACAAATCTTAATGCTTGCGTAGGACAGGCTTTAACACATTCAGGATCTCCATCACATAAATCACATTTAACAGCAACCCTCATAACAGGGTCTTCATGAGGTATGGACATAGGGCAAGCCAGCCTACATGAACCACAACCTATGCACTTAAGAGTACTTATACGTACAATTACTGTTCCATCTGATAACTTGTCTTTATAAATAGCATCTACAGGACATATGTTTAAGCAGTAAGGTTCGTCACAATGATGACAATATGCTGCTTCAAAAGCCTTAACGATGGGGTTAAATATTATTTTTATAAAAGACTTCTCATAATCGGCAACACCGAAATGCTTCATAGAACAAGCAATCATACATGTAGTACATGCTGTACATTTTGAATTATCATGAACCAGAACCTTGCTTTCAGCAGAAACTTCTATAGAGGCACTTTTAACAGCAGTCCCCAATATTCATCCCTACCTTCATAGTATAAGAACCCATGATAGTTAAATATTACTTTCCAAAATTGAAGAATATAGTAATTAAATCGAAAAACTTATATTGAAACACAATTACCTGCATTTATCAAACAATGAAGTTAATGAAATATTTAATGGTAGCCGGGCGGGGATTCGAACCCCGGTCACGGGGGTTCTCCCCCTTTAAGGTCCAGAGTCGGGGGTTCTCCCTGCTAAAGGGAGAAAGGAACCTGCCCCGCATCCTTGACCGCTAGACGACCCGGCTTCTCTATTTGAAACATTATCCACTATTTTTCTTTTAAACTTTCCCGGCTTGAGCAGTAAAGCTTATATTGTATGTGTTACAAGTATTACATAGGTGACATGTATGTCTGGGGAGAAAAAGAAGAAAACTATTACAATAAGGAATATAGATGAAGAACTTTACGCTAAAGCATCAGCTTTAGCTAGATCTATAGGTGAAACTGTTGGTGAAGTAATTAACGAAGCTTTAAGAGTTTTTTTATCATTAGCTGGAGGATCATACGAACTAGTACAGAAAATGAGAGAAGGAGTAGAAACAACGTTAAAAACAGTTGTTGTAGGAGACTTAGATGAATTAACAGTGTCTAAAAGTGACCTTGAAAGTGTCGAAGGTAGGGTAAGGTTTAGAAACATCAAGAAACTAATATTTGATAATACAGTAGACCTAGAAACATTTAACAGTAAAGTGCATTCCATAGTTTTTGTAAATGAAGTTGTTATACCTAAAGATATAGCTAAACTTAAAGCGTTAACTAAAATGAAATTCGTAAAGAAAGTAACCTATAGTGAGTAATGTAGTATTTTATTAACTGCTATAACGGCAGAATACTAACGCTCCATAGGCTCTTAGATATGAAATGTATTCCAAAAACTACAAGCAACAAGCTTAGTGCTGCAATAAAAAAGTTATAGAATTTTTCTTTTAACAAATTCCTACCTAAAAAAGCCATATGAGCGGTAAACGTTAACCATACAAAGTCCATCCACACATGTGACATGTAAATTAAAGGTAAACCATAGTATGAAAGAATACTTATTGTACCATAAATGAAAGTTGAACCTATAAAAATCCACCAAAGTATGAAAAATGGATTAAAAGCTGATAGAAGAACCCCCATAAGTAATGGACCATGTTTCTTAAATGCAATATTAGTGTTAGATACATAGTTTTTCCTTTTTCTAAGCCTTGTAAACTGCAGAATACCGAAAGCTATCATAACTATACCTCCCGTAATGCCTAAGTAAATCTTTACATCGGCCATATACATTAGCGAGATCAGCCCTAAGCCTATTGCTAAGTATAATGGGAATTCTACTAACATGTGGCCTAAAGCCATTTTGAATCCAGTTTTCCAGCCACCATAGCTTCCATAAATGAGATTTGTCATGAAAAGAGGGCCTGGAGCTAAAGCACCTGTGGCTGAAAGTAACTGAACAGTTATCAGTAAGTGCAATAACTCTTCAGTTATCATGCTTACTCCTCAGCTTCTATTTCTTTCTCTAGTCTATCTAAAAACTCAACCATGTATCGATGTCTCTTCTCCGCCATTTTCTTAGCTTTTTCAGTCCACATGAGGTCTTTTAGTTTAAAAAGTTTTTCATAAAAATGGCTTATTGTCTCTTCAAGTGTTCTTCCTCTATAAGCAGACTCCATGAAAACCCTCATAGTTCCCACAGCACCTAATGCATCAAGCTTATCTGCATCACTTAAAATTCTACCTTCAATGGTCTTAGGTTTGTACCTTAGAGTATAACTATGTGCTAAGATAGCATCTGCAACATTATTTATGATGTTCTCCGTGAAACCGTATTGTGCTAAAATATTTTTAGCCATTTCAGCGCTAAGGAGAGCATGGTGCTTATGTAAAGTTTCTTCTTCAACCCTACCTATATCGTGAAGTAGAACTGCCAATTTAAGAACCAGAAAATTTACTTCTCTAAAATCCTCTGCTAGCTTAAATGCAAGCTTCATAACTCTCTCAATATGTGGAAATCCATGTACAGGGTCGTAACCTAAGGTGTCCATAACCATGTGTTCGATTTCTGAAATTATCTTTTCATGATTTGTATCGTCGTTAATGCTGTTAGCTGCTTTTTTAACTTCAGGCTCTTCTATCATCCTATTACATTTCCTCCTTAGAACATAAGTTAATAATGCTTTAACTTATAAATTTCCCTCGATAATGGACTTTATAATTTCAATAAGTTCTCCTTCATTATCAGGTAAGCCTGAAAAAGCAAACCGACCGCAAATATAAACTTCAGGAATCTCTGAAGAATTTTCAGCATGCTTTATTTCCATTTTCGCCAAGTATTCGTTTTCAATAATATCCTTAATTTCATGTAGCCAATCTATTATCGTTCTAACATAGTAGCTGTTCTTATCTCCTTTAACAACAATTTTTAAGCATACCATAATCGGTTCACCTTGTTCTAACTTCTTTACTTTAAACATTTAATATTTTAAACGAAAAACTAATTTTTGGGAAACATTAAATCCAACCTAAGCCATATAGTTTGTTAAAAGAACTGTCGCTAACTAAAATTGCTCAGCAAAAATGGTTAAAGGTGTTTATTATGAGAATTGAAATTCCTAGATACTCTGAAAGGCTTGGTGCATTGAGAATACATGATGTCCAACGCGTTATAGAAATTGATAGTGGTGGGTTAAAGAGTTTAGGTGAAGACTTCCATGTTATAAGGTTTAGTAGTGAAGAAATAAAGGAAATAGAAAGTAGGATGGCTATAGTTCTTCCTGTTAAAAATGAGAAACCAAATATTTTAGAGGGTGTTTTAAGCGGTATACCACATGATGTTCTAGTTATTGTTATCTCTAACTCTTCAAGAGCCCCCATAGATAGGTATCAAATAGAAGTAGATACAATGCTCCACTTCTACAGGTTTTCTAGAAGATCTTTTATTATGATCCATCAGAAAGACCATGCATGGGGTTTAGCTTTAAAAGAAGTAGGCTATACGGAAATACTCGAAGGCGATACTGTTAGAGACGGTAAAGGAGAAGGTATGGTTTTAGGTATGATACTTGCTAAGGCACTAGGTAAGGATTATGTCGGCTTTGTAGATTCTGATAATTACATTCCAGGAGCTGTTTATGAATATGCTAAAATATATGCCTCAGCATTTTTGTCCTCCAGAACACCTTATGCTATGGTTAGAATTAGATGGCCTTACAAAACGAAGTTTGTAGGTAAAGGCTTCTACTTTAGAAGAAGAGGAAGAGTTTCAGAAATAACGAATAAGTACATTAACCTGTTACTAGGTAGGCTAACCCGTTTTGAAACCGATATTGTTAAAACAGGAAATTCAGGAGACCATGCAATGACCATGAAGCTTGCTGAAGTTATGCAGTTTATGGGGGGTTTTGGTATTGAACCCTATGAGCTAATATATTTAATTGAAGAGTTTAGCGGGCTTAAGCCAACAAAATACGAGGATGTAATAAGTAAAGGAGTTGAGGTTTTCCAGGTGGAGCCTAGAAACCCGCATGTTCATGAGGAACGAGGTACAGAACATATTAAGGAGATGATTTTAAAGTCTCTTTCAATAATATATCACAGCTCATTATGTGATGAGGAGTTAAAAGAGCTAATATTAGATGAGCTTATTACTAGAGGTATTTTAAGACCAGGGGAAATACCTCTTAAGCAGAATGCAATACCACCTATAGGAAGTATTAACGCTAATAAGGTACTTGAGATACTAGCTGAACATGGTGAATCCTTTATTGCAACAGAAACATAATTTTAAGGTATTTCTACAATTACAACCTTAGCTGCAGGGTCTAAAACTAGTTTAAACTTGTTTAAAAATTCTCTACCAATGGTTACTTCTTCCGAAATCATTTCAGGTTGCGTCGGTGCATACACTTTAGCTTTCCCTAGCTCTATGTATTCTCCATTATAGTAGATGAAAGCTTCAACACCGTATATTTCAAATTCAGATAGTCCATAGAGAGGATTTTCAAGGTAAACTGTTCTTTCAGGTTTTAACCCTTCAAGAATCTCTAATACTTGTATATTAGGATATATTCCTCCATCAAATCCCGTATCTATTATTGCTAATCCTCTAGCTCTTTTCTTACCGGCTTTTACTGCCAAGCTTATTACAGGAACTTCTGCTATTTTTTCTCCAAAATGTGTAAAACCAGCACTAATATAGTGAAAAATTATTCTCTTATCTCTTCTACTATCCAATCCCCTCTAATCCTCCTATATGGATACCTTGGAGTCCTATATTTTAAATAACCAACAGATCTTAAACGCCAAAGAGCTGTAGGATATCTTTCCTCTTTTACTCTTCTTTTACCAAACTTTTCCTCTAAAACCCATGTTATGAGCTCGCTCCTACTAATACCGAGTTCTAAAGCTATTTCATCTATTTTTCTTAACATATCCTCGGGTAAGCTTACGCTAACTTTACGAACACCCATATTCCTACCTGGTAGTAAAATTTACTACCATCATATTTAAATTTAACTTTACAATAAATGTTAATGTTTCCTAAAATGAGTTGAAATAGTTATTAAAATTAAAAATAAAGAATTTATGTTGTTTTTGGTAGATACGTTAAGTCGATTTTCTTGGGTTCATAGTCCGGAAGCTTACCTTCAAGGTATTCTTGGTATCCCGATAGGTCTAATAGTCCGTGGCCGCTTAAATTAAATAATATTGTTTTCTTTTCCCCTGTTTTCTTTAGCTTTCTAGCAATGTCTATTGCTGCTTTAACAGCATGAGCTGATTCTGGCGCTGGAACTATTCCCTCATGTTTTGCAAAGAAAACTGCTGCTTCAAAAACTTCATTTTGATGATGTGCTATAGGCTCTACTATTCCATATTTTACTAAAATACTTATTGTTGGTGCTACTCCATGATATCTTAAACCACCAGCGTGTATTGGAGGTACTCTATACATATGGCCTATAGTGTGCATTTTAAGTAGTGGAGTTAACCTACCTGTATCTCCATAATCGTACATGTATTTTCCACGGGTCATTGTTGGTGCTGCTTTAGGTTCAACAGCTATAAATTTCGTTTCACTTTTGCCTTTTAACCTATCTCTTATGAAGGGATAGGATATTCCTGCAAAATTGCTTCCACCGCCAACACATCCAATAACGTAATCAGGGTATTCTCCAAGCTCCTCTATTTGATGTTTAGTTTCCAACCCAATTACTGTTTGATGTAAAAGCACATGGTTTAAAACGCTACCTAAACAATATCTGCTTTTTTCATCGCTTAAAACATCCTCTATAGCTTCACTAATTGCTATACCTAAGCTCCCGGGATGTTCAGGGTCTTCTTTTAAAATTTCCCTACCAACATTTGTTATTGTACTAGGACTTGGATATACTTCAGCACCATATATTTCCATTAAAATTCTTCTATACGGTTTCTGCATGTAGCTGCTTTTCACCATGAAAACTCTAACTTTAACACCGTACATTGCTCCAGCTAATGCTAAAGCACTGCCCCACTGTCCAGCACCAGTTTCTGTAACAACTCTTTCAACACCTTGAAGCTTATTATAATATACTTGCGCTATGGCGGTGTTTACCTTATGAGCTCCTGTTGGCAAAACACCTTCATATTTAAAATATATTTTAGCTGGCGTTTTCAATGCTGTTTCAAGTCTATGGGCTCTAAAGAGAGGCGTTGGTCTGCCAAGCTCAACATAGGCTTCTCTAACATCTTCGGGAATTTTTATGAAAACATCTGTAGCTACTTCTTGTTTAATAAGTTCTTTTGCAAATAGTCTTTCGAGTTTAGAAATACTTACTGGCCTTAATGTTTGAGGATCTAAAGGTGGCGGTAAAGGTTCTGGAAGTTCCGGAACAATATTATACCATTTATCTGGTAGAAGTTCAGGTTTAAGCACTGTTTTTAAAAGCTTTAATTCCATTGGTACAAAATTTTCACCTAACAGCTTAAGGTATATAAAATACTATTTAACTTCTTCGACAAATAGATGCTGCTAATTACTGCTTGAACTTCTCAATATTCTTACTTATAACGTCCAATATGTTTTCATAAGCTTCATTAACAGACTTTGCGTTTAAAGAACACCTTACTTTATTGTTTAAAATTACTGTTGGTATTTTTGAAATACCTAACTCGTCCATTAAATCTAATGCTTCAATAGCACCTATAATTGTACAATAAACATTGTTACATACAGCAGTAATGTTAACTAAGGCCTCTGCAATATCAGGGCAGCCTGTAGGACAGAGAGGAGATGTAAACATTCTAACATCAACCCTATTTAGAGAACTTATAGAAGCACGAACCTGGTCAGGTACTTTTGCTTCCATAGGATTTACAAGTATTGCTAAAGTTCTCTCAATAATTCTCTCCATATGACAGCACATCCAACCAACATATCTAAGCCTTCCTTCAAAAACCCCATAAAATACTGTCATTGGCGCTTTCGTTTTCTTAAAATATTCATGTTCCTTATTGATAGTTTTAAATTTTAAAGCTATGTTTAGCTTCCTTACAGTATTGCTTATTTCCTCTATCATTTCCTTACATGTAACACATCCTGGTCCTACATAAATTTCTACTAACTTATCTCCCATGACGATATACGCTCCAATAAAATCTATTAAGCTACACTGTTCATAGGTAGTCTAATGTTGTCTTATAGATAAAGATACCTTACATATGTTATTATAAACCTTATACAGTAATGTTTTAAGAATATTTTAGAATACCTATTTTACGAAAAATATTCTAAGGTTGTATAGTATTGAAGATAGCTTATGTTGACTCTCATTGTCATCTTTACGAATATAGCGAGAATGAGGTAAAAGAGTTTACAAGCTGTTTCTTAATAGCAGCGGTTTCCGATGATGTATATTCTTCTCTTAAGACTTTAACTATAGCTTCAAAGTATAATAACATTATACCGTGTGTTGGCATACATCCATGGGAAATAGGTAGTACGCCTAGAGAACACATCGGTAAAATAGTGGATTTAGTAAGTAAATATGAAGTTAAATGTTTAGGTGAAATAGGTTTAGATAGGAGGTTTGTCCCAGAAACTATAGATAGGCAAAGAGAATTCTTTACCCAATTGCTTCAAATAGCGCGAGACCATGATTTAACGGTGAACATTCACGCTGTAAACACATGGACCGAAGTTTTAGGACTACTTAGGAAATACGATATTGAAAGAGCAGTTTTCCACTGGTATACTGGACCATTAGAGTTAATAGATGAAATTGTAGATGTCGGCTACTATATTTCAATAAACCCAGCCTATACTATACAAGAAAAACATAGAAAAGTAGTAGATTATGTAGATTTAGAGTACATAGTTACTGAAAGCGATGGACCATATAATTATCGGGGATTAAAACTGAATCCCAGAATGATAAAGGAAACGGTGAAATATATTGCAGAAATTAAGGATTTAAATATTGAGGAAGTCAGAAATGTAATTTATGAAAACTTTAAGAAAATATTTATTTTATGAAACTGGTAATTATAAATTAACAATAATTTTCAAAAGAGACATAATTTAGGTGGGATCATGGTTTATATTCTAGGCTTAAATGGTTCGCCGAGGACCTATGGTAATACATATAAATTGTTAAAAATAGCCTTAAAAGCTTCAGAAAAAACCGGAGCAGAAACTGAGCTTATTAACCTTTATGAATACGATATTAAAGACTGCATTGGTTGCTTGACTGATGAACCTCTTTCATGTAGGTATCCGTGTGTTATAGAGGATGATATGAAAGCAATCTATGATAAAATACTTAAAGCGGATGGTGTGATTTTTGCAACTCCAATATACTGGTATGCTCCATCAGCAATAATTAAAAGGGTTATAGATAGGTTAACAGCATTAGAAAATATGGTTTTCATTGATGGTAGAAGCTGGGTTGAAGGTAAGGTTGCGGGCATTATAGCTGTAGGTAATGATAGCGGTGAAATACAGCTAATTTCATTAATGTATGCTACGCTTAACTCTATGGGCTTCATAATACCACCTTTTGCATCATCCTTCTTTAATCAGAAGGATGATGTCATGGATGATGAAGAGACCTTACTTGAGGCTGCCAATGTTGGCAGATCGGTCACATTAATGGCTAGGTTAGTGAAAGACTTTAAAAACATATGGTTCGATGTGAAGCTAAAAGAATGGATCCCTAAAGTTAAGAGCGAGGTAAAGAAAGTAATTAAAGACAATAGGGAGAAAATATTTAGAGAAAGAATACAAGTAATAACAAAGCTTATGCGGGAATAAGCATTGTCCACACTTTCGCAAAAAATATTTGAAAAAATAGAGAAAATTGTTGGCAAATATGTCATAGATAGGTTTAAGGAATTAGAGCTTATGACAGTAACACTTCTAAGCAGAGGGCATATGCTAATAGAAGGGCCTCCTGGAACAGCTAAAACACTTATGGCCAAACTCTTCGCAGAAGCTCTAGGCTTAACATTTAAAAGAATACAGATGACACCTGACATGATACCTGCGGATATTATTGGGGCAAAAATTATAGATCCTAAAACAGGCGATTTAAGACTAGTCTTAGGACCAATATTTGCAAATATAGTTTTAATAGATGAAATAAATAGAGCTTCCCCGAAAACGCAAAGCGCATTATTAGAGGCCATGCAGGAAAGACATGTAACAATAGAAGGAGACACGCATAAATTACCTGATCCCTTCTTGGTAATAGCTACGCAAAATCCTTGGGAAACCGAAGGTGTATTTCCCTTACCAGAAACACAAATTGACCGATTTAGCCTAGCTATAAGTGTAAGTTACCCTAGCCCTGATGTAGAACTTAGTATTCTAGCTAAAGACCATGAGTTGAAGGGTTTAGAACCCAAAATAGAACCCATTATTTCTAAGGAGGAACTTTTAAAAGCAATAGCTGAGTCTTCAGAGATTCATGTTGAAGAGAAAATTATGAAATACATAGTAGAGATAGTTAGAAAAACAAGAGAAATGCCTGAAATAGTTTTAGGCGTTTCACCAAGAACATCGGTAATCCTTTTAAGAACGGCTAAAGCGCTTGCAGCAATTCGTGGAAGAAAATATGTTATTCCAGATGATATAAAGTACCTTACTCCGTATGTTTTATGGCATAGAATAAAATTAAGTCCTAGAATAGCCAGTTTTATAACTCCAGAAGAAAAGTACACGAAAATAGTGAGTATGATAAACGATGAAGTTTTAGGAAAAGTAAAAGTTCCCTGGTAATTTCTACGTCTTATACTTTTCAATAGTTCTAATAAGTAAAACTATTGAAATACCATAAATTGTTACAACTGAGGTTAAAACGTTAACCCATGAAATAGCTATTAAAACAGCTTCTACAATAACTATTAAAGCTAAGTTTTGAGCTAAACCACCTACTTCAAAGTGACCTATGTCAGCAGTAAAAGCAACAGCAATTACAGATATAAGACCTAGTAAAACAAGAGAAAGTTCAAGATAGTTTAGATTTAAGTTTAAAATTATGAAACTACATGGTGCTAAGCTACTTTCTAAACCCATTGCTTTAGCTTTTAACAAAATAGCGTAAGCAAATCCTGAACCAAGCAATACTAAGTATGGTTTTCTGGAAAATATTTGCGAAAGCAGCCATAATGATAGGACTAAGGGAAAGTACATTATATTATACATAGAAAATATGAACCCTATAAGTAACAGAAGCACGTATAACTTAGTATTCCCGCTAAGTACAGTGTATGATGATGCAGCAAAATAGATTATACATAGTAGACTATAGAGAACATTTTCCACTAGTGTTTCAGCAATATATAGCGCAGGCAACATGCTTGAAATAACTAACATGAAGTAGTCGTAACCATTCTTCATAAACATTCCCTTACGAAGTTGTCCAGATCTGTAGAATGTGAAATAATGTAGATTCTCCCTTTGGTTTTAGCTGTGTAAATTTTTCTCATATTTTCCTTACTTATCTCGTTTAACAGCGTGCATATACCGGGTATTTCAGCGAGTAATTCGTAGTAGTCGGGAATAGGCATAATTACAAGAACATGCGATTCCGATTGTCTTATTAGATTGTAAAACCTAGTAAATAGGGTGTAATCGATAACCATTACACCCTCAATATGCTTTCTTAAGACATTTGCTATTTCTTCTTCAGAGTATTTTCTAAGTTCTTCTAAGTTCTTATTAATATCGTTAAAACTGGTTACAGATCTTAAACCGCTGGGTGTTACTATGTTAATTAGATAGCCTCGGATAAGGCCCTCCATATAAAGACTATAAATTATATGAAGAAGTAAACTGTAGGTTCTCTGAAATTTTAATACTAGATCTTTACTGAACACTGGGATGATTCTTATTTCCCGTGGCTTCAATGTTTTACCGTATGTTTCACTAATGAAGCTTTTTACACGAAGCCCTCCAGGTATTAGTATGCTTCTTGGAATTACCTGTTTTAAACTGTCGCCGAGGGAATAAGCTTTTACTTTATCAAATAATGGTTCATAATGTTCCTTAAAACCTAAAGTTCTATATCTTAAAGCGCCATAGGATGGTTCAGCATAAGTTTTAGGTATTTTTACACTTAGCTTTCTAGGAATATCGTAAGATAAAATCGTTTCAAAGAGATTTAAACTATCTCTTGCATGAATTCGCAAAATGTTCCAGGCGTGAATTCCTGGTGTTAAAGGAGTTACTAAATACTTAAACTCTATATGTTCTCCTTCATTTACCACGCCTTTATAGCATGGTTTTCCTTCTATTACTTCAACCGTTTTAGGGAATTCATCATATATTTCAACATATATCTGCTTAGAGCTCTTTATTTTAATGTATACTTCAGCATATTCTTTAAAATTAATTGTTTCGGGAGTTACGTAAGATGTAACTGAGATTTTAGGTTTAAACGTAATTAGTGTAATTGCTAGAAAGAGTATTATAGCTGAAGGTAGAACAGCAGTAATCATTGAAGGATACATAGTGAATGTTAGGAGCAATATGATTGCTGAACTTAAAATAATTTTTTTAGTTTTATCGGTAACGTATATCATTTTTTCTCACTTAACATAGTGTTTATTCTCTCATACATTCTTCCAATAATAACATAGTCTCTTCGAGATTCAATGGCTTTCTTTAGTCTAGCTAATGCAGCTGCTAGTTTAATTTGTTTAAATCTATTTAATACTAAGAAATCCCTAGAAATACGGTGGAGTAGAGCTTCCTCTAGGTACATTACCTCGTCGTTATAGATAACATGAATTCTTTCAATCAATAATGGTAGATTTTCTATGCTTATACTCCTAGTAATTGCTAATAATAATGCGGACAAAGCTATAAGAATTAAAATTTCAAACATAAGTCCTTCTATAATCATTTATTCCATCCTCTGCTTCACTAGTTCTCTAAGTTTCTTATAGAACTCCTTTACACTGCCTTTTCCATAGCTGAAATCTTCATATGCTTTAAGAACTTCTCTTAAAATGTTTTTAATGTTAAGATTATTTATACGTGCAATCACTTTCTCTACAGCTTCTCTAGGGGTTTCATAATCGCTTATAATCAGCCCATGCTTTTTCCCTATTTTTTCAAGTATTTTCCTGAACCTATCACCTACATTACCTGCTCTCCTACGGGCCTTGAAAATATCCTTAATTATAGATCTTATATCCGATGTAGAATAAGTGAAAATTATATACCCTATTATTAAGTAAGGAATAATATCCCATACCTCCATGCTTATCGTTGTTAGTAATTCTTCTCTCGGACTTGGCAATTGATATGTTTCATTTTCAAATTCAAGTTTTTTGAACTTTATTCTCATACCTTTTTTGGTTCTTATAATAGAGAAGTTACCTTCCACAATAGCTATGTTTTCTAATGCTGTCCTTAAAGTTCTTCTAAAAGTTTCGCTGATGATAGGTACCCCAGGCGAAGGATCGTAAGGAACCCATCCTACTCCAGGTATTAATAATTCCATCCACATATGCCCTGGTTCTTTATAAACTATTGTTCCATTTTCTAATGCTTCACCTAAATATCCAACAACAACTCTTGTTTTAAAGCCCATAAGTCTTAAAATTATGGCAACTGCACTAGCGTAATGTACGCATGTACCTTTCTTTTTTTCAAATAGAAAATACTCTACAAGGTCTTTGCCTGGGGGTATTTCAACGTCTTCTTTAGAATATTTTGTATTTGTTTTTAGATAACTATCAATATATAATAGTAACTCAGCTAAAGTTCTATTTTCAAATAGGGAATATATTTCTTTAGATAAAACACGTACTTTAGGTGATATGCTTAAAGTATGTTCTTTAATCCAGTCGCTTTGAGTTTTATTAGTTGCCTTAATTATTTCCTTTACTTCCAGCCTAGAAACTATGAGCATACTTCTAGGATAAACATCAGAAGGTATAAGTCCGAAAATTAATTCCCTCGTTAAATTTAAGCTACCAAAAAACATACCTGAGGGCTCATAAAATATTTCATAAGGTGCTTTAATATATAATACCCCTTCAGGAACAATCATTGGTTGAGGATAGGGTATTAGATAAAATTCTCCTAATTTAGGAATTCTATCAACATTAAGTCTAAGAACAATTTCAAAGTCTTCAAACGATCCTCTCTTATATGCTATAATTGTTGTTTTCGTATACTTTTCTAAAGATACTTCTGAAATAGTCCATCCTTTACCAGTATATACATCAAGTGCTATTAGTCTAAGATATCTTGATCCTCCTGTTGCTGTAGCAACAATGTTTTCTCTATATTCAGCTTGTTTAGGTTCAACATAAGGTAGCATTTGATATTGTTCTGATGGAACACTAACCCCTGTGCTTTGTTTTAATACATAGTTTATAAGTATTTCATTAGGTGTACTAAGTATTACTGTAGCAAGTATAAGCACCGATATGAGCAGCAACGCCGACCTCATATCGTCCAATCCTGAATGCTGTTTTTCAATAATAATTTAGTTTCAGACTTTATTTAATATTTAGATGTTTAGGTTTTCTTAAATGAGAACCAAATACTCCATTAGTTAATAGTATGTCATTTATAACTTTTTTAACGCATTCACCATTAGCTTCATCACATATATAGTCTGCTACACTCTTTACTTCTTTAACAGCATTTGCTGGTGCAATGCCTATATCCGCTTCTTCAAGCAATTTTACATCGTTTTCTCCATCACCTAAGGCTAAAACTAATCCCTTAATGTTGAGTATCTTTCTAATTCTTTTAAGGGCTACATCTTTTCCACTATTTTTAGGAGCTATTACTACTCTATTGACGTTTCTTATAGTATCCACGTAGTCTTGTAAACCGTGCTTCATAATTATTTCTTTTAATCTTCTAATGTAAGAACCACTATAAACTATAACTACCTTTCCTATGGACCTAGGTTTTACATTTTCCGATAGAAATATTTCCCTTATCTCATCCCATTCTTTAGGCTTATACATTATACACTTATTGTTAACTAGAAATACTGTTCCGTTTTCAAAAGCTAGGATATCGCTTAAAGACCTTATATCCTCAGGGACTGTTTTCCCTGAACCACTGGTTAAAATAGCTAATTTTAACCCGTACCTCTTAGCTCTAATAAGTGCTTCTACTACGTCCGGACTTACATTCCAAATGCCTCTTTCTTTCTTAAACGATAACGTTCCATGGTAGTCTAAAGCGATTAATTCTATTTTCTTCTCTTCTATCATTTGCTTAACCCTGCTATTCTCGTTTCTAACAGTATTTCGTCACCTTCTTTCCACGGTTCCTTCTCTATTGGAATTACTTTGAGATATTCTCCGTTTATATATGTTCCTATACCTCTAACTTTTCTTCCATTAATAAACACTTCAATGGGTGCTATGAATAGCACACTTAAAGGATTAATAATAACCACATAGCCTAAGCTTGAACTATTACATTTTACTTCATTACCTTCCGTAATCTTGCCACTTACATTATTTTTGAAAATTACACCACCCATTCCATAATGCGGTACACCTGCATCAACATACCCTATGATATTACCTATTTTAGTCGTCAATGGAGTTAAGTATGAAGATTCTCTGTAATGCGGTTTTACCCATATATAATGTTTTTTAATTTCAACTATGGTAAACGTGTTTGATTTTACTTGACAGATATTTTTTATTTTGCTTACCGTTGGCTCTATACTTAAAGTGTAAGCTCCTCTAGCTCTGTAAGGATCTTTTGAGGGCCGTATTTCGAAATGAGCATGGCTATCGCTCCATGGGCATAAATACCCTGAAACAATACATTCTCCTATAAAATCTCCCAAACTGAGTTTTTCACCGACATTAACCTTAGGGTTAACATGGAGTATTTTGAGAACTATGTTTTCATTTATTTCAAAAAGTATTAATGGTTCTCTTTCCCATCCGTCGTCTCTATATTTTGGAGCATTAAACCACCTTATTTCCTTAACTTTAGCTTCATTAACAGGTAATAGTGCTTCTCTATCTTTAAAGTAGATATCCACTGCAGTTGTTTTTCTATGTCCAATATATGGTGAATCGTAGAAACTGTAAGGAGTACCCTTAGGTACATTTAGTTTAACATTTACAGCTTCAGCTATTGTTTCGAAACTCATTTCTAACATATCCTTAATAGATTTGTCTGGAAGGAAAAAATGCATCGGAAAATATATGGGTGTTGTTAAATAATGTATTATGACCCATTGAGAATTACTGAGGCAGTAAGGAAAATTGTGGTTCGTAATGAAGAAAAATTTCAGCTTAGAAAATATTATAGATTTCGCGGAGGCCGATGGTATGGTGGAATAGCTACCGCTGATAGTGTAGGATGTAATTTAAGATGCAAATTTTGCTGGAGCTGGAAACCCAGAGATAACATGGGTAAGTATGGACGTTTCTACTCACCTAAAGAAGTATACATGAGGCTTACAAGCATTGCTTCAAGAAGAGGATATAGACAGCTCAGAGTTAGCGGTGGAGAACCAACCATAGGAAGAAGACATTTAATACAGCTTTTAGAACTTTTCGAGAAAACAAGTTATCTTTTCATTTTAGAAACGAACGGTATACTTTTGGGAGCGTTTAGAGATTATGCAAAGGAAATTTCAAGGTTTAAAAATGTACATGTGAGAGTTTCTCTCAAAGGATGTACTCCTGAAGAATTTTCTAAACTTACAGGCGCTAACCCTGAAACTTTCCAGCTTCAACTCAAAGCCTTGAAAAACCTATTGGACTTTGGGGTTTCTACGCATCCAGCTGTCATGTTGAGTTTTAGTTCTAAAGAGAGCTTGGAAAGACTTGCAGAAGAGCTTAGAAGGATAGATGAAGAATTAGTTGAAGAACTTGAGCCAGAATATGTTTTCCTATATCCTCATGTAGTGAAGCTTATGAAAAAACATGGTTTAAAACCACGTTTAGCTTATAGTCCTAACAATATTCCCGAAGAACTTATTTAAACCTAAAGTCTTACGCATAAATCCTTAAATGGGCATACATTACATTTCTTCTTCGCACAATAGACTTTATCGTGAACGTAAGCTACAGTTTGAATCCATGATGAAAGCGTTTTAAATTCTTTCATAACTAATGCTTCTACGCATTCATGTTTAAAAGTGCAAATACTACATGTGTATTTTTGGCAAACGCTTTTCAAAGGTTTTCTTTTAAACTCTAAGAGTCCCAGGTTTCTTATGAATCTTAAGAAATGTACATCTATGGGAGCTATGTAGGGTGCTCTACGTGTAAACATTAAATAGGCATTAGCAACCTTAGGTCCTACAAATTCGCATTTGAGAAGCTCTCTTTTAATTTTCCAAATATCTTCCATATTGAGTGCTGAGTCTAACCTTACTAGGTCTATGCATTGTTTAACAACTATATTAGCTCTCCTTAGCTGATAGCTTTTACCAAAACTTGTCATATTTACTGACCTAATATCCATACCTCTTTCCATAAGTAAAGCTATACGTCTAACCCACTTTACCACATTGATATGATAATTTGTTCTCTGAGAAAGAACAGTAGCTAAAAATACGAGTTCCTTATCGTAAGGGTTTATTGAAAGCCTCACTTTCTCATAAACTTCAACTATAGGGTCTACTTTTTGCCTTAAACTTCTACTTAATCTGCGTAGATGTTCTTCTGGGTCATACCATAAGCCGGAAAGCGTATTGATTACATCTATGTTATCTATGTTTGCTTCTAAAAATCTACCATTAAATTTAAGTTTTAAACCTTTAAATGAACCATGTATTTTAATCCAATAGTTTCTGCTTACTTTATCGAATAGTGATGATGTAAATGAAGGGAACATAGTTAGGTCTAAATCATACTCATTACGAATAAGCATGTGCGCCATTATTCGTACCTTAGGGCCTGAGCTGGTTCAAGTTTTGCAGCTCTATATGCTGGAGGCAAGGTACCTACTAATGTTAAAGCTAATGTTACAAAGGCAACTAACATTAATGTTTGATTGTTAACAACGAACTCTATGCTACCTAAACCTCCCGCTCTTCCAGGACCCCTTAAACCACCTATAATGCCTCCTTGAATAAGTAGTGAGCTTATAAACACTCCTAAGGGAATACCTACAACTATAGCTATTACGGCCAGTGTTAGAGCTTCTAAAACTATGTTAAGTAAGATTTCATATCTTCTTGCACCTAAAGCTCTTAAGACACCTATTATCCTTATTCTCTCCATTACTGTAGTAAACATTGCATTCATAACACCTACAGATGCAACAACTAAAGTAACAGATGCAATACTACCTATAAGGATCGTAAAACTTCTCAAACCTTCTGTTACAGCCTTGACTATGTCTTTAACAGCAAAAATGTTAACTTGCCCACTATAAAGGTATTTTAAATGTTCAATCACAAAGTCTACATTATCTACATTATCAACTGAAATTATTACTGTTTGGAATCCGCCCATTTTAGAACCTATAACTTCTTCAACAAGTTTCTGTACTATATAATGAGGTACTATTAACGAATTGTCTATGGGGCCTATAAACGTAAATCCGTATTGCTCTAAAATTCCTTCAACTCTTAATGCTGTTCGTGCTCCTTGGAAATTAATGTAGATAGGATCTCCAATCCTAACTCTTAATCCTCTCTCCTCAGCTTCCTCTACTAAAGAGGCTCCTACAAAACATCCTTCCATAAGTATTTTAGATCCTTCTTTAACTTCAAGATCCGGTATTACAAATGATATTTTTTCTTTAGGTAAGCCAATAATCGTTACACTTGTTCTGTAACCTCCATAATTCACCATGGCTCTTATAGTTAAATATGGAGAAACAGCCATTACATGGGGTATTCTTTCCATTTGCGAAATATCAGTCCATGAAAAACTAATTGTTCCCCTGCTTACTAAGTATACATTGTTTAAACCTCCCTTAGTAAATATTGAAGTTAAAGAATACGTAGTACTATCGCTTACTGTTAAAACTATGGTAAGCAATACTACACCTATTAGAATACCTAGAAGCGTTAAAATACTTCTTAGTGTTCTACTTTTAAGTCCTTTAACAGATAATCTTAACAGGTCTAACAGGTTCAAACACTTTTCCACCTCGTATAACGTCCTATAATAATCCCTACAATCAATGTGGCAACTGAAAGCGCTATTATCACTGGAAGTACTTCTTCATATCTTAAAGGAACACTTATTTCTTCTTTTTTAGCTATACCCGTAACTTCAACGTTTATTTCTTCTGAAATTTCATGCCATTTCATGTCAGGTCCATAGTATTTGGCTGAAAGACTTATACTATACTTCCCTGGCTTCGTAGTAGAAGCATATATTAGAAAGTTTGATCCTTCACCAGCAGTTAATGTTCCAATATATGTTATTGGGTTCTCTATTGCTAAATCCTTATCTGGTGATGTAGCGTAAACTGTTAGGTATTTTGCATCATAATCTCCGACGTTTACTAACTGTCCTCTAATGGTTACTGTGTTATCCGAAACTATAGGCTGTATTTCAGTAAACTCTACTTCAGCTTTTCTAGATATAGGGATCATGTATGTTTTAGAATATGTATTTGCTGATTGCAAGGTCCTATATGTTATTGTAATAGTGATAGGTAAAGCATCTATTTTTATATCAGGAGGACAATATACCTTAGCTTTAGCTTCAAAGCTATATGGCTTATCTGCAAGTATAGGTTTTTTCGGTTCATAATCTAGGATTGATAGTGTTTCAGATCTAAAATCTACATTTATTTCAGCTGGTTCATTACCTATATAAGTTATGTTAAAGTTTACACCTTGTATCTTACCTTTCTCTAAAGTGTTAGTGAGAAGTTTTGCATAAACAACTGTTCTGCCTAGTATTGGAAGATTAAATTCTATTTCCCATTTTCTTTCTTCAGCTAAAGGAGCTAATATCGTATATTTTACTTTAAGTTTAAACGTATAGTTGCCTTCAACAACATTTAGAGGTATGATAACCTTAAACATTAATGGCAATATCTGGCCTTTAGGTATGAATACTAAACTACTTGTCTTAACCACTTTTCCACCATCAAGCCCTGTTAATGGTTCAGGTAAGTAAAGCTCAGCTACGACATCTTTAAGTCCATTAGCTAATGTTGGAGCTATGTAAACGGTAATAACATCTATAGATCCAGGTGTTGCTATATGGTCTACTCCTTCAACACCCCATTTTGCACCTATAAACAATATGTCTTCCTTTCCTTCTAAAATATTGACCGAAGCAAATAAAGCTAAAATAATTAGTACTAGTATGGTGAGAGAATATTTTTTCTTCATCCTACCACCTTAACTTCTTCTTTAACTACTCTACCGTCATGTAAATAAATTATTCTGTCTGCAACTTTAGTTATTTCAAAGTTATGTGTTACTACAATAATTGTTTTATTCTGTTCTAGGGAAAGTTCTTTAAGTATTTTTATAATTACATCACCGCTCTTACTATCCAGGTTTCCTGTAGGTTCATCAGCTAATATGACATCTGGATTATTAGCTAGTGCTCTTGCTATGGCAACTCTTTGCTGCTCTCCGCCACTTAGCTCTGTAGGTCTATGATGTAACCGATCTCCTAATCCTACTGATTCTAAAAGTTCTCTAGATCTCCTTTTACGCTTATGGAACGGATATCCGCTTATTGCTAAGGCTATTTCTACATTTTCTAAAGCTGTAAGCCAAGGTATCAGGTTAAAGGTTTGGAAAACAAAGCCAACGTGTTTAGCTCTTATTTTTGATGCCTCGGCATCATCCAATTTACTAATGTCTTTACCTAAGAAAAACACTTTACCAGTTGTAGGTTTGTCAAGTATGCCCATAATATTGAGCAACGTAGTTTTACCTGAACCTGAAGGCCCCATTACCACTAGAAATTCTCCTCGTTTAACAGTAAAAGACACGTTATCTAATGCTTTTACAGCTAACCTGCCTTTACCATAAATTTTAGTTACAGAGTCTAAAATGTAAACTAAGTCTTTCTGCTTGCTCTCAGCTAGTGTTTCCATGGCTAATTTCATTTCCATTGCGCCTTTCATTCAGCAGTTCTAATGTACCATTTGTAATGTAGAGCACCTATAACTAATCCTAAAATGCAGTACTCTACAAAGCCTAGAACATATCCTATTACCATGAATGTTTGAGGCATTGCTCTAAAACTTGATACCCCTATTCTTAAAGCAAAAACATTTGAAATAATGGTCCAAATAACATAAATTGTTAGTGTTACGATTAATGCTTTAAAAATAGGGCTTTTGGTTGGAAGTTTTCCGTAAACCAGAGCATAAACGATACCAGCAATAACGCCTATTATCAAAAATATTACCATAGCTCCAATACTACCCCAGATTTTACCAATATTGTATGATAATTCAACAAGCTGTTCTAAAGACATTCCCGAGGGTAGTTGTCCACCAGCCTTATTGATTACTTCTCTCAGGGTTTCTCTCATCATCTTTAAATATTCTTCCTTAAACAAGGTCATTTGCATATAGTTTATTGAACCAGCCATGACTCCTGATAACATACCGCCAATAAGGCCGGCTTTAGCTCCGCTAGTTATCTTACCCATCAATTACACCATAAACTTTACGAATACTAATAAGTTTCTAGCTCATAGGATTAGGACTATGTGTATACTTATAAGGTTTTAGTTCAAAGCAGTTAGGGAATCAAGTTGGGAAGCTCTAGGGAAATATATTTATTGAGTGTTTGCATAAATCTTTCTGCAAACTCGTTCTTGAAACTGAGAGATTATTTCATGTGGTAAAAAGTTATTAGACTTTCATGCCACTTTCTTTGAAGGAGGCTGAGTTTAATGGCGCTCAATAAGCAAACATTAACATATAAGGTTGTTGTTTCAGCAGTACTTATAGCATTAGGTGTAGGGTTAGCCCCCTTCATATATATACCGTTCTTAACAGCTAAGGCCTATCCAGGCCAACATATGATAAACGCTATTGCTGGGGTTCTTTTAGGCCCCTTATGGGCGGCTTTTATAGCGACAATTATAGGTATTATAAGAAACGCTTTAGGTATTGGAACAATATACGCTTTTCCTGGAGGAATACCTGGAGGTTTCATTGTAGGTATCTTTTCTTACATTCTTAAAAAAATAAAACCTAAGACGATAGAATATGCTGCACTCACGGAACCCATAGGCACAGTTATTATCGGAGGCACTCTTTCCGTTTATGTAGTGGCTCCATTGATTGGTGATCTTAAAGTTTCTGGAGCACTGATTCCTATATGGTTTCTTTTCGGAATAAGCTCTATACCAGGATCTATAATTGGTTTCTTTATTTTGAAGGTGCTTAAGTATGTTTACAAACGTACCACCCTTAAGTAAAATTTTGAGCAAAAGAACACTTATAATAGGGGAATTAGGTTCTGGAAAAACGCTGCTAACTATGAAAATTGTTGATAAACTTATAGATAACGGATATGGTAAGTACATAACAATTCTTGATTTTGCACCTAAAAGAAAAGGCATCGCTGGAGGTAGGCTCATAGATTTCGGTTTTAACAGCTCTAAAGTATTTGCTTATTTAGCTCCTGAAAAAGTATTTACCCCAAGAATATCAGCAAACAATGCTGAAGAACTGTTAAAATTAGCTATTATGAACAGAAACAACATGCAACCCTTAATTTATAGGTATCTAAATGTTCCTACCAAGATATTAGTGATAAACGATTTAACCTTATATTTACATGCCGGGTCTTTAGACTTAATAGATGAATGTATAATGGTTTCAAAAACCTTTATAGCTAACGCTTACTACGGAGATGAACTTTCTTTCGATTATGGAACAGGTATTTCATTTAGAGAAAAGAACATGGTATTAGAGCTTATTAGATACATGGATAACGTAATTGTTATGAAAAAGAGGTAAGAGGGTCGGAAAGAGGGGTGTTAGGGGTGCTCTCTCGCCAGATTCAAGTATTTTTACAGGGGTTTATTAATTCTTTCGTACGAATACTATTTTGCATAATTGTTTTCTTCAATAATATTTTAGGACAATACTTATATATTTTAAAATGATTTACCAGAGATAGGTGTTATTAGAAGTGGCCCCTGAAAACATTTACACAACTTGCATTTTCTATGTAGGGGCCGCTTGTTGTTGGCGCTGGTAAATTAGTTAACTTCTTCTTCGGTGGTTTTTTATGTTATCCTCTAACTACATTATCATCCCATATAGTATATATGGTGTTTATCTAGTTGATGTAAGGACTTTAAAGCTTCATGAAGAATGTATTAAAGAACACTTAGAGGAGTTGAAAGAGGAGATACTTGGCGATGGTGTTTTAAAGAAACCCATTATAGTTGATAAGAACACTATGATAGTTCTTGACGGTACGCATAGAGTAACTATAGCCAGAGAAGTAAGGTTTAAAGTTATTCCAGCATTACTTATAGACTACACTGAGGCAGAGATCTATTCTTGGGCTCGCATTTTTACAGGTAAGAATGCTAAAAAATATGTTATTGAATTTTTACAGAAAATGTTCAAAGAAAGTCAGAGTGTTCAAGACAAGAACATAGTAGTGTTCCTTAATGGAAAGGAATATTTGAAGATTAAATCTTCAAGGTCAATATTAGAAATTTACAGGGCACTCTATTCTCTGGAAAGAGAAATGTTGAGCAAAGGTTTTTCAGTTAAAATAGTTCCAGATTATGCCATTGAAAGATATTGGCACAGTAGCTTAGTTATTGTTCCACCTCGGATTAGAAGAGAAGATGTCATAAGAGTTGTTAGTAAAGGTATGTGTTTCCCTCCAAAATCTACAAGACATGTATTAAAAAGAAAAATACCTGACGTTAATATACCTTTACATGTACTTACAAAGGGCTTTTAACTATGTTTCCTCTTTAATAATTTTTAAAATGTTTACCCTTCCTCTCTTAATAACCTTAATATAGCCTAGTTTTTCAAGCTTCTTTATCTTACGAGAAATTGTTGATTTAGGTAACCCAGTATACTTTACTACTGTAGTTTGTGCAGCTTCTCCACCTAGTTTGCGTAGGACCTCAAGTATCTGTCTATCTTTTTCATCTATAAGCGGAGCAGTTTCTAGAATTACTTCGCCTTTCCTTTTAGCGACGAAATTTGCTGATAACCACCAACACTACGAGAAGTAAACCACCACCTATAATCCATGGCAAGTAATTATAGGGTATAGGCATTGGTGCAGGGGTTTCTGTAGGTGTTATGGGCGATGTCGTTGGCATCGGTGTTGCTGTAAGTATAGGTAACGCATAGTCTACTGAAATTTCACCTGGCTCAAAAGTTATTATAAGTCTTCCATCTTCTGTTTCCTTTATAGCTTTAGGTGCACCTATAATGTCTAAGATCGATGTTCCTTGAGGTAAAACTATGTTTACTGGTCCATCATTGAAAGTGAAACTAATAGTCCATACTGGACCTTCTTTTCTGGTAAGGGTTCTAGACAAGTACTCTATATATGCCTTAGTATTATTTACCATAAATACATTGATTTTGCTTTCTGAAACTTCATAGTTTAAAGGCATATTATTCTCATCGTATACAAGAAGTCCTTCAGGTGCTTCATGTAATGTAACATTAAGAGTGAATATTCCGGGTTCTGCAACTAATATTTCAACCTTAACATGTACTGTTCCTTCATGGCTTACTTCTAAAGTTTCAGAGACACTATAAGTCTGAGCATGAAGTGGGATACTGCTTATTACTAGAATAGTTGCAAGTAGGATTGAAAGTAATAGTATGTTTTTTCTAAGTGAGCCATTTTTCACTGCTTTAACCTCTTGACACTATCGTAGAAAATATTGCAAATAAAGATAATTAAGTTTTCCTAGTCAAGAGTTTTTCTAAGGCACTCATTATGTGCTCTATATCTTCACTATTTATCATATATGGTGGAAGGAACCGTAAAACAGTTTCCCCTGCTCTAACAGCTAAAACACCGTAATCTTTAAGCCTTATTGCCTCATCTTCAGGGTTTCTTCTAAAATCTATACCCAACATTAAACCTAAACCTTTAACGTTAAAGTCTAATTTTAGTTCGCCAAGAAGTTCTTGAAACTTCTTAGTAAGAACTCTTCCCTTCTCTAAAGCTTGCTCTGGAACATTATCACCTAATAGAACATTAATAGCTGCTGAAACTGCTGTACAAGCTACAGGATTACCACCATACGTTGTTCCATGATCCCCTATATCCATGGCTTCTCCTACTTCCTTACATGTCGCTACGAAACTTACCGGGTATCCTCCTCCAACAGCCTTACCTGCAGTTAAAATATCGGGTTCGACATTGTAATGTTGGAATGCCCATATACGTCCTGTTCTACCGAATCCGCACTGAACCTCATCAAATATAAGTAATGAGTTTGTTTCGCTGGTCCGTTCTCTTAATGCTTTTAAGAAATCAGGAGATGCTACATTAATACCTCCTTCACCTTGAACGGGTTCAACTATTACGGTAGCAGTACTATCATCTATTATATTATAAACATCTTCTACGCTATTGAACTTCCCAAAAACAACGCCCGGTATTAGAGGCTGATAAGGTTCCCTATACTTAAGCTTCCAAGTTGCTGAAAGAGAACCCATAGTTCTACCATGGAAGGAATGTTCAAAAGCAACTATTTTCTTTCTCTTAGTAACTTTTCTTGAAAATTTTAAAGCAGCTTCTACTGCTTCTGTACCCGTGCTTTGGAAGAAAACATAGCATAGTTTTTTAGGCAATATTTTACTTAAATCCTCTAAAACTCTGTCTCTGGCATCATTGTCGAAAGAGTATGGAAGCATCATTAACCTATTTAGCTGTTTGACAATAGGTTCAACTATTCTCGGATTGCAATGGCCTAAAAACGCTGCCCCGTAGTTTGTATGGCAATCTAAATACTTGTTTCCCTTATCATCCCAAACATACTGCATGTATCCTTTAACTATTTTTAATCCATACTTTCTGTATAAGTTAATAATTTCTACCTTACTCATAGATGACCCCTGGTAATCAACATACTTTGAAACATACACACTTACATAAGTTTTCCTTAAATATAACTATAGCTCCAATGCGGGAAGTCTACCGAACATTTTAATTTCAATTATTGAGCCGGGTTCTGCTTGTATAGGTATAAGTCTTAGCCCTAATGGCTTCTTTTTAGCTGCAGAGAGTGCTTCCAAATCCATTATAAGTCTAGCTATAGCACCGTACTTTAAAGGTTTAACTACAGGAACCATATCAAGACCTGCAACACAAACCGAAATATATGACATTAAATCTCTTATCGTATATCTTTCCTCAACTGCTCTAACTTTAAGCAAGTTGTCTTCGGCTATAGGTAACATTATTTCATTGAAGCCCGTTACTTTAACTTTGGCCTCGTAAACAGCCTTATTAACGATGTCCATAACTTTCTTTATTCCCCAATGTGTTCCATAGTCTCCAAAGTAAGTATTAGAAGCTATTTCGATTACTTCAGCAATACTTGCATCTACCCATGGACTAGGCGATGGGTCTATACCAAAATATTCTATTCCTATTTCTTTAGAATAGTCTTTACCAAATTTCTCAGATAGTTGAAATGTTTCAACAATGCTATGATAGTTTCTATTCTTTATGGCTTCCTTAAGCTCATCAACTATGAAAGGTGTTAAAGAAGCCCCTTCAATGGATGCTATGGTTTTTGCTAATGGAAAATATGGTGTTATAAATTCTGAGCCTACATGTATAGCTACTTTCGCTCCAATAAATCCCTCAACCTTATTATAGACTTCAGCTACTTTCTGTGCTTCACTAGCAGAGTTTACTTTAATACTTGCAAATACTTTCTCGTAGTTTTCAAGTGCTTCTATAATTTCAACAACTTTGCTATTAAATTCATTTCCTTTCAAATGTATTGCAGAAATAAAGTCTATTTGACATGATTCAGCCACGTCTTCTGCTACTTCTGCTACGTCTTTTATATTAACATTATTAGGAGTATATGGTAAAGCTACTCTAAAGGTCCATAATTCTAAGCCATCATACATGCTTAGTAATTTATCTAGGATTTCTCGTAGTTTTGAACATCTACTCTCTAGATATTGTTTAAGCTTTTCCTTACTCCAATCCTTAGGACTTAAAAAACATGTTAGTGCTCTAATATAGCACATGTTCTACACCTCGTTAAGGTTTTAGACCGTTTAAAAGCGCTAACATAATAGAACCCGCTATAATATCAGCAATGCTTCCAGGATTTATATTCTTACTATAGAGTTTATTGTCAAATAGCCTTAGTTCTTTCATACCCTTCTTAGCATTACTAATTAGTGTTTCTAAAACTACCTTAGCTTCTTCATTTACTCTTTCCTGTGTTTTTAGTCCATGCTTCCTTAAAATTAGAGAATCTGTGCATTTAGACAGCAATTCTAAATAAGCTGAAATTACTGCTAAATTCCAGTTTCTAAACAACTTAAAGTAATTCATAATGGTATTGTATCCTTCAATAATAGTTTTTAAACCTGTAACACAGTTTTTAGAAACTAAATCCCATGAGGAGGAATATTCCCAAATATCCCAAAGGCTTTTTCCTGTTTTTCTTAGTTTTTCTTCAAATAATGGGTCGAAAACGTCAGGTATAGGTGCTTTTCTTACTTTACCAAGATACGAGGGTGTAACTTCTCTAATTGCCTTGTAAAAATATATTGCATCTTCAACTGTAGTTTCTTTAGCAACTCTTTTAGCCCATTTAGAGACTTCTTGTGGACTATATGTTCCTGAAAAAACTTTCGCATATATTGTAGCAGGTACTTCGATCGAAAGAATTGTTGATGTACCTAAGTTAGTATTCCCGCCTACATACCATTTTCTAGCATAACATACACTATCATAGATAAACTTGCCAATGTCCAGCTTTCTCTTAGCTCCTTGCTTAGCTGATTCATAAGCTTTACTTGCCAGGTCTAAAAGACTTTTATGCATTGAAGCTGCAGTTACCATGAAGTGTTCAAATTTAGTATCTGGGAAATCATGGTATCTATGAATATTTCCAGGCTTCGGTGTAGCTGAAACTTCCAGAAGAATTGAAGAAATAGCAGCAGTAACAACATCGTGGATTACAAGCATTAGTTACCACATTAATAAACTTAGAATAATTCATGCTTAAATAGTTCTCTACGTAGATAGATAATATCTTAAGCTGTTAAAGATGGAATTAAGCAATTATGAAAAAATATAGGTAATGTTTATTTTCGCTAAAAGCACCATAAGGTCAATTATTGCTGTTCTCTTATTTCATCTAAAGCTTTTGAAATGATGTTGTCAATTATTTCCAAATACTTCTTATCTGTTGTTGCGTGTTTTACGATATATTTGCAATGCATTATTTTCTTCACTAAGTCGTTTAACTCTTTATCTAAGCCCATTTTCTTAAATGGTTTAATCTTTGTATAGTAAATTAATGCTTCAATTATGGCTGGGAAAACTCTATTAAACGTTCTTGGAACATGTCTTTTCACAACAACATTAATTGGTTCGCATATTGCCTTAAATTTTCCATTAGCCTCTTGCAGACCTATTAATTTACACTCTACGTAGGCATCAGCAGTTGCAATATGTGGTATCGGAAAATTATTGGGTAACTCATATAGTTTTTCATCATCTAATGTTTTAAATACACATTTTGTAAAAACGTTTACATCATAAACTACGTTTATAGTTAAGTGCTTGTTTTTTCTAAGCGCTTCTAAAGTTCCTGTACCTTCGTAGACGTAAAAATATAGTTTATCATTTTCTAGTTTAACACCCATAGGTGCGCAGTTCCACTTATTATCTAAAACTTCTGTTACTACAATAGTTTCAGAAAAAGTGTAGCTATTGAACCCTATCTTTTTTAGCATGTTTAGCATTATTGACTATTCCTCTATAAGCTTTCTAAGTCTTCTTAATGCTCTTAACTTTTCTTTTTCACCTATTTTAGCTTTGTAAACAGCTTCTTCAAGGTTTTCTATTACTTCAAGCATAACTTTTCGGTTAACAGGATATGGTATTCCATCCTTACCTCCAACGGCAAAAGCGTATTTAAAGGGGTCAAACGGATGTGTTACAGGATCATTCCAGGATGGGGGCTCATTATATATTAGGTCTGAAACTAAAGCTAAAGCCCTAATGACTGATGGACCTACACCTTTTTGTATTAACATTTCCTCTACTGTTGACGGTTGCGCTTCATAGGTTTTCCTAAGTACTTTCAATATTCTTTCAGCACTTGTTAAGGGAGCATAGTAAACTAGTTTAGATTTAGAACATACCATTGCTATTGAAGCGTCAGTTACATTCATCCATGAAGTTATTCTTTCCTGCCTTTTAAGTATTCTTAAAGCTTCAAGATACTGTGTGATAACTTTTCGAGGATTTTCACGTGCTAAATCAAGCACTGTTTTTCTAGTAGATTCAATTTTTTCATCTACTAGGTTTAGTGATGCTATGTTCTTTTTACCTGCTATTGCCGTATGAGGGTTTCTAACAAAGCTTTGAATATTTCTAGACAACCAATGATATCTTCTAGCCATACCTATGCTAACATTCATACCTTGCTGAACAACAGACCATAATCCGGAATCAGAAATTATTATTGAGTGATGATATAAAGTGTATCCGTCCTGTAACATAGCACTATCAACTTTAGCTGTAAGTTTAGAAGACCTTACAAGTTTTCTTTCTACAGAGGAAGGTATGTTGAGTTTATTACATGCGTCAACTATTTCATTAGGTACGTTTCTAGCTTTCTTACCTTTACCACCCAAAACCATAACGCCTAATTGACCATCTTTTAAAACCTCCTTAAGAATTCCTAAAGTAACTGTAGTTGAGCCGCTGCTATCCCAGTCCATACCTATAATGTTATTAAACGCTTGAAACCATAGAGGATTAGAAAGCCTAACGACAAATTTATCAGGACCATATTCCTCAACTATGATCTCAGCTAGAGCTTTAGCCATACGCTTCATTAGCCTAATTAACCATAAAGGTACATGTCCTTCATGCAATGGTAAATCGGCAATACCTTCCATATTTTATCTCAAAACACAGTATTTTCACTTTTAAATAAAAACCTTTATCCTTATATTGGTAATCTGTATGGTTAAGTTCCAGTTACAGTAAATCTTTATTTAACTTCGCTACCTTTAATGTAAATGTGACAGAGACATGGAACTTCCTAGAGAGTGGATTGAGAAAGCAGAAGTTTTTCTAAAAGATTCTTTAAGACATTTAAGAGAAGGCGTTTACTGGTTAGCATGTTTTGATGCTCAACAAGCAGCAGAATTATATCTTAAAGCATTTCATGTAATGTTAACAGGTGTTCATCCATTCTCGCATGACCTTGTTGAACTATTAGACTTCCTAAAGGATATAGGGTTAAAGGTTCCTAAGAAACTCTACACGTATGCTGATGCATTAACACCACATTACACTATGGCGAGATATCCTGGAAGAAAGCCTCTTAAATATAACAGAGAATTAGCTAAGAGGTGTTTAAAATATGCAAAAGAAATCATTAAGTGGGTTAAGAAGGAAGTTTCTAAGAAAAGCTGAAGAGAAGATGAAAAGAAGAGAAGAGTACTTTAAAACATATATTAAAAGGTTAATAGATAGTTTTCCTAAGATATCAATAGTTCTTATAGGCAGTAGAGCTAAAGGTGAACCATTGCCATATAGTGACTATGATGTAGTGATTATTTTGGAGGAAATTAATAATAAATTCGAATTTATTAAGGAAGCTAGAAAATACAAACCTAAGGGTTTTAATCTAGACCTTATAGTTTTAGAAAAGGATGAACTAAACGATCCACTTGTTCTTCAAATGCTTAAACATGGAATATTATTGCACGATAGTTTGGGAATCGCTAAATATCTAAAATAAACCTAGCAATCCATTTATCGTTAACCTTACCTATGAACATTTGACAATAAGTTGCAGCTTTAACTTCAACTTCAGGTTCATGTTTTTCCGGATTAAAGAATTCACCCCAGCCCTTGGCTTTAACAGTATATTCTTCATTTCTTTTAACTATCTGTTCAACTTTAAACCTGCTGAAAACAAGTGATTCAGAATAATAGTAAAAAAGCCATTCTTCAAGCCAATTATAAAGTAGGTTTTCAAGGTCAAAACCTTTAGCTTCAACTTCTCTTTCAACTTTAGGTTCAACTTTACTAACATCAACCATAACATCAAACATAGCTAAAGCAGAGTTTTCAAGAAGTTCTTCTAAACTATCGCCATAAGCTTCAATAAAAGCGTCTGCTGGGTGATCTAAAAACCTATACTTTACTTTCATAATCTGTAACCCCTATATGTGAAATTGAAACACTCTACCTTTAATAGATAAAACCTGGAATATTAAAATTTAAGTAAATTATAGATAAGGTATTTTGGAATGGTCAAAATTACTAGAAGAAAACTATTAGGAATCATAGCCCCAGCGGTAGCATTACCATTAGTGGATTTTTACATTATAGAACCCTGGATTAATAGTGACGTGTTCTAGTGTAGAATTTAAAATAGGAAAACTTCCATCTCATTTGCAAAATTACAAAGTAGCCCATATATCTGATACCCATTTTGGCTCTACAAAGCTTAAAATAATATATGACATAGTCTTATCTAACCTTAAATCGTTTAGACCAAATCTCATAGTTTATACTGGAGATTTGATTTCAAAAGAAGAATTTATAGAAGATGCTTTGAAATTTGCTGAAGATCTAGCGAAAATAGTGCCAACATATATTGTTTGGGGTAATTGGGATCATTGGAGTTTAGGAGGAAAACTTAAAATGTTTAAAGATCTTCTTGAATCCATAAGTGAAATAAGAGTTTTACTTAATGAAAACGTTGAAGTTGAAGGTGGACTTTATATAATAGGTGTCGACGACCCATATACTATGCATGATGACTTTGAAAAAGCTATGCCTAAAGCCAAGGAGGCAATGTATATTTCACTTGCACATTCTCCAGAAATAATAGGTAAGACAGCTAATAAAGTAGATATAATATTTACAGGACATACGCATGGAGGACAAATAATTCTACCTATTATAGGTCCAATATACGTACCTTTACCCAGTAAATACAGAGCATATATTTCAGAATTGTTTAAAGTAAATGAAACATACATGTATGTGACTAGAGGTATAGGTACGAGTATTTTACCTGTAAGATTTATGTGCCCTCCTGAGGTTGTTCAAGCAAAATTAATGTAGTATTATATGAAGTCTTGTATTGTTAAGGAAAATAAAGTTAAGTTAACTAAGTTTTTCAAGTATTAAAACTTCGTACTCGTTAAGCACAGGTATTGTGTAAACTATTGTGTTCTCTCTTGAAAGATTCACTTTCTTCTCTATGCCTCTCAATGGAAGGATAATTTTTACCTTTCGCCAGTCTTCCTTTAAGTTTGCCTTTAATCTAACATTCAATATTGGAATTACTGTTCTTGGCGGATGGACCGCAAACGGTTGACTATATCCGGGTGTTGCTTGCCTCGATTTTCCTATGAAAGTTGAAAGCATTCTTTGATTATAAGTGTGGTTAAGTAGATGTACGATGTAGTAGTCTTTTCCTTTAAAAACACTTGCTTCAATAGTTTCTGGAGCTTCCACCTCTATTACTGGTCTTTCCGAAACTAAGTATTTAATACTGTTAGCTATTAATCCTGAATACTCTGGAAGACCCAACCTCCAATAATGTCTGCCAAGTTGAAATGAAAAGTAAACTAGTGAGAAACTTCTTACTATTGACGGTTCCTCTGTTAAAGGACCTATAGGTGGCGGGCTTCTACCTAGAGTATATTCGTAGCCGTAAACAGCTAAAGGTAGTGCAACTTTGGCAACAACTTCTACTTCATCTGACTCTACTCTTAACCTAGCATGGTTTCCTAAGCCATGTTCGACACGTGTTTTTCTAAAGGTGTAGCTCATGTCTCCTAAAAGTATGGTCTTAGGTACACCTTTAGATAATAGGTCTTCTTTTTCTATTACAGTATAACTCCATGGGGTTTCAAATAGGCCCTCATAATGGAAGCCCATAATGTCTGATAAACCAAAATCTCCTCTTTCAATTCCTTCCTCATTTAATATTGTTGCTTGGTATGTTACTATAAGTTTACCTTTATTTTTAACGTATTTTCTAATGTTGTCCAATGCTTTATCGGAAATACATGCGTTATTCGCTAGGATTAGTAATTTGTAGTCTTTAAGTCTTTCATAGTTTTCTAGATCCTTGTCTGTTACGAACTCTACAGGTATATGTTTATGAATTAATGCATAGTAGAATCCTCTAGTTTCATCAACATAGGATGCTGGGTTGTCTCTTCCATACCAGTCTCTTGTATTATTAGACGCTATAATTCCTACATATTTTAGGGGTTCTGCATATTCCATGTAGTCTTCTAGTTTTTCTATTTCGGAATAAACTTCTGAAACAGCATCCATTATTCTAGCATCTTGAGTTAAAGTTGAGGAGAAGAATAAGATCCAAGGTGAGCCTCCAGCAATAAATGCTTCTCTAAGCCCTTGCTTAACAGCTAAGGGTGTAGTAGAAGTAACTGTTCTATACATGTGAAAAGCATTTCTAGAAGCCCAAATAGGTTTGCCTCCGCTCATGGCTTTGGTGAGCCTAACCATTTCAGAAATAAATCCTGGAGGTTGATGATCTGCTTCACTGCATTCAGCAAAGACTGCATCTATGATGTCTCTTGCTTCTTCAAGTACTTTGTTTGCTCTACCAGACCATCCTGCTGGATGATTATTGTACATGAATACTATATCTTTTTTAGCTTCTTTAGCTATTTTCCATAGTTTCCTCATAGATTCTAAAACAACTTTATATCTCCATTTCCAAGCCTCCTTCCACTCTCTGCTCTCCCAGTTTTCTTCTTCAGGGAGATCGTACCCTGTTTCTTTACGGAATTTTTCTCTACAGTATTTACAGTAGCATGCTTTTTGATAATCTGGCTGATATCTGAAAGAATCTAAAAGTACAGCATAGGGTTTTATTATACTTATTGCCTCTTTAACCTCCTGCTCTAAGTAACTCATATATGGCGAATTTAAACAGAGAAGAGGCCATTGAGGATGTTTAATTGCTACTCCAAACGGTACATGTTCTAAAATTACGGGCTCTCCCTTAACGTTTACTTGAACCCATTCTGGATGTTCTTCATACATGTGTTTATTAGCTGTATGCGCAACCATGATAACTACTTTAATATTGTTTTCACTAGCTAGTTTAACTAGTTCTTCAAGGCAGGTTTCTTTTGTCAGCCTAGGATGTTTAGGTGCTACCTTGCCTTTTAAATAAAGTCTTCTACCCCAAGCATCTCTTGCAAAAACAACAATAACGTTAGCATGCATTCTTTTAGTATAGTTTACTAATTTTTTAGCAGTAAATTTACTTATGAAATACCCGTAAGGATCTTCCAAATTATACTGTATAGCTCTAACAGGCTTCTTCATGAACTATCATCCACACCTAACGCTACTACTCTAGTCACCGGGACATTTCTCCTAAATAAGGTATTATTAAAATTACTTACTCTTCACTCTATTTTAAATCAGCAACGAAAATCTACTATTAAACTACAATAAAAACAAATTAGAAGTCTTTACTGAAAAGCTAAACTACAAAGACTCCAAGACTATTATAGGCCTAACTGTCTTCTTATATACTGATCTATTTCATTACCTATCTGTACCGATCTCCTATACGATTCTTCTATAGTTTTCATTAACGCTGCTTTTACACCTTCAGATTCCAATATCATAATTCCTCTAATGGTGGTTCCTGCCGGTGTCGTTACTTCATCTCTTATTTCAGCTGGGTGTACTGGTCTTTTTCTTAAGAGCTTAGCTGTGCCTTCTAAAACATCAAGTATTGCTTTATAGGCTAGGTCCCTAGGCATACCTGAAGCAACAGCGCCTAAAACAAGTGCGTCAACTATTTCAGCTAAGAAAGCTGGACCGCTTCCAGCCAAACTTGTCCAGACATCTAGTATTTCTTCTGGAACCCAGTAAACTGTACCTAGACATCTGAATAGCTCTTCAACAGCTTCCTTACCTTTCGCTTTACTTAGATTTTCTTCTCTAGCTATAGCGGTTGTTGCCTTATTAACTAAGGCATTAATATTTGGCATTGCACGGTAAACTTCAGCATTCCTGATAACGGATTTTAAAGTGATTATTCTAATACCTGCCATAATTGAAGCAACAATTTTTCCCTCCCAAGAGCTTTTTCTAACCTGCTTTGCGACAACAGGGAAGTGTTGTGGTTTAACGCTTAAAACAACCATTTCCGCGTTCCTTACGGCATAGTCATTATCTCTAGTAGCTTTGGCTCCAAGTTTTTCAGCAGCATGTAAAGTTACGTCTCTTCGACCTGTAGCAATAATTTCTACATTGCTATATTTCTTAACAGCACGTATGATAGTAGAGCCCATTTTACCTGCTCCAATGACAGCTAAAACCTTAACTTTATTGCCTAGTACATTGAACTTCAATTTATCACCTTTACTAACTAATGTAAAACCTTGTGTATACAATCTTAAAACTATTTCGTTTGCCTTGGCTTCTATTGCAGATATGATATTATAAATATTGATGTTGTTTCCACATTAATGTCGCCATAAGGTACTATTTTACCATTGATAACACTATAGTGCGTATAAAATCCTCCTAAATTCTTATCTTGAAGAATATAGGTTATGCTATCTATCTTTAATATAGTCTCAGCATATTTAGTATATGTTGGATTATACTTTCTTATAGTTCTCCAAAGGTATACTGCTAAAGCGATTTTGTAGCTTTCATATGAGCCTTTAAAGGCTTTATCTTTAAATCCGAAACCATCCCATAATTTCATAAGTTTATCCATAAGTTTCTCAGCATATTCGATATTGCGTTTCCTAATTATTCCATTTAGTGCCTTATATACCAGTAGGTCAGCATACTTATTCCAGTCAGTAATAATGCATGTTCTATTCGGCTTTTCGTAAAGAAGTTCGAAAATATTGTAGCTTCCTAAGCGAATATAACCTAAGTTCTCATAATATCTGCAGTAAAATAGGTCCACTATTTCGTAGCCTAAGAGAACCCCATGTAGATTATCAAAACCTTCTCTGTATTTAGATAAAGTTTTGGAAACGTTTTGTGATAGTTTAGAACCTAGAATAGCTAATGCTCTCATAGCCAAAAGATTGTCTGAAGCTGTGTAAACTCTATAAACATCAGCGCTGCAACAGCATGATACTCTAAGTAAACCTAATTCTTCAATATACTGTTTTTCTAAAAAAGACCTTAGCCTTATCTATGTCAAAAGGTACGATGGGAGTGTAGTTTTTAAAGTATACCATAGCGCTAAGTAAAGTGATTAATATAGTAATTATAAGCGTGTAAGCTATGAAAGTTCTAGTCATTATCTCCTCCTTCAAAACATTGAAAAAAGGGCTCCTCTAAAAATTTTCAGGAAGTTAGGTTTTGGAGGAACAATTTTTAGCAGCCATTCCAGTGTATGAAGTTAATGTTTCAGGTTTAACAGTTAATATATTATTGTTCACTGAGAGTAACATTGTATTTATTAAAAGAATAAGCAGGGTTGCAGATTTTATGCAGGCCCTGTGTAAGCTAGACTTACTTGCTGAAACTTTGGCTTTTCTGGATTTGTGGCGTAGAGGAAGAGAAGTTAAAGGAAGAATAGATTTGCTTAAAGGAACAAAAATAGATGTTAATGAGTTTCTTAAACTTTCGAAAGGAAGCTTTCTAATACCGTACAGCGAAATCATATACATTAAGGTTAAAAACTGCTAACAAATAAAGAAGTTAAAATTAAGGTCAAGTCGTTAAAGAAAGAAATAGAATTCTCTGTAGGTCCTGCAGCTCTTTATGAAGGTTATTCTAAAGATGAAATTTATAATGAAATTTTAAACGACATAAAACCTATACCTAAACTCAAACATTTGGTCGGAAATTAGCTGTAAAGCTTAAACTAGAAATGTAACCTCCTAAGTATACTTATTACTGTGTAGTTAAACTAACCTTTTAATTAATGTACTATGTAAGTTTTAATGGAGGAATAAAGCTTGTTCGCTAAATATGCTGCTTTAGTTAAAAATCTTAGAGGAGTGGTTCTTTTCGACCTTAGAGAAGAGGGAGTTAAGAATTCTATTAAGTGGCTTATGAACAGATTTAAGTATAGGAATTTAGGTTTACCTCCTTCACTGTTTGAAAAATATAAAGACGAACTTGAAGACTATCTAAAAGGTAGACCTTTAAGAAGAATAGTTTACCCTGTAATTGAGCTTAAGGATATGGTAGAGACTCTTTCAAACAATTTCTCAACACCCTTTGAAGTTTTCGAAGCACTTATTTTAGCTTCTTCATACATCTCACCCTTACTTGTTTTAGGCAGCAGGTTTATACCGTATATTGAATCTTTATCCAGCGAAGTAGTTAGAATATGTAAAGACAAAGTTATGGATGTTAGGCAGTGGAAACTTCATTTAAGAATAGCCGATTATAGTATAATCGATATTTACGAGCAATCAGTAATGGAGGCTATGGAAGTAATTAGCAAATTTAAGCTAGGTTCTTTAGAAATAGAGCAAATATTAAGAAATAGGCGTGAAAAAATAAAAATCGATACTAATAGGTATTGGAGAATAAAGTGTTCTGAAGGAAAACCATTTCTATACTACGTAGACATGTTAAGCGTAGTGAAAAACATATTAAAATATTTAAGCGAAAACCACGCTGCAGGGTTATCTATAGTTCCAGTTGTCCGTATTTCACCTTAAAGCCTTGTTATAGATGTAAAAAAGTTTTTAGATGTTATAGTATCTTACCTACTATATCTATGAAGTATAGTTCGGTATGACTTCTGGCAGTTTTAATCTCCTAGCATACCATGTATTGAGCATTCTATGGAAAACTATGAGTAGCGCTACGCCTACAGGTAACAGTATTAAGGGCAGTGTTATGCCTGAAGCAAACAATGCGAAGAGTACTGCTGATATTCCTGCTGCCGTTAATGCGTATGGTAGTTGTGTGTTAACATGGTCTATGTGGTCTGAACCGCTAAACATTGATGACATTATTGTCGTATCGCTTATCGGACTGCAATGATCTCCGAAAATGCCTCCCGCGAAAACGCTTGCTATTGAAGCATATGTTACTATGTAGGGGTCTGCTCCTTGAAGTAAAGCAACCTGCCACGCCATAGGTATTGCTATTGGCATCATAACTCCGAAAGTTCCCCAGCTTGTTCCCGTTGTAAACGAAATGAAACATGCTGCTAGAAACACTATTGCAGGAACGATCATTGCTGGTACTCCAGCAGCTGTTGCTAAACCTACAACATATTCTGCTGTTCCAACAGCTTCTGCAGCTGATTTAATACTCCAAGCTAAGACTAAGATAGCGTTAGCGTAAACCATTAAATACATACCTCTAATAGTAGAGTCCATTATTTCAGAGAATTCCATACTTCTAGTAACTAAAACTGTTGCAGCTGCAAAAATATAGGCACCAAATGAACCCCATAGTAACGCTGTTGCAGCATCAGCATTCATCAATGCATCCGTAAACGGCACGGTCCACCATTCATCACCACCTCCAGTAACCCACATTCCAAACACTGTAATGATGACTAACACTATAACTGAAGATGCGAAAATCCACCAAGGTGCAGACGACTTTGCTTCTCCAAGAACAGTTTCAGTAGGCATTAATGGTTGAGCACCATCTCTAATAGGTTTACCTTCGCTTACAGCCCTATATTCTGCTTTAAGCATTGGACCATAATGTCTTCTTGTAAGTACTACTAGCAGTACAAGTATTATAGCTAAAATACTGTAGTATCTGAAGGGGACACTCATAAGCCAAGCGTACATAGCTCCTACATCCGGTGCCATAGCTATTTTTCCTTCACTAAATAGGCTCTGCAAGTGGCCGAACGAGTCCTTGATCAAGCTAACCTCATAACCTATCCACGTAGATACAATTGCTAGTCCAGCTATTGGAGCTGCTGTAGAATCAACAATATAGCTTAGAAGTTCTCTGCTAACTCTTAGCTTATCTGTTAAAGGTCTTGAAGCATTGCCTACAATAACTGTATTAGCATAGTCATCGAAAAACACTGCTACCCCTAAAAACCATCCTAACAAGCTTACTCCTCTAGCAGACTTTACTTTCTTCGATAGCTCTGAGGCGAGGGAGAACATAGATCCTGAAATGTAAAGTACCCCTATGAGCGCACCTATTATGAAGTCAAATACTAGTATTGTTGCATTCCAGCTATCGGTAACATTGCCTATGATCCACTCTAATGTTTTAGTAGTACCTCCTAGAACATTCCACTGCATAGTCATTAAAGCTCCAATCCACACACCGGCGAAAAGCGCTACTAACACCTGTTTAGTAATGAAGGCTAATGCTATAGCTAGTAATGGCGGTAGGAGAGGTGGGGCAATAGCTCCTATTATTAAGACTGCTACTAAAACAACAGCATTTTTTACTAATCCTTTACCAAACTCCATATCCTCCAACCCATCTTAACTTATTGCTGTACAAAATCCAATTAAATAATACAACTCTTTAAACTTTTCTTTAATAAACTAAAGAGAAGTATGTAAGAATTTTTTTCAAAGAATTTCTAATATACTTTAACTAATATTTAATTACATTTTTAAACTTCGAGAAAAATATTATTACCTAGTTTATAAATCTAGTTATCTGTGTCGTACCTTAACATGAAGTATGATAGTAATGATTGTAGTTTAACTAAACTCATTCTGCTAGCTAATACTATCATATATATTATGTGTGGTTTAGTTGGAGGAAATTTCGTAGAAATAAATGCTAATATTTTAGCTTTAATTGGTCAATTTAATGTTTATGTTTTAAAATACGGTTTTTGGTGGCAACTTTTCACAGCAGTTTTTGTACATATAAACTTAGTTCATTTACTTTTCAATTTATTTTGGATTTATATTTTAGGTTGTGGAGCTGAGAAAACATTTGGAAAGCTCCTCTACTTTACCATATATGTTTTAAGCGGATTATTTGGAAATATTTTAACCCTATTCCTTCTGCCTCCCTTAACTATTAGTGCAGGTGCTAGCGGAGCAATTTTCGGTGTTTTTGGAGCATTAATAATGTTTGAAGGAGTTCATGGTAGGGGAATATTTGTAGCACTAATTTACGCTTTCCTTATATTTATGATGAATGTAGGTTTTGGAATAAACATAATAGCTCACTTAGGAGGATTAATTGTAGGATTAATTATCGGATATGTTTACGGTAAGTATAGTAAAATTTAAGCTTAGAATGTTCCAATAAGCTATGCTTTAAAATGAAGCACTGCTATTCTAAGCGATTTAGAATCAAAAGCCTAGCTATACATGTTTTTAAGAAACTTATGTCAGTTATATTCTTAGCAATTTTCTGTAAACCTACTTCTTCATGAACAATAATAAGTACTGACAATGTAAATAAAATATGCATAAATATTGATGCATATGACCAGTTGCCAAAGAGAATAAATTTATCTATATTTTCTACCGTTATAGGCCAAAGTAATGGATTATATTCATGATGCATAGAATCAATAAGCACATGGATTAGTGCGCTTACTTCTACAGATAAAGCATATTTGAACATACTAATTTTGCCTAATTTGACACCTAATTTGACATTAAAAATTCTCCTTAATACCTCACTGTAAACTGGATAAATAAGGAATCCAATAACCCAAGACAGCATTAAACAGCCGAGAAAGCTGTGGAGAATAAGCCTATCAAAGGGATACTGGAAACCCAGTAAGATAAGTACAGGGATTTCTAGGTCAGGTAGGAAACTACCAATAATGAGACCGTTAAAATCAAAGTTCTTCCTAAAAACCTTATAAATAATGTATGCGTGAGCATAGTGAAGAAGCGTAAATACCATGCTAAATAACCCTTCACTAAAATGTTATATTCTCATGTTTTTATGTTTAATGTTCTTAAATTTCGAACGTTTAGAACAATAGTGTTTTAAATGTTAGATTTAGAAATAACGGTTCCCTAACATTCCAATGGGTTAGCTAAAATGGTGAGCAAAACTTTAGCATACTGGATAATATGTACACTCGTAATTTCAGCCATCCTTGCATGTTCATTAGCTACTAAGCAAAGTAATGAGGGTAATGTGCCTGAAGTACTTAAGGGTGTTAAGGCTAAAACTTTTAGCTCATATGATGAGCTGAAAGAGTATATTATTGAATCTATAAAGCTTTCAAAAGTAATGTCAAAAATAGGGTTAGTTATTGCGCCATCTCCAGCGAGAGTGTTTTTACCTGAAATCACTCCAATGCCTACACCTATTCCATCTCCGGTTCCATTAACACCTGCACCTGAATTCGTTGCAACACTAGAGTCTACGTTAAAAGCTACATATGGAACAGCTTCTAGATCGTATTCTAAAACCAATATCCAAGTTGAGGGTGTTGACGAGGCGGATATAGTTAAAACAGACGGTAAATATCTCTATGTTGCTTCAGGAGACAAAGTATACATTGTTAAAGCGTATCCTCCAGAAAATGCTACTATGATTGCTAAAATAGAGGAAGGACCTGTTTTAGGTCTTTTTGTAAAGGACGGTAGATTGGTGGCTATAACAGCAAGAAAACCTATAGTTAAGCCTATTTTGCCTCAGCCATTACCCTCAATAATACCTGAGAAATCTCTAATATACCCTGTAGAGGGACTAGTAAGTGTTATAGTCTATGACATAGAGAACCCTAGAGAACCTACAGTATTTCAAGAAATTAACGTTACAGGGTACTACGTTACATCAAGGTTAGTAGATAACTACTGCTATATTATAGTAAGCTTCCCAGCGCTTATTATTGAAGATAGAGTACCATTACCTTTAGTTAACAGTAAACCTGTAGAACCTAATGAAATAAAGTACTTTGAAAAAGATTTTTCATACGCATTCACAGTAATAATAGCTGTAAATGTGGAAACAGGGGAATTTAGGAAAGAAACTTTCTTGACAGGTGCATCAAACTACATATACATGACCCATAAGAACCTATATGTTTTATCAAGAAAACAGCTCAACATTTATGTAGTACTTGACGAAATAGTAGATTCAATCGTTGAAAAAGCGCCAGACGATGTTAAGGAGGCAATTGAAGATATAAGATCTAAATCTATAAATGAAATTGAAAAATATAAACTTATCATGGAAGTGTTAGAGCAATACTTTAACAAGCTACCTCACGATGAAAGAGAAAAAATATTCAACAATGTTTTAAAGGAAGTATATAAGCTATGGAAAGAAGAAACAGTTATTTACAAGTTCGCTATTGACGGTTTAAACATTACAGCCTCAGCTAAAGGTGTTGTTCCAGGCCGTGTTTTAGACCAGTTCTCCATGGATGAGCACGGTGATTACTTTAGAGTAGCAACAACGTTAACAAAGTTCAGTATGGAAGAACCTCTAACATGGGTTAACAATGTTTACGTCTTAGATATGAACCTTACAATAGTAGGTTCTATTGAAGGGCTAGCTAAGGGAGAGAGAATTTATGCTGCAAGGTATATGGGAGATAAAATGTTTTTGGTAACATTTAGAAGAGTGGATCCATTGTTTGCAATAGACTTATCAGATCCAAGGAATCCTAAGGTTTTAGGGGAATTGAAAATACCTGGATACTCTGAATACCTGCATCCATTTCTTGACAAGTACTTAATAGGTGTAGGGATGGATATTGATGAGGAAACGAATAGGGTAAAAGGGTTAAAGGTAGCGCTATTCGATATTTCAAACGTAACCAGCCCTAAAGAAGTTTCTTCAATAACCTTTAAAGGCCACCTATATTCACCAGTGCTTCATGATCATAAAGCGTTCATGATAAACATGGATAAACAGTACTTTGCAATTCCAGTATCCGGCAGTAAAAGTGGAGTATACATTGTAGACATAGTGATGACCGAACCTGAAAACATTAAGTTGTCAGTAAGAGGGTTTATACAGCATCATGAAGCTCAAAGAACACTATACATAGAAGACTATGTTTATACAGAATCATATGACCTAGTAAAAATAGTCGATGAAGAACTAAACCCGGTAAGCGAAATTAAGCTAATTTAGCTTAACAACATTTTTATTAAACATACTAGCAAACTTAGTCCCGGAGATCTGTTTGATATTTAGGAAAAGTATAGACAAAGAATTGGAGGATATAATTAGGGAAATTGCTGACATAAAGAAATCTTTTGAAATTCTTAAACATAAAGTAGCTAAAGGCGAAGTATCCCTGTTTTCTAGGTTTAGAAAAGAATTTCGTCAAAAACATCTCACACGAAAACTACCGTATCTTGGAGCTGAAGAATATGAAATACACTTAGTGAAAACTGTTGAAAAATTAAAAAGAGTTTCTAAAAACTTACGAAAACTGCTAAGTAGGGTAGAAGCTAAGACTAGGTCTTTTAGGTTAATAGCGCTTTTAAGGGAAAGTATAAGCACAATAGATAGTATAGTTGGTGGCATTATAGGATACGAGGAGGTCTCTAGAATACTAAGCGAAGTTTTACTTAAACTTAATGAAGCAAGAATGATTATTAATGCTGAAAGAATAAAATAGGTTATTTAATATTTTCTATCAAAAAATATATTCTTACCCTTAATGCTTAAAGGTATAGCTATAGCTATATCTGCATCTATTATTCCAAGTTCTTGCGCAGCTACACCTGCACTTAACATTATCCTATTGTCAACATTATGTATTGAAGCTGTTTTAGCAGCAGAACCTAATGCTATCCCTAAATTCAAAATACTTGCTACTGTGTCTATGTTTTCACGCCAAATTTCTGGCTGTTTAAGATTAAGCTTAACTATTTTACATCCCAGTATGACAACTGCATCCGAGTTCATAATGTTTTTAGAATCTCTAGCATAGAATTTACCATATTTTGAAGCCAGTTCCTCCATTTTCTTAGCTAATTTTTCTAGTTCCTCCTTTTTACTTAAAATTACAGCAGTAATGTTGTCTACTCCTTTAGCTTTAGGAGCTGTTTTAGCTGAGGAAGCCATTAGTTTAGCTACAAGTAAAGATACTTCATTTAAGAAATCATTTTCCCTAATCACAGAATACACCCGGTTAAAACAATAACTTTACATAGTACTTAAACACTATCAACTTCAAATAACGTTGTAAGAAAAATAACTTATTTTCTACCTGCAATAATATTAGTTAAGAGTGATGAAACCTCCTCTCATATGAGAGGACCCCATGGGAGGAATGACTTACCTCACGGCACACTGACTAAATAATCACGAATTATATAAGATTATTCAATTGTGAAACTATGATTTTTAAGCTCAAGAATTACGCTCTATAGCATAAGTTGATTATTTTTATTAGGAAAAATACTTTAAATGTGCACCTATTATTTTAAAATGGTGCACCTATGGTGGAAATTATTCATGAGAATGCATGGAAGTTTTGGTCATTCGTAGTGGATAAAGTTTTCAATATAGAGTTTAGAAGAGTTACTGAAAATATGCATTGTAAACTTATACGAGAAATCAGTGAACAGGAAATTGGTTTATATATTCACTTCCCGTTTTGCAGATCTTTCTGCAAATATTGTCCTTACTATCGTGAGTTTTGGAATGAGAAAGCCTTTAACAAATACTTTAAAGCCCTAATTAAGGAAATTAAATTAGTTGGCAAGCTGCTTAACGACTTAGACTTAGTCGTTGTTGATGCACATGCTGGGGGAGGAACACCTAGCATTCCTCATTCAAACTTCTGGCGTTTAATTCTTGAAGAATTAAAGTCAACTTTTAACTGGAAAGCGGATTTCGGTATTGAAGCTAATCCCGAGGATTTAGCTGATGAATCTAAATCATTTACTCTTAGAGATGCTGGAGTTAGTGAAGTTAGTATTGGTGTTCAATCATTCCATAGAAGCCTGCTTAGAGAACTGGGCAGAAGACATGGTCCCGAAGATTCTATAGCAGCGCTGGAGAATGCTAAGAACGCAGGCTATAACCTTGTAAACATAGATCTTATGTTCATGATACCCAGTGAAGATCTGAAAATATGGGAAGAAGACCTAAGGATAGCAGCAGAATTTAACCCTACACAAATAACGACGTATCCAACCCTTTTAACACCGCAAGCTATTATCTGGGATGATGCTGTTAAAGGTAAAGTTAGACAGCCTATTAAATTGTTTGAAAAATTCATCAATTTATCTCAAAAAATACTGAATAGCTACGGCTATAACATGGTTAGAATAGAATCTTGGAGTAAAGGTGGAGACTATTCTACAGTAAACCTTGAAATGACAGGGCCGTTACTTGCTCTTGGAGCCGGAGCCTTCGGATTTACAGGAACGTATGAGTGGTGCAACGTACATTCTGTTAGAGAATATATACGCTCTCTGCTAAACAATAAATTACCCGTAGCTGTTGCTAGAAGCGTCAACACATCTGAAAGAACATCTAGAATTGTAGCTGATCAGCTATTTTGCAGAGGAATTATCAATGCAAGTTTCCTAAGAGAGAAGTTAGGCTATGGATTTGAAGCCCTACCTAAACCGTTTAAGTGGAGTCTAAGAATTATGAAGAGTTTAGGTTTTCTTGAAGGCGATAAAGAAACATTAAAGCTGACACGTAAAGGTATTATAGCTGCACATAAATTTATATGGACGTTTGTTATGAAGGTGCCTTGTAAACTCGCTTATAAACTGATGGAAACCCCTTGGCCTATGGGAATTAATTTACCATAAAATTAGATATTAGCTAAAATACATAAAATCATACTTTAATTATCTTATTAAATATGCTAAAAGAATGTTCAAAGGTTATGAGAGTGTTGATTGAAATTTAAGTAATGATAGTGTATACATTAATATGGATAAATTTAATTCTTTTACGTATACCATCTATGGGGCTAGAATAATAGTTTGGAGTAAGCTGAGCTATGTTTAGATGCGGTAAACCATTTTACATAGATGTAGGCAACATAAAACTAAATGTATATGATTCCGCTGAAAAATGTAGCTATAGAGAAAAATTAGCTTTAATATTTCTACATGGCTTACCAGGCCAGATCAGTAATTGGAAGCATCAAGTAGAATATTTTGAGAGGAAATATAGAGTTATAGTTTATGATCAAAGAGGATTTGGGGCCTCAGATAAGCCGAAAAAAGTTTCACTAAACGATTATCTTCAAGACTTAGATAAAATCATTGAAAGCAGGAAACTAAATACTGAAGACACTATCTTGATAGGACACAGTTTCGGAGGCATGGTAGCTCAAGCATACACTAGAACACATAAAGTTAAAGGCTTAGTATTAATAGGTTCATTAACTAAAATAAAACCTGATATCTTCGATAAAATTACATGGTACCTACCTCCAATATTTTGGAGAAAAATACTTTACAAAGAAACTCCTCTTACAAGAAGACTTTATAGAAGAATATTTTTCAGCCCATCCACACCTAAAGAGGTTTTTGAAGAATTTATTAAAGACAATAAAGAATACCTTGAAAGACTGCCAGCTTACGTGTTTAGATATACAAGGTTTTTTATAGACTACGATGCTACAAAATGGCTTCACGAAATTAAAGTGCCAACATTAATCATAGTTGGCAAGGATGATAAGGTAACTCCAGTGGATGAGAGTAAATTGTTAAATAAGCTTATTCCTAACTCTAGACTTATAATAATCGAAGATGCAGGCCACTTAGTGTTATATGAGAAACCTAGTGAACTTAATGGTATTATTGAGGAATTTATAAGGGAGCTTAAGTATTCCATGTAGTTGGTTTTATCTTTTAAAAATCCATTTGGGACTTGAATATTTTTTCTTTAATTCCTCGATTAGCTTAGCTTCATATTCTGTGAAACCGGACTCCACTAGCTCGATATCGTATGTTTCCTTAAAGCTTTTGGCTAATTCCTTTATTAACATATCTCTATCTATTTTCCCTTTTAGTTCATCTTCTATACCAGTTATTTTTTCCAGTTTTTCGACGTTTACCTTTAAAACTTTAGACATGATATTCTTGTATGTTTTTATAAGTATTGTTCCATGTTGAAGTATTGCTCCATACTTTCTTGACTGCGCATTTCCAGAGATCTTCTTTCCATTAACTACGATATCGTTTGGAGGTTTATGTTTAGCATTTAACCCTAGCTTCCTTAAAGCATTAATGAGCCACTGTAGAAGTTTGCTATATGTTTCTTCAATATCTAATCCTTTAATTAATTTATCATGAGACTTAATTACTATAGCATATGTTATTTCTCCTCTATAATCTTGATATATTGCCCCTCCACCACTAGGTCTCCTAGCAATGTCTATACCTAGTTTCTTACATTCCTCAACGTCCACTACATCTCTTATTTTTTGAAAATACCCTATACTTACTGATGGAGGTTTTATAGAAAGAAATCTCAGCGTATTGGGTGACTTACATTCACCAACAGATTTAAGCAGTGCCTCATCGATAGAGCATCTTGTATAGCAATCTACAGGTTTTAGTACTATAAGTCTCCATGTTTCAGCCATTTTTACTCGTTGTTAGAAATTTAGATTTTTAGCTAAATGTTTTGCTATAGCCATTATTGTTAGTATTGGTGGTGCCCCTGGCGCTTTAGGCAGGACACTGGCATCCGCTACATATAGTCCTTCAATTTTTGTTTCTAAGTTTTTATCGACAACCTTACCTATAGTTGCTGTTCCCCCCGGATGTACGCCTCTTGGATGTGTAATAATTATTGATTTGGGATTAGCGCCCATTATTTCTAATATTTCAGCAGCTTTCTCAGAATATTCCTCTAATATGGCAATATCTTTAGCTGTTAGTGGTTTAGAAATCTTTCCTTCCTTACTCACAGTTCCTGATAGTGTATCAGCTATTTTCACCATAATGCCCATTATGTCTTTAGGTCTTACTGAAATACCTTTACATATGTAACGTTGTCTTAGGAAAACACTGTAAAATGGTGTTAAAATACCGTTTTCCAATTTCACATATGCTTGCATATCGATTTCTCTATTAAGCTCTATGTTTTCAACAATACCTCCTACAGTTATAAATATGTCAACAAAAAGGTTTTCACCAATGCCTTCTTCTAAACCTGCTGAAAACAATATTTCAGGTGTTCCTAAAGCTCCTGCGCAGGAAACAACCACTGACGAATAAGCTTCTTTCTCTACGCCATTTTTAATGTATTTTACACCCTTCACCTTACCGCCTGATGTTATGATCTTTACTTTTCCTACTTCATCAACAAGCTTTGCCCCTAAGGATAATGCAGTATTTAGCTCTTTAAGAGCACTCCATTTAGCCCCTGTTATACATCCTGCTGTGCAATGTTTGCAGTGAACAATACATTTTTCAGGGTCTATAGATTTAGGCATTAAATAAACATCGTATTTAAGTTCTTTAGCTATTTCTATGAATCTTCTTGTGCCTTTACCTCTAAATTTTTCTGGAAGCGGTTTAGCTTTTAATTCTTTAATTAAATCGTTTATCTCATCTCTTAAATCTAAACCTAGGCTTTTGATCTCATCAACTAATACTGGGACAGTGTTGCCGAAGGATACTAGTGTAGTTCCTCCTACTGCTATAATGCGCCAGATATCTACGCCTGCAAATACGAAATCATATGCTTTAAATGCCTCAGCTTCATTTATGGAACTTCCTTTTTCAAGAATTAGCACATTTTTACCTTTTCTAGCAAGCTCTTTAGCTAAAATGCTTCCTCCCGCACCTGAACCGATAATTATCACATCGAATTTTTCCAAATCTATAACCCTGTTATAGATGCTTATAGGGTTAAAATAAATTTTTCTATGAAGATCCTAAGGGTATCTCGATAAGTAAAGGTTCCTCGATATTTTTAGGTATAATTTCCTTAAGTTCTTCAGGTTTAGAAACCACGTAGCTTAAAATACCGTATGCTTCAGCTATTTTAGCGCAGCTAAAATCGCCAAGGTAAACGCCAAAACTTTTCCTATAGATTTTTTCTTGAAACTTTTTAGTTAAGCCATAGTATTTATTATTGTATACTACAATCATTATCGGTATGTTGTATTGTTTTATAATGCCAAGTTCACTAGATGATGCGTAAAAACCTCCATCACCCATTACAGCTACGGTATTCATTTTAGGTTTAGCTAGTTTAGCACCTATTGCTGCTGGTAGCGAGTAACCTACTGTTGCTAAGTTTCCTGGAAGTATTATTGTTCTTGGCATATATGCTTTAATACTACTAATAGACCATAAAGTGTGTTCTCCAATATCTAAAACAAAAACCGTTTTCCTATTTAGCTCTTTGCTAAGTATTTTCGCAATACTTAACCCCTTGCCATTTTTTAGCCTATACTGCTGTTTACCTCCTTTAATCCAAACTCTTGATCTTGGTTTAACTTTTCCTAGAAGCTTAGCGATGAATGTTTCTACATCTGATTTTATTGTTAATGTTGCATATTCCTTGTTAAAGTTATGTTCGCTAACATCTACTTGAACTATTGTTTTCTCTTTAGGTTTTATGTGGAACATAGTGTTGTAAGATAAGCTGCAGCCCAAAGCTAGGACTAAATCACTTTCAGCAAATGCTCTATTTGCTTCTATAGACCCATAGTATCCAGCAAAACCTAGGTTTAAAGGGTTATCTTCTGGAATAATACCCCTAGCCATAAGTGTTGTTATAATTGGAATGCTGGTTTTCTTAACTAGCTTCCAGAGTTCATGTTCAGCATTGCTTAAAAGCACACCTTGGCCTGCTAAAATCAGCGGTTTTTCGGCTTTATTTAGCATTTCAGAAACTATATCTACATCTTCTTTTCTTGGTGTAGTTCTATGTTTTTTGAAATAATGTTGTTTTCTAATGGAAGTTTTACTTCTCTGTACATCTTCCGGGATAGATACATGGACTGGAGCCGGGCATTCGCTTTGAGCCTCTATGGCGGCTAAAAATATTTGTTCATAAGCTTTACTTGGATTAGTTATTTCCAAGCTCATTTTTGTTATATGTTTAAAAATATTCACTAAGTTTAGCTCTTCAGTAACCCTTTTTCCTTTAAGCTTTAAAGGGACCTGACCTGTTATTGCAAGTAATGGTACATGGTCTTTATATGCTGTAGCAATTCCTAGAACTAATCCTAAAGCCCCTGGACCTGCAGTGGCCAAGCATACTCCAACTTTTCCTGATACCCTAGCATATCCATCAGCAGCATGTGCAGCCGCCTGTTCATGTCTCATAAGCACATGTTTTATTTTTGATTCTGAAAGCGCAATGTACAGTGGATTTACCCACCTTCCAGGTATTCCAAATACTGTTTCAACATTCAAGTCTTCAAGAACTTTAACTACGGCTTCAGAAACTCTAATAGTCAATGTTTACTCATTCCTCCTTAAGGAACTTGATAACTGCTTTTGTAAACTCCGTTGTAGAAGCTTTACCACCTATATCGAGGGTTTTAATTCCTGCTTTTAACGTTTTAACTATTGCTTTCTCTATTCTCACTGCTTCACCGTTAAACCCTAGTTTCTCAAGCATCATTTTTGCTGAAAGAAACATAGCTATGGGGTTAGCCATATTCTTACCTGCGATGTCAGGTGCTGAGCCATGTGCAGGAGAGAATATTGCGTATTTATCACCTAAGTTAGCTGAAGGTAGAAGTCCGGGACCTCCTATTAGTGCTGAACATACTCCTGAAAGTATATCTCCAAAAATGTTTGTTGTAATTATTACATCAAATTTTTCAGGTTTCAAAATCATAAACATTGAAGCAACATCTACATGTAAATCTTCAACATTTATTTCAGGGTATTTTTTAGCTACCTCTAAACATGTTTTTAAGAACAGACCATGGGTTTTCCTTAAAACATTAGCTTTATGAACAATAGTTATCTTCTTCCTACCATGGTTTTTAGCATAGTTGAAAGCAAATTTTGCCAGTCTTCTAGCATTCTTTTCCGTTATAACCATTAATGCGTAATAGCCGTTGCCGCACTTTTCTTCAACACCATAGTATAGTCCCTCAATATTTTCTCTAACAATAACCATATCCACATTCCTCCTAATGCTGCGTATTCCCGGTAAACTTTTAACAGGCCTAAGGTTGACATAAAGATCTAGTTCTTTACGAAGTGTTAAAACTGGGCTTCTATACTTCTTAACCTCCTTAGGAGAAGGCGTAATTACTGGACCCATAAGCGCTATTCCTATTTTTTTAATTGCTTCAATATCGTCATCTGATATTGCTACACCTGTTTTGCGAAGTCTACTATAGCCGATGTGGAAAAATTCATATTCTAAGTTAATGTTTAAGCTGTCTAAGACTTTTAATGCGGCATTTGTTATTTCAGGTCCAATACCGTCTCCTGGGATAACAGCTATTTTAACCATGTTTTTTCCTCCTATAATACTCTGTTAACCCTCCTAAACTAATAATGTCCATTATGAATTTAGGATATGGTTTTATTGATAATATTTTCCTAGGCGTTTTCACATAACCTTCTATTACATTTATTTCCATAATATCTCCGGTTTCAACGTACTTTACAATGTTAGGGCATTCGACAACTAATAGTCCATTATTTATCGCGTTTCTAAAGAATATCCACCCAAAGGACTCAGCTACTACTGCTGAAATACCTGCAAGTTTTATTGCTAAAACAGCTTGTTCTCTACTTGAACCACAGCCAAAATTCTTACCTGCAACAATAATATCTCCTTTTCTGATTTTAGAGCTAAATGCGGGATCTAATCCTTCCATTAAATGTTTTACCCATAAACTATAGTTTAATGTTCTAAGGTATTTGCCTGGAATTATTATGTCAGTACTTATGTTGTCTCCAAATTTCCAAACACGGCCCTTAACAATCATTTTAAGAACCTCCTGGGGTCAGTTATTTCTCCTGTTAAAGCAGAAGCAGCTGCTGTTGCTGGTGAAGCTAAATATATTTTAGCCTTCCTACTACCCATTCTCCCAATAAAGTTTCTACTTGAAGTAGAAATACCTACTTCATCATCGCCTAAAACGCCCATATGCATACCTAAGCATGGTCCGCAGCCTGGAACACCCACCATAGCCCCTGCTTTCAAAAATATTTCAATTAATCCTAACGACATAGCTTTCATAAGAATTCTCTTGGAAGCAGGAACAATGATAAGTTTAACATAAGGTTTCACCCTGCCGTTTTTAAGTATTTTAGCTACCTCAACAAGGTCTTCAAGCCTACCATTAGTGCATGAACCTATGAATATTTGGTCTACAGATACACCTTCAACTTCAGAAATAGATTTAACATTATCAACGCTGTGAGGGCATGAAACCTGAGGTTCTAAGGAGCTAATATCGAAAAAGTATTCTTCAACATAAGAGTCTTTATCAGAAAAGTATTTTCTCAAATCACAAACTCCAAAGTTCTTTAAGTAGTTTATAGTTTTTTCATCTATTTTTTGAAAACATGAAACAGCGCCCATTTCAACAGACATATTACATAGTGTAAATCTGCTATCAACACTTAGCCTTTCAGTTACAGAACCTGAAAATTCAACAACTTTACCTAAAGCTCCATAAGCTCTAAGAGAACCTATAATATGTAATATAATGTCTTTAGCATAAACACCTTTGGGTATTCTACCTTCAACCGTAATAAGCAACGTTTCCGGTACTTTAAGCCATAGTTTTCCAGCAGCTAAGCCGTAAGCAGCATCTAAAGCTCCTACACCTAATGCGAGAACACCTAAAGCGCCTAAGGTAGGTGTGTGGGAATCCGCACCAATAATTATTTGGCCTGGTTTAACATGGCCTTCTTCATGAATTACTTGGTGACCTATACCTTCACCCATAAAGTATATTTTAGATATACCAAACTTTCTGCTTGATTCTAAAACATACTTTTGCAATGTTGAAGCTTCAATGCTATGCGGTGGTACTGAATGATCGAAGAAAACTATGGATTCAACATCACCTACCTTTTTTACAAGCATTTCCTCTAAATGTTTAAAAACAAGAATGCCTGTTCCATCGTGGAAATAAATTAGGTCAATTGGGGTTTCAACGAATTCTCCTGCATGTACTTTTCTGCCTATGTGGTCTGAAATTATTTTTTCAATAGCTGAAGACATCGTTATACCTCTTTCTCAAACTTTAAAGCTAAGTTAATTAACTCATTTCCATCGATGAATTTTTTGTGCAAAGACTTAACATACTTAAGCAGTTTATCAGCTTTTTTATTTGAAACTCTAACACCTTGTTTTTCTAAATACTTAATAATACCCTTAAGCCCTGAATGCTTACCGAAAACTATTTGCCTTCTATTACCTACAAGGCTTGGTTCATATGGTTCATACATTCTAGGGTATTCAAGAACCGCAGCAACATGAATTCCAGATTCATGTCGAAAAGCATTTTCACCTACAATAGGTTTTAAGGGATTTAAAGATATTCCTGAAAGTTTAGCTACAAGCTCTGAAAGAGGTTTAAGTAGTTCAAGTCTTAAACCTAAATCAACACCATATAAAAAGTACAGTGCTGTAACAACTTCTTCTAAAGCAGCATTACCTGCTCTCTCACCAATACCATTAACAGTTACAGATATTGCACCAGCACCAGCCTCATAAGCCGCTAAGGAGTTTGCTACAGCAAGCCCGAAGTCATTATGGCAGTGGACAGCAACTTTAACATCAATGTTCCTCCTAATCTTTCTAACTAAATACTTCATACCTGAAGGGGTTATGCAGCCTGCAGTATCTGCTAACCCTATTCTATCAGGTTTTACTTCAACGACTTTACTGAAAAAGTCTAAAAGCCTTTGCAAAGGAGTTCTAGTAGCATCTTCAACACTTACTTGAACAAAAAGCCCATGCTCTTTAGCGTATTCAGCTGTTTTAACGGCCATTTCAACGGCTTTCTCATATGTTATTTTAAGTTTTCTTCTAAGATGCACCTCAGGGAGAGGCATGAAAACTAGAACACCGTCGACGTCGCATTTTAAAGCCTCATCAACGTCCCCTATAAGTGAACGAGATAGAACAAGAATATCTGCTCTTAAGTTTTCATTAGTAATTGCTTTAACCGCTTTTCTTTCTTCTTCAGAAACAACGGGAAAACCGGCTTCAATTTGAGGAATACCAAGCTCGTCAAGCATTTTAGCTATTTCAAGCTTTTCACTAATAGTAAATGAAACTCCAGGACACTGTTCACCATCTCTAAGTGTAGTATCATATATTATAACAGGATGAACCTTACATTTACTTGCTTTATTGTAAGGACTAACAGCAACATTACTCACAGCATGCACCAAGGCTAAACACTCACTGTAAGCAAATACATTTTTCTCAATATATTTTAAATATACTATTGTAATCTATGCCTATGGTAAAAGGGCGTAATTTAGAAATATTTAAAGAAAATGAAAATATGTTTTAAGTTGCAACTTTCTTATGTAATGTCGAATATTTTTTGTTTTTCAGGTTTTACACTTTTTCTATAGGCTTCTCTAAGTTCTTCTTTAGCTTTCATGAGGCGTGGATGGTGAACCCAGCTCATAACTGTTCCCTTAGCTTTAAGTATCTCCATGTGTTCAATGAGTTTTCTGAAATATCCTCCTCCAAGCCCCTCAGCTACTATAGCGTATCCTTGAGCTGCTTCCTTAGATATCTTAGCCCCTTTAAGGCCCTTTATTTTTACTACAGGAGCTATTTTTCCAAGCCTTCTTTCAATTTCTTTCCTAATATCCCGCATTCTTGTTAACCTTCCTGAAATGATTATTTCTTTAGGGTTAGGCAAAGATACTAAAAGAGATCTTACCGATTTTTCTAAAGACTCAAACATGGATTCGAAAGCAGATTTAAATGGCTCTATTTCCTCAACATATTTTCTAACAGCTTCTTCGACGTTTAATGTTCTACATATTGTAGATACTCCTCCATAAAATACATCAGATCTCTCCCACATTTTACCTGCAACAGCTAATTCTGCGTCTAGAGGACCTACTGTTAAGAAACCTGTTGGTACAAGTGTTCCGCCTAAACCGTCAATAATTTTACCCTTATTAACAGCCATTACTGCATTATAGCCGAAACCCATTTCTACAAGTATAAAGCTTGTCTCACCATAATTTAGTCCAAGTCTTGAAGCTTGGTCGTAAACTGCAAGAACAGCTATAGCCATTTTATCAGCTGTACCCATATCAAGCTTATTTATCTTCCTATAAGATGGGACGGTAGGTAGTAAGATAACTGATGGAATATAGCATACAGGCAGTTTTCTACGCCAAAGCTCTACAACAACTTTTGTTAAAGCATCGTAAACACCCATTCCAAACTCTCCACGTTCAACACCTCTCCTAATATCTTCCTCATCTGTTAAGAGAAGAATTTTCGTAGCAAAAACCCTAGGATCTATTATGTCTTCATTCCACACTACTGGTGTTCCATAACCTGAAGGACCAGCAATAACATCTACTTTACCGGCTTCTTCAACACCTTTAACAAGAACTGAAGGATTCTTAGCAACCTCAACTGTACTTATTGACTTTTCCCAAACAACTCTATCATTCTCAACAACGGCAATATCAAAGCTCATAGTACCTGGATCAATACCTAAACCCTTAACCATAAAAAGAACCCCGTAAAACAATATTCCTTACCAGGGATTAAGACTTAACCATAGTTAAACTCAAGGAAGATAGTATATCTATAAACTAATAAGTACCATTAAATGCGATCATAAGCAAGGTAATAAATAAACGAAGACTGCTACTGTTACTTAAAGTTCTAAGAAGATATTAAGTAAAAAGTTAAAACAATAAACAACTTTGAGCTTGGTATTATCACACATGATCAGCTTTTATCAAGGCTATATAACATTTCTTCTAAGAGAATTCAAAGACAATAAATTATATGGCTTTAACTGGAAATACTAGTATTATGTTTTAAATTTAACAAAGGTCTAAAATATGTGGAGATGTTGTGCATGCTCTTAAAGGACTACGTGGATAAGCTTAGTAACTCATGTAAGTTTGTTATACTAGAGAAATACCGTGAATACCTGTATGAGAAAATAGTTTTACCAGAGGAACTTAATGTACTTTCTAACGTGTTTAAAGTTCTTTCAAACGATATTAGGTTAAAAGTACTATACCTCTTAATGAGACATGATTTACCTGTATGCCTCTTAGCCACTATTTTAAATAAAGACCAAACACTGATTTCTCATCATTTAAGAGTTTTAAAAGAGTGTGGATTAGTGAAAGAAACTACTATTGGAAAGTTTAAATATTATGCTGTTAACAAGGCTGAACTGCAAAGGATCTTAGAAGCCCTGATTAAAAATTTAAAGTAGATTTTATGCGCCCTATATTTCCTTTCTAAACTATATAAGCTATATTGAAGAAAGTTTATATTTATTTACTTATGTTAAACATATGAAAAATATTTCAGATGATTTAAATGTTAAACATTGATTTCTGGTTTAATGTACTAATTACAGCGCTTATCCCAGGGCTTATAGCTACATGGCTAGGTGTTGGAGGATGCTTTCTACGCATACCCATGCTCATATATCTCTTCGGTGTGAACATTAAAACAGCCTATTGTATAAATCAAGCAGTAATAGCATTAACCACATTACCAGGAGTTTTTGAGCATTGGAGAAAGGGTCACGTTTACTCTAAAGGATTACTTACAGCTGCTTTAGGAGCGGTCTTGGGTGTTTCCTTAGGTGCATATGTTGTAGCTAAATATCTTCCGACATTAATACTGAAAGGAATTTTCGGTATTGCATGTGTCTTCATAGGAATCTACATAGCCTATAAAACCCTGAAGGCTAGAAGAAAACTTGTTAAAAGAATTACTGTTAAAGAGGTTAAGGTCCTCGAGCATGGGGTAAAACTTTTTACCCTAATGTTCCTAGCAGGATTCGCCACCGGAATATGTGGTTTCGGTGGAGGAATATACTACGTACCTCTCTTCCTAGCCCTAGCCTACCCGACCCACATTGCAGTAGGAACATCCAGCGCCGAAATGATAGCTACAGGCTCCGTTGGATCCTCCGTTCTAACATACTATGGATTCATGAACATACCATTATTCATCGCCATAGGCGTACCAACACTTATAGCATCATGGATAGGTGCAAAACTAGCAGTAAAATCCCCACCATGGCTACTAAGACTAATATACGCTATATCAATAACAGTAGTAGGACTATACGTAGCATATGAAGCACTAACAAAACTATGAAACCAGAAGCACTATTTCACTGTTTAAAAACTTTACTATCTTACCCCTTTTGAAAAATAAGTCCTTATGCAAAATATTTTAAAACAGGAGGTATAGAAACATGTTAAAGGCGGTCTCAGCTTTTTGCTTATTACGGTAATTCTAAGCCCTATGGTAGCAAGTACGCTTCTACTTAACAGTCCAGTAATGCTCTATGATCTATTTAAAGACCATCTGAAAGACAAAAACACAGCAGCAATCACAATAAACATAGTGCCTAAGGTTAACGGGAGAACTGTTAGCGGAACATACATAGTAGTAATACATAATCTAACTGCCTCAAGGTACATAGGTCATTCTGAAATAACATATCTAAAATATGCTAATCTACCTAGTAAGATAACGTTTAAGGTGAAAAGAACACCTATTAAGATACTGTCTAATAAGACCATACTTTATGAACCTCATGAATTCCTAGTAATAATAGCTAATTCAGCTAAAGGCTATTTGGGCTTTAAGATAGTTGAAGTATGGGTTCAAAAACCAATAAACATAGTAAGTATTGAAATAGAGTTAAAACCTGGAAAGATACATACATACGCAAACAATGGAGATTCACATTATCTTCTCAAAGTAAAAACTAAGGAAGATATTGTAGAACCTTTAGCTGAACGTAGAATAGAATGGAGGAAAGATGAAACTCAAGAAACTAGAACTAATATACAGCTACACTCTATTCCAGATTTAGAAGTTGGGTACTTCGTAAAGGAAAACACAGTTTTGTACTTTGAATCATACACTTCAGATTGGTATGGAAGTCTTGTTTGTCCCATGCCTGATGAAGCTGAATGGAATAGTAATGGTAAGAAGGAAACATATCCGCTTGAAGAGTCCGAGAGTCCGATGTACTTAGTAAGTAATGGTGCTAAAGGTAAGTTAAAGTTCGATGTAATATATAGGCTTGAAAAATGGTGGATATATTTTGAAAAAGGTGACTCATATTGCTATTATGTTCTATATCCCTATGAGCACTATGGTGGCTCAGGTGAAATATGGCAATATGTTAGTTGTAATCAGTGTGAAGGAACGCCTCCAGACTATGCTGGTTGTAGCTACGGAAGTGAGGGACAGACACTAAATTTAGACTTTGGCTCTGGTGGACCCGGTAATGTTGGGGTAAAAACAGTAATAGGTTTCAGTTTTGGATACAAGGTGTTCTACTTAAGTATTAGTTGGTATAGAGAGATTGAAATAGACCGCTTTGAAATATGGTTTAAGTGGCTTAAAAGTGGAACACTATGTCGTTGGCGTCATAATAATGATCTTAACTCTTATAGGGCGCATTTCGCATGGGATTAAAAGTTTATTTTCAAGTTAACATTCTTAGAAATACGGCTACTGTGTTGTAGATAATGCTTTTAAGATTTTAGAAGAAGCTAAATGATCGGTGGTTACGAGCTGAAAAGAACAGTATTAGCTATTTTAACTATGTTCTTAATGCTTGCTGTGACTGGGGTTTTAGGATACATTATCGGAGATACTGTAAGGTATCAGGTAAGGTTGGTTTTCAAGCCTTCGCTTGAATGTAGCGGGAAAGCCTATGTGTTGTTTCGTTAATGTACCCTGAGGGGTTGAAGCAGGTTAGTAAAGCTGCTATAGACTTGAGTAAGGGTGAAGGAGAGTTACTGATTAATTTAAGGGATTTGAAGAGAGCGTGGGATGAGGAATATAGGAGAACAGGAACATATGCTGAACCTTTAATCATAATTTCCGGGTACACAAGATCCGGTAGGGTTTTCGTTCATGGTGTAAACTTGTTTTGGGATAATCTAACGAAAACAGTTGAGATTACGCTGAGACCTTTAAAAGGAGTTAATGTGAAGTAAGGTGCAGTATTAGGTACTGCAAAATGTGTAGAATGCGAATCAAAACTAGAACCATTAGATGGATGCTGGGAATACAGGGATCTAGTAGACTCATATGAGCAAACAAGATACGTAATATTAGTAAAAGTGAAACCGGACAGTGAAACTTACGGAAATGTACATTATTTCTACGCTAAGAAAGAAGTAGCAGGGTTTAGAGTAAACGTATTCATAGAATCTGAGTGGATAAGCGCCGGATTTTACCCGATTAGTAAAAATAGCTATGGAGCTCATGTTGGAGCATTTCAACGTGGCAAGAAATACTATGTATGGATGAAGGTTAGGTACAGATATGAGAAATGGCATGTCTGGGGTAGGTGTGATAGGGAGAGATTTGATTACTATGAAGAATATGTTTACATTAAGAACTTCTATCCAAACACTATGAGCGGTGGTTCTTTGCCTCCTTCAGGAGCTAGAATGCCTCCCATAGACTCGTGGAAATATGAAGGAAAATACGCTTCAACATCTGATGATTACCCATATTACATGAAGTATGAGGATAACTGGGGTTCAAATAAATTTGCTGTAGATACTTTGAAGTTTATTAGTGTTTTAAGGGCTTTAGGTAAAATTAGCGAGAAAGCTGCTAATAAGGCGTTTGCAATAGGGCTGTTTATAAGTGTAAACTTCATGTATGAAAATGTAGAAGCTTTTAGCTTCTCTATCGTCTTATATTCGGATCCAGGGATATCTCATAGAGTGTACTATGGTAGGTCCTATGACCTTCAATGGGCTCCGGTAATTTATTTTAAGACGTATTTAGCTTCTTAGGTTTAAACAATACATTTTTCTTTTCCTTGGTTTCTTAAGAAGTTTTAATAGTTTGTTTTCATATATGGTGTTGTAGGATTAGTTGGAAGGGGCTTGGCTTTGCCTGTTAAGGTGCTTAGTGAGGAGGAGAAGGAGAGGATTCTTGCTACTTTAGAAACTGATAGGAGGTTTCGCTATGCTTTAATGGGTCTTTTAGGGTTTAGGGAGCTTCTTGAAAGGTTTAGTAAGCTTGAGGAGAGACAGCAGAAGCTCGAGGAAAGATTTGCGAGATTAGAAGAGAGACAAATGAGGCTCGAGGAGATGCAGCACAGGCTTGAGGAGCGCCAGTTAAACTTAGAGAAGAGAATGGTTGAAGTCGAGGAGAGACTTGCTAGGGTTGAGGAGGAGCTTAGAGATACTCGCAGGCTAATGTTTGCTATTAGCCATAGGTTTGGAATGATTTCTGAAGCAGGTTTTAGGGAGGCAATGAGGTATGTTGTTCATGAAATGCTTAAAGTAGCTAAAGTTGAGAAATGGGTTTATAGGGATAAGGAGGGAATTGTTTACGGCTATCCCTCAGTTATTGAAGTTGATGTAGCAGTTCATGATGAAGCTCACATTCTAGTAGAAGTTAAGTCGAGAGTTTCAAGGGGGGACGTAGCTGAGCTTGCTAGAATAAGAGATTTATATGAGAAGGTTAAGGGTGTAAAAGCCAAAGCAGTAATTATAGGGGGTTTCATAGACTCTAAAGCATACGAGTCTGCTAGTAAGCTGAATGTCGAAGTTAAACCTATGGTGGAGGAAAAATAGCTACAGACAAATCTTAATTCTCTTCGCTTCCTTACTCAGTGTTTTATAGTATCTTTCGCCCTACCTATAATTGTGGGATCCCCTGCAATAACTATACCATACCTTACTACTTCCTTAACTATCCTCATTCCTTTTTCAGCCATTTTCAGGAACTCTTCTGAAGTGTATACTCTTACATCTAAGTCTATTGGTAACGTAGGGTCTATGAATTCTTTCAACCTATCTATTGGCCTTTCAGGTATGTTGTCTGCTATTATAAGTATGTCTGCATCTGAAAACGCTGTGTAATCTCCTCGAGCAAGAGAACCGACTAGTACTACCGTTCTAGCGCCTTTGGCAACAGCTTTTTCACCATACTCTTTCAGCTTCTCCATGACCTTATTATAGTTTAGTTTAAACAATTTTACTTCTACAGTATTTAATAATTTCTTCCGCATATTTTACCGCCCTCCTAGCGTCTTCTCTCGTATAGTAATCTAAAGGAGCACCTTCGGGATGAAAGTTAGGATATCTTGTAGGAACATAATGTCTATCAAGCTCCTTAGCCTTATCAATTAAGCCTTCAGGAGGCTTATACTTGTTAGGTAAGTGCACAAGCATTCTTGAAACAGAATGCCCCCAAACCTCTATCCCTAACTTCTGATAAAGACCCTTCACAGCTTTCTCCGCAGCTTGCTGTGCAGCAAAGCAAGCCCACTCATAATCCCCAAACTCCATAGATCTCCTAGCATGCTCTAGATCTCTTAAAGCCTGCCTTAGCCAATCTTCACCGCGTGAAACCAAAACCACAGTACCTCAAGTATGAATTAAAGTTTAAGGTATAATAAAATATTACCGTAACTTATATCCTACGGAAACCCATGGTTAGCGGAATTTGGGAGTTAAGGCTTGGAAGCATAACTAACATCACCAGCTAGAAAAATACACAGGAAAACTATAAAGGACACTGAGAAATAAGCAAACAAACGCACCTACCTAAACCTCCTAAATAAAACAATAATTAAAGCTAAAACAGCAAAACCTTAAACAAAGGATACCCTCTACCTAAACCCTCAACCTTACTAAACACAGGCTTCTCCAGAGGAATACTTATATCTACAAGCTTAATTTCTAACCTATAAAAACCATTGACAACGTATTTGGGAGATTCTGCTTCAGCTGAAAGACTAATATAAGTTATATTGAACAGATTATAAAGTAAATCAGATTCGAAAGTTAGACTATAGGTTTCTTTAAAGGGCTCGTAGCCTGGTACCTCCTCTTCTCAAGGCTATAGCTACTAAAATACTTGATAAAGTATCATAGTACATCTTAGAAATGACTGGGTGAAATACGTAGTTAATAAGGGTCTTATTCTCTTTACAGTATATTCTTTTGAACCAGGGATTACGTACCCCAGATTCTTCTCCAGTACTTGTTCTTAAAAGCCTAGAGCTACTCAAAGTAGTAATGTAACTTTAAATGAAGTGTTTTCATCTAACTCCTGTAGAGGTTTCAAATTAGCAACAACAATGTAAACATATTTTTCAAGTTCTCCCTCCTCAACCTCATATGTTAAATTCCATTTCTTAAAGTCTGTAATAATTGTGTATAATGTTAAAGGCTTATTCTCAGTAAAAACTTCTGGAGGAACTATGAAAAAGAAAGTGCCAATAGGTTTTCCATGGTAATATGCTCTCATATTATTTAAATCAACTGTTATGTTCCTACTTAAGGTTAGACTTGACATATTGTAGTAAATTCGTGTCATATTTATTTTTACACCGCTTACCCCCTGAACCTGGAATAGGAGGGTACATGTATGAAGGTGCAGGTTCTTCTCCCAAAGCATATGGAGTCCATTCTTCAATACCTTTCCTCATAATATTGTCAAGGATGATGGTTAAATTTACATAAGCTAAATTATCGTGAACACCCAGTATGGTCCATTTAAAGCGCATCTTAGCAAGACAACTACGTTTTACAACGTAAACTACTTTATCAGTCACCTTAATATCTTTGAGGAAGATTACACCTACTCTCAGGTTAGAGCAGTAAGTAGCGTAAACTCCGGGTCTAACCCAGTAAAAGCTATTGCTACTACTTTCGTAGGAGACGAGTAAAGGTATTAGATTTAAAGCCCATATGGAGGTGAGAAGTAGTATTGCATAAAGTAATTTGGTGTGTATACCTTGATGCCCGGGTTAGGCATTCATCAATATAATTTATATAGCTGAACTATTTAATTTGCTTTTAAATGGGCAGTATTCTCTGTTATGTTTAAGTGTGCATATAATTCTCTGCTCCCTTTAATATTGGTCGGCAAATATAGTGCTTCTTCCCTACTTTGCTTTGTAATAGTAGTGACAGTCTATTAGTCAACTATGTTTGTAGCCCCTAAGTACATTGATCGTATATTATTTTGCGGAATTTTTCTGCGTAGTTTGGGTGTTTCTGTAACCAGTGTTTTACGTAGTTACATGAGATTTTAAGTTCTTTTATTCCTTTTTCTAAAGCATAGTTTAAGGCGTATTCTACTATTTTAGATGCTAAACCTCTCCCCCTAAACTCTTTTAGAGTATATATTGAAGTTAAATACATGACATTATCTTCTATTTTGTAAAGCAATCTCGTAACTCTTCTTTTTCCTACTTTAACATAGAACATTTCATCATTGTGTCCTAAAATAATGTTTTCTTCTTCCATAATCCACCTAAACCCAATATTTGCATTTAGCATACAATATAATATATTATATTGTATATACCGAACTCTCGTAAGTTAATTGGCTAGATTTCTTAAAGCAATACACTATAGTAAAAGCTAATTAAGATACTTTTCAATACTAGTTTTAGCATTGTGTTACGTGGTTTAGGATCATGCATGAATGGTCTATTGCCGAAGGAATAGTTGACACTATTGTAAACTACTCTTTGAAGGAAGGAGCTAAGAAAGTTGTTAAAGCAGTTATTAGTGTTGGTGAGCTTTCCCAGCTTAACCTTGAAATTCTTAAGTATGCTATTAAAGCTTTATCTGAGGAAACGATAATGGAAAATGCGGAAATAGTTTTTCAAACTGAGGAAGCAATGTTTAAATGTTTAAACTGTGGGTATTCTTGGAGTTTTAGTGAAGTTAGAAAAAAGCTTTTGAAAATGTTCTGCGGCGAAGAAGTAGAGGAATGTGATAATCCAGTACATTATGTTCCAGATTTAATTAATGTATTTATTAGATGTCCTAAATGCGGTAGTCCGGATTTTGAAGTTTCTTCAGGTAGAGGTGTTAAAATAGCTTCAATAGAGGTCGTTAAGTAATGCTAAGTGAAAAAATTGATCCAAGAGATTTAGCAATAGAGAAAAAGTTTAGAAATATAAAGCGAAGTCTTCTTGTTTTAAGCGGTAAAGGAGGTGTAGGTAAGAGCATTATTTCAACAACAATATCTCTTCTCCTCGCAAATAAAGGATATAAAACTGGACTTTTAGATCTAGATCTTCATGGGCCCGTAATACCTACTATTTTTTCTTTAGAACATGTTGAGCCTGAGGAAAGCAAGCACGGGTTAATACCTCCCCAAGCATACGGAGTAAAGGTGATGTCCTTAGCCTTTTTTGCTAAAGATGAACCTTTACCTTTAAGAGGGAAGTCTAAAGTAGATGCAATTAAAGAAGTTTTAGCAATAACGAACTGGGGTAATTTAGACTTCTTAGTAGTAGATATGCCTCCAGGAACAGGTGATGAAGTTTTAACAGCAGCAAGGTATGTTAGAAACGAGAGAATAGCTGTAGTTGTTACAACGCCATCTAAATTATCGGTATCTGTTATTTTAAGAACAATGAATTTACTTAAAGACCTAAAAATACCCATAATAGCGTTGATAAATAATATGGCATATTTAAACATAAACGAGAAAATGATTAGAATCTTTGGAAAAATAGATTTGGAAAACTTAGCAAACAAGTTTAATGTAAGAACATGTATTGAACTACCTATAGAACCTCAAATAAATGAAATACTTGAAATAGGGGATGCCAAAAAACTATTAGACACTATTGTAGCATCTAAGCTTAAGGAACTAATTGAAATATTGGAAGTAAAATAATACTCTTCAAAAACCTCTACTACGTATTCTATCTTAGAAGAATAGGGAAGATGATTAGTAATTGACTAAAATAGTTTCATCGCTTAGAGAAGCAATTCTAAGATTAGGTAGCGTGATTTTAAGTTTCGAAAGAATTTACGGAGTAAAGTTAAGTTATAGTACAGGTTTCGTTAATTTTAGTAGGTTAAGAGCAACAGAAAACCTTCTTGAACTTGAGAAACTAGCTGTTGTGCTTAAGAAAACAGTCTATGAGAAATATAATATACCTATTATAACTATTAAAACAGAAAACATGGACTACATTATTGATGGCCATCATAGAGCTTATGTTAAATACCTTTTAAACTATAAAGGTATTAGTGCTTATAGAATAGAGTTTAGCGATTACATGTCAAGAGCATCCTATGATATAAGAGGGTTAAGAACTATAGAGACAGGGGAAGAACTCCCTGAAGAATATACTCCTTGGAAAGCCGTTGTTAAGCTCATAGAATATTATAGGAAGCTCTATGGTGGCGAAGTTAAGCTTAAAAAAGTAAGAGTTAGCATAGACTTTTTAGTCCCAACACAGAAATATGTTGAGAAAAATAAGCTTGAGAAGGAATATGATGTAAGGCATGAAAAAATTGCTCCAATAGTTTGTTTAGAGTATGAAGGAAAATACTATATTCTTGACGGCCATATTAGATCATTAAAAGCTAAACTTCAAGGAGAAAAAGAAATTGATGTTCTTGTCTTGTTACCTAAAGTACCAGTAACCCCTGGAGTTGTTAGAACATGCATTATAAGCGGGTTAAGAAGTTTAAATGATGTAGAGGTTATTGAAGCATGAAATTCTGTGCACTATTTTCTGGAGGTAAAGACAGTACATACGCACTACACTTAGCCATGCTTAAAGGCTTAGAAATAACATGCTTAATAACATTAAAACCTTTAAGAGAAAATTCATGGATGTTCCATTACCCATCAATAGATTTCACCAAACTTCAGGCTAAAGCATTAAATTTACCTCAAATATTCAAAGTCACAAGCGGTGTTAAAGGAGAAGAGATAAAAGACCTTGATAGAGCAGTTAAGGAAGCTATTGAAAAATACAATATAGAAGGCATCGTTGTCGGGGCTCTTTTGTCGGATTATCAAAGAATGAACGTTATGATGATTGCTGAAAAATACGGCTTAGAAACCTATACTCCTTTATGGAGAAAAGATCAAAAAGAATACATAAGAGATGTAGTTAGGCACGGCATAAAATTTATAATAACCGAAATAAATGCCTTTGGTCTTCCAATGAAGTTTTTAGGTAAGGAGGTAACACTAAAGGATGTTGAAGAAATTATAAGATATGCTGAAAAGTATAAATTTAACCCGGCATTTGAAGGAGGTGAAGCAGAAACTCTGGTCATAGATGCACCAATGTTTAAAAAGAAGCTACATGTAGAAGGAAGAATTTTAAGAATATCAGAGTTTAGTGGAAGATATGTTATTGAGAAAGTAGAGTTGATTGATAAATGATACTTAAAAACTGTAGATTCATTATAACACAGGATGATAAAAGAACGATTCTGGAAAATAAAGATCTAAAAATAAACGAAGAAACAAAGACCATAGAGGAAATAGGTGCAGAACTCGCTAAAGAACCTTCAGAGAAGATTATTGATTGTTCAACCCATGTAGTCATGCCAGGGCTTGTAAACCCTCACATACATCTTTTCACGTTCCAACTTAGAGAACATATTGTAAATAGCTGGAATGAACTATGGAATAAAGCTCGTGAATTAGAGAGAAACATACTTAAGCTAAGAACATATTGGAATAAGGCCTTATCTTTAATTGCTACATTAGGGTTTACAACTATTGCCCCTACGGAAATATGTTATGATAAGTTTCAGGAAAATATCAATACATTTATCGGAATAATAGGTGGCCCCTTTATCTTTCGTAAACCAGATAGGATGATAGGGAAAATTGTACATGTAAGTTCTATTTTAAACATAGGACCTGAGCTATTTAAAGAATTAGTGGATGAGGCATTTAAGAGAAACACTATGGTATCCATACATATTTCAAATACTAGAAATGAGGTATTTGAATTTAAGAGGAAATATGGAAAATTTCCCATAGAATACTTAGAAAGTATTGATGCACTGCGAGAAAACGTTATTCTAGTTGGGTTAGAATGGGTCACAAGCTGGGAGCTCAAAAAGATAGCTAACAATAATTGTAAAGTTGTTCTGATACCTTCATGTAGTATGCTTTATGCCCTAGGAGGCTTACCGCCAATAATAGAGTTTATAGGAGAGAAAATAACATTAGGATTAGGTACATGCTCGTTTACATGTAATTCTCCATTTATATTTCATGAGTGCAAAGCATTGCTTTATTACATAAGGACTAGTTATTGGAGTTTTAAATTGACAGCACAGCAAGTTTTGGACATTATAACACTAGGTAATACACGGATATTAAATATTAAAGGAGGAACAATAACTGAAGGAGAACCTGCAAACTTAACTATAATAAATCTAAAACATGGTAACTTAGCACCTGTTTCTATGAAGAACATTGTTCAGAACCTTATTCTTTACAGTGAACCATATAATATTGAATTCACTGTGGTTAGGGGCAGGCTTTATTCGCCGCGTAAAAACATTTTTAGGAAAAGTTTTTGAAAAATTGAATCACTATGGTAATTAGAGGCTTAAGGGTTTAAATCTATGATAGATGAAACTCTTTTAGAATACATCGTTACAAAAGGTATTGGGCTAGGTGCAAGCTATGTTGAAGCTAGGTATCATAAACATAAGGGATCATATGCTGTTACTAAGATGGATAAAATAATTAGTGTGGGAAAAATATTAAGTGAAGGGGTTGCTATAAGGGTTTTAGTTAAGGGGTCTTTAGGTTTCTCATCAACAAACAATATTTCTAAAGAAAACCTTGAACATGCTTTAGAAAGAGCTATTTCAAGGGCTAAAGCACTGTCTTACATGTATGTAGAACCTATGAACTTTGCTGGAACAAAAACTGTGACTCGCAGCTATGAAGTAAAAGAATATAAAAAGTTCGAAGATGTTCCTATTAACGAGAAAATAGGGTTCTACAAGGAAGTATTTAGTAGTTTACGGAATGCCCTATCTCAAGCTAAGCTTCAAAGTCTACTCTTAGAATACTTTGATGATGTTGAGGAGAAAATTATAGTTACAAGCGAAGGATCTAAAGTGAAAAGCTCAATACCTAGGATACTCATCTTTTATAACTTTATACTTCACCTACCAGAAAAGGGAACTATACAGAGAATGTATGAGTTAGGTGCTTCTGGAGGCCTTGAATTACTAGATAAGTGGAAAGTAAGCGATAAAATATATAATGAAGCAAAAATTCTAGAAAAAGTCCTTTTAGAAGGAAGATCTCCTCCTAAAGGAAAAGTAGATGTTGTTTTAGGTAGTGAAATAGTAGGTTTAATGGTTCACGAATCTGCTGGTCATCCTAGTGAAGCTGATAGAATACTTGGTAGAGAAGCAGCTCAAGCTGGCGAAAGCTTCATAAAAAAAGGAATGGCTGGTAAAAGAATAGGATCAGAAATATCAACGGTAATTGATGACCCAACAATTCCTGGAAGCTATGGTTACTATTTATATGATGATGAATGTGTTGAAGCGAGGCCTAAATACTTATATAAAAACGGGATAATTAATGAACATTTACACAATAGATGGACGGCAAAAATTTTCAAAACTAAAAGTAATGGCTCGGCAAGAGCTATGGATTATACTTCGGAGCCTATAATTAGAATGTCAAATACCTATTTTAAACCGGGAGATTATAGTTTTGAAGAATTAATTGAAGATATCAAATTAGGAGTATACATAAGAAACTATATGGAATGGAATATTGACGATACAAGGTGGAGTCAAAGATATGTAGGGTTAGAATCGTACCTCATAGAGAATGGTGAAATTAAGGGTTTAGTAAGAAACCCTGCAATAGAAATAACTACTAAAGGCTTCTACGAATCAGTTGATGCAGTTGATAAAAATCTAGAATTTCATGCCGGAACCTGTGGTAAAGGTGAACCCCACCAGGGAATCCCTGTATGGTTTGGAGGGCCTAATGTTAGATTAAGGAATATAATTTTAGGGGTGGCGCCATATTGAAAGCCAAAGTTAAGGAAAAAGATATAGTTTTAAAAACAGCTGAGAGGGTTTTAGAAGAAGTTTTAAAAGCTGGCTATTCGGAATCAATTGTTCTAATTGATAAGTCTAAGAGTGTTATGGTTAAAATAGCTAATAACCAGCCGAGCATTGTTCAAAGCTGGGATGAAACAACAGTAACGATGTGTATGGTTAAGAATAAAAGAGTGGCTGTTGTAAGCTTTGAAACGTCTAACATAGAAAACATTGTAAAAACAGTTAGGAAAATGCTTCCTGAAATAAGTTTTATTGAAGAATCAGAATATTATGCTCCACTACCAAAACCTGAAGCAACATCTGTCCCATTTACAATACACAGAAGTATTATAGAGGCTTTTGAAAAACCTGAGAAAATAGTTGACAGCATTGTTTCTATAGCATTAACTTATAACGTAGATAAAATAGCAGGTATGTTTAAGGTAAGCATGGGAGTACATAGTTTAGCATCGTCAGCTGGAGTATCTCTTGTCGAAGAACATGGTACTTACGAATACTATATTAGAGTGTTTAAAGGCGAAGGCAGCGGTCAATGGGCTTCTGCTGGAAGAATATTTAGGGAGAAAAATATAGCTGAAGCGACAAGAATAGCTTCAGAATATGCAATGGAATCTAGTAAGTTAGAAACAGTAGAGCCTGGAGTTTATGATATCATACTTTCGCCTATGGTTGTAGGTAATTTACTAAACGTAATAGGCAGAATGGCTTCAGCGTTGAACGTGGATATGGGGTTCTCAATATTTGCAGGGAAAAGAGTTAATGAAAAAATGTTCTCAAGTAAGTTAACATTAATCGATGACCCTGTGAACCCTGAATCTTATGGAGCAACATCATTTGACGATGAAGGCTTACCTACAAGAAGAAACATCATTATTGAAAATGGGGTTTTTAAGACGCTACTTCACAATAGTAAAACAGCTGCAAAGTATGGTGTAAAGAGCACATCAAATGCAGGATTAATAGTACCTCATCCTTGGTCATTAGAGTTAAGGCCAGGTGAGCTTACTTTAGAAGAATTAATATCCAAAGTTAAAAATGGGATATTAGTAACTAATAACTGGTATACTAGAATGCAGAATTATGTTGAAGGAAGCTTTTCAACAGTAACCAGGGATGCGTTATTTCTAATAAGAGATGGAAGAATAGTTAAGGCAATAAGAAAACTTAGAATAGCAGATAAATTACCTAGAATATTTAATAACATTAAAGAAGTAGGTAATAGACCTTACCAGATTAAATGGTGGGAAGTAAAAACACCAGTATTTGCACCTTATATATTAGTGGAAAAAGTTCATACTACGAAGCATATGCTTTAAGGAGAAAGTTCATGAGTGAAATTACAGTAGAGGTTATTTCAGAAAATGTTAAAGAAAAAGTTCATTCTGAAGTAGTTAAACTAATTGAGGATGTAATTAAGGAACTTGAATTAAATAACGTGAAAATAGTTGAAAAGACAAGCACTGATGGAAGTATAACCTTAAAGTATGGCATAGTGCCTTCTCCAAGTATAGCAATAAATGGAGTATTAATGATAATAGGAGAAAAACCCACTAAAAAGGAGATAAAGGACTTAATATTAAGAGCGACATTAAACATTTAAGCCTAACTACAATACTCCATAATCTTTTAGCTTCATAGTTTATATTGTAGTTAAAATTTATATAATTAAAACGTTTCGTTGTTGGGTAAAACTATGAAGCCTAAACTTTTTATTACAAGGCATCTCCCTGGGAGAGCTATTGAAAAGCTTAAAGAATACTATGAAGTTGAGGTTTGGCCTCATTATCCTCCTCCACCTAGAAGTGTTCTCAGAGAGAAAATAAGGAAAGTAGACGCTTTAGCAACATTAGTTACTGATAAAATAGATTGCTCTTTAATTAGTAATGCTCCTAAGCTTAGAATTATTGCGCAGTATGCTGTAGGTTACGACAATATCGATGTAGGGTGTGCTACTAAATACGGAATATATGTTACTAACACTCCAGGTGTTTTGACAGAAACCGTAGCCGATCATACGTGGGCCCTTATACTTGCTATTTCAAGGAGAATTGTTGAATCGGACGAATACGTTAGAAAAGGAGAGTGGTACCATAGTGGTACCGGATGGCATCCAATGATGATGGTTGGATATGATGTTTACGGTAAAACATTAGGTATAGTTGGTCTTGGAAGAATAGGTGTTGCCGTTGCTAAAAGAGCTAAAGGCTTTAACATGAAGATACTATATTACAGTAGAAAAAGAAAGCCTAAATTCGAGAAAGAACTTGGAGCAAAATATGTTCCATTAAAAACTCTTCTTAAAGAAGCAGACATTGTTTCAATACATGTACCTTTAACTGATGAAACATACCATATGATAGATGAGAAGGAGCTTAGACTCATGAAGAAAACAGCATTTCTAATAAACACAGCTAGAGGGGCCGTAGTAAATACTAAAGCGCTAATTAAAGCTTTAAAAGAGAAATGGATTGCTGGAGCAGCATTAGATGTACATGAACAAGAACCACTCCCTCTAGACCACCCACTATACAAGTTTAAAAACGTTATATTAACACCGCATACTGGAAGCGCATCATGGGAAGCTAGAACTAAGATGGCAGAAATTGTAGCTAAAAACTTAATAGCCTTTGCCGAAGGGAAAATACCGCCAACTTTAGTAAATAAAGAGGTAGTAAATGTTAGAAAGCCCGGATTCAAACAATAAACAATGAACCTATATTTTATCTCCATACTACTAATTCGCTTAACAAGTAATTTACTATGAACCCTAAAAATATACCTATTAAGTTAGCCAGCAAGAAGTATATTCCTAAAAACGTTAGTGTAATAAGTACAGCATAGTTCACTACACCTCCAGCAGCAACAGCAAGATGATATTTTAGAAGCCGCATAATAAAATGTCCTGATCTATATTTTTTGAAAGTCCAGAAGTCATTAAGTAAGAAGTTATTGACTATGGATGATTCTATTGCAATAGGGCTAGCCAAGTACACGGGCAGCAGGTTGAAGGATACAAGAAACCATAAAATGCCCTCATTCACTAATATACCAGAGGTTCCAACAGCGGCGAATTTTAATGGTCTATATTCTGAAGTTTTAAGAAGATAAAATATATACATTATAATATCAATTATAGTTATTTTCACATCTTTACTTATGTCAATAAAATGTATTTTATCTGGATCTAAATGTTTAAAGATCATATCTAGTGGTGTATTTAGATTATTTATTTTCCTTAGAAAGTCTTTGCTAAATACTATAGCTGCTAAAGGAAATATTGTTCTCTCACCGGCTTTGTTTACTTTAAGAATTATTCTTAAGAAGAGATTTAAGAAGATGGTTAAAACTTTAGGAAACTTACCATATATTAGGGTGTCATCGTTTACTTTCTTTTTGCGCAATAAATTATCTACTATATCCTCCACTTGTTTACTACGCGAAAAAACTATGACCAATGGTAGATCCTTATCCCTACTTAGCCTAATAGTTTTATACTTTCCACTTAGCACATGATATAACCTTGTTCTATGTTCTTTCAGAATATTCTTCAAAGACTCTTATAATGTTTTTCAAAACAGTATGATGTCTTACTTCATCTTCAAATAATGTTCTTAAGGTTTCTCTTAAAGGATATATTTCTACTTTTTCAGCTATGGATAGTAGGTCTCTCACGGTCCTTTCCTCCGTCTTTATATGTTCCTTTAGTGTTTTCACTATTTCAGCTATGTCTTCACGTTTCATAGGGATTTTTTCCGCTTCAATAACAAATTTTTCCTTGCTTACCTTGTTTAACACATTAATTATAGCTTTTAATAGTTCTCTATGAGCAATGCTATCAATGAGTATCCCTCTTAAAAATTCCTTCAGTACTTTACTCTCAATTTTAGATAGAACTTTAGAATATTCTCTTATTGATTTTTCTTCAAGTTCTATGTGTTCTTCAAGCTTATTTACTATTTCTTTATAATCTTCCTTCACAAATTTCTCCTCAAATAGTTTTTAATAATTTAAAGAATTAAATAAGATTCGGTGAAGCTTCATGGTTAAAGTACATAAACTAACTGAAAACATGTTTTTTGTTAAAATAGTTTCTGGAGAAGAACTAATTTCATCAATAAAGGAGGCTTTAGCCCATATAAATAAGGATTTCGGAATAATTTTCGGTTTAGGTGCCCTTAAAGAAGCTAGAATAGGTTATTTTAAAGGTAACAAATACCATGCTGTACACATTAAGGCAGAAGAAGAATGTGTTTTAGAGGTAGGAATGCTTCATGGTAACTTTGTAAGAGGTTTTAATGGTTTATATTATCCACATTTACATATAGTTACAAGTAAAATCGATGGAACGGTTTATAGTGGACACGTTCTAGACGGGTGCATTGCCCATCCATTTCTAGAAGTCTTCATAAATACTCTACCGGCTAGTGTAGATGTTATTAAAGAGTTTAGCCATAGATGGAGTTTAAGCTAGAATCCACTATTTTACCTTGTAAATATCGTCTTTATGTTTTAAAGCATATTTAATCATTTTCTTTAATAATTCTTCTTTGCTCATTTTTAGAACTCTACTTAGCTTCTCTAGTTGAGCATAAGTTTCCCAGCTAATTTCTAGAGATATTTTACCTGAAGCATGTTTTGCAATTTTAAGAAGTATTTCTATAAGTTCCTTTAAATTGTTTCTATCATAACCAACGTTATCTATAACTTCAATTCTATTTTCCCTTAAGGTTTCTACGACTTCCTCAGGCACTTTAGATCTTGAAACTAAAACCATTATGCCAGGATTATAGAACTTCCTGTAAAGCGCTAGTATTTGAGGTTCTCTAAGTCTAAGGGTTTTTCTTTCTTTAACTGTTTCAACAGCTTCTGTTCTTTTTACACCTAATATGTCAGCTAAACCATCCCATAGACCTTGAATCCATTTACTTCTCCACTCTTCTGCAGTTAATGGTTTAGCAAAAGGACCTCTCATGTCCCTCATTCTCACATACCAATCTTCCAATTCTTTACATTCAATAATCATGTGTGGTCTTTCTATTGGAGGGTCTTGACCTAGTCTAACAATGTTTAGTATTTTTCCTCCATAAACCAGCATATCAGGTCTTAAAGCAGTATAGAACCTCCATGCTCTTTTCAGGTCTTGCGTATCTTCCCAGCCTATAGGCCTAGGAGCTTCTATAAATAAACTAATGAAGCCTCTGCCTTCAACATACATCACCATGTTTGGAGGTATCCATCCCAGCTTCTGCTTACCTGACCTTTCAAACGATATGTACTTGTGTTCAGGATAAACAAGGTATCCGCCTTCTTCAGCTAAAAGATTTAGTGTTGCTGTGATAACCCATCCTTGATATATTGATCTCATGTTAGTGCGCAGAGATGTTCTTAAAGCAGCTCCAGCTGTTTGTTCAAATTCCTCGGTATCTATTTTAAGTCTAAAGAGATCATACATGTAGTTAAAAATTTTCTTTCTTAAATGAGCGTAAGGGTCTTCGATGAAACTT
>Ga0190367_1000054_pt1 | contig 86944 bp, 85 predicted proteins | sample 4872181011_MG_FD_171838 | JGI IMG/M metagenome (GOLD analysis project Ga0190367, IMG submission 171838) | Hydrothermal vent microbial mat bacterial communities from Southern Trench, Guaymas Basin, Mexico - 4872-18-10-11_MG | ecosystem: Environmental > Aquatic > Marine > Hydrothermal vents >...
ATACTTGTCGATAAATTCTTTTATACTCATTGATAGGATATCCCTTGTTATTTTGGAGAAAACTTTAGCTGTCATGCTCTCTACCTAGTCTGTTCCATTACTATCTATGTACTGGAGATTTAATGTTCTTCCTAAATTTCCATCGTGGCTTTATGCTTGTAACTTCTGGTCCTCTTAGATAAACGGCTTTCAATATAGGTGGTGTTAGAAAGTTAGTTACAAGTACTATCATTAATGCCGCTAAATATGCTTCATAACTCAGTATACCTTTAGTAACTGCTAAGTATGCAGCAATTATACAGAACTCTGCACGTGGGAATAATCCTACAGCTACCCTTAAAGCAGACCATAAGGGATAACCCATAATATATGATGCTAAACCTCCACCTAGAATTTTACCTGCAAAGGCTGTAGCTACCATAACTATGTAGAAGGGCACATAGTTGGGGTTCATGACAATTCTTATATCAATGGTAGCGGCTGTCATCATGAAGAATAATGTTGAGAAGGGAATTGATAAGGCCCTTACACTTTCAGCAACCCTCCTAACACCTCGTACTTCAGAAAATGCTAGTCCTACAGCATAAGCCATTACTAAATACGAAATACCTATATATTTTGCTAGATAGGCTAATAGAGCGAATATTCCAAAGATTATTGCAAATAAGGACTCCTCTACATGCAATTTTATGGCGTATCTAGCTAAACGACTACTTAATCTATGAAGTGAGAATACTATTAAAAACCAAGCTGTAAACGCCGTAATGGCAATGCGCAGTAACTCAATTATATTAAAGGAACCCATAGTCGCTAATGAAGTACCGGCAACAATAATTATAAGCGCAGCTAAATCATCTAATACAGCAATGCCTAATACTGTCCTACCTTCAATGGTAGTTAGCTTATCTATTTCTATTAAAGTCCTAACAGATAAGCTAACGCTTGTAGCTACGAGTATAGTTCCAATAAAATATGCTTTTAGGGGAGTATATCCAAAACATACTCCAATAATATATCCTAAGAGAAATGCACTAAATACTTCACCAACTGTTATCAATCCATATGTAGGAACATGTTTCATAAACTCCCTATATCTAGTTTCTAGTCCTGCATAGAACAGAAGTAAAGTTATTCCAAACCATGAAAATACATTGACAACATCAGTAACCGGATATACTCCTAACAGAGTTTTACCTAAGATTAAACCAGCTACTAGATCTCCTATAACTGGAGGAGCACCAAGTCTTACAAAGACTTCCTCAAAAAGTTTCCCGAGAATTAGAGCTAACCCTAATGCTAGAAACACTTCATATATTAGCTCTTCAACCCCAGGCATAGTAGCCCCCCTTCTGAGAAGAAACTAGTGAACATTCATATAGGACGAGTATTAATGTTTACTCTCAATAGTTTTACATCCATGCACATAGATGTGATATATAAGCTTTACAGATGACATCTATTCATTAAATGTGTAATGATACCTCACCACCCTAACAATTTTCATTTCCTCACTTAATGTACTAACGCTTCATAAAATAAAAGTAATGCTGGATTAAACTATTACTAAATGATGAATTTTCTCTTACCCCAAGTATAAGAATCAGTAATTTAATGAAAGTCATTAATTATTAAAGCTTATAGGCCATACAAAACCTAAGAATGATTTATATTATTTTAATGAACGAATCCCTAAAGCCACTAGTACTAGTATTATACCTATGATAATAAGTAAGATACCCACTCCTACCTTAATGAAGCTCCAGATAAAACTCCATAGTTTGAATATTAAGCTCCAATTCCATATAGGCGTTAACATTAAGCCTATAACAATTAGCAGTACTCCTAGAAGTAGTAGGGTATACTTTCTAGGAGGTATAGTAGATATTCTCATGCACTCTTCTCCATTTTCAGGCAATATTATACAAGCTGAAAAGTATAGTATAATAGCCGCTATAGGGTTTAAGATGAAAAATACTACATATCCAAGTCTGATAATTGATGGGTCTATGTTAAGGTATTTAGCTAGGCCACTGCAAATACCACAAACCAAGGCGTCTTTTTTGCTTCTGCATAGCCTTTTCACTTATATTCACCTATAATTGTAATTTAGCCTAGTCATGTTAATAAGCTCGGTATAACTATATTAATCTATAGATGATGAGAAGGGCCCTTAATTGATTAAATGATAAGTGGTTTCGCGCACTGATATGCATTGATTTAATGATTAATACTTAAATAGTATAGCTAAACTCCTTTCAAATAAGGATTTATATGTGGTGGATTAACGATCTAGGATTTGCGGCATTAATGATATTCATGGCTGAATTTGCAGACAAGACTATGCTCGCTACGGTATCACTAGCTATTACGTCAAGGAGGGTTTTAGCTATAATCCTTATATCTACATTTGCATTCATATTAGCTAATCTAATAGCTCTAGCAACAGCATTAATATTAAAGTATATGATTTCTTATGAAATTCTCAGGGTAATTTCATCTATACTCTTCGTATCCTTCGGACTTGTTTTTATATTTAAGAAGGGTGAACATCGAGAAATGGCATATAAGGGCTTATGGGCTACCTTAATATTAGTGTTTACCTCAGAGCTTGGTGATAAGACTCAGTTATCTCTCATCGCGATAGCTCTTAGATCAAAATGCTTAATAGCAGTACTCTTCGGGTCTGCCTTAGGTTATTTAACATTAAATCTTCTTGCAGTAGCCTTTCTCTCAAAGATAATTAAGGTAGAAGCTTCCAAGGCAATGAAGGTTATTGGAGCGTTATTTATTGTACTTGGCATATTGGTGTTCTTTAACATTATATGATTGTTATAGAATACTTCGGTTCAGCGAAGAGATCATCACTCATCAGCTCCGCTGGAAGACCACATCCTATTTAGATATCATTAAATATTAGTTTATAAACTACGTTCTCCCAAGAACATAATGTATATTTCAGTTAAGCGTGTATTGAGAGAAGCATTAATAAATAGATTTGACCAATGTAGTGTATGTTCTTAGGGATATGGGAGCCTTGAGTCTATCAAAAATTATTCCTCCAGTTGAAGAGATGGCTATTGAAGGATTTAAGCAGGCTTTCAGAAGAATATTGGAGATCAAAAGAAGGGCTGGTATACCTCTTCTTCTTGATAACCCGCCTGACCTATTTGAGAGGGCTAAACTATACGGTGTACAGTATAAGAATGGTTCATGGAATTGGGCTTCAAACATATGGCATCGTTCTGCAGCTAATACTATTGTTATAGAAAGTGATGATCAGCTTAGGTATGAACATAAATTATTGATGGTTAGAGTTTTGGAGCATTCACTTGCTCAAGGACCATTAATTAAAGTTGATGGTTATGTAGGTAAACCTGGTACTAAAGCACAGATGCACGCAACGGTTTATGCAGACCCTCAATTCCCTGATATAGCATATAGATGGAAGTAACTTGTCTTTCCGGCACCTCCGGACGAACCACCTGATGTGGAGTTAATCGACATACCTCATTATCTGAGGAATCCAATGATTCCCGGAACTAATAAATTGCTAATGGTAATGAGGTTTCCGCACCATAACCTCACAATAATTACTACAACTTCATATCAAGGCGAGGTTAAAATAGCTGTCCTAACACATTGGATATATCATGTATATAAACGTGGCAGTACAGGTGAGCATGCTGCCCTTAGAGAGTTCACAGTTAAGAGAATTGATGGTACTTGGAAAAGAATTGTTCTCTGTATTTGGGGTCTTACTGGTGCGGGTAAATCAACTCATGGACTATACGTATGGACTCCGAGAAATGCAAAGAAGTACATAGAACAATTTGGTATTAATCCATTAGATTACGTTAAGGACCAGGTAATTAAGAATGATGATATAGTTGCGTTTTTCGAAGATCGTGTTATAGGTTCAGAAAGAGGTGCATGGACGAAAACTGAAGATCTTACACTAGAACAAGAGGCTATGTGGAGAGCCGCTAATAGCCCTAGAGCTTTACATGAAAATACGGAATTTGATGAGAATGATTATCCTTGATTTGAAGGGAAACTGTTCCAGTATTTTGATGCACCAAATAGAAATGCTAGGAGCGTTATATTCCTAGAGGATATAGGGTATTTTGATGGCGATGTAGAATCAAGCGGTCCCCTAACAACAGCTGTCTTCCTCGCACCAGGATACTTTACTGACTATGCATGGGTTAAAATAACGGATCCTGCCTTTGCAGCAAAGGTATTAGCTAATGGTAGAACCATAGGCCATCCAGCACAGGCTAAAGAAGTTAATGGAAGAGTTAGGTATGTGGCTATGGCTAGATATGCTCAACCCTTTACAATGGGTATACCGAATACGGCTCATGTAGTAAGGTTTTATGAGTATTTAAAGAAAAGACAGGAAAAAGGTGATCCTATCGAAGTGTATCAATTCAATATTACTGGGAGAATTATTGCAAAATATAAGTGGGTTGAGAAAAAACTTGGAGATAAGACTATAATGGCTCCTGGGTCTAAACTTATGGAAGTTAATGGAATACCAAGACCTGTAGACGGAACTCAACCAACAATTGAAGAAACAGAGCTATTCCTATTACAGACGGTTCGTGGAGCAGTTAAATACAAACCCCACCCAGTATGGGGTGGGAAAGTTCTAGTACCTGTAGAGATGCCAGGTATATCTCAAGAGAGATTAAAGCAATTAGATCCAACATCATATGTGTCTATGGAGGGGTTCAAAGCATTACTTAAGGCACAAATAGAAGAAAGTAAATACTGGTTAGATAAAAATTGTCCAGGTCTACCCAAGGAGATGTATCATGCAATGGATTTCGATGATTAAAATACGTACTTAACACTTATCTATACCAGGTGATGGTACTAAGTAAAAGATGTTGTTTTAAATGGTTAAACAGTTCTTTCTTCCCTGTAATATGGTTTAGCAAGTGCACTGGGAGCTTTAAGCCTCTTCCTAAGAGGAGTTGACATAAAAGCTGATAGTACTCCTAGCGCTACTATATATGGTAGCATGTTCAATAGGCTTGCATGTACACCGTATGTTAATTGAAAGCTCCATACATTTACTTCGACATATGCAAATAACATACTGACAAGTAGTAGTAATATGGGATTCCATCCAGAAACTATAACTGCAGCTAATGCTATCCAACCTCTTCCTACACCTAAACCCTCGGTCCAGAAACCCATGTATTCTAAAAGAAATAATGCACCTCCAATAGATATTAATGCTGAACCTGTAACTGTACATATATATCGTACAAGATATACATTTACTCCTAATGCCTCTGCTGCATGTGGATTCTCTCCTACAGCACGAATCATAGAACCTATTTTTAACTTGAACAAAATAATCCATGTTATAACCGATAACAAAATACATGCACTAAGACCTATTGATTCAGGTAAAATAAGTTTACTAGGCAGAGGTTTACCTAATTGAAGTTTACCTACTATGCTTGCTAAGCCGTAGCCTACCATTGTTAATGCCAATCCATTAACTACCTGATTTCCCATTAAAGTTATTGATATGAAGCCATGTACGAGGCCTATAAGGGCTCCAAATAGAGCTGGGGCAATTAATGCAATGAACAAGTTATTCGTCATGACAACTAACGTAAATGCTAGTGCTGATCCAAGTACAAATATTCCATCAATACCTAAGTTTAATATCCCGCTTCTCTCAGTTATTAACTCACCTAACGAAGCAATAAATATTGGTATCATTGCAGGTATGAAAACCTTTATTGAGTTGATAATGATGGCTAGCGGCTCCACTTTATTATCACCTTGAATTTAGTTAGTACTTCAAGTGCTATTAAAAACACTAATATTGAACCTATGAATACAAATGAAGTCCCCATACCTGTTTGGAATTCTATTTGGAGAGTATCTGCTGCAATTCTTAGCCCTGCAATGAATATCCCGGTAATAATCGTTACTAGCGGATTAAGTCTTGCAAGCCATGCAACAATTATTGCAGTATATCCAAGACCCGCACCTACTCTTACTCCAGGTAGTAATCGGTAATGGACGCCAGCGACTTCAAATACTCCTGCAATTCCAGCTACACCACCACTAAGAATCATTGCTAATGTGACTACCTTTAGCGGGTCGATTCCGGCAATGAATGCAGCCTCTGGATTTGCACCGTACATGCGTATTTCGTATCCTATTTTAGTGTACTTAATAATAAGGTACAACAACGTAGCTGCAATAATCGATATAGTAAGAGCTTCAGGAGATATAGTTGTTCTAGGTATATGCATAAGCCATGCTGTCTTAGGGAATGTATCTGATCTCGGATAACCATACTCATGTACGCCTTTCCAAGGCCCATAAACTAGGTAATCGGCAAAGTAATATGCTACATAGTTCAACATTAACGTTGATAACACCTCATTGACTTCCAAACGTAATCGCAAGATACCAGCTACTAATGCCCATAGAGCACCCGCTATAAACCCCATAAATATCATTACTATTATTGCGATTATAGGGATTCTACCCATAGGAGTATATAATGCGATCCAGGTTGCAGCTATAGCTCCTATAACTAACTGTCCCTCGGCTCCTATATTCCATATATTAGCTCTGAATGCTATACATAGGCCAGCGCCACATAGTATTAATGGTATAGCAAATCTTAGAATGTTTATCCAGGTAAATGAAGTTAAAACGACTCGTAATGTGTAAAGAGGACTTATACCATAAACGATACCAAGTATAATTGATGCTACAAGAATTCCCAGTAAGCAAGACGTTACGGGAATGAGAATTTCTGAATAAGGTAGAGGTTTCTTTCTTAATTTAAGTTCAAATCTTAGCAGTACCCATCACCATCATAAGTTCTATAGTTCTCAACGGGGTATTTCTAGGATTTACAACTCCGACTATTTCACCATTATACATTACCATAACCCTATCACTTAGGCTTATTACTTCTTCAAGATCTTCAGATACTAGGAGAATTCCTACACCATGATTACGGTAGTTTATGAAGAGGTTACGAATTCTCATTGCTGAGTATTCGTCGAGATTTCTTGTTGGATTTACTGCTATTACTATGCGAGGATTTAGTGTGAATTCACGGGCAATGACAAGTTTTTGAATATTGCCTCCTGATAGATGTTTAGCATATTCTTTAATACCAGGCGTGACTATGTTGAAATATTTAACTATTTTCTTAGACCACTCCTCTATTACTTCAAAATTTAATACGAGTCCTTTAGAGAAGGGCTCTTTATAATAGCTTTTAAGGATAAGGTTTTCTGCTATATTTGCATCAAGAATCACTCCCTGCTTTAACGCATTTTCAGGTATAAAGGCTACGCCAAGCTTTAACCTAATTCTTGGAGGCTTCCTAGTAACATCCTCGCCCAATATCTCTACTCTTCCTTGCTCGATTTTTCTTAATCCCATGAGAGCTTCAATTAATTCCTTTTGACCATTACCTGTAATTCCTGCAATTCCTAATATTTCTCCTTTAAATAGATTAAATGACACATTTCTAACAGCCAATCCGCCATGGTCTCCTCTAACATACACGCCTTCAACCTTCATTACAATGTCTTTTCTTCCTTGAATTACTCTTTTCACCATGCTGTTGTTTGTATAAGTTACTGATCCATTAAACATTAGCTTTGAGAGCATCTCTATATTTACTTCACTAGGTTTAACTACCGCTACTACTCGTCCTCTCCTCATTATAGTAATCCTATCAGCTAAATGTAAAGCTTCCTTTAACTTATGGGTTATTAGGATAATTCCTTTACCTTCTCGTGCCATTTTCTTCATGAACTTATATAACTTGTCTTTATCTTGTGAAGGCAGTAATGTCGTTGCTTCATCAAAGATTATGACTTGTGCATTGATGATTAATGCTTTGAGTATTTCAACTAATTGTTTTTGAGTATAACTTAGCTGCCATGTAGGTTTATTGGGATCTATCTTAATGTCGTACTTTCTGCTTAATTCTTTAATGCAATTCGATATTTTTCTTATGGATGATATGGGCTTTAAATCCCTAATGCTTAAGGCGATATTCTCTGCTACTGTAAGATCATCAATTAATTGGGGATATTGATGAACCATTACTATGCCTAACTTAAGTGCATCTCTAGGGTTCTTTATGTGTACTTTCCTTCCTTTAAAATATATTTCTCCTTTATCAGGACTATAGACGCCATATAGTATCTTAACTAATGTTGATTTTCCTGCCCCATTTTCTCCTAATAGGACATGTATTTCTCCAGGTCGTAGATTAAAATAGACGTTATCGTTAGCAATTACATTGGGTGGAAAGGTCTTTACTATACCTTTCATTTCTATAAGATACTCAAGGCGTTTCAAGACTATCACCCTTAATTATTAAAAAACATTTAATATTTAATTAAAAGGTTTATTTACCTAGCTTGCCTTTGTATATAACCCAATCAACGAACCAATCCATATTCCATAACTCGTCGTGTCCTAATCTTACGCCACTAGGAATACTTACTTTCTCCTTAGGATTATCCTTCTTGTAACCTGTTAATGGTCCAGTAAATGGATCAAATATGGGTGCATAGCCAGGCATAGATTCGTATTTGTGCGTTACTGCTGTTCCTTGAAGTGCCGCTAATAGAGGAGCCTCTTTCATTTGCATGTATCTTAACATTATTAAGTCGTAAACTGAGAGCTTTCTACCCGTTAGCTTATCTTTAACTATAATGTTCTTTAACATTGGTATAAACTTCGGATTAATAACCATAACAGAACCGTTTGGGTATATCTCGCAACCTAACTCTACGGCTCCTGTATTTAGTAGATACCAATAATCAACATTTTCAAGTACGCCTGGCCTATATATTCCGGCTTTTATCTTTGCTAAAATGTCTATGTATATTACTTCCCATCGCACCAGTTGACCGCTGACGACTACGTCAGGTCCAAATTTGTACATAGGACTATAATGGCTAAATACGTATACGGGCTTTCCTTGCTTGTAGTAACTCTCTGCCAACTCTATTATTGCTGGAGAATCTTCTGTAAATGCTATCACATCACATCCATAATGGTCTATGAGTGTACGTGCTGCCTCTCTTGCTTTTTCTGGCGCATACCATGCACCGATCTCTATTACATATACTTCTATCTTTTTACCTAATTGTTCTCCTACCTCCTTAGCTCCAATAGCAAATGCATTTATATGCCTCACGACCTCTGGTATGGTGTGAGCAGCGACATAACCTATTTTACCTGTTTTCGTGAGTGCTCCAGCCATTAGTCCATTAAGATAATATATTTGATATAAGTCTGCGAAATATGTTGCCATGTTTGGTGCTCTCTTATAACCTGAGCAATGGAAAAACATGATATCAGGGTGCTTAAGCGCTTCCTCGTATGTTGCATCCATGTGGTCGAAGCTTGTAGTGAATATTACTGTGAATCCTTCACCTATTAACCTTTCTATTACCTCCTTGGCTTTTTCCTCACTAACTCCCTCAACACATTTAGTTATTAACCATTCCTTGAATACTTCCTCAGCTTTTCTCCTTCCTACATCATGCATGTAGGTCCATCCGTAGTCTCCTATTGGTCCCACGTAAACCCAAGCTACCTTAATCTTTTCGGGAGGCTTGTATGTAGGTGTAGCCTCCTCTACATGACCCAGACCCGCCATGTACCCCGCTATGCCTGAGATAACTCCCACTACTATTATCAACACTATGGTTATTATAGGCCATCCTATTTTTAACATAATTGTGTAACCCCTGATTCAGGGTGATAAGATTATCAATATTAAACCTTTCTCACATAATTATGTTAAGAACCGCCTTGGCAATTAATGGTGTTCAGCAGTATTACTATACTTGTAAACGATCCTTTTTACTCCTTGACCATAATATTTATATTTTTATCAACACTATATAACCATCAACATACGAGTTAAACAATCCTATTGTGGTGGGAAATCTTGGCTAGGACCAGGTAATAAGTAGGTTAAATAAGCATCTTAAGAGCATTTATCTTTATCAATTGCTTGTAATGAAGAATATAATACTATGGAATGGTTATGCATTTTAATACATCTAATGAAGATTGGTGGGCCCGCGGGGATTTGAACCCCGGACCTCCGCCTATCTTAGGATGATATATTGCCTGCCTCGTAAGGGCGGCGTCCTAACCGGGCTAGACGACGGGCCCTGTCTTCCAGTTCCATCTCTTCTTTGCAGTGGCTTAATAGTTTTATCCTCTTTAAGATTATAATGACGTTTATGCTATGTACTTATAAACTTGTTCTAGTTTAGGCTCTAGAGGGTTAAGCAATATGCCCGTTGAAATCTACGATAAGAATGAATTTATAGCTATTACTGAAAGAGCTATTGAATGCCGAGTAAAGAGGTTACCAAAGGAGGGTATTGCTAAAGTTAAAGCCAGGACTAAAAGTAAGTTATATACAATTAAGATCAAGTTAGATGAACTTGATGATTTCCTAAAGAAGCTAAAGTGCAAGGAAATAGTTGAAGTTTAGATCTTTATTTCTTCACCATTACTAGGTACTATGGTCTCTACTCCTAATTCTTTTCTAATGTTTTCAGCATATTCTCTTGCTGTATCAATATCGCTATGTACTATTATTACTTTTTCTATTGATTTAGCTGCTTTAATTATTTGCATTAAACCTGTTTTCCCTGCATGACTTGAAAAGTCAAACCATTCTATTCTTGCCTTTATTTTTCCTCCTCCTTCAAATGGTCTTCCTAGCTCTAATAGACTTCTTCCAGGTGTCGAAGGTGCTTGAAAGCTTACTAAGAATATGGCGTTTCTTGAACTTCCTCCTAGCTTTCTGAGATAATATAGTGATGGTCCACCCTTAAGCATTCCTGCTGAAGCAACTATTACCCCTGGCTGCTTAATTGCCTTTCTCCTATCTTCCCATCCTCTTATTCTATAGAATTCCCTACTTGCTTTTTCTAGTAAATGAGGCATATTTAAGTACTTTTTATCTATGGATCTTAACATTAAGTCTATAACTGTTCTTACCATTCCATCATAGAATACATTTATATGTGGTAACTTTTGAGCTAGCAGCATTAATATTTCCTGGCTTCTTCCAACGCTAAATGCGGGGACGAGTACAGTTCCTCCTTCATCAACTACTTCGCGTACTGATTCTATAAAGAGCTTTTCTATGAAAGATCTCGGAGGATGATCGACATTTCCGTAGGTTGCTTCAGTAATTACTATGTTCACATCGTTTAAGCTGGTTAATTCGGCAGGTGATACTAATTTTGTTTCTATAGTATTTACATCACCTGTGTAGAGAAGGGTCTTATTACGTAGATATACTTTAATCATAGCTGAGCCAGGTATATGTCCTGCGCTTACAAGCTCTATAATGAATTTACCGGCTTCAACTAATGAGTGGTAGTCTACCTCCTTCATGCAATACAATGTGTTTAGTACTTCAGTGTATTCAAACGGTAAGTAATGTCCTGATATTTTTAAGAAATCCTCCCACATTAGTCTTGATAAAATCCTGGTAGGCTGTGTTAGAATTAATGGTGTTTTACCTGTAATATATAACATTGGTATGGCTCCTATATGGTCTAAATGAACATGTGAAGCCACGATTCCGTCTATCTTCTTTGGAGGAATATGTAATGGAAGTAATGGGATATCCTCTTCACTGAAATTTATTCCGTAGTCTAGTAGCAGGGATCTGCCATTATATTCTAGTTCTATGGCAGCTCTCCCCACTTCTCCTCCACTGCCAAGTATTCGTATTTTCAAATTACAGCACCTTTACCTTAGCTTGGTATAATATACTGTGTATTTTATAAGTCTTTACTACACCTATAGTTAATGGTGTCAGGAGAATGTTTAAGTTATCTCCTCGCGAGCTTAGAAGGTTAATGAAGAGATTTGGTATGGAGGTTGAAGAAATAAGTGATGTTAAGGAGGTTATCATTGAGACTAGTGATCGAAAATATGTTGTGGAGAACCCAACAGTTTACTTGATCAAGTCTAAGGAATTTACTATGTTTCAAGTAATGGGCTCTTACCGTGAAGAAAAAGCTAAGCCTATTATACCTGAAAGCATTGGTGAAGCCCTTGAAATTCGTGAGGAAGATGTTGCACTTGTTGCATCGCAAACGGGGGTATCCCACGAAGAGGCTAGAGAGGCTTTAATTGAGGCAGCAGGCGATATTGCTAAAGCAATATTGTTAATAGAATCTAGAAGAAAAGGTTCTACTTAATTTCCTAAGTGCCAATTTTTGTAGAGAAGATACTAGCTCATCTATTGTTTTATGTAGAGATAATATTAGTGGTATTCCTTCACTATCAGCAAGTCTTACTGCTAGGTAGTCTACTTTCTTAGTTCCATGAATTACTACAACTAATGGCTTTAACGGTGATATTCTAACAGCTACGAGAGGTGAACGACCACGCGATACCTTGGTGAAGATTAATGCTCTTTCAGTAGTTAAACCCATAATCCTAAAGAAATCATTGCCACTTAAAGTCTCTATAGCTTTAAGGCTATCTAGTATTGTATAGCCATATATTCTTCTTTCAGTACAATGCGAAGATATTATTGTTCCGTTGACAGCTACTACAAGTTCATCTAATGTCACGGGTATTTCGAATTCTCTTATGTCAAGAATAGCTTCTTCAAGTACGTTAAGCGTCTTTGCAAGATGCATTACTATTCTCCATCCCCTTCTAGCGTCTATAGTTAATAGGCTTTCAACAAATTTCTTTACAAACCTTGCTCCAGGTACTCTTCTACCTTTCTCATAATCACTAATAACACTTGGTGAAACATTCATTTCCTTAGCTACATCAACTTGGAGAACGCCAAATATTTCTCTCCATTTCCTTAAAGCTGCACCTATATTTTCACTCCAAATAATATCACCAGCAATATATCTAGCTACAGCGTCTCTAACAGATTTTGAGACCATGTACTTAACACCACTATTGCGCTACGAATTAATTTGGCTTTAAACGCTTATTAAATTCCTTACCATATGCGTTATAAGGGGCCCGTCGTCTAGCTTGGTAGGATGCGGGGTATGCTGAGTATTTATGAGGCACCCGACTCGGGACCTACCATAGGCGATAATCCCCGTGGTCCGGGGTTCAAATCCCCGCGGGCCCACCATTAGCTACTTCATGAGCAATATTTAGACATTTTTAACTTATCATTTTACTTAAGCTCTCTTTATAAGGTGGTCGTGCTATACCTTTTTCGGTTATTATTGCTGTTACCAATTCAGGAGGCGTTATATCAAAAGCGGGATTTAGTACTTCGACATCTGGTAGTGTAATTAGTAATCTTCCTAGAATCGACCTTACTTCATTGGGATCTCTTTCCTCTATTACTACTTTATCTACCGTGCTTTTAGGATCTATTGTTGATGTAGGTGCTGCTACATAGAATGGTATATTATGTCTTGATGCTAGTACCGCTATGGTATATGTTCCTATTTTATTAATTACGTGACCATCTAATAGAATTCTGTCTGCTCCTACTATTACTTTATTAACTAATCCCTTAGACATTACGTAGCCTACCATATTATCTGTTATCAACTTTACTGGTATTCCTTCTTTCTTTAACTCCCATACGGTAAGTCTTGCTCCTTGGAGTATGGGTCTTGTTTCAGTAGCTATAACTTTTATCTTTTTACCACTATACCATGCAGCTCTTATAATACCTAATGCAGTTCCGTATCCTGCAGTAGCTAGGGCTCCTGCATTACAATGAGTGAGAATAGTATCACCATCATCTACTAGTTGTGAGCCATGGTATCCTATTTTTCGGTTTAATTCTATATCTTCCTCACATATCCTAAGTGCTTCCTGCAATAATTGTTCTTTTATTTTATTAACTTCGTTTATGGTTTTTAAAAGTAGTTTAAGCTTATTATTCATTCTATTTAATGCCCAGAATAAGTTATATGCCGTAGGACGAGTCCTCTTTAACCTACTTAATGCTTTTTCAAACTCTAATACCAATTCATTTATGGATTTTACTTTAACATTATATACATGTGCTGCTAACGCTAATGCTGCAAATGCTCCTATAGCTGGTGCTCCTCTTACTTCCATCCTCTCAATAGCTTGTGCTAAGCGTTCTAGATCCGAGGACTCATGATATACTTCTTCCCAAGGTAATTTAGAGGTATCTATCCATGCTATCTTACCCTTTCTCCATTCAAAGGGTCTAATCATGTTCCTCCCATAAACTTTATTACTCTTCTGCGGGATTGTAGCTAAGTGATATAATAAATGTTAGGGTATAAATATATGCCTAAGAGAATAGTTATAGAAAAGAAAGATAACTTATTTGCATTAATTAATCCTTCAATTAATGAGCTTAGAAAGAGCTTAGGTAAAGAGTTTGGAGTAGAATTTGATGGTAAAGCTTATTTAGCGCCTGTTGAGGTGTTGTACCTAATTTATTTAGGCTATGAAGTCATCTTGGGAAGAAACAATAAACCTCTTGATTTTAATAAGGTCATTAATTTAACTAATGATAAAGAGTTATGGGTTAAGTTCGTTGTATACTATGATCTAAGAAATAGAGGTAGAAGAGTTAAGGTTAGAAGCGATAAAGGATTTACATTTAGTGATCCTCAATCTAATAGAGATGTCGAAGTAGTCGTCATGGAGGAATCACGTAAATTAAAAGCATATGAACTTATTGAAATTATTGATAAATATACAAAGATGAATAAAGACGTCCTATTAGCTATAGCTGATAGGCATGGCGATGTAACATATTACCAGCTATCTAGAATTCATCCAATGAGATCAGGTAAAAGTGTTGAAGAGAATATGCTATAGAATTTATAGACAAGCATGTTAAGGAGTAGTACTACTCCTGCTCTATGTGTTAATAGTATTGTATTATCTATAGCTTTCGCTACTACTAGTGTTAAGCTAATGGATAGTATTGAAAACACCGATAGTAACGTTAATGAAAGTTCATGTACATTTAATTGATATGCTGTAACTAATGTTAATGAACCAATACTGTATGTAGTTAATGTTTCAAAAAAGTTTGAAAGAGCACTAGTTAATATCAACGAAAGCAAGAAAAATAATGGGGGAAAAGCTATCGAAAGTATCTCATAAAGCTTTAGATTTGATAATGTTTCTTTCTTAATTTTCTTTATCTCTATTAAATAATCTATCACTTTCTCTATTATACCCGTCATTAAACTCCCTGATAATACTACTATGTCAAGTAGGAGTATGAGGTATTTTAGCCTGAAATTCTTAAGTGATTTAGCATAAGTGTATAGCCTTCCTCCATGCCTTAATCTAGCAATTATCTCATTTAAGGTTCTTGTAAGTACTTTACTATTCGTTTGAAGCGGATTATTTAATAACATTATATCTATTGCATGTCCTATTTTGCTGTGATCTAGTAATTTTCTTAAAATACTTATTACGTGTTCATCAACATCTTTATATGGTTTATGAATTACTATATAGTTTATTATACCAAACGTTAATAGCCCTATTGACATAGTCAGCATATATAGTTCGCTCAGTTTTAATATATAGTAGCCCTTGAGTATAAAGAAAAATACTGAAGCCATTAGAGTAGTAATTAATATGTTTTTTATTATAGCTTTTACTTCAGGTACCGATAGGAATTCACTACTGGGCTTTAATGTATGTATCAATACTATGGATGTAATGGTCATTAATGGTATGAATAAATATGCCTGCATATATAATATCTCAATAACTGTGAACCCCATTAACCACGCTATAGCGACTATTATTGTTGTAGAAAAGCCTATTATCAGGAAGGCTTCAACTATTATAGCTACCAATTTGCTCCACTGACTATATTTTCTTGTTAAGTCGTGATATGCTTCACTTATTTGTATATCATAGAATAGCTTGATGTCTCCTCCTTCACTTAAGACTCTGATGTAACCTTTGGTAAATTTTGAAAAATTTTTTGATGGAGTAAAGTTGCTCAGCGTAGCTAAAGCCTCTATGGGATTTGGATTTATATTTAGTAGTTCTTTAAGCTTTTTAGATTCTACACCAATTCCTTTGAAACATGTTAGTATTTGTTCAGAAATTAAATAGTCGTAAAGAGGAATCCCTACGCTATCAGCTATGCTGGCAAGTACTAGGAAGTATGGTAGTTCACTGTCTATTCTTTGTCTAAGTCCAAGAATTCTAAACTTTATGTATAAATGATATAATGGTAATATACATGAAAGGATAGACGCTATGGTTAATGATATGAAGTTCACTAACGTGATCGGCTGAGAATGCATGTATTTGTAAAAGGTATCTATCAATATTATAATTAACGAGGTAGATCCTATAATATTTACGAGGAATAATAGTTTTAGCTTGGTAATTGTTGTTTCAATACCTGCTACTTTCGATTCATGAATTAAATTTAAGAATACGTGTTTCAAGTTAAAACCTCCTTAGATGCTCTCATATAGAATTCCATTATTGCATTAAATACTTCTTCAAGAGATCTTGTCCCTTTGTTCATGAGATTTATTATGAATCTCTCTTTCGCTTTTAGCTCATTTTCGAGTTCGCTTAAGTCTATTCCTTTTAGGCTTGCTATTTGCTTTAATCTATAGCTCTTATCTATAACTTCGTTTATCGTTAGCGGTATATGTTTATCTCCACGGGGATCCCATGTAAATATCACCTTCTTTGATGGTCCCTGAGGTGTAGGTATTAATTCTACTATTTCGGTAACTCTTCTGGTATAGCCTCCTTGTTTGAGCTTAACCCTCTTCATAATTACAAAACACCATATGAGGTTTAAGAATCCCTCACTAAGCTCGATGGGAGGTGATCTTAGTCTAATGAGAGCTGATTCTACACTATCTGCGTGAAATGTACAATTATGGGTTATTACGGATGTACTATGTATGAATGTATGTGTATCCTTAACTTCAATGTCGTAAGCCCATTCAGGCGTATTTAACTTTACTTCTGAGATTGCAATGACTTCATCTGTAGCTATTCTTACATCATGTAAGCTTGTGTCATCTGAAACATCCTTATTTAATGTGAGAAGTTTATCACCGGCTCTTATAGACTTCGCCTTTTTAGTTGTTAATCTACCTTCAGAGATTATGGGTAAAGGATGATTGGGAGTATACTTTAGCTTCCTTCCTTCATTAGTCTCAATTAAAATCCATGATGTGGTTAATGTCTTGTATACTCTCATTATTGGCTTCCATGTAGGCTTAAGTCCCTTTAGATCAAATGATAACACTCTTATGGGATTATGTATTTCTGTGTAAATGAGTTCATGTACTAGTTCACCGATTTTATGAACTTTGATGGTGTTAGTGTTATCCTTTATAAGGATTTTATCTGAATATTCAAGGCACATCGATCCTTGGCCTGTTGCTGCTGCTTGAGCTAAAACTCTTGCCTCCTCTCCCCTGACTTCACCTATGACTATATATTCTGCTCTTCTTCTTAGGGCAAACTTCGCTAGATCGAATAGTGTAACTTCTAGTCCCTTTGGTGCTATTGAATACGTATGCCTGGTTATGAGGGAATCCCAATGTGGATGCATAAGTCTAAGTTCAGGTGTATCTTCTATTGTAACTATTCTGCTGTTTATTGGTATTAAGTTCAGTAATGCCTGAAGCATAGTTGTATTATGAACAAATATGCCATTGACTTCGAAGTTCTCGGTCTCCGGAATCTCTATGTCGTAGACGTAGCCCTCGTATTCCTCTTCTTTAACCCTCACAATCTCGTCGAAGCCCACACCCCTAGGTATGAACTCGTAGAGCTTCTCACCCAGCAACTCTTCGACCCTGTAGAACGAGGGGTTCTCGCCCTTGTACTTGTAGGAGCGTAGCTCGAAGCTTAGCCTAGTATCTCTTCTATGCTCTTTCCTCTTGAGCATAGACCCTATGGCGTATGCAATCTCTGCTGGGATAATGTCGATATCGCTATGATGATTCGTAGACTTCTCTATAGCCTCCTCAATCATCTGCCTCTTCTCTTCGCTAAGCCACTTCATAATCTTCCTAAGAGGCTCCTTGTTGATGCTAACCGGTATGAATATACGGTAGTAAACATGGTCAGGGTGCTTCTTTACCCTCTTAGTTCTCAGATATACATGAACGCCAACACTGGCAAACGCATAGAGAAGACCATAGGCAAGCTCCACACTCGCAGTAGCAATCACGATAATATACTTTCCAGTATGGATACTGCCGCCCCCATCAATTATGCCTGCAAGGAACGCTAAACGCCATTCCTCATCCATGTTCCAGAAGATATCGGGAACACGTTTAGTCCTAGCCTTGGGACCAACCTTATTTAGTGTGATTTCTCTCTTGTACTCGCCATCATAAATGGCTATGTATCTCATATGTGGCTTACGCTTCTCCGGTGATATACGGTACTGGAAGCCGAGTTCATTCATATACTTGATTACATGGTCTAAAATAGGCCCTGTGCTTTGATATAGCCTAGGAGTACTCCCATTAAAGTATCCTTCTGCAACAAAGAACCCGACGAGATATCCAAATCTTGGGTCAGTTGACTTTCCACTACCTTGGCTATGATTGTGAAGCTCTAGTAGTCTCAAATACGGTAAATAGGTCTTTCGACCTATACTGCCGGGATTTACGGATTCAAATGTTATTTTGAACTTATCCTTCTCCGTACCAACTTTCCATACTACAAGGCTGTGGTCGGGGGTTACTTCGATCATTCTACCCGTTTTCGTTCTTATATGGTATATTTTGCCTACGTATCTATGTCTTATCAAGTACTTTGGTTTATGCCATTCAATGCCCTTCTCTGTAACTGTTAGTATTTCTATGTCGGGATTTTCTATTACCTCCATATTCCCGAGTTTCTTTGCTTCGTATCCTCGTGCAACTAGATTGTTCCACAAACCTTCTATCGTAACTAAACGTATATTGCCTCCTTGACGTATTAGCATGTGGGATAGTTTTCCCACCGACTTCCCCGATGCTATTCCACCTATTATCATTATGAATGCTTGGTTTTCTATTAGTGTCCATAGATACGCAGCTTCGAGAGGAGATAAGGTGTTACTATTTACTAGGTCTATTATTGTTAAGGGTATTTGTGGAAACTTTCTAATGACAAAGCTACTTCCATGAGGTGAAACTTCTCTTAAATATGTTATAGCTATTCTATGCCCTTCCTCTGTTAATCCCTCAGCATAGGGGAAGGCCGTACTAACATGAACTCTTGCTTTTCTAGCTAAAGTTAACACAAGGCTATTTAACTCATTTTCAGATAGTGAAATATTCGTATCAAGCCATAAATAATCGGGATAAAGTCTATGAAATACTGCTACATTACAATATGGTCTTTCGCACGCTATTTCCTCCACATAAGGATCATTAATTATGGGGTAGAGTATGCCATAGCCACTTAGTACTCTATCTATATAGTAATCTATAATCCCTAGCTTTTTCTCCATAAGATCTTGAATGTTTAACTCATAAGCTGCCTTTGTAATTACTTTAGCTCTACTTTTGGGGTTAAGTAGACTATTGACTCCTCTTGTTGTATAAATATACTCTATTAACTTAACTATTTGATGCTGTACTTCAGGTTCTATTGGAGGTTCTTCAATTATATATCTTACTCCTCCTCTTTCCTTAACTATATATATTTTTGCGAGTTTAACTCCATAAGTGGTTAGAATTTCACCTGTAAGATCTTCAGGTTTAGGTCTTATAGGCTTTAATTCATGGTCTTGTATTATGTATGATCTCTCATCTCTACGAGTAATTGATGAGAAAAAATATTTGTTCTTGTTTATCATAATTATTCACGTCTTAACCACTATTGCACAGTTACCTTTAATGGTTCACTAGTATACGTTCTTCCATTAGCTTGATATGTTACATATAGGACGTGTTGACTCCCTGGTGTAAGACCAGGGAAAGTTCCTATCAATACAACGTCCTCAATAATGTCGCCGGGGGCTATAGGTCCTAGATTCAAGGATGAAACACTCGTTCCATCGATATAGAGTCCCGTAACTGTTATTGGCCTTGAGCCCAAGTTCACGATTCTTAGATGAACTATTGACGTTGTGTCATTTACATATACTATTTGTGCCCATAGTCCTATTCCTTCACTTCTACTGACTTTATTTACCATTTGACCAAAGTATTGATATATTAGTAGACCGCCTAGGACAGCTATTACTATTAACAGGGTCGTTGCTATCAATGGTGATAATGCTCTCTTCATTTTATGTGTATTCATATTTATCCCTATAAATTAAGGAGGCAAAGGGAGTAGACAAGCATTTTATTTAGGAAAAATTTATATATGGGAATGGTGGTGGGCAAGCTACTTATTAGTTGTACCACACATAGATTTTTATCCCTTCAATGGATATAGTACTTGTTTTGGAAGGTATTATCATGGCTGGTAAAAGTAGGGCATGGTGATACTATATGGCTATAGACTTCGAATACGTAGAGGAATTCAAAAGTCTTAGTCCAGCAGAGTTCTTTTATAGAAATAAAGAGATAACGGGATTTTCTAACCCTGTACGTGCTATGTATCAGACGGTTAGAGAACTTGTTGAAAATGCTCTAGACGCTACAGACGTTTATGGTATTCTTCCATCAATTAAGGTTATTATTAATAGATGCAAAGATCAACCAATACATTACACCATAACTGTTGAAGATAATGGTATAGGTGTTCCACCTCAATATGCACCACAAGCGTTTGGGCAAGTCCTATTTAGTTCAAAATACAAACTACGACAATCTAGAGGAATGTTTGGTCTTGGAGCTAAAATGGCCATCCTCTATGGCCAGTTAACTACGGGTAAGCCTGTAGAAGTAATAACTTCAACCATGACCTCAAAATATGTTTATTACTTCAAGATAATGATAGATATAGTATCCAATACTCCGATAATTATGGAGAGAGCCTCATGGCTTAAGAAATGGAATTGGCATGGTACCATAATTTCAGTTACTATTGAAGGTGATTGGGGAAGAGCACGGTCAAGAATTATAGAGTATATTAAGAGAACCTCGATAGTAACCCCATATGCCGAAATAGTATTCATAGATCCAGATGGAAAATATTATTACTTCCCTCGAAGTACCGAAAAAATGCCTAATCCACCCAAGGAGGTACTTCCTCATCCTCAAGGCATAGATGTGGAGTATATGAAGATATTGATAAAATCATCTACGGCTAAGACATTACAAGAATTTTTGATAAATACGTTCCAGGGTGTAGGTAAAGCAACAGCTGAACAATTCTTCAAAGAAACGGGAATAGACCCTAATAAAGATCCTAAAGACCTATCCTTATCTGAGATAGAGAATTTAGTTAGCAAGCTTAAATCATTTAAGGGATTCAAGTCTCCTAGATCAGATGCGCTATCACCTATAGGTGAGGAGCTTATTGAGATAGGATTGAAGACTATATATAATCCCGAATTCGTAACTGCCGTCACGCGTAAACCTTCAGTCTATGAAGGCCATCCATTTATCGTAGAAGTTGGTATAGCATACGGCGGATCAATACAATCGTCACCTATGCCTATCTTACTAAGATATGCAAATAAAATACCATTATTATATGACGAAAAAGCTGATGTTACATGGAAGATCGTGGAGAAATTTGACTGGAAATACTATGGAGTAGATTTTCCAGCACCACTAGTAGTATTAATACATATTTGTAGTACTAAAGTACCTTACAAGGGTGTAGGCAAAGAGAGTATAGCAGAAGTACCAGAAATTGAACGTGAAGTAGTAAATGGGTTGAGAGAAGCAGCTAGGAGGTTAAAGCTCTACTTAGCTAAGAAGAGAAAAGAAGAAGAGGCAAGAAGAAAACTAATAACATTCATTAAGTACTTACCAGAAATCTCTAGGTGTTTAACAACATTATCAATAAATCCAGAAACAAAGGAAAAGATGCTCTCAGAATCGCTATTAATGGCTAAATTGTTGAAAATACTAAGAGAAAAGGTAGGATTCATTGAGGTAAATGAAGAAATAGTTAAAAAAGTCGTAATAAGCATAGAGTAATTACATCAGAGGTGATTTAAATGTTTAAGCACACTAAGGTAGACCTGACAGCTAGACAAAGAGCATTAAAAAACATGTGGTCAAAATTCATGGATTTAATAAAGAAAATAAGTGATGGTAAAGAACCATTCCTTGAAATACCTAAAAGAACTCTTTCAAACACAATATATGATGAGCAGCGAAAGCTGCTTCTTTTAGGACCTGAAAAGCTCGTACGAAAGCTATTTGATTTACACGAAGCTAGAAAGTTCATGCAAACAATGCTCATGGCAAGTATAATATATGAAGCATTACTAAATAATGAGTATCCGACGATAAGAGACTTATACTATAGAGGAAAGCATACCATTGTTTATAGAGATCATAGGGGAAGGTTAAGAGAAGAAAATACGTGGGATGAACAAAGGGAATCAGATGCAGTAATTAGAGATCTGGAAGTCTTCTTAGGGGTCTTAAGGGAGGAGATGTTAATATTAAGTAAAGAGAAGGGCAAGGTTGTAGGTTATATGAAGATTAGAAGCGGTGATGATGTCGTTGATTTAAGTAGGATGGGTCATGGTGCATATGCTATAGAGCCTACTCCTGATCTCATAGAATTTCTGGATGTTGATGCAGAATATGTTCTCGTTGTTGAGAAAGACGCCGTATTTCAACAATTACATAGAATAGGGTTCTGGAAAACCCATAAGGTAATATTAGTAACAAGTGCTGGTCAGCCAGATAGAGCTACCCGTAGATTTATTAGAAGGCTTAATGAAGAACTGAAGTTACCGGTTTACATCTTGACAGATGCAGACCCTTATGGATGGTATATATACTCGGTCTTCAAGATCGGGTCGATTACATTATCATACGAAAGTGAGAGATTAGCGACCCCTAATGCTAAGTTCTTGGGGGTCAGCATGACTGATATATTTGGAGATAGAAAGAAGGGTAAGAAGCCATATCTTACAGAGTCTGAAAGAAGAAACTTCATAATTAAGGCTAAGAAAGCTGATATAAAGAGAGCCAAGGAGCTCTTAAACTATAGATGGTTCCAAACGCCTAGATGGATTGAAGAGATAAATATATTCTTATCAAAGAAGGCGAAGCTAGAAATAGAAGCCCTAGCAAGTAAAGGGTTACGATTCCTTGCATTTCACTATATTCCTGAAAAGTTACAGGTAAATGATGTAATAGATTAAGCCAATTTATTCGTTAATGAATTCATGTTAATGCATTTAAGTAGAGCTCTTCTTTAGCTCGATTATTAACTTACCTGATATGTTCTTTATACTTATATAGCCTAATTTTTCAAGTTTCTTTATACGTCTCCAGAGAGTTGATTTTGGGATATCGGTTTCTTTAGATAATTCAGAAAGAGCTAGAGAACCTTTGGTTTTTAAAACTGATAGTATTTGTTTATCTCTTTCATCAAGCATACTAGTGACAACTTTTACGCTAACGCTCATTGATCTTTTAATAATAGCTATTGCTATGATAATGATTACTGCGGCTATTATAGCTGCTATATATTCCATGGGAAGCGTTATACCTGGAGCTGGTGTAACTGGGGTAGTTATTAGAGTAGTAGTTGTAGGAGTCGTTGTAGGTGTAGTAGGCGTTGTTATAGGAGTTGTAGTTGGGGTGGTTAGTGGTGAGGTGGGCGTTGCTGGTGAAGGACTAGTTGGAGTTGTAGTGGGTGTGGTGGGTGTTGAAGTTGGTGTAGTTGTCGTCGGAGTAGTAGGTGTAGGCATAGGGGTTATTGGCGTAGGTGAAGGGGGAACTGCTATTACCCTTATCGTAAATTTAATGGAATATTGCCCCGGTTCATCATATTTTATTACTAGTTTATTATCTTCAGCATAAATCATTGCTTTACCTGTTAAGCTTAATATTGAAGAGTTTTCAGGCAATATAATAGTTGATGGTAAGAATGGTGATACGTTTAAATGCCAAATTCTTCTACTTACGTTTAATAGATTCAGTGACATATAAAGGACTGTTGTCTTAGAGGCATTTAGCGCATATACCGTTATGTGTGTTCCATTGAAATTGTATGGTATAGGTCTACCCTGATCATCAAATACTAAGATGCTTTCCTCAACAACTTCTCCATCAACCGGGATATCTATTGATAGCTTACCTTCGGTATTGATAGTTGTTGTCACCAATACTGTTCCATCAGTGTAAACTCTGTATATCATGCTACCATTAACCATTGAAAGTGCAATTAACATTAGGAGTAATAATGGCTTCATAGTCCCACGACTAAAATAGGCACTAAATTATTTATTCTTTTACCCAATCACGGGAATGAAACAAGGCGTTTCATAGGCATTCCAAGATTATTCCTAGTACATTTTGTCGAATATCTTATACGAAATAAAGCTCAAAGCACAAGTAGAGGTGAAATCAGTGAGAAAAATCCTAATATTAATGCTAATCGCCCTACTCATGATACCTAAAGCCATAATCCTAGAATCACAAATGCAGCCAACAAATGCTATATCACTAGAAACTGATGTAAAGGTACTTACGGAAATTTTATTAAAGAATGCCGAAGACCTCTCAATATACATAAAACATGAACTAAGTGTTCTAAAATCATATGGTATTGAAGTATCTAAGGAAGTATTAAAGCTAATAGAACATTTTGAAGCAGTAGTCAAGGAAGCTAGAGAACTATACGATAAGGGAGAATACGATAAAGCATTAAGTGTAGTTAAAAAGGCCTTAAACATAGCCGGTGAAGTACTTGAATCTCTGCCAGAACATCCAGCAATGACTATTCCTAAGCTGGAAGTAAAGCTTGAATCAAAGATTGAAAGATTACAGAAAACATTAACTATTAATTTAGAAGCTATCAAGAAAGCTGCGGAGTATACAGGAAAAGTAAAGGTACTTGAAGAGGTAAAAGGACTTCGTGAAAAGGTACAGGAGTTATTAAGTAAGGCAAGAGAGCTTAAGGCTCAAGGCGCACTTGAGGAAGCAGAGAAATTCATTAAACAAGCTGAAGATCTTATCAAAAAAATACATAAGGTAACAGTTAAAGCATCTGAGGAAGTTGGAGTAAAGAAAATTAAGAATATAAGTGAACTTGTAGAAAAAAGATTATCTAAAGTACTTAAACATATAGAAAAAGTTAAGGAGAAATTCGCGGAAGCAAGGAAATGGATAAACGTATCTAAAATACTTATGAAATTTAATGAAATAGAAAAACTAATAAAGAATATACATGAAGATGTAAAGAACCTAGCTAAAGTAGAAAAATTCATTGAAGCTATTACAAAGGTTGAAATAAGTATTACAAAGGTAGAGTACGTTGCTAACGTAGCAGTGAAAAGTGTTGAAGAAGTAGAGGAAAGAGTTGAAACATTAGAAAAGGCAAATATTACGGGATTAGCAAGAGCTGTTTATGAAAAAGCGGATAAACTAAAAGAAATTCTTGGAGGACTAAAAACAGCATTAGAGGCTGTACCCGTCATTCCTGCCGAAGTAAAGGAAAAGGTAAGTGAATGTATAAAGCTAGTAGAGGATCTAGCTGAAGAAGTAAAAGAAATCGTTGGAATGATAATTGCTGGTGAAGTTGAAAAAGCAATAGAAGAGGTAAGTGAAGTTGAAGAGAAAAGCGATAAACTATTAGATACCATTGCAACAATAATCTCAGAGACATCAAAATATCCAGGACCACATATAGGTATATTAAAGGTACTTGAAAAAGAGACTAAGAACTTACTTGGACTCGTTGAAAAGCTCTTAGAGAAATCATTGAACGTAACTAGTAAGCTAAAGGAGAAGATAGCAGAAGAAAAGAAAGAACTTATAGAGGGAGCTAAAGAATCAATAGAAAAAGCTAAAGAACTGATAAGCGAGCTATACGACTTTATAGATGAAATCAAAAATTTAGCTACTAAAATAATCGAAGAGCTCAATATAACTGATAAAATAGCCGATATGATCAAGGAGTATGAATTAGCACTGACAAAACTTGAGGATGTAAGTGAAGAATTAGATAATATCAGTAAAGGAGTTGAAGAGGGAGTAATAGATCCTATAGACGCTATAGCTAATGTTTCAACGATCATAGACTACGTAAAGGAGCTAAAGCTTAGAGTTGAAAATAGAACTCGCGAATCTATAGTGGAGATAACCAACGTAATCAAAGTTAATATCAATACAACAATCTCATGGATATCAAGTAATATTGAATACTTTAAACAAGCACCAGAATTAAAAGAAGTTACTGAAAAGCTAAAGCACTATGTAAAAGAATTAACTAGCCTCCTCGAGAAGGTATACGAGCTACCTAGAAATATAATAAGAGCTCTAGAATACCTACTAGAAGTAATTGAAGACTACAAAGAAATTAGCGGGGAAAGCGAGAAAATAGTAAAGGAAACCATAGAAGAAATATATGAAAAAGTCAAAGAAATAGCAAAGGAGTTACTTGATAAAATAGAAGAATACTTAGAAGAGACTAGTGAAATTCTGACACTTGTAGAAAAACCCGCGGAATTACTTAACATCACAAAAGATGTTGAAGAATATCTTGGGTTCTACAAGGATGCCCTGGAAATACTAAATACAACAAAAGAAAACATAAGTGAAATACTTGAGAAAGCAAAGGAAGACCCCATAGGAGCTCTTAATGAAGTTAAGAAAGCTAGCAAATACGTCGAAGAACAGTACTCAAAGGTTAAGGAGAAAACTGATGAAGCTATAACTGTAATAAAAGAGAGCTTCGTTACTTACGTAAATAAATCAGTAAGTATACTAACTGATGTTGAAAAAGACCTACTAAAACTACCAGAAGATAAAGTATCCAAGATAATAGCAAAAATCGATGAAACAATAAGTGAATTACGAGAAGAAATTAAGAAAGTAAAAGAACTACCCGAAGACCATGTAAAGGCATTAGAGAAGTTATCAATAGCTGTAGAGAAAGGCGTTGAACTTTACAGGGAAACCGAAGGATGCATCAAATCCCACGTACATGAACTCTATGTATGGATTAAAGCTGAAATTGAACATTACAGAGAATACTACGAAGAGGGCTATAAAGTTCTTGAAAACGTTACTAGCGAAGTACATGTAAAAGAGAAGGTTAAAGAGGAGCTTAAGAAGCTTGCTGAACACCTCAAACATTTAGACGAGCTCAAGGAGATGATACCAGAAGAAGTCCCAGAGAACATAACGATAGCCGTTGACATACTCGTTGAAGTATATGTAGAAACCAATGTAACAATCTCCGAATGCGAACATACAGCCAAGACTGTTGTCAACATTACAGTAGAACACGTAGTAAGCATTATGACTAACGCTGAAGTTAATGTTACAAAGACCATGGAGCTGGCATGCAATATTTCGAAGGTAATAGATGCTGAAGAAGACATTAAAGAACACATAGAGAAAATTAAACAAGCACTAGAACACATAACAAAGCTCAAAGAGAAAGTAGCTAAAGAATTACCAGATGAAATAATTAAAGCGGCAACCATGATACATGAAGTATACGTTAGCTTTACTAAAACCATGACTGAAGCAGACGAAGAATTTAACACCACTGTTAGAATAATGGAGCACAAAGTTGTAGTATGCATAGAACATGAAATTGAGAGAATTACCACATTTAGCAATAACCTTGTAAATGTATCAGTAATGGTGGATATAGACATATCAGTAGAAATAGAACATGTTATTGCATGTAGGAAGGGATTGGAAGACCTAAAGAAGATATTAGAAGAAGCTAAAGGAACAATAATTGAAAGACTTAACAAGTTAAATGAGATATACTTCAAATATAAAGAGCTAGGAAGAGAAGCTGAAGAATATGGTTGGAGTTGTATAGAAAAAGTAACAGACTGTATGTGCAAGAACATTACTGATTATGAGAAGTGTGCTGAAGAAGCTAAGAAATGCGTTGAAGAGTTAAAGGATATAGCTCATATAGATAAAGCTATAGAGAAAATTGAAAAGGTTATGAAGCTTGCTAAAGAAGTAGAAGAAGAACTGAATACTACATTAAAGGAGAAAGATCTAGTCAAAGCTTCATGCTTACTCGTAGAAGCAGCGAAAGACTATGTTGAACTAAGGAAATGTGCTGAAGAAGCCAAAGAAATAAAGCGTAGAGCTGAGAAATGCCATGAACTAAACATTAAGGAACAGTTTAAGATGCTACTAACACTATGTAACGAAACTAAGGAAGTAATGAAAGAGATACGTAGATGTCTTGAAGAGAATATCACACACATACCCGAGGAAATTAAGAAACGAATACTCGAAAGGATTAAAGCCATAGAGAATTTAATAAATGAATTACCTAAGCTAATCAAAGAATACATCGGAGCAATAATATCAACAGACGAACAACAAGAACAAGAGGTGCACAAGGCCATTGAGGAACTTAAGAAGAAGGTTGATGAGCTAACACAAAGGGTATGTGATGATCTCAGCAAGTATATGGGAGAACTTGCAAAGAGGTTCAAAGAATCAATAACGAAACTACTTGAAAAGCTTACAGAAATAGAGAACAAGATGAAAAAAGTAAAAGGAGAAGAATAAAGTAAATTTTTAATATTTTTCTCAATTTACCGTTAGCATTATATGCGGTTTATAAGTAAGGATGCTCTTATATTGCAATTATTCACTAGATTCTATTGAAATAAAGGCAAATGGTACCACCTTTATTAAACAGCACCGTTACTTAAACTTCAAAGAATGCTATAAATTCATGATAACAGAAGTGATGGTTGAAGATCATGAATCCTCGTTTGATTGAGAAAACTATAGCTTCTTGTAAGAAATGTATATTTATTGACAAACCTCCTTGCATTTATCATGTGTATAAAAGATTTCTACCAGGTATAGTTAAAGTATTAGTAGTTAGCGAATCTCCCCCTCCAGGAAATAAATCTGATTACTTATATAACCTAGATCATAGTGATAGATTAAGAAAGGTATTAGCTAGAATTTTTAACATTCCAAGCACTGAAGTAATTAATTATCTTGTCAAGAATAATATATTTTGGACTACAGCTGTAAAATGTAGACCTATTTCAAAGAAATACATAGAAATTATGAGAAGGAATTGTCTTTACATATTGGACTTAGAGATTAAGGAACTTAAACCCAGGAAAATAATCGCATTAGGAACTATAGCTAGAAAATCAGTTAATGAACTAAGGATAGAGAATATACCTATAGAAAAACACTACCATCCACTCTATTTAGCTAGATTTCACAAAAATAATCTTCAGAGTCTAAGAAGCTTAATTTTAGGTGATTAATGCTGGGATCAATTTCATGATAATTAATTATGAAAAATCAGCTGAGACAGGTGCAGTCATTTCTTTATCCTTTCTCCCGTGTTCATCATCCATAATGTTTTTGGCGTTCTAGCTTATTTATACTTTATCTATCATTTCTAATATGTCATGAAATGTATTTTTTCTACAATATTTACAATAGACATATATTTGTTTAAAGTCCTTAATATTGTAGCTAACATACAACACCATTACATTACCACATTCTCTACACCTTATTTTCCAAGGCATGTTATCTATTCCTCGAAGTAGTTAGTATTCCCCTCTTCTTTAATATCTCAATAACTTTTCGTAAAACTCTTCTTATTCTATCCCTCTTCTCTATAGTTTTATAGAGTTCTATTGCAGCACCTCTAATACTACCCGTTCTTGTAAGAGCTGTGAGGATTTTTCTTTCATCTTCACTAAGCTCTTTACCAAGGTATCTCAACGCTATTCTAGCTATATCTACGGGTCTTAGACCCATATATGGATCTTCAACTGGGAGGTTATCTAGTCTTTGAATGACCTTGAATTCTATTATTGTAACCCAGTCATCATCTTTAATTCTTCCATATACTTTCCTTAAGTGCTTCATTAATTCATCTAAATTGTTAAAACCATCTTTTTTAGCGTCTTCATCTGTTAATTCACGAACTTTCTTATAAACTACATTAATGACTTCGATCTTAGCTAAGGGCTTACCTCCTCCATGTACTATCATTTCTTTATATCTAGGTCTAACTTTACCAAGCCTTATGGTAGCTACCTTCCTTCCCTCAAGAATCAGCTTACCGTATTCTCCTTTGACCATTATATGTCTTCCAAGGAATTTCATCTTCAGCCTCAATAAGTTTATTTACTACAATGTTTTAAATCTAACTATGGAAGAATGATGAGCAGCTAGATATGATTGATGAATGGGGGCCAAAGCGCTGATATCCTCTATACCGATGATTAATGAACCCCTGAGCCGATAGATGAGGACCCTTCAGCGGCAATGAGGTAGTATCACCTTTAGTTTCGCTCACACTCACTGGTATTACTTTTATTTTCGGCTAAGTACGTAATGCGGGATTAAAGACTTAAAACCTAGTAAACGGATATTGATATATGGAAAGAGCATGCCAGAGGAAAGAAGAGTTAGAGCTAAAAGTATAACTGATTTGCCAGGTGTAGGTCCAAGTACTGCATCTAAGTTAATCGATGCTGGATATAGTACTTTAGAAGCATTAGCTGTAGCATCACCTCAAGAGCTTAGTGCTGCTGCAGGTATTCCGTTAAGTACGGCTCAAAGAATAATTAAAGCTGCTAGAGAAGCACTTGATATAAGATTTAAGACCGCACTAGAAGTTAAGAAAGAAAGACTGTCTGTTAGAAAAGTAACAACTGGAAGCAGAAATCTAGATGCATTATTAGGTGGAGGAATCGAGACTAAGACTATAACAGAATTCTTTGGAGAATTTGGTACTGGTAAAACCCAGCTATGTCATCAGTTAGTAGTTAACGTTCAATTACCAATAGAGAAAGGCGGATTAGAGGGTAAAGCTGTATACATTGATACCGAAGGTACATTTAGATGGGAGCGTATAGAAGCTATGGCTAAGAGATGGGGTCTAGACCCCGATAAAGTTATGGAAAACATTCTATACATTAGAGCTGTTAATAGCGACCATCAAATGGCCGTCGTAGATGAATTATTTAGCCTAGTACCAGCCGAGAACATAAAGCTCGTAGCAATAGACTCTATAACAGGCCACTTCAGGGCTGAATATCCAGGTAGAGAGAACCTTGCAGTAAGACAACAAAAGCTCAATAGGCATCTACATCAATTAATGAGATTAGCTGAAATATATAACATAGCTATTGTAGTAACGAACCAAGTCATGGCGAGACCCGACGTCTTCTATGGAGATCCAACGCAACCCGTAGGAGGACACGTACTATATCATGCTCCCGGCGTTAGAGTACAATTAAGGAAGAGTAGAGGTAATAAGAGAATCGCTAGAGTAGTAGATGCTCCACATCTTCCAGAAGGAGAAGCAATATTTGTAATAACAGAAGAGGGCATTAAAGATCCTGAAGACTAAATATTAGAACAATAATATATTGAAAGATCTTTGGTAAAACGAACCTCAAAGAACGTTCCCTTCCATATAGTAAACCATACCAAACATTCATCAACATATCCTTCAGGAAATTTAAGTGTTAATCTTAATCCGCTGAGGAGATCATACACACTTCTCTGCTTGAATTTAACACTAAATCCTTCACCTAGCTTATAAAGAACTTTTTGGACACCTCTATCAATTATAAACCAAGCATAGATCTTCTTGGATCTAGTATGGGATATTATGAAAGGTTTCATTAACTTAACAATCCTATTAACATCTCTTGATTTAAAAGGAAATCTTAAAGGATTTTCAAACTTACATATTTCACTAAGCACTTCCTCAAACATTTTATATACTTTCACCATATACTTTACTTAAATGAGGGTTTATTAACTATGAACGATATCGTAGCCATGTGTTCATACATTAAGATAACAATTATATTAATAGTATTAACATATGCTACGGTCCTTGATATAAAATATAGAGAGACACCATTAAAGATATGGTTATCTTCAATACCCATAATTACGCTATTAACCATTTTTGAGTACATTGAAGGTATTGAATACAATTTAATTATAACTCTATACTCTTGTATTATATCGATAGCTATTCCATGGATTATTTACCTCTCCGGATTGTTAGGCGGAGCAGATGCTCTCGCATACACATTAGTTACCCTAGGTGCACCTTTTAGGCCTCTTCCCATGATGACCAATGTAGTTCCGTTTCCTTTTCTAGTGTTAGTATATTCAAATATTCTACCTGCAATAATGGCTATAATACTATTAGTTTACAATTTGATTCTGAATAGGCATTTTATACCCAAAGGAGTATCGTTAAAAACAAAGATGCTCTTACTAGTAAACGGCATACCTATTAAAGTAAGTAGATATTTAAGACAAAAATACACCTATCCTCTCCAAATATTTGAAGAAGATCATGAACTAGTAGTTAAGTATAGATCTGCATTTAATATTGATGAAGATCCTGAAGAACATAGAGCTAAGATAAGGAAATTACTTGAGAGAGGATTAATAAGTTCAGACAGCTATATATGGGTAGCTTACGGTTTACCATACATACTATTTATACTAATAGGCTACATAACCTCATTGATAATTGCTGATTATCCTATATTAGCCATAATTACAAAGTTCTTAAGAGAAAGCTAGGTGATAAGGTTGAAGGACATATTATATGCGCCATGGAGGTTTAAATATATTACATCAACTCTCAAGAAGAAGGATAGATGCATATTCTGTGAAATGCTATCTATGAAGGATGAGGAAGCTTATATTATTTATAGAGGACGCTATTCCTTTATAGTATTAAACATTTATCCATATAATACAGGTCATCTCATGATAGCACCTTACAGACATGTGCCAAGTATTGAAAATTTATCAGATGACGAACTTCTTGAAATAATTAAATTACTCAAGTTATCAATTAAGTTGTTAAGGGAGGCATATAATCCGCACGGTTTCAATATAGGATTGAACATAGGAAGAGTTGCAGGTGCTGGCATAGAAGACCATGTACATATACATATTGTTCCTAGATGGATAGGTGATGTTAACTTCATGCCATCAATATGTGAGGTAAAGGTTTTCTCTCAAGCAATTGAAGAATCCTATAAATTACTTAGAGATAAGTTACGTGAGCTAAAAACTATTTAACCTTATAATAAAATAAGGAATTTTTGATGCTGAAGCCCTCGATCACTGATTGGTGAGGAGGACGGGGTTTACCTGAGCTTACCCGTTTTAGACTCCTTTTCGACTTCTTTGAGGATTTCCTCTAATATATCAACGGCCTTTGAAGCTAATTCTAACGGTATATTTAGTGGTGGAGCTATCCTTATTACCGAAAGACCAGCGCCTATTACTATCACTCCTCTTTTAAATGCCTTATTAAGTACTATTGCTAGCTCCTTTCTTGCGGGTTCCTTGGTCTTACGATCCTTCACAAGCTCTATACCTATCATTAGTCCTTTACCTCTAACATCACCTATTAGTTCTATATTACCCATCATCTCTTTGAATCTCTTCATAATAAACTCTCCAACTCTTGTAGCGTTCTCAAGTAATTTTTCATTTTCTATGACGTCGATTACAGCTAAAGCTGCAGCGCAAGCAACAGGGTTACCTCCAAAAGTTGTTGCGTGTGCTCCTCTAGGCAAGGTCATTACATCTGATCTTCCTATTATAGCGCTTAACGGTAAACCTGATGCTATAGCCTTAGCCGAAGTAATTATATCGGGGATAACGTTCCAATGTTCTATAGCCCACCATTTACCACTCCTACCAAAACCCGATTGAACTTCATCAGCGATAAGCAATATGCCGTACTTATCACATAAAGTTCTTAGCTTAGGTAGGAAATTATCTGGTGGAACAACATAGCCTCCCTCTCCTTGAATAGGTTCAATAAATATTGCTGAGACTTCATTCGGGTCTACGTATTTAGAGAATATATAATCTTCTATAAATCCAAGACATAATTCACCACACTCCTTAGGATCATCTGTTTTAAATGGACACCGGTAGGTATATGGATAAGGAGCATGAATAACTGCCGGTAGCAATGGAGCAAACCATTTATGTTGTATTGATTTACTAGCTGTTAAGGTATTAGCGCCCATAGTTCTACCGTGGAATGCTCCATAGAATGCTATAATCCAAGGTCTAGATCCTTTAAAGAAACCTCTAGCAATTTTTATGGCACCTTCAATTGCCTCTGCACCGCTATTACCAAAGAACACTTTAGCGCTAGGCTTTATCGGGGTGATAGATATGAGTTTTTCTGCAAGGTTTACAGCTTCTTCATAATAAAAGTCCGTTAAACTATAATGTAGTAATTTCTCAGCTTGTCTCTTGATGGCCTCTACAATTCTTGGATGAAGATGTCCCACATTCAGCACTGCTATACCTGAGTTTAAATCTATGTATTTATTACCATCAACATCTTCTACTACAGCTCCGTGACCAGTTTTGATCACTAAAGGATACCATCTAACGAACGACTGCATTAACACCTTTTCATCTCTCTCAAGTATTTTCTTGGCTTTTGGACCTGGAGGTTCAATAACTATATGTGGAGCTTCTAAAACCATATAAATGCACCCTGAATATTATCAGTAGAGAAAATTTAAAACTTAACCATAACGTTGGTGGCCTATATGCCATTATCTGAAGAATTGGAGTTCATAGAGGAATATATGATAGAGGGTAGGAAAAGATTTAGATTTAAAGTAAAGAATACTAATGTAGTAATAAATGTCTCGGCAAAAACCATTGAAGAAGCTAAACAGAAAGCACAAAATATGCTAAAAATATTAAAGATTAAGGAAGCATTTAAGGGACAAATATAATTATAAACATAAGTTACATCTACTAAACCAGATGATGAATGTGGCGGTCTCAGAAATCAAATGAAGAATTAGGAGCCCACTGATATCTTACATCAAACTATATTTTCTTGGCCTTTAACTTCTCAAGTTCTCTTTGTTCTTGCTCTATAGTCTTTAAGAGCTTGTTTAAGGCGCTAATAACCTTTGTTCTATCTTCAACGATTAATTGTTCTATGAGTCTATTAAAGAATTTCAGAGCACATTTCTTACTATGGAATGTTAATTCTCTTTCATCTATCCTTAATGTTATTCCCTGACCTCTAGGAAATATCCTTCCACAAATCAGGCACTTGACTCTAGGCTTTCTCGACACGTTAATTAACCCCGACATGTTATTACTATAGAGGTTTTTAAATTAGTACGTATAAGAAGATCAAATACAGTATTAACATATCAAGGGAGTAAGAAGCGCTGAAAACGGTAAAGGTGATGACATGAATGATGAATCGATAAGTGAGGGTTCATTAGGATATAGATGCAATGAAAATTATTGTAAGGAAAGTGTAATGAATATATTACGTAAAGAAATAAGGTTATTACTAAAGGAACTAGGTTGGAATGACTTAACTGAACCACAATTAAAGGCTATACCATTAATAAGTAAGGGCTATAATGTATTAATTATTGCTCCAACAGGTTTGGGAAAAACCGAGGCAGCATTATTACCTGTATTTAACATGATTCTTTCATCAAAACCTCCTCCTATCAATGTACTATATATAACTCCTCTAAAAGCATTAATAAATGACTTATATAAGAGGATTTCATGGTGGGCTTCAAGGCTAAGACTTAATGTTTCAAGGAAACATAGTGAAGTTTCTCGGTATGAGAAATCCATTAGGCTTAAAAAAGTCCCTGATATTCTCATAACGACACCGGAAGGACTAGAAATAGACCTTGATTGGGCAACAAAATTTAGGCAATATTACAAGAATATAAAATGGGTAATAGTAGACGAAGTTCATGAACTAATTAATTCTAAGAGAGGTATACAATTATCAATTTTATTAGAGAGACTAAGATCATTTATAAACTATGACTTCCAAGTTATAGGTCTTTCGGCAACTATAGGAAATCCCTTACAAGCAGCTAGATTAATATTTGGAAGTTCAAGAAGGAAGGGATGCATTTTAGAGTCATCCATGAATAAAAGTTTATCATTAATAATAGATTCTAAAACAAAAGGTGATTCTTGGAATTCAATTGCAGAATGTATAGAAAAACATCTTAAACCACCTACATTAATTTTTGTAAATTCACGCTTTGCTGCCGAAAGAATTCATGAAGTTTTAGAGAGCAAAAAATTAAAAGATATTTACGTTCATCATTCATCAATTTCACGGGGGATGAAGACCTGTGTAGAAGACCTATTAAAGAATGGTAAAGTTAAAGGGGTTATCTGTACAAAGACGTTGGAGCTAGGTATAGATATAGCTGACGTAGACCTAGTTATACAAGTAAATCCACCAGGTTCCGTAACTACGTTAATACAAAGAGTAGGGCGTAGCGGCCATGATATTAATAGGACTGCCCAAGGAGTTCTAATATGTGATGACCCCGTCGATGTACTTGAATGCATTGCTACATCCAGGCTAGCATTGAAGGGTGAACTTGAAAAGCCAAAGATATTAGAAAAACCATTAGATGTATTATCACGAGAAATTTTAGGTATATGTCTTGAGAGAGGAGAAGTACATGAAGATGAAATATTCAAGATAATTAAGAAAAGTTATCCCTATAGGAATATGTCCAGGGAAGAGTTTGATGTATTAATAAAATATTTAATTAGGAATAACATGCTATTAAGGACGTCTAATAATAAAGTGAAACTAGGGCCTGCATTTTTCAGAATATGGAGATTTAATGAAAGTTCAGCTCCATGGTCAAGAAGTTTTTCGGAGTTCTTCTCACTAATTAATGAAAGGCCTTCATTTATAGTTAAATGTAATAATAATGTAATAGGAGAAGTAGATGCTCATTTCGTATACAAGCATCTAAGAGTAGGTGATGTATTTAGACTATCTGGTAAAACATGGATTGTTACATCAATAGATGAATTTAACATGAAAGTAGAAGTATCACCCGTGAGTAAGGGTGAAGCTGAAATACCTCTATGGAGAGGAGAGACCCAACCCAGGGACTACATAATTTCAAGAGAAATGATGAATATCATAAGAGAAATACTTATAGGAGGACAATTAAAGAAACTTGAGAACTTGACTATTACAAAAGAAGCATTAATTAAGTTAAAACAGCTTGTTCAGAATATTAAGACTATATATGAAAATATCATACCTGAAGCACTATACATAGAACGTAGTAATAATGAAACTTTCTTCATAACATTTATGGGTGAAAAAGTATCAGCAACGTTAGCACATATTCTACTATATAAGATTTCAACAGATATAACACTTAATGTACAAGCTAGAATATCGCCTATAGGCTTCTCGATAAGAGTCAAAGGTGTAGACCCCTTAAAAATACTCCTTGACATAAAACCAAAGGAAATATTAACCTTAGCAGTCAATGCTGCAAGACGATCACCTCTTCTAAACCTCTACTTAAAGAATATACAGCATAGTTTTGGGAAAATAGGTAAGTTAAATGATGTAGATGATGAAATAATAATAAATGAGGCATGTAAACAGCTTATCCAGGAATACTTTGACATACCGTTAACAGTCAATTACCTGAGCAAGGTAATAGGAGAGGGAAGAATAATTAAAATAGAGAGTAGAGAGCCCTCCCTATTAGCTAGGTATATATCTAAGTTTCCACCAATAAAGCCATGGATTAGAGACATAACCTTAATAATAATTAATACTCTAGAGGGCTCTGCATTCACTGTTGAGGAATTATCTATAATGCTCAATTTGCCCGAGAAAAGCATAGAGAACAAGTTAAAAGACCTGAGAAGAAGCGCTGGACAATATAAAGTATTTCAATTCATAGATGTAGATATAGGTGAATGGCGTTGGGCACTAGAAAAGGATCTGAAAAGCATCGTGAATAGCGAATTATATAAATCATCATTCACCCCCTTAGACTACGATGAGAGATTCATAGTGGTAATAAAGTTATTTGAGGAAGATCACGGCCACGTGATATATGTAACTGCACGTGAAATATTAAATAGATTGAGTAAAATTATGGCAATGATTAATGACGTAGCATACGAAGTAAGAATAGAACCCTTGTTATCTTTAATACCCAAGCTATATGTACGATACTACCATGTAAGTAAAGAAACCTTACCATATATTATGTTAAATGGGATAACATTTCTACAAAAAGTTAAAAGTAATTTATAACACATACTATACAGCAGATGATGAACGCCACGCCTCTAGAATACAAATGAAGAAGGCTCGTGATACTGATAGCCATTTATGGAATATAAAATAAGTAACCTGTGATGAAATCGAGGTAAGGTGATCGATGATCGAGTTATCCCCAACTGATAGCATTTTAGGTAGTTAAAGTAATCTCTTCCAATTCCCTCTAAGACGCATTTTGAGTCTCTTAAGGTAGAAACAGGTTGTTGTATTTGATGGTATACTACATGATTCGTGAGTAACGGTAGCTCACTTATTATAGATTATTTAAAGCCAAGGTCTATGACCGCTACTTAATATAACTAACTTGCTGTTATGACATAGAGTGGAGAGAAATCATATTATGGTTAGCTAAGGTCTCTAGCCCTAACTCAGTCTCTTAATCATCTAGTAATTTTACGAATTGAATTCCGAGGCTATGTTGCAGGAATTTTTGAAAGGTACTTATATTTAGTCAGTTTAAGTACATTTATCCAGTAACAAAAAGCAAAATTTTCATATAATCAATGGGGTTTATGAATATACCCAGTATCCTGTGGAGGGAGTATCTAAATACTATGTAGAGTATAATTATGATTGATATAAGAAGCAAAGTTTTCGTTCTCCTATACTGCTTGATTAGAGTTTGGGAAGGATTAAGGTGGCAATGAAGGGGATAAAACAAGCTGTGAGTATTTCTGTTGCTAATGTTATTGGCGAATATACTATTGATTTCACGTATGGATTATGCTTAATTTCGACTCTTAGCTTTTAAAGTTCCCCAGGTGATCTTTTTTCTACGATGATGTATAATTTATATGGTGTTAAACCTCTTATCTTATCTGCATCGATTGCTACATAGTCTGTAGCTACCTTAACCGCTTTCTCCACATTATTTATATACTTCATTAATCCATAGAATGCTATTAGCACTGTGCATACTTGCTCCCTGCCATCAAGGGGTTAGGTTTCACAAGTACTTCGTAGGAGATGAGAATAGTACCATTGTTTGGCAGATGAAAACTTACGTAAACGCTATTGAATCCTTCATCATTGCCAGCAACCGTACTAATGAGCCTATATAATGTGTAATTGCAGCAACATCCCAAATACCAATGATAAATAACATCAACATTACTACAAATAGAATTTTTGCATCACCCCCCATTAACTTACACCATCATTTGAACTTATTTTGTTTTTACATCTACGCTATTATATATCTAACAATCTATGCATTCATAGCACATTTCTAAGCCTATGTAATGGCCTTTCTCTTGGCTTTTCTGCATTATTCATTGGCTTAGGGACTTTTTCATTTAAGGTTCCACTTAATTCTTATGCTGATTCTCCGGTTAAGACGTAAAACTTTTTCATATCTTAATGTCATAATATTCCGTGACTCCTTGAATTCATGAATATGCTCCTGCTCTGAGCACATCATCAATATTTGTTTTTCAGGTAGTTCATTCTACCTGATGATAATTTTTCTTTAAGTGATTAATTTATATCTTCGCCTTAGCATATTAAGGATAACACCTTTTCTTACATCGTTTCTGCCTTGTTCCCTGACCTTGTAAAGAGTATGTAAGTCCATTCATTTATCTATGGCTAGAGCAGGATATTCTTAATGAATAAGTTAATGAGATAACACATAATAATGGACTTGTATTTATTGTTTCATGAATAGTGAGGAGCGGTAGAGAGTGATGAAGAAAAGTCATAGTCTATTACAAAACCATTTACATAATGTGAATAATATATCTTCATTTAATTCGACTAAAATTAATTATCAACCTAAGGTACTATGTATAATACGAGTAAAAGATGAAAAATCATTACCTAGATTCCTAAAAATTCTCAAGAGCTTCAATATAGACATTATCGATGTGGATGAAGAAAACAGAAGAGTGGTTTTTGATACTAATATAGCTGATTTTATTAAAGTCTTGTCCATAGTTAAAGACTATTCCTTAACCGCAACTATTCAATTATCATCAGCCTATAAATGTAAACTACGGAGGAAATACGAGGTAATAAATATTTTAAAATCGAAGACACCTGCGATGCTAATAACGCAAAGAAACGTATATGCTATCGTAACAGTAAATGATACTAAAAGGATATTAATTGAGGTAATGTATAAAGGTGAAGGATATGGAGTAATCAGGTTAAGACCATTTAAGGCTCTCTCAATTCCATATGTTATCACATACCCTATACCTGAATCATTAACTACGTATGATCTTTTTCAAGTCTCAGAGAAGGATATAGTTTATATAGGTAGTAAGATGAATAATACGTTAAAAATATTAAGGAGCGAGCTATGTAGGGATTAATGATGATGAACGCTCTATCCTCAGATTTAATGAAGAACCTTGAACCCCGACTGATGATTTAAAAATTCATAACAAAATATATTTTTAATCCCTCTTATCTAGCAGTATGGATGGAGGTGCAAAAATGTTAAGTGGAGAATTAAACACTATTATCATCGGCAAAAAGCCTATATCAACGTACGTGTTATCAGCCATAATAATGTTTAATCAAGGTGCTGAAGAAATAATCCTTAAAGCTAGAGGTGATGTTATTAGTAAAGCTGTTGATGTATTTAATGCGTTAAGAGATAGACTAGGAGATAGTATAGAACTTGCAGGAATAGAGATAGGTAGCGAAAACGTAGGATCTAAACGAACATCATATATAAAGATAAAGGTTAAGCGTACATTTTAGCAGTAATTTCAGGATACGATTTAGTAATCTCTCTACGAATTACATCTAAATCCTGCTTAATGACATCTAATGCTTCATGGTAACTAACCTTACCTTCTCCCACTAGATCCATTAATTGTTCTAGGCTCCTAGTTTTAACCTCACTTACTAGATCTCTAAAGTTATCCATTAGATAATTGAAGACTGTTATGCCCAGTTTTGTTGGTATTAAGAATTTTTTCTTTTTAGATTCAACTATGTATCCATGACCTAGTAGCTTTTCTATTATCTTTGAATACGTACTTGGTCTTCCTATACCCTTATTTCTCATTTCTGCAACTATGCTTCCATGATCATAGAGTAATACTAATGAAGTCTTCTTGGTAAGTACCTTCCGGGGCTTTATTACATCACCTTCATGTAGATTCCTCACATTATCCCATATCGTCACAGGTTCTACAAGGTCAAAGCCATGGGTAATTATTTTAATAGGTACATCGATATTAAGCTCTATTTTGCCACCTATACTGAAGGTTAAATTAGCTTTTAGTATCTTGGATTCACCCATTTGACTAGCGATAAATCTCTTGAATATTAGGTCATAGAGCTTCAAGTGGGCATTTGTTAATGGTACTACAATAGGCAATGAACCTTCTATCACCATGTTCTCTATTTGATCTCTATCCAGAGGCTTTGTAGGACGAATACATTCGTGAGCTCCAGGTTTTGACCAGTGTCTAGCAGTAAAGTATTGTTCTATGCCTTTGGAACGTAGATATTCTCTTGCTATCGATATCCCCTTGGTTGAGGTGAATATACTATCTGTTCTATGGTATGTAATTAATCCTGCTTCAAATAAGTCTTGAGCCAATTTCATTACCTTGGACGCCGTGAAGCCTAGCTTTTTAGATGCTTCATATATTAGTGCATCTGTTGTGAAAGGAGGTTTGGGAGATAGGGTATCGACTCCATATTTTATATCTTCAACAACTAGGCCTTTCTCATGAATCAACTCGGTTATTTCCTCGGCTTCATTTTTATTCTTTACATGTAGTGCTAATTTCCTTATCTTATCAATATAAATTGTTATTTTGTATACCTTCTTATTTTTCCATTCATTATATCTATTTATAATCCAGCCAAGTACAGGTGTCTGTACTCTACCTGCACCTAGCCATCTTAATCCTAGTTTTATTTGTAGCAACTTGCTTAAACCAAATCCTATCCATCGATCATCAATACGCCTAATAATTTGTGCAGCAACTAATTTATTATTAATATCTTTAGGGTTTCTTAATGCTTTCATTACTTCATGCAATGTTATTTCATGCATTTCTATTCTTCTTATATTTTTATTAAAGGGCCGGATAATGTTAGCTATATCCCATGCTATTTTTTCTCCTTCAATATCTGGATCTGTGGCTATGAAGACCTCGTCTACTTCTTGAGCAAGTTTTTGAAGACCTCTGACAATGTCTATGGAGTCGCTAATTAATGTTGAACCGCATCTTGGACATTTAGTTATATTCTCTGTGAACTGGCTTTTACAATGAAGGCATCTCCTTATGGTGCTATAAATAGGTATAACGTCGTTGTTCTCGATAATTACACCATAAATTCCTACATCCCTTGTAGTTAGATCGAATAAATGACCCCTTGTTGCAGTTATTGATAGTACATATACGTTTCGTCCTATACGTGCAGGGACTTCATAAATGATCATTCTTCCTAGTCTTCTTTTGCTAGGTCTGCCAAGCATTCTTGCAATACTCTTTGCCTTAGTAGGTGATTCTACTACAAGTAAAGCAGTTTTTATGTTTACTACTTGAGCTTTCTCTTTACGAGTTTTTCGTGATTCCTTTAACTTTTTACCTACAACGTATAAGTCTATAGATTCTAAAGGTATTAAGTTAAATCCATGTATTAATGATTGTATTTTGTTTTTAAATACCTCTAATAATTCAGGTACATCAACTAATATCAATGATAACCCTAGTGTCATATTCCCTTGATACAATCTACTGGTCCTACCGCTAGCCTGAATATAAGTTGCTACATCAGGTATTAACATTAAAATTCTCTTATCTCTCTTAACTAGTACCATGCTATGAGTTTTAATCACATTAGTTGATGATAAGTATTCGTTTAGTTTATTTAAAACGAACCTCTTTATTTCGTTTAATTCATCAGCAATATTTTTGTATTTTTCACTTACGTCCTTTACATCTATTTTTCCATTCAATATACCTTTAATTATCATCCACTCCAGTGGTCTTAGTTTAAATAAGTATTTTCTTAACTCCTTAATACATTCTTTAGCCTTAGCCTCTCCTTGATCCTTCAGGTAAGTTAGTGCTTTTGCTAGATGCCTCGGATTATTTAGGGCTTTTTCTATATTGAAGCTAAATTTAGGAATTCCTATGAATATAGCATACTTAATCCTTCGGGGTTCATCTATACCTCTACACATTACCCCATAATATGATGCAGCTCCTATTAATACATCGACTTCGCCTCTCTGGAGTTTATCTAGAAATTTTTGACCTGATCGTACATATGCCGCCTTAATGCCATGAGTGTTGAGTTTAGTTATTAATTTCGTTATTAATTCCATCTTATTTATGTCTCTTGAGATAAATATTAAGCCTCCAGGGCCTAGTTTGTTAACAAGGTCTACTACATCGGTGATCGGATTGTTCATTATCTTGTATGTATCAATAATGTTCCTCATGTAATCACTTGATCCTCCTACACTGAATCCTAGAAGTTCTTTAAACAGCTTTACACGTAGACCTCTGCCTCTTCCGGTTGCGCTAGATATGACAAGCTGTCCTATATCTTTCTCCTTTATTTCACTATGTATTTTGCGTTCTATATCTACTATTCCTTGAATGAGCTTTAAGAACATTTGTTTGTTATCGATTAACTTAGCCTTATATAGCTCTATTTTCTTGACTAGCAGCTTAAGTGCAGATTTAATGATATGTTCTTCAAAGCCTAACAGCATTAATATACGATCAATATTCTTTGAATTTCTAAGCACGGAATCAACATCATCAACTATTATTAGGTTGAATTTATTATTCATGAGGAGCCCGTAATATCGTGAAAGAAATGCAGAAGTTGATACAAGTATTTGATAGTTTCCTTGCATAATGTCATTAAGGATCTTTTCCCTATTCCTCATATGAGAGGAATAACCAATTATATTTATATCTAATGAATGTTGGCGAATCCACTTGGTTAAGGTGTTGTAGACTTGTTCTACAAGTGTTGAAGTTGGTAGTATGAAGTAGCACCTCTTATTCCTCAATGCTGCATAGATAGAATATACTTGAAGTAATGTGGTCTTACCTACACCTGTTGGAGCTATTATGGCGAAACTCTCATTCCATAGCAGGCGCTTCATCCATACCTTTTGAATACTCCACGGATCTGAACCTACCAATTTCTTGAATAAGGATATGAGCTCCCAAAGCTCTTCATTAAAGCTTCTATACACTTCAAGCCATGAAGATTTATCGCACTTATTACATACAGGACTCCTATCTAACATATCGTTTGTCATAGGTCCCCCGCAAGCCATACATAGATTATCATATATAACCTGCATTACTATCCCATTGTGATGCTTTGAAGAAGAATATAAGATAAAAATATATCACCTCTATAATACTAAAAATTAAGATAATACCATGGATTTTGAGAAAGATTTAAATAGAGGAGCCTACTCATAAGCCCTCAGCTAAAGTAGCGAGGCTGAAACCATGTCAGGTCAACCAACACCAAGTAATGTTGTATTAGTCGGCAAAAAACCAGTAATGAACTATGTTTTAGCGACCCTAACCCTATTAGAGCAAGGAGTTAGTGAAATCATAATAAAAGCAAGAGGCAGGGCTATTAGTAAAGCAGTAGATGCTGTAGAAATCGTAAGGAATAGATTCTTACGAGGAAAGATAGAGGTTAAGGACATTAAAATCGGAAGTCAAACATTAACAAGCCAAGACGGTAGACAAACAAGAGTTTCAACAATAGAAATAACATTAGTAAAGAAAGAGTAAATAAATCAAGATAATTAAACAAAACGATGTACTAACTCTTTTTCTCAATTCTATTGTTTAAAGCTAATTATCTTAAACATTCGTATCATTAAAACTTAAAAATAACGATTGCGTGAAATGAGTTAACGATGAAGTATAGTCAGCAAGATATACTATAGTGGTGAGCAAATGGTAAATACACAAAATCAGGAAGAGAGAACTTCTAAGAAAATAGCCATTTTCAGCGGTAAAGCTAAGGTAGGCGAGGTTATAGTGGATCTTACACGAGTTCAATTAAGGCCTGAGGATTTTTCAAGTCCAATAGCACTTCAAATGGCTCTATCAAGAATTTATGAAGCAGTATTAAAGGCCTTCGAAAAGGGCTTCCGTAAAAGATACGTTGCTGAAATACAATTTACCGATTCATTAGGCAATCAAGTGGCATTTGCTGTAGACTTAGGAGATTCGCCGCCCCCATTTTCCAGCAAGGAGGTTAAAGCAAGGATATTAGTCGAAATATATGAGCATGAAAAAGATTAATGTAGTATTTAAATCATTAAATAGCATCTATTAATGGTGATTTTTCTATTATTTTCCGTATAGATTCATCAAGAATGCGTAGTTTAATCCTTGAACCAGTTATGTTCATAACCTCTATCTTACCCTTTAGCCTTCTCTTAATTCTTGACAACATATATTTTAGTGCCATCATTTTTAATGCTTCATGAGGATCTAAAACGGTGTATTCAAGGTCTTTCTCATGCTTTATAAGGCCCATTTTTCTGAGTCTCTTTATGATATTTAATGCTGTCCTTTTACTCATGAAAGGGCTTAAGCAATCTATTGCCTCTCCTATGTTGAATGGACTATTGTTGAATACTAGGTAAAGGGTGTAATAGACAGCAAATTCACGTTTCTTTATCCATCGTTTCACTACATTTCACCGCTTTAGCTGACCTTTACTCTTGAAGAGAGGGGCTGTTTCGACATCAGCAACCCGGTTCTCTTCATCTGAAGAGGTTCGTGTCCTTACGAGGTTCATCATCTAGTAACTTATTAATCAAACTTGTTTTTAAGCTTACGACCATTATTCGTATATGATGGTGAAATGTAGTGAGGCTTAGGAAGGGGTTATTAGTAATTCCTTTTGAAAGCTATATATTTAGTGATGTAAGTCGATTAATGAGGTTATTAAATAAGCTTTATTCTCAAGGACATAAAATCTATGTACTTATGGAGCCTTGCATCGCTAAGGTTAGGAAAAGTGATAAGATAATTTATATGTGCCTAGGACCTAAATCATTGCTAATAGACTATAAGAGGGGCATCAATAGTTTAGTCTCCCTTGAAAAGCTAAACTACTTTATTCTAGATAGTGATGTTTGGTGTAAAGTTTCATTGTTTAAGCCTGAATTAAGAATTCATATTGATGAGACTTTACACCATTTTATTGAGTACTTAGGTTTTAAAATAAGCCCACAAGGCTTGTGTTGTATAAAGTCAATAGATCTTAAATCCATAAGCGAAATAGATGAGAGTAATTGTTTATTCATACTAAGCAAGTGTGAGAATATTATTGAGTTAAGTAACTTTAGTATTAAAGTTCTTAATTTACCTAGAATCGTTGCCTACGGCGTAGATGTATTATTACGCATAGCTGAACATATTAAGATATGTAAGGTAGATGCGAGCTTAGTTAATGCATTGAATTTAAATGAAGTAGTACGCATCAATAATGAATATCCCTTCATCCTTGAGCATTTACCCACAAAGAGTCTTGTACTAACATTATGTGCACCAGCTAAGATATTCCATTCCTTAATAAGCTTATGCTTACTTGAGGTGTGCAGCATTGAGCTTTAACGTACGTAAAGAGAAATTTATGATAAGATTCCTAAGAGAGCTCTCATTAGGTTATGTAGATGAAGATATAGTAGACACATTATTAACTATAAATAATCTAGAGGATTATTATACAACTTCCTCTTGTAGTGGAAGACTCTCATTCCATTTACGCGAAGTTTATGGGAATAAGAAATCACATGAAATAGTGCTTAAGCTTCATAGGGACGTAGAAGAAGAAAAACTTGTTAAGTTGTTAACTCAGAAGTTAAGTTCTCATAATTATTTATGGATTAAGATTTCGGGCTTCATAGTTCACTTGATAGCGCGAGACATAAACAGTATGAATAAAATCCTGAATATGCTTCAACAATGCGGTATTAAAGATGTTGCTGCTAAACCTCTTAATAATGGAACGTGGCTTATAGTAATTAAATCACCACATATAATATCTATGCCATTAGCCTTAGATGTCGCTGACTTTAAGTTGCTAAGGTACTTAGCTAAGGAAATTTCGAGAATGATTAATGCCATTAAAATCGACCTTAAGATATTTAAGCTATGTTTTACAGAGCTATTATCCGCTATGAGGAAGTTGTCCTACAATGATCGGTGAAGAACACCGACCTAACTGAGCCCTTCTTCACCATATACTTCATCAAGAGATAAGATCTTCCTCTTCTTAGCGCTAAGCTCCTCACTTGTCCCCTTAACCACTATTTCGTATAGCTTAACTTGTTTGCCTTCCTTAGGTCTAAGTAATCTACCCAGTCTTTGTATGAATTGTCTTCTTGAACCAGTACCTGTAACTATTATACCTACATTAGCATCAGGTATATCGATACCTTCATCACCTACAGTTGTTACTACAAGAACCCCTGTAGGTGATTCTCTAAATTCTCTTAATACCCTCCTCCTTTCTTCAGCATCAAGCTCGCCTATCAATAAGAGCGCATTAAGTTCTCTAGCTAGCAGCTTTGCTTGATCTACATATTGTGTAAAGACTATTATCTTAGATTCTCTCTCTAGTTCTTTTTCTACAATTCTTTTGACAGCATCAATTTTTCCTTTAGCTTTGTGAACTACTGATCTTATTTGGCTATGAATTTTAAGGGCTTCTTGAGCTTTAGGATCCCCCATACGCGCATGTAGTAGGAGCTCATTAAAACTTCTACCAAGACTTAATGCTTTGTATTGCTTTATGAGTTTCTTTAAAATTTCCCTCTCCTTTGGTGAGAGATTTACATAAACTGTTTCAATGGTATAAGAAGCGAGATATCCTTTTTGAACTAGATCCATAGGTTGAATATAGTACACAACTCCACCCATTAACGGAAATAACTCTGTATGTTTGCCATCCTCTCTGACAACGGTAGCCGAAAGACCCATACGATAGTAAGCGAAGGAATTTAGTGCTATGTACTTAAACTTATCAGCGGGAAGATGATGGCAATTATGTGTCCATATACCATTTGCAAAGAATGTATGTGTACCATTGGATGTAAAGTCATAGACTCTCATCTTCCCATTTAATTTCCTTACTTCGGTTATCCTAACTAATCTAAAGCCTCCAAGTCTATCATTCATGTATTTACCTATGTTGCGTTCATTTGTATTTAATGACTTCTTCGGAAATGTGAAGATTTCCATAGCTTTATTAAAATCTGTGCCACCTATGTATAGGTGATAAGTGGCATGATGATGTTTACTTTTACTTCTCTTTATTGTAAAACTGCTATGTATTCCAAATTTTTTAAGGAGAAGTTGCAATTTTAGTACGAACTTTTTTGAAGTACTTGCAAAACAAAGTCTTTTACTACCATTTCGTTCTCGAGCTAACCAGCCTTCACATGAAAAGCATACCTCGATAAATGCTTTTATAGACTCGAGTGGTGAGTAGAATATCTCATTAGAGATGTCAATGATATTCGCTTTTTTACCCCTTGGAATGCCAAATATCCTAGTCAATATATGTACTAATTTAGGCGAATAACACGCTATAACGTAGTCTTCTCTATCATTAGTGAATTCATAATTTGAGTCATGTATATTAAAAGCTTTAATTCCGTCGATGAAAATCTTTCTTATCCAGCTTATTTCATCACGTTTTCTTATGCTAACTTTAACTACTGGTTTATCACGCTCTATATGACCATTACACGCAATGAGAGCGACTAATCTTAACTGCTCTGGAGTCCATTTCCTCTTTGTTACATGAGGTATCTTTTCGGGAACTAGGAAGCAATCACCAGGTCTAAGCTCATATGTTGGTACAATCATTATGTCGTCTTCTGTTACTTTTGACCATTGGTTACGATGTTTATTTCTTTTTCTTCGTACTATAATATGTGGATGCGTTCCGGTCACTACTAGCTCTGCAAAGGAGGATTTAATGTAGTAAATGTCTTCACTTAATTTTGAGAACTTATTTGCTACAATACCTCCAAGAACTTTTTCACCATTTTTTATTTCCTTAATTTCCTTTACTCCGCCATCCTCCATAATAATTAGTGTATCCCCGCTGAGACATTCATCTACTATCAGTAATGAATGAAATGGTGCAAGTTTCTTAATATGCTTAAAAGCTGTTTGGTACGTAGTTATAGTTATCGGTCTCATCTTCTTTACTTCACCATAATATAATCCTAGATCTCCATAATCTATAGTTGTATATTTTAGTATCATCTCATGCCATTGCATCATTTGATCTTTCGTATATACTACTATTAGCGCTCGTTGTGAAAGTTTTGATAAAGCAGCTAATGCAACAATCGTTTTCCCAGAGCCGGTAGGCATAGCTATTATTCCTTTTCCTTGATTTTCAAGCCATTTATTTAAAGCGTCTCTTTGATAATCTCTCAGTTCGACCTTCAATTTTATATCATAAGGTAAACGGTACTCCTTGCTAATGCTAGTTTTATTAATTATAGTCACATCCAATGACTTTAGTTTATTAATTAAATTAAAGTAGTATATTGGTATTATTTTAAATACCTTTCTTTGTTTATCATACCTTACATAATTTCTTATATCATCGGATAATGTTGTCAATTTAAAGTTGGGTCTAAGAATTACGTCTAAACCATCCCATTCTATTTCTACTACTCTCGATGTCCTTAATAATTCTCTTATCTTGTTAATGAGGTTTTCATTAATGCTTACTTCTATTGATTCTAATAGGTCTATTATTTCAGCTAATGTATAGCCTCCTTTAATGATTTTGTTGATATTTAATTGAAAAATCGATGCTCCTTCTCTTCTTCCGATATAATCAGCTATACTAAGAAGTCTTTGAAAATCTTCTGTATTTAACCACTTCCTAACCTTAATTGTAATGTTTTTACTCATAGCCTTCAACCTTGCATTCGTGGAATACTATCTTATACGTACTATTAGCTATGCTTCTTTGTATGACCTTTAAAATGTGTGGTACTATTTTTAAGTCTTCTATAATCAATTCTACCACATTATTCCCAGATGTCATTGATATTTTCAAATGCGATAGAGGCAGATCTTCCATTTTTATGTAATCTGCAATATTTCTCGTTAGATTCAATGAAATTTTTACTATTTCATCTTCGTAAGGTAATAAAGTAATAATTATTGAAATAAAACCTTCATCAACTGTAAATAATAGATGTACATTATTTATACCTAAATACTTGGCATATTCTAAACACCAATAAAGATCTCTTCTTATATCCTCCTTACATATTTCCTTTAGTATGTCTATAAATTCATCAAAATGCATAGTAATTCCTCTAATGATTTGGTCGCCGCGTGGGTTTTTCATCAATATTCAGCACTTAAAACCTCGCTCATCCCTTATATAGTAACCTTTATATTGGGTTTATAAAAAATTAAGGTACCGATGATGATGGTACTCGGAGCCGAGTATACTATGAGGTATTTCCCGCATTGCTGAGATCATTTAGAGGCTGAAATAATGTTTCTTGACAAGGTTGAAGCCTTAAGGTTTAGGCTTAATGCTATATCAGTATTAAGGCTCTTAAAATCTATGTATTCATACAAAGAATTGGCAAATATAATCGAGTTACCGGAGACCATGTTATGTAAATACGTTAAAGGATCAATGATTCCTAGTCTAGAGCAAGCTGAATCTATTTGGAGTAAATTTAGTGAAAAGTTAGCACTATCGTCTATAGTAAGTTCTAGGATAAGAGTGTCAAGAGATGGTTATATAGACTTTACCCAAATATTCTCTGATCCCATAATTCTAAGATTAATAGCATATAATACTTACTTTGAATTCAGAGGTTCAAGAATAACAAAGGTACTAACGTTAGAAAGAGGATCGCTTCCACTAGCTATTAGCATAGCATTAGTCATGGAATCCCCATTAGTTATAGCTAAAGAATTCAAGGATCCTATGTTTTCAGAACATTATGAAGAATTCATGGTATTAGCACCTAATATCGCAACTACGATTTACGTTCCTCGAAGAATGTTAAGAAAGAAGGATGATGTATTAATAGTTACAAATACTATAGACAAGTGTGGAGAACTCAGAGCCCTAATAAATATCGCCAAAAAAGCTCATTGTAACATAACGGGTATAGTAGCTTTAGTGCTAAGATGTAAAGACACTTATAGGGAGCTCAGAGAAGAATTAAAGGTGAAGATAAAATACTTTGCCGAAGTATAGTATTAAGTGATGAACGGACCACGAAATGAGCGCTGCGATGAAGAGCAAGCTAAATACTGATATTCTAAGAAGATCCTAATCCCTTTACTTTCAGTCTCATAAATTTAAAACTGATTAAGGCTATGTGTGTTAAGTGTGGGGTGGAGAACTTGAAATTAACCGAGATAGTTCGTGTTGATAGTAAAGGTAGAATAACCATCCCCATGGTTATAAGGGAGGCATTAAATATTATTGAAGGTATGCATGTAATATTGATAGCAGATACAGATAAGAGAGAGATAATAGTTTCCCCTGCTATTTCGCCAGGCATGGATGTTTATGAAATATATATGGAAATTAAAGATGTTCCAGGTGCATTGGCTGAAGTTACGGAATTTATGGCTAAACATGGAGTAGACCTTATAACAACTCATTGTACATCGGTTCGACGAGGCGAAACTGCTGAATGTATCCTTGTAGCTGATTTAACTAGTGCTAAGATTAAGCCTGAGGAATTGAAGACAGAGCTATTGAAGTTAATGAATGTTAAACTAGTTAACATAAAGTCTCTAAGGAGAAGTTATTAAAGTTAAAATCCTTTTCAATCAATTTTTGACATGATAAGCAATGCCTGCAGCTAAGGTCGCTAAGGGGATATACGTTGTAGGAGGCCAGAATTTAACTTACTTCATAGATTGTAATTCATATCTGATATTAAGCCCAGAGAGCTCTTTTCTCATTGATACAGGAAGCGGTAAGGGTTATCTAAATCTATTAAATAATATATTTGAACTTGGTGTAGATCCTAGAAGTATAAAATTTATCCTCCTCACACATTGTCATTATCCGAATGCTGGAGGTACATACCTATTAAAGGAGTTAACCAAGGCTCTAACAGTAGCCCATTATCCTGATTCATTATATATAAGGCAAGGAGATATCGTTATGACTGATGCTATGAGGTATGGTGATAAATTCACGGCTTCACCAATCTCTATAGAGATACATGAGGAAGAATTCACTATAATAGATGATGACTATATAACGATTAAAGCTATTCATACACCAGGACATACTCCAGGAAGTACCTCATATAGGGTTGACTTAAAAGAATTAGACTTAACATTGCTCTTCATAGGTGATGCTCTTGGACCATTATCTAAGAAATGGAAATCTAGTGAGACGGATTGGTATAGGAGTCTACATAAAATACTTAAGCTGAAAATAGATATTCTTTGTACATCTGTAAGTTGCATATATTCAAATGTCGATAAGATTATAAATGAAGCAATAAGAGCAGGCCCTATATGGATTAACTGAGTATACTTATATTAGTCGTCAAATACTATACCCTGTTATAGGTCGTAGAAGTATGTTAATTAAGGTTGGTTGTTGCGGATTTCCCGTGTCAAGGAGTAAGTATTATAAAACTTTTAACGTTGTTGAAATACAGCAGACATTTTATGACCTTCCAAGAATAGAAATCATCAAGCGATGGCGTGAAGAAGCAGGACCTCAATTTGAATTTACCGTTAAGGCCTGGCAAATATTAACACATCCTCCATCGAGTCCTACATGGAGACGTATGAGGACACGTATAGAACCCAGTCTAAGGGATAAGTATGGTTTCTTAAAGCCCACGAAAGAAAACTTTGAAGCATGGGATAAATTCATTGAAGTTATTAAACCGCTTAACGCAAGGATCATAGTATTCCAGACCCCTCCCTCATTCGGTTATTCTAAAGAGCATGTAGCTAATGTTAAGGAATTCTTTTCTTCAATCAATAGACGGAATTACTTAATTGCTTGGGAACCACGAGGTACTTGGTATGAATATAGGAATGAATTAAGTAAGCTACTTAACGAGCTGGATTTAATACATATCGTTGACCCATTAAGAAGAGCTCCAGCTCGTATCACAAAACTATTATATTTCAGACTACATGGTCTAGGTCCTTCGGAAGTAAATTACAAGTATAAATATACAGACAATGACTTGAAGAAACTAAAAGATATAGTATTTGAGTTCAAGGATCAGGTAAGGGAGATATACGTCATGTTTAATAATATATACATGTTTAATGATGCTATTAGGTTTAAGCAAATAATTGAGGGTAGTTCCTGATGAGCATATATTGGGTTAGATGTGATATATGTGGTAAATATCAAGTAACAAGTGAATGTACTCTACATCCTCCGATTAACGTATGTTTCATATGCTGTCTACTATGTCCTGAAAGAGGGATGTGTTCTAAGCCTGCCTGGATCCCAAAAATAACTAAATTAGTAAAGGAGAAGCCTCCTCGAGTGAAGAAGGAAGTTGAGGCTGTCCTGCAAGATCTTCTTAAAAAGCTAGAAGGTAAGAGCTAAATATTTAACAATATAATCAACATTATCCTACTCTAGGCGCAACCCAATAAATTAATGTACTTCCTCCAGGTAAATCGAATGTCAGTTTCAACGGCAGATTATTTCCAAACTCTATTGTTAAAGCTTCTGCAGCTGTAGTAGCTTTTAGTGTAGCTTCTATTAAATCTATACTATACCTGGATTTAACCTTCTCCTCTCTCGAGACCATTGATATTAATGGATTATTTACTTCAAGTATCGCATGGTATTCCTTATTAGGAGTTATAGTTCTTATTATTAGCTTACTGTCTCCCTCAGTTTCAAATTCAAGTTCTTCGCCGATTAGCTTTGCATCCCTAATTACTTTTTTATAATCATCTGCTAGCATCCTTATGCTGACAGGTAGTTCTAGACCTGGTTCCTGCAATTTTTCAACAACTCCTTCTCTTAAATTTAAATAGAAAGTTCTCTCTATACCTGTTTTCTTATTCTTAAAGCTTAGCTTAAACCTTCTTTGTTCTTTTTCTAACTCTAGTTCCACTACATCATTTCGTGTACCTCTTTTACTTACCTTATTTAGTTCATCTGATGCTAGTATGAATTTTTCTTCACCTTCACAGTAATATTCATCGAATGCTATTGCAGGAATGTTAAGTACTATCATAGTGGTTTTATCAGGGCTAAGGGTTCTTATACTTAAGCCCGTCTCCGTGGCTATAAATGGTATTTCTTCAGCTATCTTTACAATTGTTTGAACTATATACTTAAACTTTGTAGCTGTAGGATATATCGCTCTAAACATTGCTATTTACCTCAATTTATGAGATATTCAACTAGCACCTAATTAATGCTACTGCTTTTAAACAAGCTATATATAGGTTAACTTCAAAAGTTGAAAAGGGCAGAGATGTTGAGTAAAGAGATAACAATTAAGGTTGATCTAGGTAAGTATAGACATGTAACCCTATCTGCTGACGAAGCTACGAAATTATTAAATAAGGTTTGTGAGATTACAGGAAAAAGAACCTCAGATGTGGATGAGGTATTACGATATATTTCGAATTTTGATGTATTTTATGAAGTTATGCGTAAGAAGTTTAAAGATGCTCTTGCCCCTCCTAGAACAGTAGATGACATGATTAGAGGAAATGTCGTAATAGATAAAGTTAGGCTATTTAAGGAAGATGATGAGAAAAAGGTGACAATAATATTTGATAGGAGAGTGCCCTTAGACATCATTGAAAAAGCATTAAGGGATTTAGGTTATGAAGTAAAAGTTGAACGTGAAGTTATGTACTAAAATTAATTCACTTACAGCTTACCTTCTTCTACCCCTTTTTTCTGGAACACTTACTACTGCGAAGGAGGATAATAGACGTCTGATTTCTTCAGGAGACACCTTACCTTCAAGCGCTTGTTCCCATAATTCTGCAGCTTTTACCATAAGCTCTAAAGCATCTATACTTAATCCTTCGAGGTCTATGATCTCAGGCTCCTCATATTCTTCAGGCTCGGCCTTACCCTTCTCTTCTGTTGGACTTGTCTCTTCATGTTCCTCCCCATACATTTGATGCCCCCCGTTATGCTGTTTTCCTCTCATATTGGTGAGTTATATAATTTACTTTTAACCTGTTATAGTGTTTCGATCTTTATTTCAAGGATTAGAGGTTCTTGGTTCCTACAGCCTCTGAATACTGCATGATATGGTGGTATGTAGTATAAGGCTTTTTTAATTACGTCTATTCTACCAGATTCACTATACCCAGATATAACCCTACTAAGATATTCAACGTTCTCAGGTTCAGATAATTTAAACGAAATTAATGTTGCTGTATTCCCTATAATTGAAGGATCTAGATCTTTAGGTTGTTGTGTTATTATGATAAATCCAAGACCATACTTTCTTGACTCCATAACCAATCTTGCAAGTAATGATGGTTCTCGACCCCCTCTTCGGGTTAATCTATGAGCTTCATCTACCACTATAAAGAACCTAATATTACCAGGCTGTATAGAGCTTAACTTGTAGTATATCTTACGTAGTAGTGCTTCTGTATAGATGCATCTAGTTGTCTCACTTGGTATTTTTGATAAATCTATTACTATATTGTTAGATATTATATAATCTAATGGTATTGTTGTTTCAGCGAATATTACATGAGTTAGTTGTCTTATATAAGGCTCTATGGAGTTTAGTTTTGCTAATTCTAATTTGTTCGTCGAAGCTTCTTTACGTATACGAATTACCTTTAATACATCAAATAGTTTTGGAGGCGGGTTATTCCATGTAGAAGGATCTTCTTCAAATATATTATACATTGCATAAGTTTCTTCAAAAAGTTCTTCAAGAACCATCCTTTGTAACGGCCCCAATCTAAAAATCCTTTGAATAATATCAGCTAATTCTATGGATTTCGCTCTAGGCGACAATCCATCTAATTCTAGTATGTTTATCGAATAGTGCATGGGATTAAGTACTTGGAAGTTAATATTCATAGAATTCAGCAATCTCTCGTATTCTCCATGATGGTCAAATACCAGGAAATTTATATTCAAATATTCATAGAGGTATTTTAGTATAAGGGAAGCTAATGTAGATTTGCCTGTTCCGGTAGCTCCACATATTAAGATATGTGGATTTTCACAATAAGTTACATCATAGCAATACGCCTCTTTTGGAACTTTAATCCATCTCCACGTATATTTTTTCTTTATTGTGGGTTGAGGTATTTTATCCCATAATTTTCCAGATTTATTAGATAAAGTTGCTTTAGTATATCCAATAGGTATTCCTTTCTCGTATTCTTTTACAATACTCTGTACTCTGAAATCCAAAATATACGAAAGTGATAATGGAATTGCAAGCCAAGATAATGGAAGTAAAAATGACATATACTTTGAACATGCATCAATAGTACATAATATTGCTATAAATAATATGAAGGAACATAATCCTGCAAAATATAGTTCATTGCCTAGCAAATTAAAGTGAGAGATCTTATAGGTTAAATATAATATGACCAACATAATTGAAGCAATTTCTAATAACGAGTACAAAGTGCTACCTTGAGCTTTTCTCGAAATAACCTTCTTCAGCGTCAATAATGAGAGTTCTTCTTCAAAGCCTCTAATTAAACTTAATATATAGAGAAATAATCTAGCACCCAACACCATCATTACAGGTAATAAATATAATGTTATAAACGTCCCTATATCCGTATACAGCATAAACAAATCATTCAATAGTATTATCAATAATATGTATACAATCGTATTACAAAATACCTGAATTAATGATTTTGCAATAATGATACTTAATATAATGAGTAATATAGTGCTTAAAGCGATAATTAAAATATTAAATGTGCTTGATAATATGGTTAAATTAACAGCTTCTGTGGATGATATAATTATATGTTCGATCCATATAATTATTGGTATTAACAGTAGCGTGAATGATGAAATCATGTTCCTCAATGGATCAACCCTTCTTCTCCTTACTAAGTATATCTTTAGTTAGAATACGCTTCATAAGCTTTAGTACATCCTCTCTATGACGTTTTGTTTTCCTTCTCCATGCATCAGGTTTATTGAGAATTATCCCTGCCGCCACTCGATCTACAAGCATTTCACAAATAGGGCATACATCAAGACATAATTTACATGTAATACACTTACTTGAGTCTATAATTATATTATTCGGAACAGATATTGCATTTCCAGGACACCATGTTTCACAGCTTCTACACCTTATGCAATTTATAGTTCTGTAAATGATTTTTAATAAGTCTATCAATTCCTCGAAACCCTCCTCATCTTTAATTATTGCATCTATACCTTTCTCATGAAGTTTAATGAATGACTTTGTAAGGTTTAGTTCAATTACAGTATCTGTCTTAGTTATCCTAGCACCAAGAATCCTCAACTGTGGTTTAATTTTATCTCGTGGTATGGTGTTTAGAAATGTTATTGATAATCTATATTCATTATTATTTTTCTCTATCAGCACATTTACTATGCGAGGTTTTATACGTAGGCGATATTCGTTATTCCATGCTATATCCGTACCTCTCTTAGATTTTTGAAGCAGCTGTTTCTTTACAGTTGAGGGTCCTAGCCATCTCCATAGACCTAGCGTAATCCAGGTATAGTCATGTCCTAGTATTTTCATCCATTTCCTTAATTCTTCCTCCCACATACTCCATAGGCTTGGATGAACTCTTTTCACGGTTTCAAACTCTGCTAGTGTACTTGCAGGACAAAGCCAGCAACCTATTCTTTCATAACCGAGGTTATACAGCGGATTTACCAAATCCCATAGCTTATGTTTATGGATGTACAACCATATTGCCAGTTGTCCCCATTCCTGTATAGGTGAAATACTTAAGAGATGTGGCACCCACTTATTTCTCCATACTCTTTGACTACGAGCTCTCTCAAGAGATTCATATGCTCTTTGTCCAACTATATTCAATGCACCTGAAGGCCATTCTCTTCTAGATTTACGTGCAAGAGGCGTTAACTTCAATACCTTACAACACCATCTATAATCCCTTGCCGGTGGACCAAATTTCTTAATAGCCTCCCAGAAGGATACTTCGGGCTTAGCTATATGGAGTTTAAGATTGAATCTATTAGCTGCTTCATAAACTCTTTCAATAGTTTCATCAAATTCTAAACCTGTATCATTAAATAATAATTCTATATCTAGACCTGTATCTAAAGCTAAACTTAAACATACGAGAGAATCCTTACCGCCAGAATATGATACCACTACGCTTTTTTGGACCTTTGATGTCATTACATAGAGAAAGGCCTTTGCTTTAGACTCTAATACGTACATTTCATATTCATTAGCTTTTAATACATCGTCTATCGACGATCTAGCTCCAATAGCTATATCTCCTGGCTTAGTATTATTCTTGAATACGGTATGAACCCTTATTCTATTCTCATCTAATTTATAGCCTATACCTATTGGCTTACCTTTATCATCTATTAAAACTACTTCCCTTGAAGATACTCCATGATGCGTAATTATTTCTCCATGCTTAATTTTCCTACCTACATTAATGGTCTCTACAAGTGACTCTGAAACAGCAAATAAAGCACCTAGATAACTAAGTCTAAATCTCCAAATACCTTTAATGGGATCAAAGTATGTTTTACCCACCTCAAACCCATGTACTATTACCTGTCTCATTTCATCTAGGTAAGGAACCTTGTTAAGTAGTACTATATTATCTCTAAGTAGCTTATCATACAATTTTTCATTACCAATATCGTATCTTATCCCCTCCCTTAACCTGGAGTGATCGGCTTCAAGAGCTAATCTGGCATCACATGGCTCCATAAGATTCAATTTAAATCCTTTTCCTCCGCATTTACTGCAATTTTCGCTTAATAATGGTACATTACAGTTAGGACACCAGTATACTTTCATTACCTTAGGCCACTGCATTCTTAAGGGCATTCCCCTGAACCTCCTCTATCGTTGTATGTCAGAGTACACACTTTATAAGGTAGTCCTTAAATTAGGGGATCAAGAGACATGGAGATAATAGACTTCATAAGAGATACAACAATAAAGGTTATAGCAATAGCTTGGATGCTCTTCTTTCTAACATGGGCCATAGGATGGGCTCTACGAGGTGCACCTATACCATTCCTTAGAGTTAAAAGAACAGGACAGGGATTAATAGAGGATTCTATATGGGCAGCATTTTGGCTCGCTATGGGCAGTACAGTCTTTGGACTTGTAGCCTATATAGTATCAACATTAGGACTACCATTTCCCGCCCCGCCAACACCTTAAACCTTCCTAATTAATTAGGTGACTATATTGGATTACACTTTGTTAACATTAGCTTTCTATTTATCTGTTCTTACATACTATCTAGGAGTATTAGTTATAGCTCTTCCCATACCTTGGTATGGTATAAAGAGATGGGGACCAATATTAATAGTTGATGGAATTAAATCAGCTATTCTCGTCTTCTCATTTAACATAATATTATGGAGTATATCTTATATTAGTGAAATACTTCAAGTAAATTGGGAGAGCTTTAATGTATGGCTTGCAAGTAAAATAAGTGAGCTAATATTAGTGTATACATTCTTATTCTCCCTACGATCATTAGCTACAAAACTTGTAGGAGGCTTCTTAGGAATAATCACTTCACCCTTTCTATCCCTTATAACGTATTCCATAATATTACTTGAAACCTTCCTTATAATAGGTGCAATAATTCATAATTATTGTTCTAAACTCATAGCCTTGGGTATATTATTACATAATGTACCCTTCAGGATAAGTAGGGCTGCAGGGTCAACATTAATAGCTTTTGCTATAGTATATTTCTTGGGATTACCATTACTTCCAGCATTTATAGATACCGTAGTAACACCTTTAACGCCACCTAACATTAACATCGATGCATTAAAATCAGGCGTTACTTACGGTAAAGTATATGTATGCGATATTATCGAGAATCCTATTCCTTATGCTATACTGAGAATACGTGAAATACATGACAATAACTTGTTACTCGCACTTTACATAGCTAATTCTAAGGGGATAATAGATGCAACAGCTATGGAGAGAGGCTTACCATCAAATAAGGAGTTTTTAGTAGAAGTTGAATATTTAGATGAAACCATACCTGTGAATCCAAATCCGGTCAACCCAGATCATCACTATCAGTGGGTCTCTAAAGATAAGTACGTTAAGCTAAAACTTAGGAGTACAAATACTATCATATTCAAGGGCATTGCACTAATATTTCAAGAAGGTATAGTAGTAAAGAAAATAATGACAAATAGTACAGCAATTAAGCTAAACATAACCTGTAATGAAAATAAGCTATTAAAGATACTTATACCACATGGAATAAAGCTAAAAGAAGCATATGATAATAGCACTCCACTTAATATATTATCTAAAGGAGCTTCCGAATGGCATGGCGTGAAGTATTTTAAATATCATATTAAGATATTGAAGGGAAGTCATAGATTAAGTATTTATTTCGACTTTAACGATTTTAACATAGACAATGTTAAGCCTGATGTTAATGAATTACCATACGTAAGCAAATTACTTGGAGGAAGGAACGTTATTGAGCTTATACATAAATTTATGGCATTCTTTTTCTTCACATATTTCATAGCCCCTCTCTCTTACTTCTTCATCTTAATATCAATAACTTATGGCTTGGCGTTATTTATTGGTGGGAGAAGGGCTATGAGAATACCCGTGAGGGTGTTATGAATTGAATATTAGTACCAATATTGACTATTGGTCTAAAATGTTACTCATAATGTCCTTTACGTTAACGGCATTATACTTAATCGTAGAATATATTGAAAATAAAATTAACATTACTAATATGTATTTAGTGTTATTCTTTCAATTTATCATAGTATTCCTTTATGTAGTTGTCATAGGGAGAACGAGGTTATAGTATGTATTTTAAGAATACATTAATATCGTCGCTTACGTCTCCTAAGGTATTAGCTTTGGCTATATTATCCTCTAGTATTGTGTATACTCTCCTAATATCACTAATATTTAATAGCATAATTCCTTTACCCTTAGTGATATCGATGATTTGTTTACTTTACCTATACCTTCAAAGACCTTCATCCGTATCTAGTACGTCAGGCAATACTATAGGCGTCTATAAGGACATAGTGTATATGACTAGAGGTAGAAAATTCATAGGATTAAAGTACTTAATAGTTGAAGACATTCCATATACGGTATTGGATTTAAATAGATCAGAAACTTTAAGATATATAAAGAACTTCTCAAGTTTCTTAGCAAGCGTGAAACCTGGTACCGAAATTAGGTTAATTAGAGGAGAACTTAATGTAAGTAAATTCATTTCAAAACTGGAATCAGAAGTTTCTACACTTAAATTAATAAGAATTACGGATCCCACAAACGTAAAAGCTCAAAGAAGACTTGCATTATTAGAGAGAATAAGAGGTAAGATATTACGAGGAGAAAAACCCATCAAGTTATATATGTTAATAGGATTAAGAAAGACTTCAGATAACCTAGAACATTTGTTAAATGAACTTAAAAGGGAGGCGCAAGAAATATCCACCCTCATATCAGCAAGTTTAGGGTTCAAAATTAGAGAGTTACATATAAATGACTTAGCAATACTCATAGACCCTAAATCAATATCAACTAAGTATTCAAACATATTGTTAGAAGGGGATTTACGAGCACTTACTCCACTAGAACCATATAAAAGACCTATGTTAAATATAAGTAATGGTGTATATTTAGGTACAGATATTGATACAAATTCGTCGATTATATTAGACCTAGAAAAGTATTGTAGTAGGCATATGATAGTTGTTGGACCTACAGGTAAGGGGAAATCCACGTTATTAGCTGTGTTAGCCTTAAGATCTATGCTTACATTGAATGAATTGAATATAATAGTCCTGGACTTTAAAGGAGATCTACTATACATGTTAAAGAAACATCATATCAAAGTAATTTCTCCAGTTAACGGAGATTACATCAATATACTTACTCCCCCATTACAGATATCTACTTCAACTTGGGCTGCATTAATTACTGAACTCCTTGTAAAAGCTCTTAACCTTAAAACACCTGAAGATTTCCTACTATATAATGCGATAATGGAGGCATATAAGGTTAAAGGGCTTACTGCAACCCTACAAACAGTTTCAGACATATTATACAAAAATAATGATGCATACTCTAAGTCGATAGCATTAAAACTCCAAACATACATTGATAAGGCTATAACTATAAGCACGTTAAGAATACCGGTAAAATCTGGGCTTTACTTAATAGATTTGGCTTCACTAGATGACAGGATAAGAGAGGTGTACGCAACGGTGCTTCTACTCAACATATTTTATACACTTGTCAGTGAAGGCCTAAGCAACAATTTAAAGACACTAATAATAATTGATGAAGCATGGAGGTTAACTAAAGCTGGTATGAGTGCTTTAAAGCGGTTATATAAGGAGGGTAGAGGCTATGGTATTGGGGTAGTATCATCAACACAGAATTTTGAAGATTTACCAATAGAAGTCCTTGAAAATTCAGGAACCATAGTAGCTTTTGGAGCTAATTCAAGAGATTATGCTGAAAAAGTTGCAAAGCACATGGAACTTACAGATGAAGAGAAAAATAGGTTAATGTGGTTGAAGACAGGTGAAGCAGTAATAAAACTATACGATGATCCTAGACCTATATGGATAAGAATAGATGCCGAAGAAGTATTGAGATAAATAATTAGTATTAAACTATATAACCCATACAACTCAATATTAGAATAGAAGGCCCGTAGACCTACCCCGCGTAACGGGCTGGGATGAAAACGGGCGACTCCACCCCTAGGTGTCACGGCCCCCCGCATACTTCTTAATAAATTTAACCTGAGAATGCTGATATTATGTGAAATGTAAATATAAAAACATAGCTGATATTAATGTAATTACTGGATGAGGAGAGGCGGGCTTATCTTAGGGTATCTGATGAAGAATGCGGTCGTAACCGACACTATTATTCCTTTACCTTTACCTCTACTAAATCAATTCTAACAATATCAATGGGTTTTAAGTACTTAGTGATAATCTTATTAATCTCCTCTACGCTTAGTTCAGGAGACCATAGCTCTAGGAAGATAAAGGCGGGTACAACACTGCTCTTAATAACATTCAATTTCTTACAGTAATTTTTTAATTCATTGATAAGTCTGGATACATCATTATATGTGTTCAAGTATACCCTTAAGACTTTAACCAATCCCATATCAACAACCCTGAATGAGTTCAACTATCTTTAATAAGTAATTGACCTCCTCTTTAAACATATCGAGTACTTCATCTATTGGTAATTCTGTAATCTTGTTTCTTCTAACCCATTCACATAGCATGGATATCATTAATTTCTTACCTTTTATGTCAAGTAATAATGGATATATCTTACATGATAAAGGCTTTATCTTATGTATTTTACATGCTCTATTCTCTATGGAGTAAAAAGGACAAAAACCTCTTATAATCATTCTATAAATTTTTCGTTTACCTAAAACACCTAGCTTTTTAAATACTATATCCACCTTAAAGCTCCTAGCGTAATCTAATAGTATTTTACGCTCAAAATCAAATACTATTGGCATTTCGTCTTCGGAGACAAAGAAGCAACAGTATATACATCGAAGGCACTTGAATTTCAATATATCTACCATTAATTTTTAAGTTGTAGCAATATAATATTCTTAAATGAATATATGATGAAGGGTGCAAACGCAGATAAATGAAGAAAAAATAATTGCTGAACCTCATTCAGTTATGAGGGGTTCTTCATTTATCCGAACTCGGCAAATTCATCATCACATAGAGATAAATTCTAATTAAGTATTTAAGCGTTTACATAATAATAACATTTAATGGGTGTAAGCATGGGAGGCAGACAAAGAACAACACTATTTATGGGATTAGAGAAGATAAAGGGATCATCAGGCGAAGAAATAACTACAAAGAAGGGCAAAAAGTCAAAGAAGTAATCTCATAGTTTCTCTCTTAAACCTAAGGTAATAAAGTTGGATGAAAACCTAAAGAGAAACGTATCGCATAACATAGTATTACCCAAACGCAGAATACATAAACTCATTTTAGCATTTCCTGCATCAACAACCGTTATCGAACAAACATTACGTGAAAAGACACTAGCTGTGGGAAGAATCGGCAGATATATATCAATATTTAGAATCGATGAAGTAATCGTTTATGTAGATGATAAAAAATATGAAGAGGAGGCGAATATAATCATAGATATATTAAAGTACATGGAGGTACCCCCATACCTTAAGAAAAAGATTATTCCATTGAAAAAGACCTTAAAATATGCAGGATTATTACCGCCTCTTCAAGCACCCCATCATCAAACCAACATAGATGTTCAAGTAGGTGAAATAAGAGAGGCAATTGTAGTTAAGGATGGTAAACGCGTATTGATAGATGTAGGTTCAAGGAACTACTTTGAATTAGAACAACAAGGTGAATCTAAGTTAAGAAAAGGAATGAGGCTAACGGTTAAGATATTATCATTAACTCCTCCTAAAGCTAAGATAATTGATAGGAATAGTATTGATGCTTACTGGGGTTTCAAAGTAATTAAGGTACATAGTTTAAAAAATGCCATAACCTATTCAAAAGCAGATCTAATAATCGCTACAAGCCGTTACGGTAGGTATATTAATGAGGTAATGGATGACCTAAAAAAAGATATGATGAAATCGCAAAGAATTCTCATACTCTTTGGAGGTCCGTATAAAGGACTTTATGAAATAGCTAGAGATGAGGGATGGTATTTGGAGGAAAAGGTTCATTATGTAATAAATACTGTACCTTATCAAGGCGTTAAAACTGTAAGAACCGAGGAAGCAATAGGAATAACGTTATCGATAATAAATATTCTTCTTCCCATATAACGTTATCTTTTAAATCTCAGACTCGTAGGAGACTAGAAGGTAAGGGGTTATCAATGGGAGCACGAAAGAAGAGGGCACCACGTAGAGGAAGCCTAGGACTAAGGCCTAGAAAGAGGGCCTCGGAAATAGTACCTAGGATTAGGTCTTGGCCTGAAGTACAATCAGAAACACCTTTACTGCTAGCCTTTGCAGGCTATAAAGCAGGTATGACACATGCATATATTATTGATGATAGACCAAATGTACCAACCTCAGGTAAGGAGATATTCGTACCAATAACAGTAATAGAAGCACCATCAATGATAATATTAGCTATTAGAGCTTATACTTATGATCCAAACAAAGGATTATTAACATTTACAGAAGCTTGGGCACCACCACCAGAAGAACTAGAAATTCATAGAAGAATACCAAGGCTAAATATAACTGATATGGATAAGAAATTAAAGCTAATAGAAGAACATTTAGATGAAATAGCAGACATAAGAGTGTTAGCAGCTACACAACCAAAGCTTGTAGGTGGTCTAAGCAAGAAAGTTCCAGATATAATTGAAATAAAGATAGGTGGAGGAAAAGACTTACAAGATAGATTTGAATACGCTAAAAAGATACTAGGAACCCAAGTAAGTATAAGAGACGTATTTAAGGAAGGACAATTTATTGATGTAATAGCAGTAACAAAAGGAAAGGGATTTGCAGGAGTAATAAAGAGATTTGGAGTAAAAGAATTACCCAGATGGCATAAGCATAGAAAAGGAAGTAGAAAGGTAGGAGCTAGAAGCCCAGGAATAGGAGCACTAAGTACAGTACCTCAACCAGGTCAATTAGGATTCCATAGAAGAACGGAATATAATAAGAGGATAATCAAAATAGGAGATAATGGATTGGAAATAACACCAAAAGGAGGATTTATGCACTACGGAATAGTAAGATCAACATATGTATTACTTCAAGGAAGCGTACCTGGGCCTAGAAAAAGAATTATAGTAATGAGACATCCTATAAGGCCAACCCCATGGGAGCCCCAAGGACCTCCAATAATAACCTACATAAGCCTTGAAAGTAAGTAAAAGGGTGCTGTAATTCATGATAGGCTCAACTATGATATTATTGATTAGAGAACCACCAAGGGTACCAGTATATAACTTAGAAGGAGAAGTTATAGAAGAAATACAGTTACCTAGAGTATTTGGTTTACCTGTAAGAAAGGACCTCATAAAAAGAGCCTTCTTAAGCGCATTTACAGCAAGGCTACAGCCCAAGGGAAGAGATCCTATGGCAGGTAAGAGGACAACTGCAAGAAGTTTTGGAGTAGGTCTAGGAATGGCAAGGGTCCCAAGAATACCTGGAACAGGAAGAGCTGCATTAATAAACTCAGCTGTAGGTGGAAGATTAGCCTTCCCACCTACACCACTTAAGAAACTACATGAAGAAATTAATAAAAAGGAAATGAAATTAGCAGTGATGTCAGCGTTAGCAGCAACTAGTATACCGAAGATGGTTACTCTGAGAGGACATAGAGTAGTTTTTGATAAACTACCTATAATATTAGTAGATGATTTCGAGGAAATACCAAGAACAAGGCATGTAAAGGAGGTATTAATGAAACTAAAGATATGGGATGACGTAGAGAGAGCACATAAGGGGATAAAAATTAGAGCAGGTAAAGGAAAAATGCGTGGACGTAGAAAGAAAGTACCTAAGAGCTTCCTAGCGATAATAAGTAACCATGAAGCACCGGTGAGAAAGGCACTAGAAAATCTACCAGGAGTAAATGTAACAACACCATACTTACTAAACATACTCCACCTGGCACCTGGAGGCGTACCAGGAAGATTAACAATAATAACGAAGAAAGCACTAGAAATAATTAATCAAAGATTTGAGGTACTCGTCCCATGAAAGACCCCTTAAAAATACTAATTAGACCCCTTCATACAGAAAAAGCACTACTGTTAATAGAAAAGGAGAACACATTGATATTCATAGTAGATCGTAAGGCAACAAAACATGATATAAAATATGCTATCGAAAAGCTATTTGAAGTTAAAGTTGAAAGAGTAAATACCTTAATAACCCCAAGAGGAGAGAAGAAAGCATACATAAAGCTGGCACCAGAATACAAAGCATCAGAAATAGCCATGAAGCTAGGATTACTCTAAGTCTTAATAACCTAAATAATTTAATTAACTCTAATTCTTCTAGCAATACACACATATACCTAAAAAGCCTAGTTTCTCTAGGGCATTAGTGCACGACTTCATGTTAAACTCCATCCTTAATTCAAGAGCAAAGAGGTTAGAATGGTCACCAGTAGAAGTTGTTTCAAGAATAATTGGAGAAAGAAAAAATGTTATAAACTTAGCCGGAGGATCACCTGATCCAAGACTAATACCTATAAGAGAGATTAAAGAAGCAGTAAATGAAGCAATAGAAGAGTACGGAACTAGTACTGTTGGTTATCCCGGAGCTGGTGGATTAAAGGAGTTAAGAAAGGAAGTAAGAATTTTTCTAAACAAAATGGGTATTAAAGTAAATGGTAAGGAGATCATAATCACTGCCGGAGCACAGCACGCAATGAACATTATAGCAAACATATTATTATCGGAGCAGGACTTCTTTCTTGCAGAAAACCCTACATTCGTAGAAACATTTCAAGCATTAAAATTCTATACGCCTAATTACAAGGCCGTGACATTAGATGACCAAGGACTAGTAGTAGATGATGTTGCTAAAATTCTTAAAAGCACCCCAAAACCAAAGATAGTTTATACCATACCTACTGCCCATAACCCTACAGGAATATCGCTATCAGAGGATAGAAGAAGATACTTGATAGAACTATGTAGTACTCATAACGTATTAGTAATAGAGGATGATCCTTATAGGTTTATAATAGGTAAACCACCAACTGCCCTAATAAATTATGATAAAAATAACATAGTACTATATGTTGGAAGCTTCAGTAAAATCATAGCACCAGGTCTTAGAGTGGGGTATGTACTAGCCCCTAGGTATCTTTCAGAAAAATTAGAACAAATAGAACAATTAGACTTTGCTACATCGACTTTATCGATGTATATAGTTCTTAAGCTTCTAAGGAAAAATGTTATAGAGAAAAGGTTGCCTATGCTAATTAAAGCTTATCAGGATAAGATGAAGATTTTACTAAATGCTCTAGAAGAATTCATGCCCCCATATGTTGATTGGACTAAGCCTATAGGAGGCTTCTTTGTCTTACTTAAAGCTAAGGGAAGAAACCTAGCTAAACTGCTTGACAGGGCTATACGTGAAGGTGTAGCATATGTACCTGCTCATTTATTCTATATTGAGAATCCTGACTATAGTACGGCTAGATTAAGTATAGGACCTGTAAGGGAGGAGGATATAACAGAGGGAGTCAGAAGATTAGCAAAAGTGTTACTATGAAGTTATACGATAAGTTTACCTACGTCGTCCCTTTCTCCTACCTGTTTGTCGAGCGGCTATATGGCCAACCTTACGTCCAGGTGGTGCTTCCCTGGGCACAGTTGTAGGCTTACCAGGTCTTTGATGTCTACCGCCACCATGAGGATGACTTACAGCATTCATAGCAACTCCTCTAACTCTAGGCCATTTCCTAGCCTTTCTCTTCCACTTATGGTAGGCGGCCCCAGCCTTTAACAACGGTTTTTCAATTCTACCAGCACCAGCTGGAACACCTATAGTTGCTCTACATTCATTAGGAATTGTTTTAGTCTTGCCGCTGGGTAATTGAATGATTGTCTTATTACCCGTTCTACCTAAAATTACTGCATAACTTCCTGCTTGTCTAGCTAACTTTCCTCCATCACCAGGCCTTATTTCTACATTATATATTTGTGTTCCTTCAGGGATAGATCCCACTGGCAATATATTGCCATTGGCTATAGGAGCGTTAGGACCTACATGGACTATTTGTCCGATGAACATGCCCTCGGCAGCCGGCATATAAAATTCAATACCGTTTTCTAGTACTATATGTGCTAAAGGAACGTATCGTCCAGGATCGTGAACTAGCTCAACCACTTTACCCTTAAATGTCTGATCAACCGGTATAGGAGGATATCTAGCAGGAGCTACATGAATATGGCCTGGAGACCTAAATGTAGGTCCTGCACGCCCCATTCTTTGTACTAGTATACGCTTACCCATATCACTATACACCTACCCTAGCCTAGTAAACAGCGAAGCTTATAAACATATTCTTACATTTTCTTACATTTTAAGCACTCTAGACAATAATTTCCCAGCTTCCTCTATTTTAACATTAAATCTTTCACCCTTATCTCTAACATAGAAGGTGATACTATTATTCTGATACTCTTTTTCGCCAATAAATGCTATTATTGGTACATCAAGCCTCCTAGCATCTCTCCTTTGCTTATCTTCAGGTCTCCTCATAACATCAATCCTAACATTAAATCCTAAATCCCTTAACCTATTGGCAACATTCCATGCGTAGTTAAAGAATTTTTCATCCATGTAGACTACATATATTTGGGTTACAGTTTTAGGTTTAAAACTAAATATTCCAAGTTCAATACCTGCATCAATTACTCTCTCAATACCAATACTAACACCTGTAGCTGGAATGTCTATGCCAATAAACATTCCAATAAGATTATCATATCTACCGCCACCAGCAAGAGAACCAAAACGAATATTAGTTAAAACTACTTCGTGGATAGGGCCTGTGTAGTAGTCAAGGCCTCTTACCAAGCTTAGGTCAAGTACTATTCTATTTTGATCTTTAACTAGTTCTAAAATTCTATATAGGCTGCTAATAGCTATTTGGACATTCCTATTCCTTTCGAATTGAGATTCTATACTCGATAATATTTCATCTGGGCTACCTTTAATGGATATTAGATTTATAATTTTATCAACAATGTCACTAGATAAACCTTTTAGGATTAACTCCTTTTTCACTCCTTCCACGCCTATTTTATCAAGCTTATCTATAGTCCTATACACAGGTAAAACTTCTGTTATTCCAAGTGATTCTTCAAAAATACCTGAAAGAAGCCTTCTGTCATTAAGCCTTATAATATAGTCTTTAAACCCTAGTTCATTAAAAACATCTATTATTACGTTTAAGATTTCGGCATCAGCTTCAGGATAAGGGGAACCAACTATATCGGCATCACATTGATAGAACTCTCTATACCTTCCCCTTTGAGGCTCTTCATGCCTCCATACGAGACCTATATGATATCTCTTGAAAGGTAATGAAGTATTCCTGTGAGTAGCATAATACCTTGCGAGGGGAACTGTTAAGTCGTACCTAAGTGCATATTCCCTTTTACTCCAAGGATCAATAAATCTCCAGATGAGCTTACTTTCAGCTTCACTACCATATTTACCGGCAAGAACCTCCCAATATTCAATAGCAGGAGTGTCTATAGGGTCAAAACCATAACGTTGGAAAACCTTCTCAATTCTACTTAAGACCTTCTTTCTCAATAACATTACTTCAGGTGTAAAATCTCTAAATCCTCTAGGAGGTTGCACCTTCATGTTAATCCTCTAACAGCATCCTACCTAATAACATAATTTAAACATTTTTGAAATATGAGTTTAAGACAAACTTAAAATTACAGCAAAGTATTTAAAAAATAGATGTTATTAGTTTTGATATTAGTATAAATTTAACCTATTACGTTGACTGTTACTGGTATAACTATCATTGTTGGTATTCTACCGAGTTCTAACCTCATATCATTATAGATTGCTCCTAGGGCGTACCAAGATAATCTGGGGTTCATTATGATTATGTACGCGGTATGTACACCAGGCTCCAAGGCTTTTATGGTAACTTTTATTTCATGCTCTTTACCTACGCCTAATATTGTAGGTTCAACAGTTACTGCTAGACCTGGTGTAGGTACGAGTGCTGTGACAATGGATTTGCTCATAGCGTAAGGTCCGCTTAGCTTTATAGTTGTAGTGTATTCCTCTCCTACTGAGAGGGAGACTCCTACAGCTTTTACTGAAGATCTTATAGGTATTATAGTTAATTTATAAGGTTCTGGGTATACCTTTTCAGCTGATATGAGTACATTTCTAATAACAATTCTATAAACTCCTGGAGTTACTGTTGAAGCAAATGTAGTTGCAATAGTCTTATATGGTTTATCGTAGTGTGAATGCCATCCATATCTGCCGAAGCCTACCATTATTCTTAATGGTAGAGTTATTTTACCACCTACATTAGCTCCTGGAAGAACTAGTGATGGCGGTCCTGCCATAGGTGCAGGCGAGCCTTTACCAACGACATATACATCTATGTTAGTATTGTTCTCGATCCAGGTTACTATTACATAAAGTCCTACTATTGATGGATCGGTTATGTTTACTGGTATAATTCTCCAATCACCGCTTTCAGGTCTCCAGTACCAATCCCAGTCTCCACGTACATAGTAGTTTTCATAAATTCTACCAGTCTTTACAGGTGTCAATACCAGGCTTGTAGTATCTTTTGAAATCTCAGCCCCTACAACTACTGATACAGGTACTAGGGTAGTTCCATATTCGCATTCAATGATAACATATCCTTCGTAGAAGCCTGGAGGAGTGTCCTCAGGTACTGTTACAGTTACCTTGACCGTAGCCCTTCCATTAACTTCGACCTCAGTATCTGATAACTTAATCCAATCCCAGGGTATTCTCTCATATCTCGTAATGAATAATCTAATTGGAACTACAACACTCATCCCCTGTGACACATAGAGATTTCCATTAACGAATATGGTTACTATAGGTTCACAGTGATACTTAGTAATGTCGATTCCATAATATTCTGCTATAAGGTCTTTTAATATCTTGATCTTTCTTTCATAAAATCCAACTGGTATTTTCCATGTATTACTGACACTATACCAGTGTGGATCATGTATATCAGCTAATTCTGGTCTTGTAATAGACCCATCCTTATCTAGATCTATCCAGTATCTAAGAGCTAAACCTAGCCACAGCCAGTGTATATATGGTCCTTTTCTGCCTAGAGGTTCAACAATTCTATATGGAACACTCATGTCGACTTCTATTAATGGTACCCCTTTTAGTACGTCTTCAGAAACTGGTATATAGATTCCAGCGGCAGTTGTTGTCAAATTAACTAATATTATGCCTTTTTCAGCATCTATTCCGACGATGTATTTGGATAATGGCTCGTATACTCCTTTCTCTACATTGTATATGACAGCTCTTTCAAGATCTAGATATTTAACGAGAGGTAATCTCTCCTTAGCGATTACTTCTACGGCATAAATCTTTGTTTTACCTTTACCCTCAAGAATGAGCTTGAATTCACTACTCTCACCAGGCATTACTACACCAGTGTATATTTGTGTATCTCTTAGCGGAGCGACTATAGACTTGCCAAGTACAGCTCTCCCTTCACCTAGTTCTTTTTCTATATTCATTGAAGTTTCATAAGTGTATGCTATTAGTCCTTTACCTTCCATAATCATCTTTACAGCTCTATATACATCAACATGCCCTGAACCTTGAGTATAAGCATCAAATCCTAGGTCCTTAGCACAGCTCTTTAGTATAGCCTTAACCATATCAGGTGATGGATTAGTACCATATTTTTCACGATATGCCTGTATAATTAAAGCAACTGAACCAGCAGTCATTGGTGTGGCTTCACTTGTACCACCGAATAACGAGTAGGTCTTTGTTCCATCACCAACACCTGCCCAAGTATACGTTCCAGCCCATGCATTATTGCCTATGTTTACTACATCAGGTTTAGCTGTACCTAGTTCTGTAGGACCTCTATCACTCCACTCAACAACATCATAGTATGCTCCTGGTAGTAAGCCTAGTTCATCATATAACCATGTACCTAGAGTTGAAGCACCAACACTAATAACATAACTTGCTGAACCAGGTACAGCTGCTGTACCATATCCGGGTCCTCCATTACCCATAGCATGACATATAACGGTTCCCGTTACGGCAACGATATAATCTTCAATGAGGCTTGAAGGATCATATGGTCTACCAAAGCCTGCACCCCACCATCCTGGTATCATCCAATAGCTTGAACCCCAGCTATTAGTTATAATGTCAACTTTATGTTTACCAACATATCTCCATAACCATGGATATTCATAGTCGTGTCCACTAAGCCATAATTGGGCTACAAGCCAGTTAGGCCACCATAAACCGGGAGCTGCTGCTAATTTGGCACCAGGAGCTATACCATAGAGCTTGGTCTTAGTGTATCCTAGGTCATATTCTATAGTGCCTCTACCGCCAACGACGTTAGCACAGCTCGTTCCATGATATAGGAAGTCGTACTCTAAGTCAACCCACATACCATTAGGATCTAAGCCAGGTAATATTCCACCACTTATTAACTCGTAATTATGTCTCCAATCACCAAACTCTGTAACACCCGTAAGAATACCCAAAGCGTCATAGACATAGCCTGCAAGCGTTCCAAGGCTGAAATCTACTACACCATCTCCATTAAAGTCTCTAGCAGCAACCTCATTACCATAATATATAGGTACTTCATCAGCAAAACTATAGTCAAGCCATGAGGAATCAGGTGGAGGTGTATAACCTAGCTCATAGAATACGCTTTGTAAGTAATACCACGTAGTAGACATGTCAAAATAGGCTGTATCATAAGCCCCATCAGCATCTCTGTCGACAAGTAATGTTGGAGTCATGTATATCAATATGTCAACAAGCCTATCAGCCCAATCAATTATGTATACAAATTGACAAGCAAGACCGAATTTCACTAGGCTACCTGGAGGTACTATATTACCTACATACCACTTCATATTTGTAACAGGGTATGCTAAGACCTTCTCATGTGTTAGGAACATAACGAGGCCTACTGGTGTATAACTGATGTAGCCCAAAGGCCAGTAGGTCAATACAGGCATGGTTATGTTGATGAAGCCGTTTTCATCGACTATTGCTGGAACAGGTGTTAGTACTAAGCCTAGTAGATCGGAGTCTAAGATCATAGGTTTACCTTCTTCATCTCTAGCTATAGTCTCTAAACCTAAGTTTGGTGCACCAAAATCAACGCCTGTATCAACAACGCCTACAACAACCCCTTCACCAGTGATATTGAATTCTTTCCAAACCTTAGTAGCACCAATAACTTCTGCAGCTTTATAAATATCAATTAATTCTTCTGCAGGAGCTCTTGCACTATTCTCGATCAAGGTCTTAAGGCTATAACCAAGCTGAGGTAGAATATTCTGATCAGGTGCTATGTACAGTACATAGTCTTTGGAAGCAAGCTTCATTACATCATCTTTTGTCGCCCATGCAAACATCAACTTATATAGACCAAGATCTAAGCCCAATATAACTCCATGTGTTAACTTTGCTACCTCTTCCCAGCTAGCTGTCGGAGCTAGTAATATGGCTATTCTTGCCTGGCCCTCCCTTATAGCTTCACATTTAATGTTAAATTCGCTTAAGATATTATTCAGGTCGATTACTTTCTTCTCAGACCCTGAAAATATCGATAATAGAGATAGTAAAGCATTTGATTGCATAATGCTATAGAACTCATCGTTAAGTAGTATTGGGTGTATCTTAGCCTTTGGATTTAATAGATGAAGGTCTTGCGTATTTGATAGTGTAATTGCAGGCGTTAATGCAGATGTGGTGATTATGAGTAATAGTATTATTGATAATACAAGTCTTAATTTCACACTATGCACCTGTAGATAGTGGTACCTGCAATAGGATAAAAATTATACTCTCATGAATCATTACATCCAGGTATTATTAAGCTGATCTTTTTAAACACTCATACAATCAATTACCTACCCTATAGGGGCTATAATGTCCACAACACATAATAATGCAGTAGCTTCACTTACGAGTAAAGCTATTACAACAAATCTGGCAATATCAATGCTAAGGAACATTAAGTTGGTTCAACTCCACAAATTTATAGACATGAGAGGAAAAACAGAATATAAGGTAGGAGATGAACTGACAATAGAATTAAGCATCATAAACGGTAATTACAGCATAGAGGATATTGAAGTAGAGGATACTATACCTATATTCTTCCAGCTTCAGGACATTAAAATACAAAGTAGTGCTAGAAAGATACCTATAAGGATTGAAAAGAGTAGATTTAGAATCCTAATCAAAATAGAGAAGCTACTGCCAAAGGAACAGGTAAGAATTAAATATACAATAATACCGCTGTTTCCAGGGAAGCACTTAATACCATCAGCAGCATGTTACTCCAATGGTATAGTCATAGGAGCTTCAGAGCCCCTAACAATACATGTAAGTAGAAAAGAAGACATCTCTTAGAATTTAATTACATGCCTAGGACTAGGCCTAGAAGCCGCTGAAGCATACTAAGCCATATAGTACCTTAAACTCTTAATTCTTGGAATCGAAACCTAAAAGTCCTAGATATCCAAACTCAAGGAGCCATAGCAAAGTTTATATGATTGTATATACTTTTATATGTTTTCCATGGATTAATTGGTTTAGTCCTCTTATTGCTACTAAGTATGCGCTCGCCATGTGCTTGTCAAGACCATATTTTCTCATTACATCTTCGTGCTCACTAGAGCTAGATGTTCCTTTAGGACTTACCGTTATTGTCCTTATACCTAGCTTCCATGTAGTATCAAGTATTGTTTCAGTTAGTGATGAAGTAAACCTCATTACCCTATAATTGTAATCCGAGCTAATTCTCCTACCCAGTATTATCCATCTTAGCTTCAATAAACCTAGTACCTCTGGATTCTCTACTGATACCATGAATTCACAATACCTTAATGCTATGTAATTGAATAGTTTATGCAACCATTGTATAGTATATGTTCTAGAATCCTTCCATTTTCTTCCTTGAGCAATATACTTGGTTAAGTCAAGTTTCTTCATATATTTTATTTTACCGCTAAAGTCTATGAGTACAGCATTTACTCGGTCATAGCTTACATCAAATCCAAGGACATGTCTTGGCTCATAGGCTTCATTGAATAGTTTTGGATAATACTACGCATAAATGTTATATGGTAATGCTACTTGTACTTCTCCCTTAACATCCTCGAATGCATCACGAATGTATACTCTAGCATTATATCCTACTTGCCTGTCATTAACTAGCTCTATTAGTTCTTCGAGAATATACCTATATCTGCGGGATTTTGGTTTTCCAACCCATAACTCAATAAAATAATCTCTTCTATCCATGTCAAACACTTTTACTCTAACATGCTCCATGTCAAGTAACCTTATATTAGGATTACCTTTAGTGTACTTGTCTCCACGACTCTTAAACATAATCCAGTCAGATAGCTTTATGTCTTCTAATTTTACTGGTAATTCTCTTCCAAGCTTCTTTCTCCAATACTCTTTTAATGATAAATACGATTTCCCTATCTCATATACCAATTCACAACATGATTCAGCATAATTCTTATTTGGAATAAACTTATATGCCTCCCTATAGTATTTGACCTTAAACTTCTTTAAAGGAGTCTTTAGTTCATGTTCTCCAAGAGTCTTAATCGATTCTAATATGTGTAATGCATCTGTTCTCCAAAGTATTGCTGTATTAAATAATAATCTTGCTTCATCATCATATATCGTAAATGGTAGTACTATTGTTCTGTAGCTCATTTTTCTCCTCCTCTTATGATCAGTATTCCTTCTACTTCGCTTCCCACATACTTCTCCAACACGTCCTTGTATTCAGCGAAAACGTAGATTCTAAGCTCATATTTACCACTCTTAAGCAATCTACCCCTAAATATCACTACATCAAGAACTTTACTCACTACAGTACACCCACGACAATATTACAGAGAGAAAGCTTATAAGTTTCTCTGAGTATATTGAAACGTAGCGACCCCCTTACTGGAGAACCCGCTAGGAGTTCCCTCCTAGTGGTAGTATCTGGTAGGGGGGTAGGTTAATGATGCTTCAGAACCATAAACCGAGCACTCTGCGATGAAGATCATAATAAAATCATATTCAAACATATAAAAACTGAAACCCGCTACCAGTTAAAGTATAACAGAGATTCCTAGATCGATATGATAGGTTGGTAGTAAAGAGAACGTTGCGGAATCGGAGGTGGCGAAAACTCTGATAGCATTTCATTCAATTGATGGTAGAGATAAGGGGGATCCAAATGTCAAAGGAAATTGTGAGAGTTAGAATTAGAGTCTATGGAATTGTACAAGGAGTTGGCTTTAGATATTATGCCAAGTGGAACGCTATAAAATTGGGTATTAAGGGATATGCCGAAAACTTACCCAATGGTAGTGTTGAAATACTGGCTGAGGGAACTAAGGAGAATGTAGAGAAATTTATTGAAATAATTAAAAAGGGTCCTCCAGCTGCCTATGTCGAGAGAGTTGAAATAGCGTATGAAGAACCTAAAGGAGACTATGACTATTTCTATATACTCTAATCGATTATTGTCACCCTTGATTTGTTATTTTAGCCCACCATTTGATATAACCTTTTCACAAACTCTTCTTACTTGTTTAGGTATTCTCTCAATAGCATAACTCACTACATCCATCCATTTACTTTTAAGCTTAATAAATATACGAGTAATGATGTTTAAGATGTCATATGGGGCAGAAACGTCCATTAGGGTTATTTAGGGAAGTTTATTGTTGGTTAGGGACAGATGCCAAAGAATTTGGAGAAGTTGTTGAAGCCTAGGGAGTTCTGTGGGCTTGTCGGAATTAGTTATAGGACTTTCAAGCGGTGGGTTTCTGAAGGTAGAATCCATGTTGTTAGAACACCTACTGGGAGAATTAGGATACCGTACTCTGAGGTTGAACGTATTCTTGGAGAGAAACCAGAAGCTAAAGAGACTAGGGCAGTCATTTATGCACGTGTAAGCTCTTCAGACTAGAAGGGGGATTTGGAGAGACAAATACGGTACCTTACTCAGTACTGTAGTGCTAAAGGCTATAGAGTAGTAGATATTCTAAGCGATGTAGCTAGTGGTTTGAAAACTAATCGCAGAGGGTTATTAAAGCTCTTTAACTATGTGGAGAACAAACAAGTAGATGTAGTAGTCATTACCTATAAGGATAGACTAACCAGGTTTGGATTTGAGTACCTTGAATACTTCTTCAAATAATATGGTGTAAGGATAGAGGTAGTTTATGGTGGAGAACCCAAGGATGCGTATCAGGAGCTTGTAGAGGACTTACTAGCAATCGTAACTAGCTTTGCGAGTAAACTCTACGGTATGAGGAGCCATAAGAAGAAGAGATTAGTACAAGGCTTCAAGAAGCTCCTAGAAGAGGTAGAGAAGAATGACTAAAGTAACTAGAATAGTTGTTGTCCCTAATTTAGTGCTAACTAAGAGGAAGTATATGGTACTGAGGGAGCTTACCGAAATATATGGGAAACTACTTATCGAAGCAGTAGATTATGCTTTAAGAAACTATATTAAGTCATTTACGGGCTTAAAGAAACACCTATATCGTAGGTTTAGGAATAGATATCCGCAGTTACCAAGCCACTATATACATACTATCTGTCAAGATGCGTGTACTAGGGTTAAGAGTTTTATAGAGAAGAGAGTCGAGGAGCTAATCGAAGAAATAGTAGAGGAATTCGAGAGGCATTGTCACATTAGGTTAAGTAAGCTAAGTAGAGAGGAAAGAAACCAAATCTACAGAGTAACTAGGAAGATAGCAAGATACCAAGTAGAACGAGAAATGCAGGATAGAGTAGCTAGGGTTAAGAGAATTAGTATTTGGCTTGATGACCACTTATGGAAACCACCAGGACACACCACAATAAAAGTAGCAACACATAAGGGATGGGTAGTTATAGGACTAGAACCGCATAAGCTATTTTGGAAGTATATTAACTCGAATTGGAAGCTGAGAACACAACCAAGGATAAAGCTAAATGATAAGGAGCGAAGAATCTACATTTACTTCGTATTTGAAAAGGTACTTATACCTAGAGCATAACAGCAATCTAATGTACAAATGCTATTCTTTATCCTTGGCAATTTTATGCCTATAGTTTCAAGTAGCCTTACTTCAAACGAGTCTGGATAGGTCTTGAAATTACCTTTCTTACATCCCGTAAGGACTCTATTTAATATGGTGTAATCAAGTGCATAGGCAACTATAAATGTAGCTACATCAATTTCATTATTATACCATAAGTACCTGAAGAATTTGTAATCGACTGGTAACGCATCCATAATCATAGATATACCATGTTTGTCAGAAATGATAAAAATAATCCATCGCTCATTGGAATAACGTTATAGTAAAAGCCTGTAAGATTAAGTGTAGTATAAATCCTTTGCCAAGTTTTCCTATGGCCATTATTTTTCATATAGAGTTTACTATATATTCTTACATCCCTTAGAACGGGTCTTCCTTTTATCCATATATGTTGTAGTTTTCCTTCAGCATATACTAAACCCGAGAGGTAGTATAGAGGTTCATTTCTAGATATCTCATTTAAGCATTCTTCAGACAGAATGTTATAAGCTTCTATTATAGAGATAAACAGTTATTTCACTCCTATTATACTTTGGCTCAAATTTAACCGTAAGTGATGGTGTCCTCCCTAAGATCTTCTTCATAATGGCTGAATAAATTACTGACTCACAATAGGATACAGTAGAGAGTCCAATATAGTGCCTTTTGTATCCATTTATGTCTCTTCTAATAGTCCTAAATCCATCACCATCAAGTAGGCCTAAAGCTACTGCTAATAACTTCTCACGCTTAATACCATTAACAAGAACATTCATATTAGCCTCTCTTTACACCAAGGTGATTTAGTTTATTATTAATATGGAAAATTCTCATTATTTCGTTAAAACGTATTTATCATCATCAATTCTTTTAAGTAACTTTTCATTAATGAGGTTCTCTATTGCACCATTGAAATATCCTTTACCAACATCTACGCCGTACCATTCTATAAACTTGTTAACTATGTCATTATAGCTCCATTCTTTCTTAACTTTACCTTCCTCAAGTAGCATTCTACGCATAAATTGCGTCGTATCTTCTAGTCGCGTCCACGGATAAGCAAACCATATCCATTCTTTTACTTCCATTACATAGTAGTCTGGTTTAATTTTACTTATTGGTGATATCCATTGGAGAGTTGCTATTTTAAGTTCTTTAGGCTTCCACTTGGACAGTATGAAATCTCTAGCAAGAATTAATGACTCCCCTGTATCAGCTATATCATCAACAAGTAAAGCCTTCATACCGGATAAATCAACTACATACTCAAACTTTATTATCGCTCTTTCAGCTTTTTTAGCAGCTTCAGTCCAATGCTGACTTTGAATAGATATTAAGTTCTCTATTCCAAGAAAATCACAAACAAGGCGGGCTGGCACATATCCTCCACGAGCAACAGCAATAACTATATCTGGCTTATACCCTGATTCCCTTATCTTCCTAGCTAGCTGCCAAGACCATTGAACTATTTCATCCCATGTAACGAGTTTAACAGGGACTTTAACCACAGGACTCCCTACAATACCTGAGCCCTCTATAAAACTTAACCTTTATCCCCAATAACTAAGTCAGGGGTTTAATTGTTATTGATCCTACTTTATTAGAGGGAGTTACCTCTAGGTACACTATTCGATAAATTCCCTTAACCCATAAGTTAAATTGATTATCATAACATATGCTTAGCGGATTTCCGCTATTACCTCCAGCAATTATGATTAGATCCTTATTAGATGATAAATCCGCTATAAACCTTAAACCAGGTCCTATATTAACATCAGTCCATGGAGCTACATTCACTGTGAACATTCCTCCATTAGCAGGTACCTTAGGTAAATTAAGGGAGTTTATCGCTTCACCTAGTGGATGTTTAATGGAATATTTATGAATCTTACCCCATTTCCAGTTGTTAACATCTCTCCCAAACTGCTGAATCAGGTGCTTAATTGCGTCTTTGAATGACTTTAACACTATTTCATCCAATGTAGAATTAATCCATTTGTACATAGAGCTAGGTTTTTGAATTTCATTTCTCAAAACATACTCAGTTACCTCAAACCTTATGAATGTTTTATCATTTATGCCTGCAGCATTTAATTCATCACTCCAAATATTGTAGTGGAGATAATATATGTAGTAGTAATAGATTGATGGCTGAGGAATATCTACTTTCATTTCATAATTCCACTTCTCCAATAATTTAAGAGCCTTCTTCTCGATATCTGTTAACTTACCGATATTTTCTTCAAGTATTTTTAGTGTTAAATTTAATATTATTGGAGCTTCAGGTTCATAGATATCTAACTGAATAGCCATCATATCATCAAGTGTAAGTTTAAAGTCTTTATTAATTCGAGATTTGATTAAGTCATGTATTCTTTCAAATCTATACCTATCATGCCAATTCCATCCGATATAGTATTTATACTTAGAAATGTTTATAGGCATATTGTTTGCTGTTATAATGAATCCATTCTCAGGGTTAACTATTTTAGGAAGTTCATCGAAAGGTACGTAACCTATCCATTCACCTTCACATCTACTTCCATTGAATGGCAGGAAGCCGTAATTGATGATTCCATTATACATAGCTTGAGTTCTGATGGGTATTAGACCAATAAGTTTGTAAGCTATATTACCATAGACATCTGCTACAAGCATATTTTGAGGTGGAGCTCCAAAGTATTTCATTGCATTAATTGCTTCTAGATAATTAGATGCCGTGTTAAGCTTATAAAATGCAATAAATTCTAGAGTTTTAGTTAATCCCGTCCATCTCAAGGCTAGACGAATATTATTGCGCTCTATAACTGGTCCATGAATCGTTTCTAGTACCTTCAAAATATACTTCTCTATACCCATAAATTTCCTGACTATTATTTCCTCATATCGAACTACAGCATTAATCCAAGTACCATTATAAAAGTACTTGTCTCCTTTCCAAACATAATAGTAAAAATCAACAACATCTACATTACTATTTGTGAAACCCCAAGCAATTTTCTCGTTACGTCCAATGATTATAAATGGTATTCCTGGAATTGTAACACCGTGAACCTTAAATTTACCTACAACTTCGATAACCATTTCATACCATATAGGAGGTAAAGTTAATGGTAGATGTGGGTCATTGCATAAAATAGGGTTATTAGTTGCAGAAAGTTCACCTGAAATAACCCAACTATTAGATAAAGCCTTCACAGAATACAATGAAGTATTTAATACTAATATAAGATCTAAACCGTGCTCTTCGCCATGCCGCTGAGTATCATGTATTATAGGTTTTGTTAATGGTCTTTTAATAAGCTTAAGCTCGTCTATTATTGAAGTACCATATATTTTAACCAACTGGTATAGATTTAAATCATTAAAGCTTCCTGAAAGAGTCCATGCCATTAATTTGCTAATAGCTATGGTATCCCAGGGTCTCCAACGCTCAGGCTTGTATCCAAGTAATCTAAACTCAAAGGGAAGGTCTCCTCGTTTAATAGCATTATCAATATAATCGTTGACGCCTTTACTAAAAGCTTTAAGAATTTCAGCATAAAATTTAAGGGTTCTATTCGACTTCATGTATTCATATGTTGAAATAGCTATTTTTCGAATATTTAATATTCTAAAGAATTTATCGCTTTCTAACGCTTTTCCGCCTACAATAGCGCTTAAGTTACCAAGTGCCATCCTCCTAAGCAGGTCCATTTGCCATAGCCTATCATGGGCTTGAACATATCCAATAGCATAATATAAATCCATAACATTGTAGGCTTTAATGTAGGGTACACCATTGGAATCCCAGTAAATGCATACTTCACTTTTAACGTTAGCTGATTTTATAGTTAAATGAGTATATAGTGATAATGCTGCTTGCGAATATAAGCCGTTCCAGGGATCTATAAGATAATTTATAAAATCAATTGTGCTAAGCATGAAAGCTAATATCAGTATAATTAAAATTAAAACTAAGTATTTTAACATACGCCTCATATTACATCCGCTGAGTACTTAATAGTTCAACTGCATATAATAAGCTAACATCACTATAGTAAGTCTGGGTGCCACTAACCATAAGGATGAGGAGAAGTACAATAACATTTCGAGTAGTAGTAATAATTAACTTACTCTCAGTTATACTAGCTTTCATGGCTACATACATAGCAGCATTTACAGTATCGCCGAAATTTGTATCAGTCTACTTAACTCCATTAATGTTTCTACTCTATACACCAATAGCTATCATCACCATCAAAACCTTGTATAAGGTTAAAGATAAGAAACCTACACTACCATCAATGATTATAATAATGCTGCTAATATTCTTTATAATTCTTAGATGCCTTCAGAGATTAATGTTTTACAGATTAGGATATTATATGATTGAAAAAATTCCAGGGTTTGTTCTACTAATGTTCTTGTCTCTATATTTTAAGTTAAATCCGAAATTAAATGGTCTATGTAGAGGTCTCTTAGCACCATATAATAAGATTTTATGTTTGACTTGCTATGTACTACCTACTATACCATTATTGTTAATCGTAGCTACTAGAGCTAATGCAATACAGTATGGATTAAATCCTACACTCAGTTCCATTGGTTATTATACTGTTAATAGCTTTTTTGAAGAGCTTATGTTTAGGGGGCTTTTATTTACATGGCTTTCACTAAGCCATTTAGGAGTAATTTGGGGTGGTGTTATAGTTCAAGGAATATTATTCGGCATATGGCATATACCACATCATATAATAGCTTCTGAAATAACAGCAGCTACATTACACGTAATATATGCATGTGGCGTAGGTGTATTATATGGATTTATTAGAGCATTTACATCATCATTAATAATCCCCATAATACTTCATACAATATGGAATACATTAGCAACATTAACGGCATATGCAATAACATGGACAAAAGAGTACGTGATGATCATGGCTATTTCATATTTATCATCAATTATATTAAGTGGAGTAATATTCTTGAAAAGCTATAGGCCTACAACCAGCTAAGCTTCTAAGCTAAGAACTATCTTGGGATTTACATTCGAATTTAACCTTAATATTCTTTAAAACACTTATAATATCAATTCCAGGATGAAAATGAATGTAGTTCATCCAACCCATAATCCCTCTAGTTAATGGAATATTAGCTCTAAGTGCATCTTTCATCATCTTGATATTGTCAACTAAATGTACTACTTTATCTACCTTATATACGATGTGAATAGAATTCCTTCTACCAACAATATATTTGTCTATTGGAATAAGCTTTGCTAAATACTTAAAAAACTCTTCTTGACCTTCAAGACACCCTAAAATTGCCTCACCATAAATATAGATTAGCTTATAAAGGGGTATTTCGTCATATTTGTCATATACTACTAATAATTCAAAAGTTCTACCTTCTTCAACCTCAGCATAACACGTTAAAATTAACTTAAAAATCCCGTTACTAGAGACAGCAAAAGGTATACCAACTTCGCTTATAATGAGCTTCTCTTTAGCTATAGCTGGATATTTTAGGTAGAGCTTTAACATAATATTAGATACCCAAATGTAGTAGGTAGGTATAATATGGTAAAAATCTTAATTAAAGACGCAACGATAGTTACCTGTAACGATAAATTACCATTAATAAAGTCAGGTTACGTGTACATAGAAAACAATATAATAAAAGCCGTAGGCAAAGGATCACCTCCAGAGGAATATGAATTAGCCGAACTCATTATACCAGGTAAAGATAAAATTGTAATTCCTGGCCTAGTATCACCATTGACATGTTTGTCATTATACCATGTAAGGTACAAGATACGTAATCTAGATGACATATACGGGTACATAGAAACTCTTTCAAGAAGTGATGCATATTATGCATCACTTTTGGCGTCAATGGAGTCGTTAAAGATGGGAGTAACATCACTTGCTATAATCGATCCACATCTACATGAGGCTGGAGAAGCTATTGAGAAAGTAGGACTCAGAGGATATTTATTATATTCAAAATCATGTACTCGAGCTCTGGATTATATTAAGAACTTCTGGCACAATAGAAATAAGCAGTTTAAAGTGTATGGAGTAGCTTTTTCAGAGGATGAATACAAATTACTAAAAGACAAGGTAGATATAGTATACTCCTTCCATAATTATATTAATGGAGTAAAAGCGGTAATAGATCCTAAGGACACCAATATACCTCCAACCATATGGAAAATACTGCCCTCATATAGAGTTAAGGACTGGGATAAACAATCACTTATAGGAATAGGTATAGCTCCTGTCTACTCTATGATGAGGATACTGAATCTAATGAAAGCATTGCATGCTATACCTTCCACAACTTTATTAAAGTATGCAACCATACTTCCATCAATATGTCTAGGTGAAGAGAAATTAGGGGTAATAGATAAGGGATTCAAAGCTGATATAGTTATACTAGACTATAGCGAGCCTCCGGGCTGGCCTATACCAACAACCTTAGATTATATTATTGAAATATTGACATCAAATTTTCTAAAAGTTCATACAGTTATAATTAATGGTGAAGTGGTCTTAGACATGGGAGAACCATTGTATATAGGGGCAGACATCATTAAAAAAGCTAAAGATAAATTAAGCAACCTAATTGATGAATAACGGCAACATCAGTTACATAATATACACCACTATACCATAATCCAAGGCTTCATAGAATACATTTCTTCTAGCACTTAGCTCTAATCCCATAGAGTCATTACATAGGATTATATAATTATATAAGAAGTTACCAGGAGTTACTATCGTTAGATACTTAGATAATTCAATATCTATAACTCTTAATTCAAAATTTGATACCATTTCAATATCTTGGTTCCTTAAATCTATTCTCGGAATTTTCAGTGGCGATATTGGTTCATTAAAATCTATATAGCAATACCTCTTCTTACCTACAAGATAATCTCTATACTCCCTTATACTTGCCTGAACTTCAACTTCTCTTGGCCTAAACCATATCCTCAGGTTACTTGATTTAATGCTTAATTCGTCAACTTGAACGTTAAGTTCAAGCCCCTTAGAATCTCTGCTCCATGCTACATATAAGATGCGATTACTCAAATTATGCTCCTCAAATACATTTACTTAGCTTTATTCTTCTTCATATGGTTTTTCTACTCCCTTTACTTCGCCTTTTACTATTTTAATAAAGGCTTCAATCTCTTTAATGATATCCATAACTTCACCTGATTCTACGTGTCTTCCAGCACGTATTACTTCACCAATGTTTTCTTGAAGTGTTTTGTCTACATTTTCTACCAATGGTACTCTAGCTCTCTCAACGACCATTGGTGAAGGATCTAATACTGCTGCTCTTATAAGAACTTCACCATTTATAGGAGTAGCTATTGCTGCACCTACATTCTTCTCTCCAAGTCTTAACCAGTAAATGTGATCTCCAAGACGCGTTGCTATTACTTTCTCTATGGTATATTGCACTGCCCTCTTAAGAACCTCCTCAACCTTAGCTGTAATTTCCCTTATAGCTTTACTTATCTCTTCTTCAGGAACTCTACGGAATACCTCAAGTCGAAGTGAATCGTAGTCCCATTTTATTTTTCCGTCTTCAATATCATATGAAATTCTAACTCTAACGACATCACCTTTATCAATC